>Ga0180432_10003524_pt1 | contig 22192 bp, 55 predicted proteins | sample SS_ome_10_FD_132414 | JGI IMG/M metagenome (GOLD analysis project Ga0180432, IMG submission 132414) | Hypersaline lake sediment archaeal communities from the Salton Sea, California, USA - SS_1_MS_2 metaG | ecosystem: Environmental > Aquatic > Non-marine Saline and Alkaline > Hypersaline >...
ATTGCAACTATTATCTTCAACATGTTTTTGCCTCAATTTACTACTATCCGTTTTATTTTTATCTTCTCCTTTATCACTTTTCGTAGTAATCAAATATTGAAAGTAAAGTTCTGATATCATCTCTTCTATCAATTATCTCTCTATATGGAGAATCAGGCTCATAATTGCCTACATCTTCAATTGCCCAAACGAGAAATTTTGGAGTCTTAGACCCTTTCCATTTTCTTCTTTTTCCTTTAGAATAAATATACTCTGCTAGTGCTTTTGCTTTGGAAAAGTACCGCTTTGGTATCCAGCCAACTGGCATCCATCTTACATGCATTGTTTCTTTTTTGATAACACCAATATGAGTTGGTTTTACACTTGATTTTGAATTTACTTCTTGCTCTAATAAGTGTTCGTACGTTTCTAGTTGTGCTTCCTGTGGCAATGAAGCACGTATGATTAAACCAAAATCGTTAGATGGCATTTTTGCATGTGCATCCCTAAAATGCATATAAATATAGGTATCAATACTCTCATTTTGATGGTCCCACAATACACGAGATACTCTGTTATCGTGTAGCCTTTGATTCTTTGGGTCAATAGCAAAAATGGTTGCTACTTTTGGATTTAAGGTAAACCAATTCATATACATTGGTTGTAGCAAGAATGATACATCCGAATTGGCATCTCTTCCAGTTGAGTACCGTGGTCCAAGAAAAACTGAATTATTGTCTTCAAAATAGAAGCCTCTAAAAATATCAATATCACCACGTTTTCTTTTGAACTCCTTACGCATTATAGACCACCAAATAGTTCTTCTAATTCTTCTTTTGTTCTCAAGTGTTTATACTTTTTCATCAAATTCTTTGCTAAGTCGTATGCTTCCTTTTTTGTGCTTACAATATTCACTGTAAAGAATGTATATGCTGTCCAGTCTCTATATCCTATCTTAACAGTCCATTCGTCCTCTTTTTGATTGGTGAAAGAGTAAGGTTTATATTTTTCTATTTCAACAAGGATATGCCCATTTGCATTCTTCCATCTTACACGTTTTTCTGTGTTTGTGTCTATTTCCCATGTCTTCATCTTCTCATACTCTCGTATGATATCGCCGGTGTTGACATCAATTATCGGTGTTTTCTTAATAATGCTCTTGACCTCCTTCTTCTTCTCTATACCATTTCACGAAACGCGCCTGCATTCTTGATGGGAGGTTCTTCCAGTCATAGTCCATGTACTTTTTGCTGTATCCATACTCTTGTAGGAAAAGTGATAGGTGCTGTGGGTCGTTGTCTCTCATGCTTATCCAACGAAGTTCATTAAGGTACTTTCTCGCTCTTGCTTTCAATGCTATTCTATGTGCTTGATTGATTCTCCTTTCTCTGATTACTTCTCCTGTATTTATATTAATGATAGGAGTCTTTTTAATTTTAGTCATCTTCCCTACGCCACTCCTCTAGGTCTTCGTCGTATTCTAATGTTCCTTTTTGCTCAATTTCTTCTAATTTCTGTCTAAATACACGGTGTTTAGCAAGAAATTCATTCCATTCTTTTTTAGAAGGAGCTTTTACTTCTATATATCCTCCAAGAAACATGGAATTGCCCTCAAGTGATATGTTAACATCCTTCCATTGATATGTTTCGCCTTGAGCTCTTGTTGAATAGCATGTCAGTGTATCTATCTTCTTCGCTTTTGTGTATTTTTCTATAATATAAACGAGAGCTTCATATTCAAAGAATGTTAAAGCTTCTTTGTAGACAATTTTTAATGTTTTTCTTTTTTGAAAATTCTTTATTACTTTTCCAGTGTTTATGTCGATAATGGGAGTTCGTTTAATAATTTATTTCACCCCTTGTTACCTTCTCCATGAGTTCTTGTGCTTTCATATGTGCCCTTTCACCACTTTGAAACAACTTATCATAAAGTATTATGTCTTCTTTAAAAGGAGACCTAAGTGTTAAAGTAAGATTATATTTAAGAGATGGTGAATACTGCAAGGATAAAGTATAAAATTGTCCGTCTTCCAATATAAGAACTTTGCTAAGAACCTCTCTTTTTCCTGTAATTTCCGAATCAACCCATCTTAAAGAGTTATTTTTTCTTTTTTCAAAAGTTTTTATTAGTCGACCTATATTAATATCAATGATTGGTGTTTTCTTGATTTTCATATTCTCACTTCCACACCTTCTTAGGTCTCGTATCTTCTTTATCTACTTTTATGACTGTTGCGTCTTTCGCATATCCAGATGGACCAAGGTCTTCCGCGGGGTGAATAATAAGTACTTCCTTACCAAGGTCTCTTTTGACAAGAACTTCTATCCAACGTTGTTGACCTGGTTCAAAGTATTCAATCCATTGATTGGGTTCATATGTTCTTTCTTTATTTAGGTCCTTCCAGTGTGAAATAAAGTCTACTGTTTTGATTGGAAGTATTGGTATTTTTTTCATGCTTTCATCTCGAACCATAAGTCTTCTAAAGTTATGTCAGGAAGGGGTGTAGAAAGTACAATGTATCCTTTGTTACCTACTCGTAAGACAACAAGTATTCCTTCAATAGAATCAAGCTCTGCGATACGTTGTGTAGGATAATATGGAGAGGAAAGATTATGATGCTTTTCATATAATTTTTCCTTCTCTTCTCTTGTTAATAATCTGCAATTTTTTGTTATGTCTTTGAACTTATTTTTCTCAGGTTCAGATAGGTATTGAAGAACCCGGTTAACTCTTTCTTTTTCCTTTCTTCTAAATGTCTCAAAGTTCTTTATTACTTTTCCTGTGTTGATATCAATTATTGGAACTCTCTTCACCATACTAAATCCTCATTTGGAATTTTGCTCCAGCGTTTTTCTGCTTGTTTCCGAGGCCCTGCTTGATGTAATGCTACATCGCACTTACCTTGTTTTTCCAGTTCTTTGATTTTGAGTAGTGCTTTTTTATAGTCTTTCTTGAAAAGGTCTTCCAGCATCTTTCCGTCTTCTTTTGAGACATTTATTCTAAACACCATAGCATGCCGATGACGGTTTTGTTGTGCTCTTAAGGCAAGCATTCCTACTGGTGCTTCTCCTTCCTTAGCAAAGGCGTCTAAGCCGTATGCGTCTGCTATTCCTACATATAATACCATTTCTATTCACCTTATCCATTTTATTTTTTCTTGAAATTCTGCAATGTGCACCTTGCTCCTATAAGGATTATTTTTTAATCTATAAACATCAATTACAAAGCCATTAGAAGGGTCTTCCCTCATATTCTCGGGAGGTGTATAAACACCAACAATTTCTTTTTCTGCTTCCTCTGCTGTAGGTGCTCTTACATAATAAACTTCTATAATCTGTTTTAATACTTCAAGCGTAAGAGAGAGGTCTTGTGTATTATGCATTTCAAGGTGATGTTTTATATCATGCATTTGCTCTTCTGTCGGTCTCACAACTACAGCCCAAGAAGGCATTGCTTTATTTCTCTCAAATGCTCTAATGGTTTTACCCGTATTGATGTCTATAATGGGTATGCGCTTTATCATTTCATGTCTCCTTTTGCTTTCTTAATCATTTACAGACCACACATCCTCTAAAAATGTATCTCTTATCAAAGCTGCATCTAAGTTAACACCAACAAATTCTCTAACATCATCGATTGTGAGAAATTCTTCCGGGTTTTCTCTAACATAAACAAGTTTATTGATTTCTTTTGGTTTTAAGCCCATTTCAAGTAACTCATTGACAGCGAAATACTCATACGCTATTGGTGTGATTAGTGGATGTCTTTTTTTATGCTTCCAATTTCTAATGACTTCTCCCGTGTTGATATCAATAATCGGAACGCGCTTTATCATTTAATGAATCTCCCCATATATTCCTTTGCCTCTTTGATTCCTTCTTTCATTGTATCATATCCACCAATTCTTCTGCATATATGTTCTTCATAATTGCAATAATAAACTTCAAAAGGATGTATCGTTTCTTGTGATGTCTCGCGAACAATAATTTCTATTTCTTTTTCTTTATGTCTCCAAACTTTAGACAGTTGTGTATCTTTTACCAGGCTCCAGCAAGAACGTACGTCATTCCTTCCTTTCCACAATTCCACTCCTTTGCGCCCTGAAATATCAATAATAGGAACTTTCTTAATCATGTTCAAACCCTCTTAAATATGTTTCCATGCTTTTCAAGTATATCATAGATAAATAGAGCAAATAGGTCTTCTAAATAGTTTCTCAACATATACTTTTCGACAATGTAATGCACTTTTCCATGAAAGTGTAAGCGGAACTTTTCTGGTTTGTCTTTCGGTATGATGAGCGAGAAGTCGACGATTGCATCGTAGAACCCATCTTCGTTCATTGTGTGATATGCATTCTCACATTTGATATAGTTTCCTTTGTCCTCAATATTCCACGCGTAATCTATCCCAGAGCCATGCGGTAACTGTTCCTCTATGTACTCTAATATTCGCTGCGGACGGTTCTCTTTCATTTCTTTGATAATTTCGCCTGTATTTATATCTATGATTGGTGTCTTTTTCATACTTATTTTCTTCCATATCTTCTTTTAATTATATTTCTTTCATTTGGAGTTAGATTACTGGCCTCTATGATGCTGTTTCCTTCCATGACGGCGGTTTCTATTCTAACTGGTACTCCTTGTTTATTATACCTTTCAATGATTATCTCCCTAATGGTATCACCGCTTGAGTTCACGTATTTAGCATGTGTAAAGATTTTGGTTTTTGAAGGAATGGTTGTGTTGTTCTTTCTTCTTTTTTCCCAAGACGTAATTACCTTTCCTGTGTTAATGTCGATGATTGGTGTTCTCTTCATTATAGTAACCTCCTTACTTCTATATTTCTATAGTGCTCTTTATCATCAAACACAACATATCCCTTTTCTTTCACTTTATCAAAAATAAGCCAATGTATACCCCAAGGTGTGTTTGGTTTAAAAAGAACAAGTTCTTTTATATATCTACGACCTTCATTTATATAACCAACATATACTTTATCTGGATATGTATGTCCAAACAATTCATAAAATCTTGAGCGGACATCATACATAACATTCTTTATTCTTTTCTGTTCGTTGGGTTCAGAATAAATCCCATCTTTACATCCTTCCTTTAAGAAAGAAATATATTTTTTCTCTAATAGCTGAAAAGGCTTCATTTCTTTTCGTTCTTCATATCTTTGTATAAAATCATCAACTTTAATTGGAATTATTGGCTCTTTTTTCACGCTATCATATCCTGTGTTTCATATTTATCATACTTAAAACACCTATTCATCAAATTCTGCTTGATTGAATTCCGTGATTAATTCTCTTTCTAATGTTTCCGCTAATCTCTTTAGATAACCATATCTTCTTCTATTTGCTTCTGTGTCCCTAACGCAAACGTGCCTTCCTGAACGACCGAGGAGAAAAATATCTTCTCCTGTTCTATTTTGAAAAGTATCTACAGCGAGTATTAAGAGATGATGATAATAATCTTCCTGTACTCTTTCAGGAGCGTCTTTCACATCCAATTTGTTCTTTGTCGAATGATGATGTAATTCTAAGAACCTTGTTCCTGCATCTGAATAAAACACGGGTTTATTTCTTTGACGCTCTCTAATTACTTTACCGGTGTTAATATCTATAATTGGGATTCTTTTAATCATTACATCACCAGAAAGGAGTATTTTCTTCATTATTTTCTTTCATGTATTTATATGCATAATCAAGGGCTTGTTTTTTGGTCTTTACAAATTCGTAAATATCAATATCCATTTCCTCTTCGTCTTCTTCTCCTGTATAATATGGATTATCTCTACTTATAGCAACATACCAACCCTTATATTTCGGTCTCGTCCAACAAATGATTGTTGTTCCGTCATCTGCTTGAAAGGAAATATTATTTTTCTTTCTTTTTATCATTTTCCATCCTAGAGGTAATATCTTAATCTTCTTCCTTTCTCGTATAATGTGACCGGAGTTAACGTCTATAACGGGTATTTTCTTTATCATATTAATTATCTCATCCTTTCTATTTCACTAACGATTCTAATTAATTCAGGTTCACCTACATATCCTATCACTGGCGCTTCTGAATCCGAATGCCTTGACCTCTTTGTAATCCATTCATCATTTTTATCAAAAATTGCTACTTCTACAGTTTGGTATTTTTCTGCCTTTTTTCTTGGACTAGAATAAAGACCTTCTCCTGCCATAACTGATATCTCTATATCATTTTTATATCTTGCGCATACAAAAATACCGTGTGTTTTTGTAAATCCTTTCCTTGTTCTTATTACGTTCCATCCTTCTCTCTTTCTAAAGAATTTTTCTAAGTTTTCTTGCGTCAGTCCATTAATCTCTTGCATCTTACCTGAAGACCATTTTCTAATCACTTCACCAGTATTGACATCAATTATAGGTACACGCTTAATCATTGTCTCGCTCCTCGTACATTACACGCTCTTTCATGTACGTTCTTGCTTTTTCCATTGCCTCTTCCTTTGACCAAAGGCCTTTTCTGCCTTTGTCAATTTTACCCCAGGTTCCCGTTTCTTTGTTTTTGTTGATAAGGGTTACTAACCACCGGTTTTCTTTAACGTCTTTCCACACCTGAATTGCCTCGTCATGGTTTTCGTATTCCCATTTGATGGCGTGTGGTGCATTCATGACTAAACGCCAACGGTCTCGCTTGTTCCAGAGGTCAATGAGGTCTTTTCCGCTTATGTCAATGATAGGTGTCTTTTTTATCATGTTAACACTTTATCCATCCTATATGTTTTGCGTGTGAACCACAACCTGTTAATTTATCTACCATGCTTCCGAATCTAGTTCCATAAAGTGATTCGCTTGACACTATTCGCCATTTATTGTCAAGATATTTTTTGCTAGCATCATAAACAAGTACATATTTTCCGGCTCCTCGCTTTCCTTCACCGCACACTAAAGCATACAGTTTCTCATTTAGAAGAAACAACTCTATATCACCGTAAGGCCAAACTTTGCGTGCGTTGTATAGTGTTTCGTTTATATGCTTAATTATTGTTTCTTTCTTTTCCGGTAACATCTTTTTGATGTTTTCTTTAATCTTATTGAAAGCTGTCGGTTTTATTTCTATGATAGGTGTCTTTTTCATATCAATCATACCTATTGTTAATCATGAAATTATATGCGTACTCAAATGCCTTTTCTTTACTTTTAAATTTTTTCTGTTTAAGAACAATCTTTGGTCCTTCATGAGCACTAACCCTCCATTCATCATCGAAATATAAAACCTGTACTGTGCAAGCAGGCCCGTGATAAAAAAACATATTAACATCCTTTCTTACAAGTTTATTTGTGTGCCAAAGGTACTCTGAGTATTCTTGTCCCTTGCAAGAGGCTATTCTGTTAAAAGACCAACCAGGAATATTATACCATTTGTCGTAATAATAGATTGTTTTAGTGATATCTATAGGTATTATTGGAACTTTTTTTATCATATTATCGTCTACGCTTTGTTCTCGGGTGTCTGCAAGTTGATGTTCGATTACGACCTCTTCCGCCTGCTTTTCTGCCACGTCGGCTTCCATCTTTTTTTCCATATCCTGCTCTTACCATATTTTTATCTCCTACACATAAGGTGATTGGACATCATAGTAATTAGTGTAATGTTTCCTAAATAGATGCTTGCTGTACACAAGCAAATATGATGTTTTTGTTTCTTTTATCTCCCATGCTAAAGGATAATTCAACTCTTTTTTACGGAAATTATCTACTTTCTTTTTTGTGAATCCTTTTCTTTTTGGAAACGTTAGTATTTGTCCTGTCTCTCTCATCTCTCTGAAGGGAGTCTTTCTTAAATCGATATTCCACATTTTTATTTCAACCTTCTTCTGATTGTTCTATTTTGATGATTTTGTTAATTTCTTCTTCAGTAGCACTTGATGGAGCAGTATCTCTTACTATATTTTCTATTATTTGATATCGTTGCTTCTTTGAGAGTCTGTACCAATTTCTTTCACCATAGTGATAAATAATCATACCTTCAATTTTTCTTTCTACTTCTTCTTTTAGCTCTTCGAAATGATTGTGTTCCATTTCTTCAATTATTACCAATGCTCTTTGTCTTCTTAATCGTACAATATCTTCTTTCACAAATTCTGCTTGTTGTCCTGTTGATTCTATAATGAAATTGAGACCTTTTTGACCAATAATTGGAGGGAAATAATCATGGTCATAAAGGAGTACTGTTCCTCTCTGTAAGCCTCCGTTGTGTAACTCGGGTTCTTCCTTAGAAACAATCCATTCTCCTTTATCCGTCTCATCATTCATTTTTAACCAAATATCCTTTCTAACGAGAAGTCTAGTACCTTTTGGAAAGTCTCTTAAGAGTTCTTTTCTTTGCTTCCAATCGGACAATTTGATGGGTACTATTGGTATTCTTTTCACATTATCACGCTAACTTTATTTGTATTTGCTCTTCGTCGATAAGGATATTTGATGTGGGTCTAAAGAAAGATTGATATGCAGTTTGAATGTCTTTCTTTTTATAAATTTCATGCTTCATAGTTAAGTTTGGCTGGAGTGCTATACCAAAGCGAGAGTGTAGTTCTCGGTCGAGTAATAAGTGTGCTTTTCTATCTGCCGTTTGGAGATAACGGTAGAGTAGGTGCAAACGGTTATAGAGGAATAGTGTGAGCTCACTTTGGTTGATGTAGTGGTTGGCTACGAGGAGTGTTTTGAATTCTTTGATAGGGTCTAGGTTTCTCATGTATCGGAATGCTATGAAGTTTTTGTTTCCTATTACTTTATGTTTAATGTTTGGAAGGTTTTCTTTTGCTTTTTTATAGATTGAACGGATGTGTGGGCAAGGTGTTATCTCCACTCCGTTTTCAAAGCCGAAGAGGATATGGGTTATACCAGGTTTCTCTATTTCTTCTTCTGTTACTTTGCAGATGCTAAATTTTTTGTTGGAAGGGAGCGTTTCTTTTATTTCTTCTTCTGTGTAATTTCCATAGTAGAGTAGGTCGTAGTCTTGTGGATTGTTAATGAAAAGGGAGGAGCCGTAGAGCATGAATTCACCGAGACGCTTTGTCTTTTCGGGAAGATTGATTGGGTAGTCTTTCGCTTTGCGTATGTTTTCAAGCAGAAAGTCTTTGGAGTTCTCGTATGGATTGATGTCTGCTGTGTCAATTTTGCCGTAGAGGTGTGATGGTAAAGAGCCGAGCCAGTGTACTTGATATCCGTTTTTGTCTTTGAGGACATCTAAACAGTCGGTTGCAATGTAATCTGTTTCGACGGGTACTTCGTAGAGACTGTTTATGTCGTGTACAATAGGCGCTACCTCTTTACCTTTTTCTTTGAGTGTTTTGAGGTATCTGGTTGCTTTATCTTTTGGACAGTAATCAAAGCCCATGATGAATTTAAAATCATACTGAGAGAGCCATTTGATGTGTTGCCAGGGGCTACTAATATTGTAATGGTAGAAACCTCCATCTACAATGCATTCTTTATTTGCATAGGAGTAGTTGTCTTTGACGGTAAAGCAGTATGGTTTTTTCCAGCCGTATGAATAATAGAGTTTCATTTTACCACGCGTCATTATAATCCGTTAGTGTTGGATAATTGAGGGGTTGAAAGCTTATATTTCCGTACGCTTCTCCAATAATGTATCCGCTGTAATCAGAATCGGAGAAAGTCTTTGAGCCGTAATTCAATACCTCGAACGTATATGATGGTTGACCTTTTACTTTACAGCCTTCGATGGGTTTATTATAGTCCATTCTCAACCAATAATTCTGTGGTAGTTCATCACGTTCAATAAGTTGTCTTCCAATAGGTGTGTCTTGAGGAATACCACAATAAATATCTATGATATACATGCTTTTGTAGTAAGAAGGACTATCTCTTTCCGTGTGCCTTCTAATGAACTCTTCAACATCTCCTCCACCCCAGCAAGCGTTTCTAATTGTTATTTCATGAGGTGGATAACCAAAAGAACGCAATTTATCTGCAAGCCTCTTTGCTCTTTTGGACCATTTCTCATATGTCATTACGCAATCGCTTCCTTTTTCTCTTCCTTTCCTGTATAAGTCTATTGCTTCTCTTCCACCTAATCCTAATGTAGGAGCGTTTTTCTTTACATTCCAAAAATCGTCCTTCCAATTCATATTTTTCCTAACCTCCTTTCTACTTCTTTAATGTATACTGGCAATATCTTTTTATCGCTTTCTTTTCCTGTCCAATTAAACTCAGATAATATTTCAATTGCTTGGTCTGCGTATTCTACATCTTTCTTAGGTACAACAACAGCCCATGAAGGTTTATAATTATACCCCATATCCGAGTAATCTTGCCCTATGAGAGGTTGTGCTTCTGCATCTATACCTATGTTTCTGAGTATCCAAACAATAAATAGAACAATGTCTTGTTTTTCATATTCTGCTATTCTTTCCTTATGTATCACATTATATCACCATATTCTGCTTTTCCATATTCTAAATATTTCCTAAATACTACCCTGTATAATTCTTCTAGTTCTTCTCTATCTATTGCTTGTAATTCTTCCCATATCTCTTGTTGCTCATCTGTGACGCAAGAATTAATACCGTTTCTAACTCTCTTTTTTGCCACTCCAATATCGTATAAGATAGGATATAATTTATGTAAAAATATATAGTTTCTATCTGATAGGTCGCATGTTACATTCCATATGAAATTAATTAGTTCTTCTGTACTCAAATGTGAAGTTCTTGGTTTATTATTTTCCCAAGATAATTTAAATTCTTTTACTTTAATCGGCAGAATAGGTGTTTTCTTCATACTATATCACATTACACACAAGTTGGGCTATTGCTTCCCATTTATCTTTTGATTCTCTTGAAAGACCATTATAAGAATCATCTACTGCTGTCCAATATGCTCCACTTTTGTAAAGTCTTCCTAAGAAATCCCATTCTTCCTTCTCCTTTTTTGATACGGGAAGATAATGGAAGTATAGTTTATATTCAGGTATATGGAGAGCTTCATAACTTTGCTTGTCTTCTTCTAGTTTTACTTCTACATTTCCTCCAATGATAACTTTATTCTTTTTTGGATAGACATGTATTTCTACTGTTTCACCAGTCCAGTTTGCCTTATTTACTTTTTTGCGAAACGGCTTTCTTCCTTTTTTGTACTGGTCTACGAGACGTTTACCGTTAATATCGATAATTGGTACTTTTTTAATCATTAGAATACCTCTGTTTCCAATATATGTGTAATTTCATATCCTGTTTTATCCCTCGCTTTTAGTGATACTTCCCTTATTGCATTAAAAAAGGTTGAATCTTCTCTTTGCAAAACTTCCCTCCTAAACAAGGAACGAGGTGATATGCTGATATCTAAGTCAAGGAAATCATTATATCCCATCATCATCGCAAAACAATCTAAATCCAATACACCTATATTAAATACTTCTGCAAATCTTCTCCAACTACTTTCTTGCGGTGGAAACGGATTGATTCCTCCTTCCGAAGGAGGGAAGTCTTGATTGACTAATCTGAAGAAGTTCTTTACTCTTTTCTTTCTTCTTTTGAAACCATCAATCACTTCACCGGTATTGATATCAATAATAGGGGTTTTCTTTATCATAAATAACACTTTTCTCCTACTTTTGGTTCTTCTACCTCTATCCACCTGTCCTTTTCTATGTAAGAGCCCCAGTCCTCAGGACATGCGTATAACACTGTTAACCATCTTCCATCTTTTGTCTTTATTAAGTAATAAGAATCTACATAATGCTGAAAGCACTCTGAAGGAGCACCCATTGCTGCTCCCAGGTCTGGAATGCTTGCATCTCTATCATACAGGTATTCTACTCTCTTAAGTGCCTCTTCCTTCGTAGGATAACTGAAGTCTTTTTTTATTGCTTTTACTATTCTATCTCCTCTTCTTATTCTAATTTGATATACAGTATAATTGCTCCGCTGTTGGAAATGTTTAATTGTCTGTCCTGTGCTAATGTCTATGATTGGAGTTCTTTTAATCATATTCTCTCTCCCAATGATAGTCTGTTCAATTTGTAATGGAAGTCTTTGGTTGTGATGTTGCCTCTTGTTCTTTCTTCGAGCAACGGAATAAAATCGAGAAGGTTTTTAGGTGAGTGTATTCTTATATAGTTTCCTTTACCGAGATATAGGTCATTGGAAACATACCATAACTGCTTTCTTGCTTCATGGACAAGGTAGAAAGCCTCTTCATATGGTGCGTGCAGCACATAACATTCGTCAAAGTGATGTGGGTGCCATTTTGGCATTCCTAGTTGACTTAAATTATACGTAAGTTTGTATCTCCACTGCATTCCTGTTTTTGATGTTGATTCAAGGGCTTTTGTGAAGTCATCGATGGTGTAGTCATTTTCTCTTTTCGCTTTAGCTTCTTTCAAATTCTCTACAAGACGTTTCCCATCGACTGTTATGATTGGTGTTTTTCTTATTCAAATCCCTCCATTAGCGCTTTTGCAGCATTTTCTGCTTCTCTCTTTGTTTTTGTCCTCCCAACATCTTCTAATTCTCCTCCTCTGTCGTCAGCTATCCCTGTGTAGATATACCAAAAGGTATTTTCATTCATTTCATTGTTTATAAATACGATTCTATTGCTTATACGGTTTATCCATTTCTTATGTCCTGGTACGTCTTTAATTAGTACCCAATTTGATGTGCGTCGATTATTTAATTTGAATTGTTTTATGTTAACATCTATTATGGGTATTTTCTTAATCATATAATAAATCCTTCACTCTCTGCTCTTTTCTTTCCTTGTTCAGTAAATCTTGTTTCAAATGATTCTGTATTGCCTTCCCATTCCTTTCTTTCTATCATCAAATCATATAGGTAGTTAAGAGCTTCTTTGAATGTCTCAAATACAAATTCATTGTAGTATGGATTTCTTGCTTTATGTTTTATTGCTATAAAGAACGCATCATTGTATTGATATAATTTTATCTTCTTAATAAATCTGATTTCGCTGTCTTTCCAATTTACCCTTACTAGTACTATTCCTTTATTGGGATTAGGTTTCGACATGTGCTTGCAACCATGCCCTGACATTGTATCTCTATCTATGTTCTGTCGGAATGTAGCGTTTTTGCGACTATTTATGAAATCAAAAACGTTGATGTCTATTATGGGTGTTTTCTTTATCATATTTCAGAATCTCTCTTTTTTAATGGTTATTCCTTTCCAGTCTTGCAAGACTCTCTGTACTTGATTGAATGTTCCATTAGAACCAACATGCCAATTAAATGGGACATCTCTATACTCATATCTAAATTCTTCAACTGTGGGTAATTCAGGAGAATATAAATGTGTTTGTTTGTAATCATAAAATTCTATTGTGAGTGGGCAAGGCTTATATCCTTCTACAGAAAGAACAGGTGGGTCTACTTCTTCTCCTGGAAAAACAAAAAGCCAACTTGTTGATACTTTTCCATCACCGCTGCCGGTATCTGGTTTTCCAAATAAGCGAACCATTTCTCTATATGTTTTTCGATAATAACCGACTCTTCCACCACCACAGCCTAAATAACCTTTGTCATAAAGTTCTGAAGTAGAAGTTCTCTCAGGTTTTACCCGTTCTCTTCTCTTTAATTCTTTTATGATTCTTCCTGTATTGATGTCAATAATTGGGGTCTTTTTTATCGGCATATTATATTTCTCCTAATTTTAATAGATAAATGTTTTAGGGATATTTAAAGTTATGGTTCATTTTAATATTTCTGATGGTTTTTACTTTTCTAGACCATACTTTGACAGTATTTTTGCTTGCTTTTTCAGTGCGGAGTTCAAATCCCCACTTTTTGTGGAGTCGTTTGAGGTCTTTGACGAGTTCATCATTGTCTGGATATGTTCCCATAAGTTGATATTTTTTGTTATTGATGATTTTTGAAACATTGTCGATGTTGAATTTGAACTGTTTGAAGTCTTTTTTCCTGTCTAGATTTAGTTTTTTTCTTTTCATTGTTAACGCCTCTTTTTGATTAGTTGTACTTGGTCCAAATCCATTACCATTGAATCCTTACAAGTTAATGATTATTGATTATTTGATAATTCTTCTAAAACCAGCATTTCTTTCTTCTTCAGGAGGCCATGTGTAGCGTTCTCTTGTCTTTTCTTCACCTTCTCGATATGCCTCCGCCTCATACGGATTCATTCGATACCGCGCATATTGCTTCTCTTCTGGTTCGTCTTTGTACATGGACATTGGTGGAGAATGCTTTCTTGCAAATGCATCATATTTTTGTCGGAACTTCGGGTCTCGTTGTTGTTGTCGGACATGTACGAGTTCATGGAAGATTGTTTCGGCAAGTAGAGCTCTTGCGTTTTTATATGGATGTTCTACTCCACGTTCTTTATATCCCTGGTAGTTGGAACGACTTATGATGGCGTCTCCTGATTGAGTTCCAAAGTGATGACCACTCATCATTTCCCAAGGTTGATATGTGTGGATAAGGACTAGGTCTGGATTTTTCGCTTGCGCTCTCTCAACTTCACCAAGGAGATGTGGGAACTCTTGCATAACGCTGTAGATTTGTGCTGTCGCTTGTGGTGCATATTTTTTTGCAAGAGGTGATGTTATTTCGATTGTTTCTCCTTTCAGTTCTCCTTTTTCACCAACGACAGATATTTCAAGCTGATTCACACGCTCACGGGTAGATTTGTGAATGTGCTGTTTCCAATAGTCGAAGGGTCTACAGTCAAGGAAATCAGGGATTGCGTCCTTGTCAGTGTCTAAATTGAAGTGTACTTTTCTTATACGTATTGGTTTGAAAGGGTTAATGTGTTTCATAGTTATCGGTAACGTTTTTCTTTTCATTCTTTCACATTAAAGTATTTGTGATGATTTCTGTTATTTCAGGAAGAAGATAATCAATTTTATTTCCATATTTTTTCCCCATTCCTTGAATAATCCATACAATAGCAAGACCAAAATCAGCATGTTCTTCGTCTTCGCAATTTGGAAATTTTTTGTATAATTGTTTCCATTTTGCATCTGTCATGAACTTATTGAAATACTCCATTGCCTCTTCGCTATCTTTTTCTTGTTTATTCATCCATGTTGGCTTAAATGATTTTCCTGCATTCATTTTAAATCCACCAAAGCCCAAACCTGACATTTTAAGTCCAGATGTTTTGTTAAATTTGGGTGTTATACTGTATATGTGTGAAACTTGCATTTTTATAGAATCATCATATTTAATCGATTCTTTTCTATCCTTTGCTATTTTTCTTTTTTTCCATTGAGAATATTTCATTTAATTCACCTTTCGTAGTTTTCCTGCGATTGTATACGCAGTTAATTTTCTATTGTATGGGTCCTCTTTCACCCAACGCTCCGCTTCTTCCGCTGTCATCATCCGTTTGATGTTGGAGTCTTTGGTTGTTCCAATCCAAATTGGGGTTGGGTCTATTACCTTAACCTTATGAGATGAGGAGGTTTTCTTATTTGGATAAACTACTTTTCCCATTTTTTCACCTTTTAATCTTCCATTACATTATCTTCAGTTGGTTCTGCTATGTAAGTAAAATTAAAGTGCATAGAACCACCCAAGCCGTACCTCTGCATAGCGTCATGTATTCCATCTATAATAGCGTCTTCTAAGGCATATCCTGGTCTGTTAATGCTATCATTAACTCTCTTCTTTGCTAATTGTGCTGCTTCCTTTTTGCTTTTAGCTTCGATATCATTTATCAAGGTGCCACCAAGTGTTCCTTCTATCTCAATATCTACTACGTATTGTTTTGTAGAGGAAATCTGCCTTATTTTATTCTTTACGTTCCATATATCTGGAATATCTACGATTGGTCTTTTTTTGGGCATATTATTAACTCCTTATCTTAAGTGTAGAACCTCGTCAACAACTCTTGGTGATAATTCCGTACCGCATTCAGGGCATGAAAAATACGCCTCACCACCAGGTTCTCGTTCAACTTCTATCCATTCTTCATTTTTTGTATACTGTCCTGTCTCTTGTATTGATTGAGAATACTCTACATATCCATATTTTCTATAAATATTTGTTCCGCATTCAGGACAAACAGGTTCTTTTGCCTTCTCACGTTTTCTGTTAGAAGAGAAAGAGTTCTTAAATTGCGTTGGATTAATGTCTATTATTGGGGTTTTCTTAATTGGCATAGTATCACATATATATTAGATGTTGATTCTTCATATTAATCACAATATCTTTGTACCTCGTGTGGTCTTCTAAATGTTTCAGGTTTTAATTTTGAGATATGAATCTCTTTTGGAGGAGATATGAAGGATTTTTTGATGTTGTGCATGTAGTCCTTGCAGTAACGGACATAGTAGAGTAGTACTGGAATTGTTTTAAGACCCATACGATACGCGGTTAGTGCTCGGTGTCGCCCGCTGTGGTTAACTACTTCGTTTGTGTCGCTGTCAACCTCGAGTGATGGAGGGTCTATGTCTAGAGAACTTTGTAGACGATGATGGAGGTTCTGTAGTGATTGTTGATTGTAGACGGACGGTTCGAGAATGTTGTCGATGCTGTCTTTCGGTAGGGCTAATTCTAGGAAGCGCTTTGGTTTCACGCGAACGACTGCTGTTGGATGTTGATAGTCGTCTAAGCGCATTTGTGCTGTGAAAGTTGGTACTGGGTCTATCACTTTCATACTAACTCATCCACATTGTATATATAGATTTCTTTTCTAGGTGTTATTTTTTTATATTTTGATACTGTCTTAACTTCCTGTTTATCGCTTTGCATATATCTTTCAGCACAGTCATCACAAAGGACATGAATACCGAAATTTTTAGGGTTGCCTTTGATAGCGACAACAAGTACCTTTTCTGCTTTACCAGAACCGATACACTCTATATGACCAAAGTGCTGATAGAAGTAGTTGCTCTTGTGTCTTGAACAGGTATCAAGGTTTTTCCACCCTCTAAGATAACAGATAATGTCTTTTTTATCTGGTCTTTTTCCTCTACCTAATGCCCTTGCTATGTTTGTATATGTTTCTTCAACAGAAGGACAAGTGATGTTGTAGATGTCGGGTGGATTAAACATGTATTTATCGCCTTGGTCTTGCTCTATGCTTTCGGCGTGGTTTTCCTTTTGTTCTTAGTGTCATCTTTGTTTTTGCTCTTGATGTTCTTGGTACTTTTCTTTTCATTATTTTACCTCATATAATAAAATGTTTTCTGCTGGTCCTAAACCCCATACTAAGACGTAGCGGTGTAGGAGTTTTAGGTCTAATTGTCTTCTAATATCTCCTGGGTCTCCCCTTCTTACTTTGTATTGCTGGACCAGGAATGCTTTATTGTCGTCTGATTCTTCTATTAAGTTTTTAAATGCATTTCTTCTAGTGATTTCTGGAAAGCGAAGTTCAAAGACAGTCAACGGAATATTTTCAACTTTGTACAGGTTGTCTGTTCTGCTTATCATTTCTTGGTTCTTTTTCACAGATTCAAACACAATGCCGTATATTCTCTCCAGTAAAGAGGAGTTGTGTTTATAGGTTATGGATTTCTTCTTCCACTGTTTTTTGAATTGGTCGAAATCTATATCAATTATTGGTATTTTTCTCATTCGTATAACCAACTGTCTTCATCTAATTGCTTCTATATTAGTTTCATGTTATCTCTTTACAAAGAACACGTTATCATAGTTGACATCTGTCATGTCGTTATTTATGAAATCGTGTCCACCTACTTCCCATAGGTATCTAAAGAGTTCTGTTTGATTTGTAAATCTTACCTTTTCCTCAAGCTTTCCGTATTCATAATAATCGACAAGCCATTCTGTGTATGATTGGTTTGGTTGTGTTATTACGGTAATAACTGCTTTAAAGTCTCCTTTTGCTTTGAAGTTTTTTCCTTTTTTGCAGTATGGTTTTTTTCTTGCTTTCTTGTATTCTTCTACAATATTAGGTTTGACTTTTTTTTCTACTGTGACCGTTTTGATGCGGTCCTTGATAGGTATTAAACGTCCTTTCTCATCAAACATATTTGGATTTGTGATTATCTTCTTTTTGTATTTCTTTACTTTATAGTAATCATCAAATATGCTCATATTTATTCTTCACCTGTCATGTGGGAGATGCAACCGCAGTCCCAATGCATTGTTTCGTATTCGACGATACCAAATCGGCTGTCTTCTACCTCGATTTCTGTGTGACCGCAGCAGTAATCGTGATAGCGTTTTCCGCAGTCGTGTAATAGGACGTGTCCTTTTGGAAGTTTTTGTGCATGTTTCTTCCATTCTTTCTTTTTCTCTTTTAGATGTGTGATGGTCTTTCCGGTATTGATATCTATGATAGGAATTTTTTTGATAGGCAAAGCATCACCTATTGTATGAATATCCTCTTTCTATAATTTGTTCTTCCCCTCTTCTAAGGAGATTGAGGAACTCATCAAAGTCTATTCTATTTCTTGTAACTGTCGCATCTGACCAATATATAATGATGTTGGCTTCATCATCAGTAAATTCAATCGCATCAATAGGACCATACTGATTGCCTTCATTTTCTTCATATTCAGTGAATCTCTTTTGATTGAGTTTTAGTTTGCGTTCTCTTCTCTTCAATCCTCTTATTACTTCTCCAGTGTTGATATCAATAATTGGTGTTCTTCTTACAGGCATAGTATCACTTTTTATATTCATTATAATATACGTATTTCATAAATTCAGGGAAATACGGTCCAATTTTTTCTTTGTCAAGTGCTGTAATGATTAGGATGAGTTTTTGCATCAAACCACTACCCCAGCCACGCTGAAAGTTTTCGTTGAGGTAAATGGATGAATATTTACCCATGTAGCCGGTGATGTCTATGTATAGATATACGTCGTGTCCGCCGTCGTAGATTTCAAGGATTTGACCAGGGATGTTTGGGTGGGGGTAATAGCCAGTTTGGAATTGGAATGACGGGAGTCCGCGCTCTGTTCTGTTCCAAGGTCCTACGGCTGAATAGTTTCTCTTTTCAGTCTTAAGACGGGTTATGTAATATGCTATTTCTTTGACTTCTTGCCGTGCTTTTTTGAGGTTCTTATCGTATTCTTTGTACGCGTTGCTCTGGACTTTAATGTAAAGTTTATGATAGTCTTCTTCATTTTCTAGTTTGTATTCGGAAGGTCCTAGGTCTTGTTTGTGTGGATTGAACGGCTTGCAATCTTTCCAGTCGTAGATTCCATCTCGGTCGATGTCTGTATTTAAATGAAAGCGTATTGGTTTAATTTTTATTTTTTTACTTTTTCGCATGTCTTTCCTCTTCTTCTAATTCTAAGAATTGATTAAGCATTAATTCAAATATCATGGTGTAACTCCTTCATATCTATTTACTTCTCTATAAAACTCTATAAGGTATTTAGGATTTATTTTTGCTTTTATGTCATATATCCATTGTCCTTCTGGTCCTCTAAATCTTCCTTTTTCTATACTATACGCATCTCCTGATTTTATCCAATCGTCTTTGAACATTGATACGAAAGCATCTCGAGCATCCTTAGTGAAGAAGAACGCTTCTTGTTTTGATTTCTTTTGATTCATTTTAACAGCTATCATATTTATTGCTTCGATTGGGATAATAGGTGTTCTTTTGATTGGCATAACATCACTTGTGTCTTCTTGCCATGCGGAAGAAATAGTCAGCATCTGCTTTTGCTTTGCGCTGGGTTTCAGGGTCCTGATTTACGTTTGCGAGGGCTTGTATTCTACGAGCTGCTTCGAGGTATCTGTTGTGTAGCGTTTTTCGCTTGTCGGTTGTTGCAAGAAGTTTACGTCTACGAGTTGTTGCTTTGTTTTCTTTGTTCCAGCCGGTTGTTTTTCCATGTGTGTACCATTTTTCTTTTGTCATACATACCTCACTTCCTTTTATATTTTTCCTTCACCACATAATTTGTTGTTTCATTCTTTGATATAGATTCTCTCTTTTTGCAATTTTATCAAGGACCTTTGCTTGATGGCGCATATTATCCCACGCACCTTCTTTGATGTCTTCTTCGCTCATGATTTCTTCTTCTGGGTAAAATGCATCGTAGCGAGAAATAGGATTCGTTCTTGGGTCCTCATAATCAGCTTTATAGTTAAACATGTTCTCCAGTTCGTTAATGAATTTTCTGCTTGCTCCAAGACTGTTGAAATAGTTGATGAATTGGCGTCTATAGTTTGAAGGCCAATCGTGACCTATTGCAAGAAAGCCATTATTTAAGATTGAACGTGCTATTTCATCTTCATTATCTCTTCTGTTAAGGTTGTCTACTCCATAAATATCTGGTGGGTCAAACGGCATGATTTATTACCTCTTTCTATTTTTATTTCTTTTAAACGTGAAATTTACTAAATCGTTCATTGGTGTCTTACTTCTTCTATAATACTTTGATATTTCTTCTTCTGCTCCAACTCTTGCATCTATTTCTTTTATTCTTTCTTTATATGGTGTTGTTTTCTTATCTATTTTATCAAAAAGATAATATTGTTTTTGTTCAATATGACGAAGTTCATGATATAATGTGTTTGCAGTCGTATCTATTCTTATTCTCCTTTGAATTTCTTCTTCATATTCATTAATTAGTTCTTCAACCATTTTTGGAAGTTGAGATGTTGTAACAATTTTATTATATGGTTCATTATCACTTTTTTCTGAATAGCCGATTGAATCATAAGGTTCTAGTTTTACTTTTGTATGTATGAGCGTAATTGGTTTCTTTTTATCTAATTTTTCAATCTTACTTAAGATACCTGGATATTTATTAAATACAGCAAGCAAATGTTCTCTTGAAATAGGAGCATATTTTTTTGCTTCATTTGATAAAATGTGATAGATAAAACCTTCATAGTTATCACAAACATTAATATCTAATTCTCTGATTCTCCTTTTCATATTTCCTGTTACGTGCTGTTTTTTTGGATTAAACGGTCTACAATCTTTATAATCTAATACGTTATCACGGTCTGTGTCAAGATTGAAATGTATTGGTTCTACTTTCCAAAAGTTTGGAACTTTCTTCATCGGTTTCTCCTTTATCAAAAACTATCCATATCATTTCTTTATCCTTTTTTTACCTGGAGTAAACACATATATTTTTTCTTTGTATAATCTATCCCTTACTTCATTTGCAAGTTTTTTTGTGTCATATCCTCCAACATGACTAACTAATTTAGAACCATTTACTACTCCCCATTTCTTTTTGCCATGTCTGTTTTCAAATTGTACAACTTTTAGACTTCCAGAATTATATTTTTTTCTATATCCCATTTTATCACCTTAACATTTTCCTTTCTTTCTTCCACCTTTCGGTCTGCTTGGATAACGGCTTCTTTTTCTTGGTCCTTTTCCATCTCTATCTGGCATTTTAGTCCTCCTTTATACTTCAAATATCTTAATATCATTACATGGAAAAATGTTTGATGTTTTATGTTTGTGGTGTACTGATAAGAACTCTTTTCTCATTTGTTCCATTTTTTCTTTATTTGTTCCTACAAATACTAATCTTCCTTTAGTTGAATATCCATAAAAATAATATAACATTTTTTAGTACACTCCTTTTACTCATTTTTGTTTTTACCATCTGTCTCTTCCAGGTCGTGGTCTTCGTTCTCGGAAACCCATTGGATATCTTGTCATTGCCCAACCATCTGAAGCTAATCTTTCAGGTTTTCTTTCTTCATGGACGCTGAAGTAGAAAATATCTTCTTGTTCATCAAAACAACCTTTTACAACAAAGACTTTTGGTCCTGTAAATTTTCCTTTCCAAACCTCACAGAAGATTGGAAAACTACCCGAATACATCTTTTCTATATCATAAGCTTTGGATTCAGCATTATTAACTTTTATTCCACCATCTGTATTCTTTTTGATATATGATACTATTCCAGCTTCCGTTGGTATACATTTATGTTCGCCTCTCCATAGAGGGAACTCCGGGTCTCCTTCAAAGAAGAATGTTTCTTTTTTCATTTTTATCTCCTCTTAATAAACATCAAATTTATACTTTTGATTTTTAAACATTGTTCTTCTTGACATACTTTATCCCCATGAAACTGTTGGTACTCGAACCATAACGAAAGGTTCTGGAATTTCGGATTTGCTGATTGTTTTTCTTGATGTTTTTTTGTTAATTTTACGTTCAAAGATTTCTATTCTATTTAGGTCTCTTCTTGCTTTGTCCCATCTCTCTATGCAAGCTGGGTTTGATAGAATTCTTCTATATGCTAGCTTGGCATGTTCAAGGGTTTCCCATCGGA
>Ga0180432_10003525_pt1 | contig 22186 bp, 17 predicted proteins | sample SS_ome_10_FD_132414 | JGI IMG/M metagenome (GOLD analysis project Ga0180432, IMG submission 132414) | Hypersaline lake sediment archaeal communities from the Salton Sea, California, USA - SS_1_MS_2 metaG | ecosystem: Environmental > Aquatic > Non-marine Saline and Alkaline > Hypersaline >...
ACGCAAACCACCAACCCCCTCAATCCCCCGAAAGACAAAAATCTCGTATCCGTAAAAGGCTAAATCTCATCAATATCCTTCCGAAAAAACATTACCATGCCATTAACCGGGAATCAGGGTTTTCAAACACCGTTGACATCGGGGAGGTTGTAAAGTACTATATTCTGCCAAATTAACCCAGGAGGATGAAAATGTCCGTAATCTCAACCAAGAGGTTCGGCACCGCTCCGGGTCGAGGCGGGATTCCGCTGAACCCGGAGGACGAGGAGGAAGAGGAAGGGGACTACGTCTTTTTCCCGGGGCTAGGGATCCCCATCCGCGTTCTTCGGGTCGAGCAGGAAAACGCCAGGTTCAGTAACACCCGAAACCGATATATATCCAGTTAGTCCCCAACCCCGGAAAAGGACGCCTTTCTCCACTCTTTCATAATCAACCGAGATTTTCCCGGCAATCAGCCTCGCAGGCAGTGCAAAACAAGTGCACTTTGCGGGGAATGTGCGACTTGATCGAATTACACGGTCTGAAAGGAGATTGAAATGACTACAAGCGTCGAACGACCAAGCGACTATCGAAATGTACCCTCGCGGGTTTTCCTCACCCGAGGGGTAGGAAGACATAAGGAAAAATTAACCAGTTTCGAGATGGCATTGCGCAATGCGAATATCGCGCGCTTCAATTTGGTGAAAGTTTCCAGTATTTTTCCGCCGCATTGTAAGGTTTTATCCAAGAAAGAAGGTCTGAAACGCCTTGTGCCAGGCCAGATCGTCTATTGCGTTCTCAGCGATAACGCCACCTGCGAGCCGCACAGGTTGATAGCCGCAAGCATTGGACTGGCCATTCCAAAGGATCCCACCAAATACGGTTACTTGAGCGAGCATCACAGCTTCGGGCAAAAGCAGCTTATGGCGGGCGAATATGCCGAGGATCTGGCGGCGAGCATGCTTGCGACCATTCTCGATGTCAAGTTCGATCCGGATAAAAGCTGGGACGAAAAAAAAGAAATCTGGAAAATATCAGGCCAGATCGTTCGTACCAGAAACGCCACTCAGAGCGCGGTTGGCGACAAGAACGGCTTGTGGACTACTGTGTTGTCGGCGGCAGTGTTTTGTGATTAAAGTATGCGGAATGAGGGATGAGAGATGAAAGATGAAGTCAAAGGTGAACAATTAATTTCACGCATCGAACTTCGTAGTGAGAGTTTTCCACCGATAGAGCCTATTGGTGTTGATCCGGGCGCAGACCTGCGCGAGGTGCTTTTGGAGATGGCGAAAACCTCCTTCCAGGGTCGGATGCTCGGCGAAGCGCTCGAAGTGTGGGAGGAGATGCTCGATGCCGGCTGCTTTATATACCTCGGGCTGGCTGGCGCAATGGTGCCTGCGGGCATGCGCGCGGTACTGGACTGGTTGATAAAAACCGAAAAAATACACTGCCTTGTGTCCACCGGCGCGAACCTTTTCCACGAACTGCACGAGGCGATAGGATTCAGGCATTACAAAGGCCACCCGGATATGGACGACCTCGCCCTGAAAAAAACGCAGATGGATCGTATATATGATACGCTTGCTTCGGACGAAGAATTTTGCGCTTCCGACAGGTTTATACGCGATTTTGCGGTCCAATTGTCGAAAAAAGTTAAAACCGTTACCACCGCCGGATTTTTCGACGAGCTTGGCGCCTATCTGGGCAAACAAGGTAAATCAGGCTTTATCGTAACCGCCCATAAAAAGGGCGTTCCCGTTATTTGCCCCGCTATCGGCGATTCTTCATACGGGATCGCTATGGTAGCTTTTGGCAAGGAGGTTGACCTTACATTCGATATTCTGGGGGATCTCGATGAGGTGGTCAAACCTATAGCTGCCGGCAAAAAAACCGGCGTTATTTACCTTGGAGGAGGCACGCCGAAGAATTTCATCCAGCAGGCCGAACTGATAGCCCGGGAAAAGCTCCGCAACGAACACGGTTTAAGCGTCCAGGAGGCTGAAAGTCGCGTCCCGGGGCATGAATATGCCATACAGATAACTACCGACATGCCGCAATGGGGCGGACTGAGCGGATGCACGCTTGAAGAAGGGCAAAGTTGGGGTAAAGAAGCTCCAAACGCTCAAATAGTCAACCTACATTGCGACGTAACAATAGCGTTGCCGCTTTTAGCTAACGCGCTCGCACTTAAGAAATAATGAAAAAACGTGACGAAGTGTCCTCGTTTTTCGACATCGACCCTCCATTCAACAAGCGCGAGAACGCCGGATTCGTAATAATTCCGGTACCTTATGAACGCACCACTTCATACCTCAAGGGATGCGTAAAAGGTCCTGAAGCAATAAAAAAAGCTTCGGCTCAAGTCGAATTGTATGAGCCGGAAGTGGATGTCGAGCCTTACCGGGAGGGGATATACACCGCGCCGGCCATTCGATTCGGAAAAGAAAGCGAATCGAGCGAGCTTGACCGCATCCGCAAGGTCGCCGAGCCTTATGTCGCCGAGGGAAAGTTCGTGGTCGCTCTCGGAGGCGAGCACACAATCGCGGTACCGCTGGTGAAGCTATTTGCCGGAAAGTACCGAAATCTTTCCGTTTTACAGATAGATGCACACCCCGATTTGAGAGATTCTTACGAAGGCAACCATCTCAACCACGCCTGCGTAGGCCGTCGCATAATCGAGCAGGCGCCGTTGGTGCTGGTGGGTATACGAAGCTGGTGCGCCGAACAGCAAGAATTCATAAAAAAGGCCAAAAAACGGAAAATTAGGGGTCGGAAAATGCTCTCCGTGTTCCCGGCAAGGAATATTGTCGGAAAACGCAATTGGCAGCGTAAAGTCGTCGAGTGCCTGGGCGATAACGTTTATCTTACACTCGACCTCGACGGACTTGATCCCTCGGTAATACCGGCAGTCGGCACACCCGAGCCGGGCGGGCTCGGATGGTATGAAACCCTCGATTTGCTCAAAGAAGTCATACGCCGCAGGCGATTGGTTGGCATGGACATGGCCGAGCTTAAGCCTGTAAAAGGTGATGTACGCGGCGAGATGGCCGCCGCACGACTCCTGCACCGCATTCTCGCCTACCTCACAAAATATCAGTAATCACCATAAAATCCACTGCACATAGCTATGTACGGGCGCCACGAAATGGGTGTTGCCGGCCCATTAAACCTATATTGTGAACGCAGATGGAATTTTGTGATAAAATAAAAAAGAGCAATATAAACCGGCTTTACGGCCAAAAGCCCGATCAGGGAGGTAATAACCATGCCCGTGAGAATAGAACGCAAAGATAAAGTAACGACCGTCATTCTGGATAGGCCCGAGGTGCGTAATGCGGTGGACGGCCCTACGGCCCTGGAGCTGGCCGACGCCTTTCGCGAATTCGATGCCGATGAGAACGCTTATGCGGCGGTTCTGTGGGGCGCAAACGGGAACTTCTGCGCCGGAGCGGATTTGAAAGCCGTCGGTAGTGGGACAAATACGAACAGGGTCGAAAAGCGGGGAGACGGCCCGATGGGCCCTTCGCGAATGACGCTGTCCAAGCCCGTTATCGCGGCGGTCAGCGGCTATGCGGTAGCGGGCGGGCTCGAGCTGGCTTTGTGGTGCGACCTTCGGGTGGTCGAGGAGAACGCCACTTTCGGCGTCTTCTGCCGCCGATGGGGAGTGCCGCTTATCGACGGCGGTACTGTTCGTCTCCCGAGGCTTATCGGCATGAGTCGCGCGATGGATATGATACTCACCGGCAGGCCGGTCGGCGCCGAGGAAGCGCTGGCCATGGGGATTGCCAACCGCGTCGTCCCGGACGGCGCAGCACGCGACGAAGCGGAAAAACTGGCCGCGCAGCTCGCCGAATTCCCACAAGCTTGCTTGCGACACGACCGGTTAAGCGCGTACGAGCAGTTCGGTATGGACATCGAAGCCGCCATTCAAAACGAATTGGATCACGGCATCGAATCGCTCAGAAGCCCGGAGATTGTCGAAGGCGTCGGGCGTTTCGTCAAAGGCGCGGGCAGGCACGGAAAGTTCTGAATAGTGATAATTTCCGATAATAGACACACACCCTGAATTCGGGACGACAATGCCGCCGACCTCCGTGCTTATACCCGTGCGTAACGCCGCAGCGACAATCGTCGAAGCGCTCGAGTCCGTCGCGAGCCAAACGTTCGACGACTTCGAGTGTGTTATCGTGGACGACGGCTCGACGGACTCAACACCCACGATAATCGGCGAGTTTGCCGGGCGCGACTCGCGATTCAAGATTTTCCGCCGCCCCGCTTATGGAATGGTTCAGTCCCTCAATTTCGGCCTCGAACAATGCCGTGGAGAACTTATCGCACGGATGGACGCTGACGACATCTGCCGCCCGGAGCGATTCGAGAAGCAAGTCGCCTATCTGATGTCACGCCGAAAGCGTGATATAGCCGCCGTCGGGTGCCTTGTTCGGGTCATTCCGCCGCCGGCAACATCGAGCGGCATGTTCCATTACGAGCAATGGGTCAATTCTCTAACCGACCCCGACGATATAGCCCGCGAGATATATATCGAAAGTCCCTTGCCCCATCCCGGTATGATGATACGCCGCAACGCGCTCGAAACCTTGGGCGGCTGGAGAGAATTCGACGGCCCGGAAGACTATGACCTGTGGCTGCGTATGATCTCCGACGGGATGAAAATCTCGAAAGTGCCGCAAACGCTGCTGGATTGGCGAGACGCGCCGGACAGGGCCAGCCGCAGCGACCCGCGTTACTCGCTCGAAGCTTTTGTCGCCCTGAAGGCCCATTACATGTCCCGCGATCCCCGGCTATCTTCGGGCAAGGTGCAAATTTGGGGAGCGGGCCGCACGGGAAAGACTTATGCAAAAGCGCTCGCGGCAAAGAACATGGAAATAGTACGATTCATAGACATCAACCCTCGCAAGATAGGCCGAACCGCCGCAGGCGCACCGGTCGTCTCACCCGCCGAACTGCACCGATACCGCGATGACTTCATCATCGGAGCCGTCGGAGGCAGGGGAGCCCGAAGCGCTCGCGAAGAAATCCGAACGGCACTTCAAAAAATGGGATTCACCGAAGGCGAACAATTCCTTTTTGTAGCATAGTTCGCTTATTAAAAATCATGGGTGGCCCGTAATAGATGGGCCACCCGCATCGTCGAAGGTAGGGTGGGTGGACAAGGCCGAAGGTCTTGTCCGTGTCTTTCTCCATGGTTAGGTAATTGCACGGACAAGTCATGCTTTAGCGTGATTCATGGCACCGGGCACTCCTTGAAAATCTGAATGTTCAATGGACGGAATCATGCTTTCAGCGTGACTACGCATTACTGCGCTCCAGTTGAATATCCCGCCGCTGGCGGGAACCCGAGCGTCGGCGCAGGAGAGAGTGCGGATGGGCGGGGCGTACCGCATTTGCAGATCTTTATTAAAATAGTGAATTTATTCCCGCCATTTATCGAACCGTAGATATCCCTGATTTCCTCAGGCGCCGCCCGATACGAGCGAACGTCCGAGCGGAAAGATACACGCGCGGGTCATTACGAACGCAAGCCGGATACCAAAGCGGGCCGGGTGAACTCGAAGGTTCCAAAGCTCCGGGAGATGACTTTGGAAACGGCGATCATATATCCCTCTCGATTTCAAAATCCGAAAAAATCTCTTTTGCTTCTTTACGAGCTTCTTTGCTCATCCAGGATTCCCGGCTGTATTCGAGAGATTTGCCGAGCCCCTTTGCCTTGCTAATCCACAGGGGGTTGTAGGGCAAAAGGGCAATGCGGGCGAGTTTGCGCTCCTTCATCCAGGCGGCTATGGCTTCCAGATTTTCCCGGGTGGCGGTAATTTCCGGTATCAGGGGCACACGCACGAGCACTGGCGGAAAATCGAGGCCGATAAGCTTTTCGATGTTTTGTTTGATCCTCTCGTTGTCCCTGTCGGTGAATTTTTTATGAAGGCCCGCATCGCAGAGCTTCATGTCTACGAAAATCCGGTCGATGTGGGGAAGCAGTTTTTTCTCGAACCGCTCCCATTCGAAATCTCCGCAGGTCTCGACCAAAACGTGGATACCGCGCTTTTTGAGTTTTTGCGCCACTTCGGCAGAGTAATCCATCGCCAGCGTAGGCTCGCCGCCCGACAGAGTCACACCTCCTCCCGAGTTGTCATAGAATGCTTTATCCTGGGAAAGCGCTCCCACCAACTCGTCGGGCTCATAATACTTTCCGATCAGCGACAGTGCTCCGGATGGACACTCTTTTGCGCACTCGCCGCAGACCTCACATTTTTCACGGTCGATTGCGGAAGGCCCGGCGGATGAAATTGCTCCGGACTTGCATACATCGGCGCACTCACCGCAGCCGATGCAGGGATCGGGCCTGAAGATGATCTCCGGCCCGGCTTTTATACATTCGGGGTTGTGGCACCAGACACAGGAGAGCGGACAACCCTTGAAAAAAACGACTGAACGGATTCCCGGTCCGTCGTCCAGGCTGTTCCTTTTGATCTCCGCGACAAGCGGCCTGCGTTTTTCCATCAGTGACTTAGAGCGTGTTCGGTCCGCTCGATCAACTCCATCTGGAGATCCTTATTGAGCTCGATGAAGTACGCGTTATAACCTGAGATTCTGACCATGAGGTTGCGATGGTTTTCCGGGTGTTTCATGGCGTCCTTCATCTCTTCGGTGCTCATCACGTTGAACTGCATCTGCATGCCGCCCGATTCGAGGTAAGTCTTGGCGTATGCGGTCATTATGTCGAGCGCTTCTTCGGGAGTGTCGTTCGGATCGGGCACGACCTTTACGTTGAAAGCGATGTTGTTGGGCATCTTCAGAGGATCAAGCGAGGCAATGGTCTGGATGTTCTGAAGGAGCGTGTCCTTGGCTTCGGGTGACGGCGTAATGCCTGGGGTGAACGGCTTGTAGCGCCGTCTACCGCTGGGCAGCGCGCCGGAAAGCACTCCGAACGCCACATGGTTGCTCATCGACCAGTAACCGGTGGTGTATTTACCGCCCCGGTATTGGTCGAATCCCTGGTACAGGTCGTAGAGCCAGTTCTGAAGCTCCTGGGCCATTTGCGTCGTTTCGGGATCGCCGGACCCGAATTTTGGCACCTTGTTCGTTATACGCGCATGCAGAGCCTCGTGGCCCTCGAAGTCGTCCTTGAGCGCATTGATAAGCTCATCGAGCGAAATACGTTTTTCTTCGTACACCAGCTTTTTGATGGTCATCAGCGAATCCACCACGTCGGTGAGCCCTATCAGTGCGCAGCCCGAGCTGTTGTATTTAGCCCCGCCGTCGACCACATCCCTGCCCTTGCCCATGCAGCCCTGGATCAGCGACGAAAGATATGGGGTCGGCCGCACGTATCGGTGCGTTTCACCGAACAGGTTATTGCACTCGACCGCTTTTTCGGAGAGGAACGTAAGCTGCGTCTTGTAGGCATCGAGGAATTTATCGAATGTATCGAACTGGGAAAGCTCGCCGGTTTTCGGCCCGATCACTTCTTCACACAGCGGGTGATACCCGTTGTACATGGCCATCTCGAGCGGCGCGACTAACGAGAACATCATACAGTTTGTGTGCCCGAAATGCCTGCCCGAAACGGTCGGCTCTACGCAGCCGGTGGCGCTCCAGTCACGGGCGTCCTCGGCCGCAAAGCCCTGGTGCTCGACCGCAGATATGACCGCCCGGTCGTTATGGATCGAGGGTGTCGAGCCGGTGAGCATGTTAACCTCGCAGAGTCTCTTTAAGTACTGCTCCGAATTCACGCCTTCGTGATAGCGGGCGTTGAGATTCGGGTCCCGCAGCCTCAACATTTCGGCGACCTTTAAAATTATATAAGTCATGTCGCTTACCGCGTTCGATCCGTTTTCGAGCACGCCGCCCAGTGTAATCGCCTGGTCGGAGCTGGAGCCGCCGAACAGCTTGTTGCCGAGATCCGCCACCTGTGGCAGATGGTCGGTACAGCGTATGAAGAAACAGCCGATAAGCTCGACCGCTTTTTTAATCATTGCCGCCCGCGCCTCATCGTCCACGCATTTTTCCATGTCCGCCTCGAAATATGGCTGGAGCCATTTATCGACGCGCCCGATCGACAGGCCCGCATTAGTGTTTTCCATGTGCAGGGCCACCCAGGATATCCACATGCTGTTGACAGCTTCCTCCAATGTTTCGGCCGGGCCCGCCGGTACCTTGGCGCAGATTCTCGCGATGTTTGCAAGTTCCGACTTGCGCTTCGGGTCGGCCTCGTTTTCAGCCATACGCGCGGCTTTAGCGGAAAGATTCCCGGCGTAGGCCATTACCCCTTCCATGCTCATTGCCGCGGCTTTGTAAAAAGTTTTCGCTTTTTCATCGACAGCGGTCTTCGCGTGTTCACCGGCTTCTTCGACAATTGCGGCCAGGCCCTTGCCGAGCACTGCCGGAAAGTCGGGAATGGTGTGGGACAGTGAGTGAGCCTTCCATTGGAAGTACATGACAAACCGCTCGTCAAGTTTCATGCATTCCGGATTTCCGGCTTTTTCGCGAGCGACTTCGCGCATGTTGCGGTTCATCCAATAGGGAAACACATCGTGGTTGAGGAGGTGTCTGTCCTCGTCGGCGATGAGATAGGGGTTGAGTGTGCGCGAGTGCATGGTGTACAACTCGGGCCAGATGAACACGCCGCCCAGGTCGGGGTATATTACGACCCCGATGTTTTTGTCGGTGGTTGTGCCGGCGATGAGGTCGTTTTTACCGATTATGGGCTTTCGATTTTCCATGAGGTATCTGAAAGCGCCGGCCTGTCTTAATTCGGGGTTCAGACCGCCGCCGTCAGGCGACTTCTCGAAACCGTTTTTCTTGAAATATTCGGTAACCAGCCTCGCCCGCTCGGTGGATATCTCCGGCCGGGTCGCAAAGAAGCCCTCGAGGAATGTTTTCAGTCGCGGGAAGTCTTCGATAGTCCACTCGGAGAAGGCCGGGTCGTCGAGGTATTTGACTTCATCGACCCGGTTCATTGGAAGCGACTTTTTCGGCGGCGGCAGTTCGGAACTGTAGAGCACGCTGTGATTCGGGTTCATGCCCCGTTCGCCACCCGCCGTTATCCGCTCGAGCAGATAAGCGAACCTTGTGACTACGGACATGTTACCTTCGAAAGTCAACTCGTTCCGCAGGATCATCTCCATCGACTCCTGAGCGGAGGCGGTGAGCATTTTTTTTATGCCGGTCGCATTCTTGAGCACGAACGAAACGTCGCAGTCGGGGAGGTCGCCCTTGCCGGATTTGATCTTGCCGTCCTTTATGATCGCATGCCTGACCACGCGGTTGTCGCGGGTTTTGAACACGATCCTTGCGCTCCAGGGCTCCGAGCCGTTACCAATATCCTGGTACAGATTGCGCCTGAAATTTTTATCCAGCCGTGCCCTGACACCAAGCCCCTTGAAAACCAGCCCCAGCAAAGCGGGCGCCATTTTCTCCGATATGGTGTTTGTGAAAGCAGACATTTTATTATCCTCGATCCGGTATTAATCCACATTCGACCCAAGATTGATTATAGTATAAATATTACAGTTGCGTCACCACATCGTCAAACCCGGGTTAATAGCGAGAGGCGCCGATCTGCTCGGTAAGATTGCAGCCACGCCCCCCGGCGTGGTTTACTAATCGGTGAAACGATCCTGGAGCCGCATTGCCCCCACTATGGCTCGCGACAAAACGATTTTAAGAGGTTCCGGCGGCCAGGGAATGGTCTTTCGATTCACAAAGAAAACATCGGTCAGATCCGTCTTTTTTTCAAGGATCATATCCGACACCGTCCTGCCGTTTAAGTGCGTCATGCTCACTCCGTGTCCCATACAGCCGAGACTATAAACTATGTCTTTATCCCCAATTTGACCGATTGCCGGTGTCAAGTCCACAGTAATTGAAACGGGGCCTCCCCAACGGTGCGTGAACTTGACGTCGGCGAGAGGCGGGAACAGCTCGCGAACATCCTGCTCCAGCCCGGCAAAAACTTTATCATTCATATCTTTGTCCATGTTTTTGCCAAAGCTCAATGAAATGTCCCTGCCACCCATAAGAAGCCTGTTGTCCGCTGTAAGGCGGTAGTAGTGGACCAGGTTTCGGGCGTCTTCGATCCCCTGGCGATTTGCCCAGCCTATTTCGGTCATTTGTTCAGGGCTTAATGGTTCGGTTAGAACGATATAAGTCCATATCGGAGTCTGTTTCCATTTGATTTGGGGAATAAAATGCGAGTAGGCATTGGTGGCCAGAACAACCTTATCGGCGCGGACACGGCCTCCGGGAACCGCGAGCTGAATCTTGCCGCCTTCTCTTTCTATACTTGCTACAGGCGTGTTTTCATAAACCTCGACGCCCATAGGCACTATCACGTCCTTCCATCCCCAGGACAGCTTGGCGGGATTGACTATTCCGCAACGAGGCTCCCGCCACGCCCCCAGATACATGGAACTCGCAACCTCGTTTTGGACTTCGTCCTTTTCTATCCACTCGATGCCGGTGATATCGAGGCTGTGAGCTATCTCCATCTCGTGCAAAATACGCTTCTTGTATTGCTCGCTCGTGGCCACCCGCAAAAAACCCGGATGCTCGTAATCGCAATCGATTTCCAGTTCCTTGACCAAATCGCGCAGAGTATCAACCGCCCGCTCCATATATAAATGGGCCTCTTTAGCTCTGTTGCGTCCGAAACGCAAGGCCGTAAGCGACATGGTCAATCCGAACAGGGTCATATTGAAGCCTCCGTTTCTCCCCGAAGCCCCGAAACCGATAACCTGGCTTTCAAGCAAGGCCACGGAAAGAGATGGCGCGGCTTTTTTCAGGTGATAGGCCGTGGAGAGACCCGTAAATCCTCCGCCCACGACGGCCACGTCCACATCGAGATCACCCGAAAGCGGCGCATTTGGCGTATAATCCCTTGTAGTTAACCAATAACTTTTTTCCCTGAAATCCTGCTTATCCATAATAGTCCTCCTTTCGGCCAAAAGCCCGGCCTTTATGGCCTGTTAATGAACCGTTCCAACAACTCCCTGACCGTTTTATTATCCATTATTCCCGGTTCGATCATCCACTGTAACGCCAGTCCTTCAATAAGAGCGACAACGGCGAGCGACATGGTTTTGGCTTGATTTTCCTCCTGAAACCTTAAAATTGTTTCGGCTATGCGCCTTCTGTATACTCGGAGCATCTTAATGAGCGCCCGGTTGACGTTTTCACGTTCGAATGACAATTGAACCAGGTTATAGAAAACCCGGTTGAGGCGGCCGTCAAAAATAATGGAATCAATAGTAAAATTCAGTATCACTTCGAAATTTTGATTTTCCAGAGGCGTTTTTTCCAGAGCTGAATCCAGCAGACTCCCATATTTTTCCGTTATTGAGGAAATCATGGTGGCGATGATGTCGTCCTTGTTTTTGAAGTAGTAATGAATCACGCCGTGAGGCAATCCGGCGCGGCGGGCAATAGCTTTGATAGTAACCGCTTCGTGCCCGTTTTCGGCAAGGCAGTCGAAAAGGGCCCAAACGATTTGTTCGCGCCGCTCATTGGCCTGACTTTTTCTTCCCATGGCACCTCCTATTGTTAGGTTGGTCGTACAACCTAACAATATTCCAAAAAAACAGACACGTCAATAGGGGTCTGAATAATATATCGGGATGCCTGGCCAGCGGCTTAAATCGAACCGCCGGCACATACAGGCTTACGGCCTTCCGGCCTCCAACACGCACCTGTCCGTATAGCATAAGGATTTTTCCCGCCGCCGGTGGGATCACACCATGTTTTCCCTGACCCACTTTTCGATCTCTATCATTGCCTCTTTGTAACCGACCCTCGTCCTCCACCCCAGTTCTTCCTTCGCTTTCGTGTTGTCAACGTCGTTATCGCGGCCGAGGAGTCCGGCTGCATGGCGTGTGATGGTGGGTCTGCTGCCAAAGAGCCGGGCGATCCTTTCGATTATTCCCCCGAGAAACCACGCCAACCAGAAGGGGAGGCTCAGTTTTATTTCCTTGCCGAGTATTGCGGCGAGGTCGTCGAGGTAGCGTTTCCAGGTGACGTCCCAATCGTCTCGAAAAAAATATGTCCGGTTGGCGGCGCCGTCTTTCGTGCCTGCGAGGATAAGTCCGTCCACGAGGTTGTCGACGTAGATGAGGCTCGCGCTGTAACGCCCTTCGTCGAAGTAAGCGAAGAAGCTGTCCCTGATCGTGCCGCCCAGTTCCTTCACCCAGACGCTGGCCGGGCCGGTGACGTTGGCCGGGCGGATTATGACATAGCCTTCCGGGAAACGGTTTTCGTAAGACCTGACTAGTTCCTCGGCATCCAGTTTTGCATCGCCGTAAAAAACCCCCGTCCTGATGCACTCGTCTTCTTCCTTCATCCCCTTATTGTGCCGTCCGGTCCCGCACGCACAGAAGGAGCTAATAAAAACGAACCTGCCTGCCGCTCCGGCGCAGGCTTCGAGCATGTTTCTTGTGCCGTCGAGTATGGGGGCGTAAAAGTCGTCCCTGCTTCCGTAATCGAGCACCCTTGCGGCGAGGTGATAAACAACGTCGATACCGTCGCCGATTCCTTCGAGCGTTTCGGGCCTGGTGATGTCACCCTCCCTCTTTTCAGCGATGAAATCACTTATATGGGAAAAATCCTCCCCCGGAAAAACCAGTGCCCTCACGGAATGACCGCTGTCTGAAAGGGCCTCACAAAGCCGCGTCCCGATAAACCCCGTTGCGCCGGTGACGAGTATATTCATTCATTTTCTCCTCTCCGGTTTTACGACACATAATTACAATACTAACCGGAATTATGGAGAGCGCCAACAAGCGCATGAAACCACCCACTTGAAACATGAAACTTGAAACCAAGCAGTGGTGCAGGTTTTCGCCTGCCAAGGTTTCCCCTTGAAGAGGCACTTCACCCGTGGGTCTCGGGCAAGGTGATTCGGCCCGGTTTACGAGGGCTCGCAGTTTTTATAATAAACCCGATTGCCCCACATCGTTAAAGACTTCTACTAACCCTCTTACTTTCTTTTGGAAAAAAGAAAGCCCATACGGGTCTGTAGGATAAGCAAAGAAAACCTACCTACCGCTTCGCTAACGCTCGCGGGCCACTCGAAAATCGAGGCCGCCAGCGAAGCGCAGCAGCCTGCCACCGGCGGCGACGCCGGGGTCCCTATATACTTCGAACATTTTGCAAAGTTACAAGGGTTAAAAACCTGCAAAGAAGGGGAGTCAGGTATTGTGTTTGATGTTCCCCGAATCCGTAACGTAATTCGTATGTACTGTTCAATGGGACGATAACGTTATATGAATTACTTGGTAACACCTGCATTTACAAGCATGAGTAAGGCCGCAACAAGCGTAGTGACGGCAAAAAGCGTTTTTAGGTATTTTGGTTTTGTTTTAAGAGCGATTTTGCCTCCTAAAACACCTCCCAAAATCGTTACACCGGCAATCGGTATAGCCCAAGTATGATTGAAACTTCCATGCAATGCATGGCCGGTGAAACCGGCAAATGCGGTAGCTGCCACCATTGCCGATGCTGTTCCTACGGCGCTACGCATAGGTACGCCGCATGCCAAAACCATCAGTGGGACCAGAAATGACCCACCCGAAACCCCGACCATTCCTGAGAAGAAACCAGTAGTCATTGCAAGAGGTACGGCCAGCCATAGGTTAATGATGTATATCTCATCACCGACTTTCAAATTCCAATAACCCCGCTGCGGCTTAGGCTCCTTTTTACCTTCTTCTACTGTGAAAAGCATTGCAGTCCCTGCGAATGCCAGGAATATCGAAAAGACAATTTTCAACTCTTTCCCGCTGAAGCAATGGGCAATAAAACCGCCCGCGAAAGCCGTGCTTGCCGTTAGCGTGCCAAGAAAGAGCGCAAGCGGTACCAGTAGAGTTTTACCCTTGCGGAAGATTATAGTCGCGGCAACTGCAGTTGTGAAAAGCGCGAACTGACCTGTCGTCGCCGCCTCATGCATAGGCACTCCAGCCAGCACAAGGGTGAGGACATAGAAGTTCCCGCCGCCGCGCCCGGTCATAGTCATTACGACAGCCAAGGCGAAAATTATAAGAGAAACCCCGGCGATTTTCAGCATTGGGACTTCCTCATTCAGTACCCATGTTTCGTCTCTATGTGCTTGAGCAGTTTTCCAGGCAGTAACTGGTTTGTGACGGTTTCGTATCCACCGAGCGCAATGCGTGCATCTTTATATCCTTTGGAGCGCAGATATGCATACACGATGGCCGCTCTGGTTATCGCCGAACAAAATATACCGATTGTTTTATCGCGAGGAATCTCGTTTATACGGTCAGGAATTTTGTCCGCCGGTATATGTAATACTTCAATATGATGCCCCAATTTCAACTGTATGGATTCCATCTCGGGAATAGAACGTACATCTAAAAAGACGGCATTTTCCATTGTAAGCAGTTTTTCCATCTCGATCTTATGTTTTCCTGCTGCAAAAAACTCAAAAGTCATGGTCCGTAAAACATGATCCATATCACTCATGATATTATTCTCCTCTTCAGATGTTGAAATCCTACGCGCTGTTTTTTCGCCTCAGTTGATGATTACCTTGGTCTTATCTTTCGACAGGGCGACTGGAGATGCGTTTTTGTTCGGGTTTTTTGCGGATAATCGATAAGGCTATTCCGATAAGCATTATAATAATTCCCGGAACGATGTATTTTCCCGAAATCAGGAAGATGAAACCGACGGCAATTATGAGAGAGGCGATCATACCCTTTACGTCCGTCTTTTCTTGAGCTTTATTCGGAAGGATCAGCTTTCGTTCCAGAGCCATCGCACCTATTATCATACAAACTCCAATTATTGTGAAATTGTAACTTTGTTTATCGAGCATCAACGAATAAAACAGACTCACAAATACCATTATGATACCTGCAATAGTGGTCAGGCCCAGTATTAAATCCAATACCTTTGTTAAAAAGTTTTTCATAGTTTTTACATTGTAGAACAGTTTAACGATTTTAATCAAGTACCCATTGGATACCTCTTCACATTACTTGCAAGCTCACTGGGATCATGAAGGTTGTTCATTGTTGTCGAAACCCGTTTGCAATAAGACCTTGTAAAACGGCTTATTTGAGGGGAAACTCACTTTTAATGTCATAGGCCCTTAACCGCTATTGCGTCTTTTGGCGTTATCGTTTAATATGCAGAATAGTCGGAGTTTGAATGAAGATTCATTCATTTCTCTATATTAAGATCAATTAAATATTAACTTACAAAAAGGAGGTTTCCAAAAATGGGTGTTTGTGTAAACGAAAGAGATGTCAGATTCGTCCTTTACGAAATGCTGGAGATCGAAAAACTCTTCGAATTCGATAAATTCAAGGATTTCGATATGGACACCATCGATATGATCCTCACCGAGGCTCAGAAGTTCAGCGAGGAGGTTCTTTACGAGGCCAATTTCGAGGGCGACAAAGTCGGCCTAAAATTCGACAATGGGGAAGTGACGGTTCCGTCCGTCTACAAGGATGCCTACCGGAAATATTGCGAAGGCGGCTGGTTGGGAATCAGTTCTGACCCTGAGAAGGGAGGGCAGGGAGTACCCAACGTAGTCGGATTGGGCGCCATGGAATTTCAAGTGGCGTCGAGTGTCGCTTTTACGATGTATCCCGGTCTTACCCGTGCGGCAATAGAGTTGCTCGAGATATACGGAGACGACTGGATGAAGGAAGCTATTCTTCCGAAATTAATTTCGGGGGAATGGGCCGCCACAATGTGTCTTACCGAGCCCAGTGCAGGCAGCGCCGTCGGCGACCTTAAGAGTACGGCAAAGAAGGACGGAGATCAATGGCTCGTTACCGGCACGAAGATTTTCATATCTGCCGGTGAGCACGACCTCACCCCTCAGATCCTTCATCTCGTGCTGGCTCGTACCGAAGGCGCGCCTCCCGGCATTAAGGGCGTCAGTCTTTTTATGGTGCCGAAATTCCTCATGGACGAAAACGGCGACCTCGGCGACCGCAATGACATGATCTGCGGCAACATCGAGCACAAAATGGGCATTAATGCCAATGCAACCTGCACGTTGAATTTCGGTGACAACGGCAAATGCAAGGGATGGCTCATCGGCAAGGAATGCGAAGGCATCAGAGCGATGTTCATCATGATGAACGAGGCTCGCATCGGTACGGGTATGCAAGGGTTGGCCAGCGCCAGCGCGGCATATCAGCACGCGCTGCGCTACGCCAAAGAGAGGATACAGGGTGTAGAGATACAGAACATGAGGGACGTGAACGCACCGCGTGTCGAGATCATCAAGCATCCGGACGTGCGCCGTATGCTGCTGACCATGAAATCTTATGTGGAAGCCGGCCGCGTCCTTTTATACTATGCAGCCTACTGTGGCGATATGCACCTGCATCACCCCGACGAGGAGGTCAGGGCGAAACATTTCGACACCCTGGAACTGCTCACCCCCATTTGCAAGGCATGGTGCTCGGATCGCGGCTTCGACGTTACGCGCGATGCGATTCAAACCTACGGCGGCTACGGCTATTGTTCGGAGTATCCCGCCGAACAGTACATGCGCGATTGCAGGATCGCCAGCATATACGAGGGCACAAACGCCATACAGGCTCTGGACCTCGTCGGCCGCAAGGTACTGAACATCAAGAAACAGATGGCCCCCTATAACGACTGGATAGCCGCAATGCGCGAGCGCGCCGGGAAAGCCAAGGAGAATTCCGCGCTTGGCGATTTGGCCGACAGCCTTCTCGAACGCATCGACACACTCGACAGCATCACAAAACATTTTATGGAAGCGGGTCTTAAAGGCGACACGACGACTCCCGTTATGAACGCCACGCCTTACCTCGAGGCTTTCGGCGATGTCGTCGGCGGCCACTTCCTGCTCTGGGGCGCTCAAATAGCTCAAGACAAACTTGACGCCGGAGTGGACGGCGAAGTCGAAAAGAGCTTCTACACCGGCAAGGTGGCCACGGCGCGATTCTACATCAATAACCTTCTGCCGAACGTGGACCGCTGGGCAACGGTGCTCAAGAGCGGTGACAAGACGATGATCGACCTGGAGGAGGACTGCTTCGTATAGGTTTTGACGAGGCGAAAAAGAGCTAACCAACCGGCGCCGTGGGGCTTACCCTGCGGCGCTTTTTTCAAATCTACATTGCGGTTGCACTACGTGTCTTGTACCATTTTAATCTGTTTAGTTGGAGTTCATGTTCGGATTTTCCGCAAATAAACATTACGAGGAGAAATTGCCATGCTGCTAAATCCCAAAAAACATAATCGAAAATATCCCGATGAGAAATCCAAAAAGATCATGCTCAAGACTATCGAGTTCTTTGAGAACAAGGGGAAGGAAAAAATTAAGGACGATGATCACGAAATGGTCTGGTATTCCGATTTTCTCGAATTTCAGAAGAAAGAGGAGATTTTTTCGACGTTACTTACCCCTTCGGAATACGGGAGTACCGAAGATTGCCGATGGGACACTTACCGTATATGCGAGTTCAATGAGATTCTCGGCTTTTATGGATTGGCTTACTGGTACACCTGGCAGGTTTCAATACTCGGTCTCGGCCCCATTTGGATGAGCAAGAATGAGGAGGTCAAGCTCAAGACTGCAAAGCTGCTTAAGGACGGAGCGATATTCGCTTTCGGGTTGTCCGAAAAGGAACATGGCGCGGATGTTTATTCGAGCGAAATGATGCTTACGCCTCAGAAAGATGGAACCTACAGGGCCAACGGGGAAAAGTATTACATAGGCAACGCCAACGAAGCGGGGATAGTGTCCAATTTCGGAAAAATTGCCGATACGGACGATTATGTTTTCTTCACGGCCGATCCCAAGCACGAAAAGTACGATTGTATTAAAAATGTCTGCGCCTCCCAGAACTACGTGGCCAATTACAAACTCGAGGACTATCCCATAACGGAAGCGGACATTCTTTCAAAAGGTCGTGATGCGTGGGATGCGGCGCTCAATACCGTCAATGTCGGTAAATACAATCTTGGCTGGGCGTCGGTCGGCATAGCCACCCACGCATTTTACGAAGCGCTCAATCATGCCGCGAACCGTAATCTCTACGGTAATTACGTAACCGATTTCCCGCACGTGAAGCAGCTTTTCGTGGACGCCTATACGCGGATAGTGGCGATGAAGCTTTTCGCGCTCCGAACTTCGGATTATATGCGCACCGCGTCGCTCAAAGACAGACGTTACCTGCTTTACGGCTCGGCAGTAAAAAACAAGGTGACGACGCAGGGTGTGCAGGTGATCATGCATCTGTGGGATGTCATAGCCGCGAAGGGTTTTGAAAAAGACACCTATTTTGCAATGGCGGCCCGGGATATACAAGCGTTGCCGAGACTTGAAGGCACCGTTCATGTTAACGTCGCTCTTATCGTGAAGTTTATGTTTAATTACTTCTTCAATCCCGCCGAGTTTCCCGAAATCAACCTGCAAATGGGCACGCAGGATGATGATTTCCTTTTCGAGCAAGGCCCGACCCGTGGTCTGAGCAAGGTACAGTTTCACGATTACAACATCGCATATAACAGCGTTGATCTGCCCAACGTAAACATTTTTAAGGAGCAGATAGCGGTCTTCAAGGAAGCTCTCGTCGGCGCAAGCCCGGACAAAGATCAGCAAAGAGATATCGATTTCCTTTTGACTATCGGAGAAATGTTCACGTTGGTAGCTTATGGGCAACTAATTATCGAAAACGCCAAAATTTATGAAATCGACGACGACCTGCTCGATCAGATATTCGACTTCATTGTGAGAGATTTTTCAGTATACGCAACGCAGTTGCATGGAAAGCAAAGCAGTACCGATAAGCAACAGGAATATTGCATCAAAATGATTCGAAAGCCCGTCGTTGATATGGAAAAATACGAGAGGGTTTTGAATAATCACGTCTACGCGTTGAAAGATACTTATAAAATGAATGAATAAGATATACGGTCGTTACCGGGCCGGGTTTGATGGGCGTCTTAACTTGAATAACTGAAAATCACACTTGAAATCCGTGAAAGGAATGATACCGGTTCATGTTTTCATTCTGAACTTCTTGCCCCGCGACAAAGAATCTCATTGTTTCCAGGGATTTGGATGAATTGACGTCTTAAAATTGACACCCGCGGCTATAGCGGTTATATTCGGTGATTGGGTGGATATGGATAAGCCTGACCGCATAGGCCAGCTTTTGCTCCAAGAAGGCCTTATAACTGAAGAAAAGCTCCAGGATGCGCTGGAAAAGCAACGAACCACGTTCAGCTCGAAAGCGCTGGGTGAGGTTCTGATCGATCAGGGCCTTGTTAAAGAGAATGATTTCTTGCGGGTGCTTGCCAAGCAGTTCCGAACGCAGTACGTCACCGCCGAGAAATTGGCCTACCTGAACGTACCCGGCGCCGTCTTGAAACTTATACCCATCAACATCGCAGAAAAGCACCTGGTGCTTCCCATACAATACAGTAGTAAGGACAAGAGCCTTTCAATCGTCACTCCCGATCCCATGAACGTCGGCGCTATAGACGAAGTGAAATTCGCAAGCGGCATCGCCAACATTCGTGCGCTCATCGCAGTCGAGTCGGCGATCCGGGCGGGTATAGATAAGTTTTATAAAGGCAACGATCGCGCTTTCGAACTGTCCATATCCGTCGAGGGAGAAGAAGGCGGAACGGATGAGGGCTACCAGGACATGTTCGATACGATGTTGAGCGAGCGCGAGGTCATGATCGAGGCTGAAGATGAAAAAGATGAGGGGCGAGGTGAAAAATTGGAGATAGAGCCGGATGAGGACGCTCGATCTTCGCCCCAACCCTCCAGCGCCAAGGAAACCAGGGAGAGTATCGAAATATCGTCGCCGCAGGGGAAGGAGAGCGTGTTTTTAGGCGGTCTCGATGAGTTTCCCGGTGACGACAACAAGGCGCGCGACGAGACGGCAAGCATACCTTCCGTGGATATCGAGCCGGTCGAAAAAGCGCCCGCACCTCCGCCGAAACCCGCGCCAAAGGTCAAAGATAAGGCCAAGGAAACCAAAAAGTACCATCAAAAAATGTTGGTGGTAGAGCCGCATGAACAAATACGGAAGTTCATTACCAAGCTGTTTGGAAGGGAAGGTTTCGAAGTCGAAGGAGTGACAGATGAGGAGTCTGTGTTCGGCGCCGTTGAGGCCGGCGATTTTGACGTACTGGTAATTAAGGAAAAGAGCCTTGGCGAAGGCACTGAGTTCGTGGATAAGCTCAGAGATGCAGCGCCCGACATCGAAGTGCATATCATAAAGGACTATGGCTCGGCGATGATAGGCGAAACACGACTATATCACAAACTCATCGAAAGCTTCTTTGAAAGCCTGGACGTCGTCATCGGTCTGTTGGAAATTAGCCGCGAGGGTTTCCAGGGGCACACGCACCAGGTGGCAAAATACGCAAAGCTCATAGCGCAAAAAATGGGGTTGGCAAGACGGGAAATAGACGAAACCGTCATGGGAGCTTATGCACATGACATCGGCAAGAAGGGGATGACTCATTATACCGTGCTGAACACCATTGCAGACGATTTTGATGCCGATATTTTGAAAGACTCGCTGGAAATTCCCGTACGGTTGTTGGGGCCGGTCAACCTGCCGATGGACCTCGACAGGGTCATCTCAAACTCCCTCGAGCGGTACGACGGAAAAGGTTTTCCCGGAAAACTCGCCGGAGAAGACATTCCGGTAAGCGCTCGCATACTGGCCGTGGTGGACGGTTTTGCGCACCTGACGACCGAAGGGTGGAACGACCGTAAATACGGAATGCCCGACGCGATTGGATTTCTGCAGGAGCAATCGGGTACGTTGTTCGATCCGAACGTCGTCGATACGCTCGCCCAGGTGGTCAAGGACGACCTGTTCGTCGGCAAGATGGACGTTGCAAAGGAGCACATACTCATTGCCGACGACGAAGCCGACCTGACAACCCTGCTCGAACTCAAGTTCGTCAACGCCGGATACCGGGTTACCATCGCGCGCAACGGCGAAGAGGCATTGGCAAAGGCCGAAGAAAATCCGCCGGATTTCATGCTAATTGATATAGACATACCCGGAATAGATGGGTTTAAGTTGATCGAAAAATTGCAAAAATCGGAGGTGGGCGAGGTGCCGTTCATATACCTTTCCGGCAAGGACGACACGAGCCTGATTACCAAGGCGTTTGATCTCGGAGCTGAGGACGTCGTGGACAAGCCGGTGCGGGTTGAGGTACTGTTTGCGAAAATCGAGCGTATTATGGTGCGCATCAAGCGCTCGAAGAAAGCCGCGGCTCGCGGTCAGACGGCGGGCGTTTCCGGCAGCCTGTCCGAGATGAGTTTGCCCGACATCGTGCAGATACTCGGCGCGGGCAGGCGGACGTGCATGCTTACTATTCAGCATAATTCCGAACAGGCGGATATATACATCGAAGAGGGTCATATAGTCAACACCGTTTACAATGAAATGAAAGGCGAGGAAGCTTTCTACTCGATCATCGGCTGGGAAGACGGCACCTTCACGATAAACCCGGAAGTCGAAATCTCCGAGCGACTCATAAGCAAGAACAACGACAGTCTTATGCTCGAGGGCTTCCGGCGACTCGATGAAGGAGGCCAGAGTGCCTCACCCGACGACATCGCGATAGACGGGTCGGATTTCTTTTAATAATATGAGTCACTTGCAAAAATAAGTAACGTAACGCCGCCATCCTTGGCGGTATCTTGCAAATATTTGATTTTCCCGCATCTTTTGTACCGGCAAGCCCTGCGGATTCGTAGGAGATATCGGCGCTACGGCAAATCGATTTTTACAACCGGATCAACAAAAGAGGTCAAAATGACTCAAGAAGAAAAATTCCAGATGCTGAATCCCCTGCGATATGTGGCGGCGATCTCCATCGCCGGCGGGGGAAGTATGCACGCAATAGGATTGGTGCGGTCTATTATTGATAATCAGACCTTTCCCTGGTGGTTCCGGGCGATATTTTTAATTGCAATTCCGGGGTATTTTATCAGTGCTGCTTTTATACTGAAGAATTGGAGGATAGGATATTATTTTGCCGTAATAGGTCCCGTAATCGGCGGTTTGCTGATATTTTTCGGATTCCTGTTTCCCGAATCGCAGTTGCTGATTTTAATTCCCGGCACATATAAGACGGAGATCACCGCAATTGGATTTTTGACTTTGATAAGCGAACCGGTAGCGGTAACTATTTCAGC
>Ga0180432_10003526_pt1 | contig 22180 bp, 16 predicted proteins | sample SS_ome_10_FD_132414 | JGI IMG/M metagenome (GOLD analysis project Ga0180432, IMG submission 132414) | Hypersaline lake sediment archaeal communities from the Salton Sea, California, USA - SS_1_MS_2 metaG | ecosystem: Environmental > Aquatic > Non-marine Saline and Alkaline > Hypersaline >...
CACACCGGGCAGCAGTTGCTGTTGGGGTCCGAGCCGAACGCCACGGGGCAGCTGCAGAACATCTTCGAGTCGGTCAGGAGCTGGGCGTGAACTTCCAGCCCCACCATCGGACGAAATGCCATCAACATCACTCCAGGAGGGTCTATACTAGGCCTGCCAGATACAGACTAGCACGCGCCGACACACTCAGTGCCGACGGTGCAGTAGGATTTTAGCAGCATGGGGCTTGTGAAGCAAGAGCGGCGTGGGCCGGACAGCAGCCGGCGACATCCCGCCATACACGGCGTTCTGCTCATCAGTCGCCCGCCGAGATCATGCCTGCGAGCAAGCCAATGACATCACCCTCCGGCGCGCCGCCACAAAGGCATACCGAGCCGTGACGCTAAGCGGGAGTTCTGCAGCCGGCGTGTGCGAGGACGCCTCGGCCCAATGATTCCTTGGGTCAATCACGCGCGCTGTTGCATTATACCCTTCCGGTGGGGGCGGCTACATGTCGGTCTTGCGCAGCGCTCTGCCGTGGTTCTCCGGTGTCGTGTGACCATCTTTGACCGCGAACTTGCCGTTGACGATGACAGACGGTATGCCCTCCGGGTAGTGGTGGGCGTCGAGGAACTCGGCGGTGTCGCGGACGGTCCAGGGGTCGAAGACGACCACATCGGCGACCAGGCCCTGCGCGATTCGTCCTCGGTCGGTGATGCCGAAATGCTCGGCATGCTGCCCGCTCATCTTGTGGATCGCCTCGGGCAGTGTGAGGACGCCTTCATCGCGCACGTATTTTGACAGGACACGGGGGAAGGTGCCGTAGCCGCGCGGATGGGTCTGCAGGCGCTTGTCGGACTGCAATGCGGCATCGGAGCCGACGCCGACCAGCGGGTGGGCGAGGATGCGCTTAAGGTTATCCTCAGACATGGCGATGATGATCGCCGAGACGCCGCCCATCTCCTCGAGGCGGATGCCGACCTCGAGCAGATTGACACCCCACTGCTCGGCAAGTTGTGCCGGGGTCTTGCCTTCTATCTCCGGCCGCGGGTCGCGCATGGAGCAAAACAACACGTTGTCGGGCCCGCCACGCTCCTCGTGGAGTATGTTGAGTTCCTCGGTTACCATCTCGATCACGTCTGGATCGCGCAGGTTGTCCCAACTTCCACGCTCCTGCTTGATCTGGTACGCGATGCGGGGCAGGGCGTTCGTTGAGCCACCGTGTGATGCAGTGTACGGGTAGCGGTCGGCACTTATTCCCAGCCCGCGGTCAACGGCCTCCTCGAGCATGCCGAATACTGCATCAAGCTTTTCCCAGTTGGCCGGGTTCATAGTCTTCAGGTGCGATATCTGCACGCGGATGTCGGCATGCTGGGCGACTTCGAGTATCTCGCCGAGCGCCTCCAGCAGGTGATTGCGCTCGGAGCGGATGTGCGAGGCGTAGACACCGTCACGCCTGCCGGCAGGAGTGGCGAAGGCAAAAACCTCGTCATTGGTCTCCCAGTTGGTAGCATATCCGACGGTTACACCGAACGCCCCCTCGTCCATGGCCCGCTCGACCTCGACCTGCATCAATTTGAACTCGGATGGGTCGAGGAAACGGGCCTGGTCATCGCCGAAAAGGGCCCGGCGGATGGTATGGTGGCCTGCCAGTACTGCGTAGTTCTGCTTCATGCCGAGGGTATCTACCTTGTCCAGATGCTCGGAGATTGGCCAGTCGGAACTGCCGCAGTTGCCCCCGACCACAGTGGTGATGCCCTGGCGGACCAGGTTGTCCTCATGCATGATGTCGCGGTCAATGCTAGCGTGGACGTGGGTGTGTGGATCAATGAAACCGGGGCAGACGATCATGCCGGTGGCGTTGATTTCCTCCAGCGCCGTGGCCTCGTTCAGACGTCCGATGGCTGCGAGCATGCCGGCCTTGATGCCGATGTCGCCCCGAAAGCCCTCGGCGCCGGTACCGTCAATGACCGTCGCGTGCCTGATGAGTATGTCAAAGTCCATGCTGAAACCCTCCTGTGATGCCTATGTGTCTCGTCATTGCGTGTACGCACCGTTGGTCGCAGAGTTGGAGCATGTGCTGGTCGGCCGGCCCAGCGCCATCGTCACCGACCTCATGCAGTCTGCGTAGAGCTATTCGACCGCCGCGAGCCCCTCCTGGTGCATGACTTGCTCCGGCGATGCGGGTTCGCGCGGAAATCGGGCCATGTTCTCTGGGCGAACAATACAACCATATATCGCTCCATCGGAGCTCTTGCTGAATGTTTTCACATACGCGTTGGCCGGCAAACACAATACTCTGGGGCTCACCGAACGCAAGTTCGCCAATAGCAGCCGGCCCCACAGACGACATGGCTGACCCTTTCAGTCACCCTCTCTGACGGTGAAATCCAGTGTGGCGGCGGGCCGATCATCAATATGCACTGTGACTCGGTAATCACCTGGCGGGAAGTCGCCACCCTCGCGGGCGCTCAGTGAGTTGAGTATCTCGCGATGGCCTGATGCGCGAACGATGCGACCGGCAAGCTGCCTCGACCCGCGGCTCCAGCTGATACGCACCTGGTGTGGAGTGGTACCGAGATTGAGCTGCAGATAGAGACTGATATGCCCAAGGCTGCCGGGGAAGGTCCTGCCGACACCGATCGGCCGGTTGTTAGGGTCAACCCCACGGCACACTACCGCTTCAGCCACCACATCAGGCGCACTTATGTTCCACTGCTCGCCGGATGTGGCGACGGCTGCTTCCTGCTCTGGCGCCGGCTTGATCTCTGCCGACGGGGCCTCGCGACCAGCGACTTGTCCCGCTGCCGGTTCACGGGTATTCTCGGGTGCGTCGAGGTTGATATCCTCGAGTCCCGAGTCATCTGAGTCGTGGAATGGTAGCGAGTACACTACCTGCAATGGGTCGGCATTCCCCGGGCCTAAAACGCCGTTGTCGGCCATGACGGTTACGGCCTCATTTTCGGCAACACTTAGTTCCCTGGCACCCACAGAGACGATGACCGTCCCCGAGACGGCGCCGACTGTGGTCTCGCCGGCCAGGTTGACGCGGACAGCGACGGCACCGGATCCGCTGCGCACATGACAGGTGGGTGTCATGACGACCACGGGCCCTTCCAGATACGCTTGGCCGACGCTCAGCCTCAGCGCAACCGGGCCGGTTATCTCGCAGTCCACGTGCGGCCCCAGCATCGCTCGCGTAGTCGGCGTGAACCTCAGTAAACAGACCGTATCCCTCGTGCCAATCCGGTCGCCTGCGACGACAGCCCTCGTCTGCACGCCCCCTACATGCTCGCCGTTGACGGTGACATCCAAACCGTCCGCCGGGCCGTGGGCGAACAGGTAGAACTCAGTGCTCCCGATGGCCCCACCGGCAAGCATCAACATGACGGCGAGCGGCACTGGCAGCAGGTATGGTCTGCGTCTATTCCCGCCCAATGTCCTCGGTCCTTGCTGCATTCTACGTTGCACCTGTTGGCTCACTCAGTTACACCTTCTATGCCCCGGAAGGCCAGGAGGCAACACTGTAAGAGACTGCTGCAAAACCGCGATGGTGCACCTGCCGCACCCCGTGACAATTCTTCTGCTCGGCGAATCTGCGCTCGGTGCCGGCTATCCGGATTCGCCTGCCTGCTGTCTCGGCCTCAGGAGGTATCTGTTACTCGCCGGCTACTACCTCCGGCGGGGTCACCCAGAGGGTTCCGATGCCTTTGCTACAGATGACGACTCTCGCCGTCGCGGCATGGGGCGCGGCGGTGAAACCCACCTTGACTTCCCGCCACTCCCTGGCCCACGGAAGCCTGCTCGCCAGGTACTCCCACTGTAACACTTTCCCTGCTGCGTCGTACTGGTACAGCTTCAGCGCGGGGGGCAGTACATAGTCGTAGCTGTGCACCAGCTTCATATTCACCTGGTACTGCTGACCGGGCTCCACCGGCACGGCCTCGACCTCGAGGTACTGCCAGGCATCATCCACGGTCTCATGGCAACGTATCGTCTCGACTGGCCAGCTTATCGGATCGCGCGCGATGCCGCGCTTGAAGAAGCTCTGCGAGTTGACCGGTGGCGTGTAGCGGTCCTTGATTGCCTTGAAGGGCAGTGCCTGCGGCTCATCCTTCAGCTTCGCCAAACTCGCCAGATCCACTGAGTAGGTGGACTTGTCGACCATCGTAATGACCAGCTTGTCCTCCTGGATTTGCGCGCCTGCCAGCTTCGACGTCTCGCTGTATGGCTCGATGACCGCAACAAAGCGTTCACTGCTGCCCTGCTTGCGCGCTATCACTGTGCGCCGCAGAGCCAATTTGCCGGTCTGCAGGTCCTCATTCTTGCCATTGTCGAGACCCAGTTCAGCCAGGAGCCTTACATACTTGCCGCCGATGTCCCATGTCGCCCAGCCCGCTGAGCCTTCCGGATGTAATGTCAGGCCCTTCTCGAAATGCTTGCCGCCGATGATGATACTGGTGCCGTAGTAGTCCACGTCGCGCCTCAGGCCGCCGTGCACGAACTGATCATTCTCCGGCAAATCCGAGAGATATGTCTCCTCGCCACCCGCAGTCACCAGCCGCGCATTGGCCCACACCGCATGGTCGGAGCCGATACCACCCAGCGGATCCACCAGCAGCTTCAGTTCCTTCCGCCCCGTGATATCCACCTCGATTGCCTGGGGGCCGGGCACCGCCGCATCGAACTTCTCGCTGCGATACAGCTCCTCTTCGTCTGCATGCACCTGAAAGGCGACGCTGCCGGCTGTTCCTCCCACATGGGGATCAGTGCCGGTAATCAGCTCCATCGGGCCCTGCGCGGGCAGGAGCAGCTTCACCCCGTGATCGCCCAGACCGGCGATGACCTCGCAGCCGGCGTCGGCTTCTGCCTGCCTCGGGCTGTATATGCAGGCATAGTCGTATCCCTTTTCCGGGTCCCCGAAGGGCTCCCTCGGCTTGAGCGGAACGTCCGCCTCGACTGCCTCGTAGGTCTCCGGATGCACCACCCAGTCGTAGGTGTGGATATCTGCCGAAGCCAGGTCATCAACGACTACCAGCACATCCTCATTCAGCAGCAGCGTCCGCGTCTGGGCCACTCCGGGCGCGTAGTTGTCATTGAACGCCTGGGATATTTCCCACTTCCCGTGGGTGCCGAAAAACAGCGGCTTGCTGTGAGACGCCCATTGGGTCATCTCATCCACCGACACGCAGTTATGGGCGATGGTGCGGACAAACCATCTCTCCCGCAGCCGCGTGCTGCTGCTGTAGCCCGGACCGTAACCGTGGTCGTCGAGCACCTGATGGCCGTCATGCCAGAGCACAAACTGCAGGTTGTCGCAGTGGCCATGCCCGCCGCCGTAGGAGCCGAACTCCGCGAAGCAGGCGATGTCGGGCCCCCCACCCGCCCGCAGGGTCCCCATTCCGGCCGCCGGCAGCATCGTGCTTCTCGTTGGATACGCCGGCGCCGGCTCCCCATCGGTCGGGTAGCGGAAGTCAGCCGCATCTCCCAGCGCAGTTAGATAGCGCGGGTCACGGTAGAGATGATAGCCCGAGGCGTATATCGAACCAGACGCGTAGCTGCGCGGGCCGCTATCATTCAGCCCCGGCAGCGAACCATCCGGAAACGCCATCGTCAGGGGTGCATCGAACATCGGCTTCAGCGTCTTCTCAGTCAGCGTATAGGGGTTGTGGTAGATATACGAGCAGGCCGCGTCGCGCTGTGTCGTATGTCGCCGGTCGAAAATCGTCGGCACAGGCTGGTGGTGGAAGTCGGGCACCGTATTGAGCAGGTTCAGCGCCCCTAGCGTCAGGTAATTCCGTGACAGGCTGTGGTAGCTCCACGAACCCTCGTACCAGAACCCGCCATCCAGTACGCTGTTGCCGACCAGGTGCCGGTAGCCAAGCGGCCCGTCAATCGCATCATCCAGGAACCACGGGTCATTGAACACCGCACCGATCGCCGCTGACGCATCCACGAACATCGTCGTCGCATTGCCGTCATTGGGTCCGCGATAGCCCTCGTTCCAGTAGTCATGCGCCGCCGCAAACAACAGATACCACTCGATCTGCAGCTTCTCCTCAGCGCTGAGCACATCGCCGGCCAGCAGGCAGTCATAGGCCCGTGCCATCGTGGCCACCCAACCGGTCTGGCCCATGTAGTTGGCGTGGAACAGCCGCGTCATGTAGTAAGCCGGGAACTTGTAGGACAGATAGCCTGTCGCCGGATCGGCATATTTACGGAAGATCGCCGCCGCCTTCTGTGCATAGATTTCTTTGTCGGTGATGGCATACGCGGCGGCACACGCGAACGCTACGCTTCTCAGAGTCGGGTGCTGGGAGCCGAACTCCGGCATCGCGAAGCTCTCCCATGTGTCGTCCTTGTACAGGCCGTCCCAGCCGTCGGCGATGGAGAGTATGGCGGCCTGGAAATTGCTTTTCGCGGCCCCATCAGTCTCCAGCCGCTTCCTGATTTCCACCACCTGCTGCCGGGAGAACGCTACACAAGGGTGCGCTCGCTCGGCGGCAATCCGCAGCGGCATTGTCTCAAGCTCCTCAAGCCCCTCGGCCCGGCATTTCACCGTGACGATGCGCCGGAAGCTTTCATCCGCATCCTCCGGCACCGTCATACGCACCCGGACCTCCCGCTCCATCTCCGGGTTGATAATGAGGCTACTCTTGTCCAGCTTGGCGTTGAGCCCTTCCGCGCCGACGAGCTCCAGCCTCGCCGTCTGCGGTTCATGCGACTGATTCGCAATCTGCACGTAATAGACCAACTCCTCGCCCGGGTTGGCCCGGCCGTAGGAGAACCACACTTTGGCATCCGCAAAACCGGGGGCCCCGTCGCACGGTGGCTTGACCAGCTGCGAGCGTTTGCCTTCGGCCGGGTTGGGCGGCGAGGGACAGAGCATCGTCAGCGCGTTCTTGCTAATGCCGAAGTCGTCAACATGCAGCACCGGCTTGAGCTGTGACGCCGGATCCACCTCCAGGCTGACTCGGTCTATCCGCGCCCACGAATACGGAGGATCGAACTGCGCAAACTCTGAATGGGGAATGTGGAGGAACTTCCAGCCGGTCCAGTCCAACTTGACCTGCTTGTAGTAGTATCCCCACCGCGCATTGGTGCCGTGGTAGTGACACTTGATCCATAGCTGGGTGTCACACACCTGCGGACAGTGTACCCACAGGTCAACGAAGTCGTAATGCGTCCACTCACCATCATCCCCGTGGCCGTAGCTTAACCAGCGCATGATCCGGAAGCTCTCGTCAGTATCCCAGCGAGCGCCGGTGGCACCGGCGTGTTTCAGGTCAGTATCGGCAGTGGCGTTGACCCACTGCTCCCCCTCGAAGTCATCAATTATTCGCGGCTGAGCACCGTATGCAGCCGTTGCAGCCAGCGCCAGGGTCGTCATCAGCACAGGCCACATTCGCATCTGCCTCATAGCTGTCTCACCTCACGCGATTGAGAGTGGGCTCATCATGTCCCTTGTCAGTGGAGGCTGTTGCGACAACGAGAGCGAAAGGGCTGTCGCCGAATGTATGCACCCGATGGTTTGCCTTGCAGCCGGCAAGTGGTATAATTGGCCGGAAGCGGAGCCTGTCGGCTCTGCGCGGTACACAAAGAAGGGCTACATTCGCATGGCGCTACTGCTCAGGATGCTAGTTTTTACCCGCCGTTACCGCTGGCTGCTTGCCTGGGCGCTGTTCCTGGTCTTTCTCGCCACCAGCCTCGGCCTGGTTACGCCGTCTCTGATGGGCATGCTGATTGACAAGATTGCCGGCTTCGAGAAGCTTACGGAGCTGGGCAATGTCCCGGCCAATCAGCTACTCGCTTACCGTGACGAGGCCTGGCGCTTTCTGATCATCATCTGCTTCGCTATCATCGGCATTGCCGTTGTCAGCGGTCTCACCGAGTATCCACGCGAGATGACCCTCATGTTCGTCGGCAATCGCGTCGTCTATGACATTCGCCGGCGTGTCTTCCGTCACCTCCAGCACCTCTCCATGCGCTACTTCGACAGTAACCCCCACGGTCGTCTCATGGCCCGAGTGCTCTACGATGTCGAGGCAGTCCAGGGTCTCGTCAGCGGTCAGCTGGTCTCCATCATCACCAATCTGATTACGCTGATTGTCGCCACTATCATACTGTTCTTCTACAACTCCCGCCTTGCCGGGCTCGCCGTTGGCGTTCTGCCCCTCTATGTCATCAACTTTTTGATCATCCGCACCCGCATTCGCCATGCCGCAGCCGAATCCCGCGAGCAGTACTCGCAGATATACTCGACGCTCTCGGAGAGCATCTCCGGTATCAAGGTCGTTAAATCCTTCACCCGCGAGAGCTCGGAAGTCCGCGACTTCGCAAGCGAGGTTCGCGAGGCCATCGGCTTCAATCTGCGCCTGGGCCACTGGCGGGTTGTACTCGGCATCGGCGCCAATCTCATCACCCGCTTCGCCAATATCGGCATCCTCCTCTACGGCGGCTATATGGTGCTCTTCACGGGCGAAATGACGATGGGCCAGCTCGTCGCCTTCCGCACTTACCAAACCCAGCTCTATGCGCCCGTTCTCATGCTGGTCACCATCAACAACCAGCTCCAGACCGTCATCGCCGCAGTCGAGCGTATCTTCGAGACCCTCGACACCTCACCAGACATCGAAGAGCGACGCGACCCGATCAAACTCGAGCGCATCGAAGGCCGCGTCGAAGTCGAACATCTCTCTTTCTCCTACGAGCCCGGCGAGCTGGTGCTTGAAGATATCAGTTTCATCGCCGAACCGGGCACCGTCACTGCACTCGTCGGCCCCAGCGGCAGCGGTAAGACGACGCTCGTACACTTTATTCCCCGGTTCTACGATCCACAGGAGGGACGCGTCCTCATCGACGGACACGATATCCGCGATGTCTCACTGAGCTCTTTGCGTCGCCATATCGGCATGGTCATGCAGGAAGACTTCCTCTTCAGCGGGACGCTCCGTGAGAACATCAAGTACGGCCGCCCGCGTGCCACCGACGAAGAGGTCATTCAGGCCGCCATGGCCGCCAACGCCCATGATTTCATCATGGAGTTCCCCGACGGCTACGAGAGCATGGTCGGTGAGCGTGGTACCAGACTCTCCGGAGGCCAGCGTCAGCGCATCTCCATCGCCCGCGCACTCCTGCGCAATCCCAAGATTCTCATCCTTGACGAGGCTACCAGCGCCCTCGACTCCGAATCGGAGGCTCTCATCCAAGACGCCCTCGAGCACCTGATGAAGAACCGCACCACCTTCACCATCGCGCACCGGCTCTCCACCGTCATGAACGCCGATACCATCCTCGTCCTCGACGAGGGCCGCATCGTCGAGCGTGGTAAGCACGCCGAGCTCGCTACCGCCGGCGGTGTCTATGAAATGCTCTGCGAGGTGCAGTTTAATCAAGCCATTGAGAAGATGAAGGAGCACGAAGCAGAACTCCGCCGCGCAAAAGAAGAAGCGCCGTCCGCCGAAGAGGAGGCCGACGCGTCAGACGAGAAGAAGGATTAGCTGATACCTTCGCCCGCTAAACCAAACCTGCCGGGAAGTGATAACCAATGCTCATAGACTTTCACTGTCACGTCCATGACGACGGTACCGGCGCACAGACTGACCTAGTCGCCGAGGAGGCCCGCCGCATCGGCCTTGACTATGTCGTCATCTACGAGTGCGTCACCCATTCGCGCGAAAGCCTCGAGATCGTCCAGCGCTGCAACGAAATGTGCCGCTTCGCCTACGAGCGGGAACCCGACTTTTTCATCCCCTTCGTCTACACCCATCCCAACCTCGGCCAGGCCGGCATTGACGAACTCAACAAGGGCTTCGACTGGGGCGCACGCGGCATCAAGCTCGAAATCGCCTCCGTCATCACCGACAAGTGCGTCGAGCCGGTCATCGAGTTCGCCATCGAGCGCGACGTGCCGCTGGTCCAGCACTGCTGGCACAAGACCACCGGCAACTATCCGTGGGAGACTGAGCCGCTTCACTGTGCCGAAATCGGCCGCCGCTATCCGGAACTGAAGCTGGTCATGGCGCACATCGGCGGCGACAACCGCTGGGGCATGCGGGCAATTCGCGACGTGCCCTCCGTGTATACCGATTGCAGCGGCTCGATATCCGATTACGGCCACATCGAGGATTGCGTGGCGCAACTCGGCGCCGACCGTCTGCTCTGGGGTACCGATGTCCGTGGCGCCGATTATCTGTACACTCTTGCCAAGGTGCGCGACAGCCACCTTGACGACGAGGACAAGGCCAAAGTCCTCGGTGGCAATGCCGCCAGACTGCTCAACCTGTGAGGCCGACGCGCCGCGACACTTGCACAACCAAGGATGATACCCATGATTGACTTCTGCTGTGACATCGGCAACTACGCATTCCGCCAATGGCCCGCCGAGGATGTGGCCGGGACACTCCCGCTGCTGGATCGCGCCGGCATTGACACTGCCCTCGTCGGCAGCATTGATGCTATCACCTACGTCTCCCCGCACCCTGCCAACGAGCGCCTCATTGCGGACATCAAGGCCAACGATCCCGCCGGTCGCCTGATTCCGCTGACAGTCCTCAACCCCGTCTATCCCGGCGTCGAGCGCGATATGGAGGAGAGCCGCGAGCTGGGCTTTCGCGGCCTCAAGCTGTATCCAAATTATCACGGCTACCATGCCGACGACCCACCGGCGCTGCGGCTCATCGAGACGGCTACGGACTTCGGCTGGCCGGTGCTGATCACCATGCGCGTCGAGGACGAGCGCCATCATCACCCGCTGATGAAGGTCGGGGGCGTTGACCTCAATACCGTCATCGAGGCCGCAAAACAACTCCCGCAGGCCACCATCATCCTCAGCGGCGGCAATAGCGCCGAGACGCCTCGTTTCCTTCGTGCCATTGGCGACCTGCCCAATGCCTGTGCCGAGCTATCCTACGTCAAGGGGCCGCTCAAGGCCTTGGAGAACCTGGTGGGGGAGTTTGGCAGTGAGAGGATGCTTCTGGGCACGCACTTACCGTTCGTCTATCCGGGCTGCGGCATCGCCAAAATCGCCGAAGCCGCCATCCCCGACGAAGCCAAGCAAGCTATCCTCGATGGCAACGCCAAGCGCATCCTGGGCCTGTAGCGCCTATTGCACTTTGTTCGCATTTGGTGAACAACTGTTCTCAATAAGCGAACACCGCCCTGCGACTTGGCAGCTAAGCGCTTCATCACCCAAGAGCCGACGTCCCCTTCTCAAGCATCGAGTACATACACCCACAATACCTCTGCCGGTAGAGGCCGTACTGTTTGGACAGCTCGACGCTGCGTTTGAAGCCGTCGCGCTGCTTGAAATCGGCGGCCAGGAACTTGATGCCGACCTCCTCTGCGACGGCTTCACCTATGGGATTCACCTTTGCCGCCGGTTTGTACGGGCTGACTGTGAGTGTCGTGCTGAAGTACTCGCAGCCCATTTCGGCGGCTTTCGCGGCGGCTTTCTCCAGGCGCAGGCGGAAGCAGATATCGCAGCGCCGGCCGCCTTCGGGTTCCGCTTCGAGGCCGGCGATGGCTTCAGCCCATTCAGCCTCGCCGCCCTCTTCGATGAGCAGTTCCATGCCGGTCGCATCAGCCAACTGCCGCAGCGCGTCCAGGCGCTTCCGGTACTCCTCGGCGGGCTGGATATTGGGATTGTACCAGTAGCAGACCACCTCGAAGTCCCGTGCCAGCCGCTCATGGACCGCCGTAGCGCACGGCCCGCAGCAGCAATGCAGTAGCAGCCTCGGCCTGGGCATGATCGCCTCGCTGTCCCCAATCTGCAATTGCCGGTTCTCCTTCATGCACTATGATTTCGCCGACATGAACGCCAAGACCTGCGCTAACGTCCCGCAGGTATTGGCTGCTGAAAAGAAGTATTCCGCCGACTGGTGGCGAATAGATATTCGTGTCCCATCCGAATGTGACGCTCCCGCCGAGGAGGGTTAAAGATGAAACTGCGACTTCTCTGTGCTGTTTTGATGATGCTCACTTTGCTTGCGGTCGGTTCCCCTGCCGCCGTCGAGGTGGACCTGCTCACCAACGGTGACTTTGAGAACGAAGGCTGGAGCATCTCGATATGGAACGGCGAGGGCGAGGGTAAGATAGTTGAGGGCCAGGCTCACGGCGGTGCCAAGTCTCTTTACATGATGGGCAAGGACAATACCACGATCGTGGCCCAGCGTACCTTCGCAGTGCTGTGTGACGACCAGCCGGTCGTCCTGCGCGGCTACTGGAAGGGGCAGGTCACGAAGGGCACTGGCGGGCGCATCATCCTCCGCTGGCTGGATGAGGCCGGCAAACAGGTGGCAGACTCCTCGGGGCCCACGAAGAGCGGGACCTTTGACTGGACGCTGTTTGAGTCTACCTTCAAGCCACCCACCGGAGCCGCCAAGGCCATCCTCTTCCTCGAAATCTGGGAAACGACGGGCGAGGTCTTCTACGACGATATCCAGGTTGTCCAGCAGTTCGAACCGGTCGTTCCGCGTGAAGTGGTAATGGCCCGACACAAGGGCGACATCAGGGCCGCCGTCTTCGATGCCAACCATGGCGGCGGCAAGTGTTTCGGCACTGCGGGTATCCATGAAGACCTCTTCAGGCGGCGTGGCATCGAGGCCGACATCATTGCGGACGTCACCCTCGCCACGCTGGTCAAGTACGATGTGGTGGTGTTGCCGAATGTCCACGTCCTGCCGGGCGGCAAGGTCAGCGAGGTACTGGCCGCCAGCCCGGAGATTGCCTGGATGTCGGATATGCGCGCCGGACTGTCGGCCTATGTGCGCATGGGTGGGGGGCTCATCCTCACCCACCAGTCGTGTGGTCAGGGCGCTTTCAGTATCCCGCTTACTCCCTCGATTGCCTCCGTCATTGACAAGACCTATGACATCAAGGCCACGTGGTTCGCCGACCACCCGGTCACTAAGGGGCTCAAACCATTCGCGTCGGGTTTCAGTGATTCGCGTATCCTGGCGGCGGGCCCGCGCGGACAGGTCATCATGAAGAACGGCTCCGGCCATGTTCTCGCAGTTGCCGGCGAAATTGGCGGCGGCAAGGTCGTCGCCATCGGCATGTGTCCGGGCATTGGCACCGACGAGCAGCCCACAGCCGTGACCCCGGGCGAAGCCGACCTCATGGCCAACGCGGTCAAATGGGCCGCGGCGACGGAGGTCCAGCCCGTCATGGTCATCGTCTCCCCCAATGTGGTTACGGTCACGGAGCCCGAGGAGCCGCTCGAGTTTACGATGGCTGTAGTACCTACGGGCAGAAGGGATGTCGGCGAATTGGGCCTGGAGGTCGCACTCGTGGGTGAGAAGCAACGCCTCGCGCCCTCCAGTATGGCCGACCTTGAGGGCCCCGCCGACAGCATCGTGATGCGTGTCACTTTCCCCACCGACAAGCTCACAGAGTCGGAGTACTACATCGAGGTGAAGAATTCTATGGCTACCTATGATGAGCCCGACAACGCAGGGACCGTCAAGTACGAAGGAGCACTTGCCAAAATCGCCGATGCGCTGCCCAAGTCTAACTTCGAATGGGCCTGCATGAACGTTCACGGCCCGGCGCAGATAAAGACGGAAGCGGATGCCGTAGAGATGGCGAAGATGGCCAAGGAGATGCACTTCGACGCAGTGCTCTATAACGCCAAGCCGCCCAACGGGTATCAGTACTACAATACAAAGATCGGCGAGAAGCCGGCCGGCTTCGAGAACGTTGACCCACTCGCCCTGGTCGTCAAGGCCTGCCACGACGAGGGCCTCCAGCTTCTCGTCCAGTTCTGCACCTTTGCCGAGGGCAGTACAGCGAATCCCAGCAAACTCATCCGCGAGCACCCCGACTGGGCGGATTGGAACCAAGGCGACGGGCCGGACCTCAGCAAGCACGAGCACGGGATCTTCGGCTGCCCGGACCGCCGCGAAGTCCGCGACTACGAGCTCTCGCTCATCCGCGAGATGTGCGAGAACTACGACATTGACGGCATCAGCTTCGACTACATCCGCTATAAGAACGACCGCTGGTGCTACTGCCCGTTCAGCATCGCACAATTCCAGGAATGGCACAAGCAGCACCCGGAGCTCAGCGAATCCCAAGCTCGCTCCAAACATGCCGAAGAAGCCATCGTCAGCTTCACCTGGGAGGTTCGCGAGCTGCTCGACGAGTTCGACCGGCCGCTGATCATGCACGGCTATTGCCACCCACGCTGGGCTAACAGGTTCCCGCTGGAATACCTCTCCTTCCGCGCCTCAGCCCATGGCAAGGACCCGGCACGCGGCGGCGGTTGGTCGCTGGAAAAGGTACAAGCGTCGGCACAGAACAACGTCAAACTCGCCGCTCAGCACAAGGATTTTGAGCCGCACATCAAGCGGATGGTGGCGGCGCCGATGGCGGACACGGCGTACCTGGACTGGGCGAAGAGCCCGGATCGTTTCCGCCGCGAGCTACGTCTCATCAGCGATGCCGGTGCACCGGCCGTGATGATCTATCTCTACTCGACGCTGCGTCACAAACCCGAACTCCGCGCCGCCATCGCAGCAGAACTGGCCGACTGACGACAGGCGCAGAGGCGATGTTGCAGGAATACGCCGCTGCGCGCAGAAATATGATTTCCCGTAGATGAATACACTGTAGGGTGCGCAACCACAACAAGCTCTCCGGAGGTGCTGGCAAAATGGCAGACAAAATTGGTGTCGGAATACATGGAGCGGGCTGGGTCGGCGGTGAGCATCTTAATGCTTACATGGCCAATCCCAACTGCGAGGTCGTGGCGATATGCTCCCGCAAGGAGTCCTCGGCACGGAGGGCTGCCGAGAACTGCGGCGCACCTGACGCCAAGATCTACACCGACTATGATGCCTTCTTAGCCGATCCGGATCTCCAGGCGCTCTCGATCTGCACCCCCAGCGACCTGCATGTGGAGAATGGTGTCGCGGCGGCACAGGCGGGCAAGCACTTCATCATGGAGAAGCCGATGGCGCTGGACATTGACGGTATCTACGCACTCCGCGACGCCGTGCGCGAGGCCGGTGTCAAGACCGTCGTCAGCTTCGTGCTCCACTGGTGTCCGTCGCTCATCAACGCCAGGCAGATGATTGAGGCGGGTGCCATTGGCGACATCTTCTACATCGAGACCGACTACTGGCACGGAGTTGACGACTGGTACCCGGGCTGGGAATGGTGCATCACGAAAAAGCAGGGAGGCTCGAGCTTCCTGTTCGGCGGCTGTCATGCGGTTGATGCAGCGCGCTGGCTGACCGGATTGGACATCGTAGAGGTCGCGGCGTTCGGCGGCGGCTGGGACAAACGCTACGAGTATCCGGGGACGGCGGTCGGTATCGTCAAGTACTCCAACGGTGCGGTTGGGAAGATCTCCAGCTCAATTGACCTGATCTCCCCGTACCAGTTCAACATTGACATCCTCGGGGACCAGGGCACAATCCGCGACAACAAGCTGTGGTCACGCGTATTGGCCCCCGAGGCCAACTCGTGGACCGTGACGCCGGCCATCCTGCCTGACAGCGGCGATGTCGAACATCATCCCTTCGAGGGCGAGATAGACCACTTCGTTGACTGCATCCTCAACGACGTGGAATCCGACGTCAATATCGCCGATGCCGTCAACACCCATGATGCCTGCGTGGCGATGGACATGTCAATCGAGCAGGATGGTGCGACGGTGAAGTTACCCCTGAAGGATTAGGCCACAGGCATGACGAACAATGTCAACTAGGCGGGTTGTCGCTGTATCGGCCGTCTGTCACTGTCGCACCAGAAAAGCATTTGCCACTCACACTTATGCACGCGATAGATGAAAAGGGAGGAAACCCCATTGGTAAGCAATGAATCAGGAACTGGACACCAAGGCATGGCAACACCCTCTACAGAAGCCGGTGCTCTGGCGAAGCTAAGGGCCGGCAACTCCGACATCACAGGTGCGGCGCTGGTAACTGCCGACGGGTTCGCCATCGAGGCGGATACGGCACCTGACATTGATGAGGAGAGCCTTGCAGCAATGGCCGCGGATCTGCTGGCGCGGGCCTCACGCAGCAGCGAGGAATTCGGCAACGGATGCCTTGATGAACTCTATGCCCGAGGCGCCGGCGGATATCTCATTGTCGTCCGTGCCGGGCCCGACCAGGTCCTCGCCTGTCTCGCCTCTGCGGACGCTACAATCGGTCTCCTGCTGCGCGATGTTCGCGCCGCTGCCCAGGAGTCCGGGTAGCCACGCTGCAGCCGAACTCCGTCTCACTACTGTGAGGTCTTGTCTGATGGCTGTTCTTGACATGACGGCAAATTTACGGTAAGCTTCATTGTACTTACGGTCATCCGGCCCGTCGGCAGGGTCGGATATCATAATCCTTCATGAGTTGAGGTGATATCAGATAGCGCGAGGGAAAGGCTATCGGGTCAACGAGCGTATCCGTGCTCCCCAGGTTCGGGTAGTAGATAACGCAGGAAACCAGCTTGGGATTATGGATATCGCTCAAGCACGGGAGGCTGCTGCCGAAGCCGGGTTTGATCTCATCGAAGTGGCTCCAGATGCCCAGCCCCCGGTCTGTCGCCTACTCGACTGGGGCAGGTTCCGTTACGAGCAGAAGAAGAAGGCCAAGGAATCTCAGAAGAAGGCTAAGCAAGTCGAGGTCAAGAATATCCGCGTCCGACCTAACACCGATGATCATGACATCGCGTTCAAGACCCGCAACGCGATCAGGTTTCTCAAAAAGGGCAACAAGGTAAACTTCACGGTTATATTCCGCGGCCCCGAACTCCGCCACAAGGACATCGGCCGTGACCAGTTGCTTAAAATAGCCGAGGGATGCAGTGAGTACGGCGAGATCGAGACAGCGCCGCGCATGGAAGGTCGCCGTATGTTGATGCTCATTACAGCCAAATCTGACAAATAGAGGAGTCCGTTCGTTGTGGGCAAGATGAAGACAAAAAGGGCAGCGCAGAAGCGCTTCAAGATAACTGCCAGTGGCCGTGTGTTCCGTCGCAGCACCAAACGAAACCACTTGCTCGAGAAGAAGTCCAGCAAGAAGAAGCGCCAGCTGGATATGCCGATTGAGGTTACCGGACGGCGCCGCCGGGCAGTACGCGAACTGATGCCCAACGGATAGCTGAACCGACACATTACCCCACGCTCACCCGCAGTCCGGTTGCCATGCAGGGGCGCACAGTGTAACTCTGTGCGTCTTATCCGTCAGCGCGACTGCGCCACATCATTATGACAGCCACGAGGCTATCCGACCAGGAGAGGACAGAGTCTCATGCCGAGAATAAAACGTGGCCCGCTCACCAGGCGGCGCCATAAGAGAATACTCAAGCAAGCCAAGGGTTATGTCGGCGGCCGCTCCCGGCTCTTCAAGACGGCCAAAGAAACCGTTATGCGCGCCGGCAATTACGCGTATCGCCATCGCCGCCTGCGCAAGCGTGATTTCAGGCGTCTGTGGATCGCCCGCATCAATGCCGCCGCACGTCTCAACGGCCTCAACTACAGCCGCCTCATGGGCGGGCTTAGAAAAGCCGACATCCGCGTGAACCGGAAGATGCTCGCCGAAATCGCCGTCTCCGACCCTCAAGCCTTTCAGGAGCTCATGGCGGAAGCCGGCGTCTTGGCGACCTAGCCCCAGTGCCGTTGCCTTTGCCGCCCCTGGTTCGGAGATAGGCCATGGCGCTAATCAGGAGCCCGCAGAATCAGCACATCAAGCTCTACCGCTCCCTGCTGCAGAAGAAGGGCCGCCAGACATCCGGGCTTTGTCCTCTCGAGGGTGTCCGTCTCATTGAAGCAGCTTTCGACAACGAAGCGCCTGTGCACTCCCTGTATGTGTGTGACGAGTTGCTCACTGATGCCCGTGGGCGGACATTGGTCGAGTCGGCCGACTGCGAGGGTTTTCCGGTACTACGGCTTTCCCCCGATGCATTCCGCAGCATGACCGACACTCAGCACCCGCAAGGCCTGGCGGCAACTGCATACATCGAGAGCCGCACACTGGCTGAACTCCCCTTGCCGACTACCGCCACCTACCTCTGCCTCCATGAACTCCGTGACCCTGGCAACCTCGGCACTATCCTCCGCACTACCGCCGGCTTCGACGCGGACGGCGTCATCCTCCTCGGCAACTGCGCGGACCTCTACAACCCGAAGGTAATCCGCGCTTCCAGCGGCGCTATCTTCGCCGTGGCAGCCGCTTCCGCATCATGGGAGGAAGTACGCGCATGGGCCGGGGACAACGATGTCGCCATTCTCGCCGCGACCCTTGATGCATCAAGTTTCTGCTATGATGTTAGCTATCCCGCCCGCACCGCCCTACTAATCGGCTCGGAGGCCCACGGCGTACCTGACGAGCTATTGACAGACACGCAGTTGCAGGTTAGGATACCGATGTCGGACCGCGTAGAATCACTCAATGCCGGAGTTGCCGCCGGCATTTTGCTGTACGAAGTCTGGCGACAACAAGTGTCATCTAACAGAGGTTGTGACGGAGAAGAGTAGGCGCCAAGGCCACGCGGTACAGAGAGAGGGGAGCGTGGGCTGAGAATCCCCTTACCTGCGGCGGCGCTGAAGTTCCCTCCCGAACCTCATGCTGAAGGGAGACGCCTGGCACGGCTCTCCTGGGTAGGCATTGACGGCATGTCCCCCCGTTATCAGGGACACCGCCTGTCAGGGTGGTCGCGGAGGCCTCCGGTTTTCGTCCCTACGACGAAACGGGGGCTTTTGTAGTCTTAGCAGATGGTGGTGGGCTGTCAGGAGGCAGACAGAATGGAACTAGAGGACCGCGTCAAGCAGATTCACCAGGAGGCACAAGCGGCCATCCTTGCCGCCATGGACCTCCAGACCCTTGAGCAGTTGCGCGTCAAATACCTGGGCCGAAACAGCATGGTGCGGCAGGAGTACAGCCGGATCGGCAGCTTGCCTGAGCAGGACCGCCCGCTCGCCGGACAGGCCCTCAGCAAGCTCAGCAACACTCTGGAGCGTCTGATCGAGGGCCGCAATAGCGCTCTTCTAGAGCAGGCCGAGCAGCGCAAGCTCGAAGCCGAGTTCCTCGATGTCTCTCTGCCGGGACGCATACCCCGCAGCGGTCACCAGCATCCGCTTCTAGCCACTCTCGACGAGATGGTCGAGATATTCCTCGGCCTCGGCTTCATAGTCGCCGAGGGCCCGCAAGTCGAGGACTATTACCACTCCTTCGAGGCGCTCAATTACCCGGAGTACCACCCGGCAATGGCCGAGCAGGACACCTTCTACGTCAGCGATGATGTCCTGCTCCGGAGCCAGACCTCCACGGTTCAGATCCGCTACATGGAGGCTCACGAGCCGCCTGTGCGTATCGTCGTGCCTGGCCGTTGCTACCGGCGCGACACCGTGGATGCCACGCACGGCCATACCTTCTATCAGCTCGAGGGCCTGCTGGTGGATGAGGGCGTCACCTTTGCCGACCTCAAGGGCACGCTGGAGATCTTCGCCCAGGAGGTGTTCGGGGATCGCTGCCACGTCCGCTTCCGGCCCGATTTCTTCCCCTTCACCGAGCCCAGCGCCGAGATCGCACTCACCTGCACACTTTGCGAGGGGCGGGGCTGCCGGGTCTGTTCCGGTACCGGCTATCTGGAGGTCGGTGGTAGCGGGCAGGTTGATCCCAATGTCCTCGCCGGCATCGGGTACGATACCGAGAAGTACACCGGCTTCGCTTTCGGCGTCGGCATCGAGCGTTTTGCGATGCTGCGCCATGGTATCGCCGATCTCCGTCTTTTCTACAGCGGCGACATGCGCTTCCTGGAGCAGTTTTGAGCAAACCGTGCTGCACAGTGAATGAGATATTCTTCCGTTACCGTTAGCTCAGGAGGGCTACGATGCACGTGCCATATAGCTGGTTGATGGAGTACCTCGACGCCGACATCGAGGCCGCCGAGCTTGCCCATGTCCTGACGATGGGCGGGCTTGAGGTCGAACAGATCCTCGACTTCACCTCCGTAGATGGCGAGTTTCATGACCAGGTCCTCGTCACTTCAGTGACCTCGAACCGTGGTGATCTGCTCTCTATGGTCGGTGTCGCGCGCCATGCTGCCGCCTTGCTCGGTGCCGAATGGCAGATGCCCGATATAGACATTGGCCTCCTCGGCGACCCCGTCACTGGCCGGACCGAGGCGGCCAATGCTGACATGCACATCGAGCTTGCCAATCCGCAGGCCTGCCCGCGCTACTGCGGCCTCGTGATGGACGAACTTACCGTTGCCGAGAGTCCCGACTGGCTCGGCTACCGCCTCGAGGCCGCCGGCATGAGGCCGATCGCCAACCTCGTTGACTGCACCAACTACGTCATGCTAGAGCTGGGCCAGCCGCTCCACGGCTTCGACTATGACCTGTTGAAGGACGCACACATCATCGTACGTTCCGCCACTGACGGAGAGCAAGTTCTCACCCTCGACCAACAGTGGCGCAGCATGACTGCGCAGGACCTGCTGATTACCGATCCGGCCGGCCCGACAGCCGTCGCCGGCGTCATGGGCGGCGCCGACACCGAGATGACCTGGGAAACCACCAAGGTGCTCCTCGAAAGTGCGCATTTCGACGCCACAACCATCCGCAAAACCTCACTACGCACCGGCCTGAGTTCCGAGGCCGCTTACCGCTTCGAGCGCATAGTGGACCCCGCCGGGACCTTACGCGCACTGGCCAGAGCTGCCGGCCTGCTTCTCCAGACTGCCGGTGGCAGGGTCATCGGTGAGGCCGTGGATGCCTGTGCCGCCGACATCTCCCCGCTCCAGGTTTCCCTGCGCGTGGACAAATGCAACACGATACTCGGCACTGAGATTCCAGCCGAGAAGATGCGCGACTATCTCGCCGCACTCGACTTCGCCGTGGCAACCGACGGCGACAACACGCTCGCGGTCACCGTCCCCACCTTCCGACCCGACGTTGAGCGTGAGATAGATCTCATCGAGGAAGTTGCCATCGTTTTCGGCTATGAGAACATTCCTGCGACAGTGCCGGGGCGGCTGATGCAAAGCGGCCGTCTTACGCCGACACAGAAGCTGGAACGGAGGGCGCGCGAGGCGTTGCGAGCGGCAGGGCTCAATGAAACCATCTCGCATTCATTCCTCGCTCCGGCCGACCTTGACCGCATGAGCTATCCCGAAGACGCCGCCGAACGCAATATGCTCCCGCTCGCCAGTCCGGTCAGCGAGGACCAGACGCACATGCGCACGACGCTGCTGCCGGCCCTCCTGCAAGCCGCCGAGCACAATCAGCGTCACCGCGTCGCCTCAGTGTGGCTTTACGAAATCGGCCCCGCCTTCTTCCCCCGTGGCGAAGGCGAACTGCCTACCGAGTGCCTTCATGCCGCCGGCATCATCAGTGGCCCGTACTGGAGCGGTGCCTGGAACATGCCCAACGACCGCCTGCTGCCCGACTTCTTCACCGCCAAGGGCATCATCGAGAAACTTGTTGCCGTACTCGGTGTCCACCGCGTCACCTATGCCGCATCTGAGCATCCGGCCATGCACCCGGGTCAATGCGCCGCAGTCCTCCTCGCTGATACTCAAATCGGTGTCATCGGCAAGCTCAGTCGCCGGCTACAAGAGCAATACGACCTCGAAACCGAGGCGTACGTCTTCGAAGTGGACCTCGACGCACTTTTCGAGGAAGCCTCTCTCTACAGCGAGTATCAGCCGGTGCCGCGCTTCCCCGCCGCTCTTCGCGACATCGCCCTGGTCGTTAATGATACGCCACAGCACACCGCCGAAGCGTTGCGTGAGGCCATCTGCGAGGCAGGGGGGGAACAACTAGCCGCAGCCGAGGTCTTCGATATCTATCGCGACACGCAGCGGCTTGGGGAGGGTAAGAAGCAACTGGCTTTCCGGCTCAGCTTCCGTACGCCGGAGGGCACTCTCACCGACGAACAGGTGGACGACTTAATCGCCACCATCGTCACCCACCTGTCCGACAAGCTCGGCGCAGAATTGAGAAGCTAACGGAGGCCGGCCGGCATCTTCAGCAGAGCGCCAGGAGGTCATCGTCTCTGGCGCGACCATACGAGACTATTATCTCTGTCGCAGCCGGTCGAGTCTTCTGTTGATTGCCTCAACGTCAAACGCAGTCGCGTCAAGCTCGCCGCCGAACCACTCCCGTAACTCTTCATACTCCGGATCCGCCGGATTGTCCAGTATTTCCTGAAGTTGGTAGTATCCCCAAAGCCCCCCACAATCATCCGGCGGGGCGGCC
>Ga0180432_10003528_pt1 | contig 22172 bp, 12 predicted proteins | sample SS_ome_10_FD_132414 | JGI IMG/M metagenome (GOLD analysis project Ga0180432, IMG submission 132414) | Hypersaline lake sediment archaeal communities from the Salton Sea, California, USA - SS_1_MS_2 metaG | ecosystem: Environmental > Aquatic > Non-marine Saline and Alkaline > Hypersaline >...
CGTCGGTCACCCAGTTCTCCTCCGGCTTCCATTGCCAGTTGCCGCTGCTGACTTGGCCGCACCTGACGATCAGGTTGCGCGTCGCCCGGTTGACGCGCGGCTGGCCTGGCTGCGGGTTCATGAAGCCCACGAGGCCTGGGTAACGTGTGGTGTAGGGCGGCTTGGTGATGTCAACTTCTTTCAACAGGCGGGTCCGCCAAAGGCAGCCCGACCCGCCGTCAATCGCCTCCCTCCAACGCTTGTCAGGCCACGGGGCAGAGCCGAGCGCGCGTTTGCATTCGATGAACACGTTGTTCTCCGCCACGTTGTCGTGTCCGCCGTGGGAGAAGACCGTCCCAAACGACCCCCTACCCGGCTCGCCGCAGCGGAAGAAGACGTTCGCGAAAACCGTGTCCCCGCCGTCCCCGTCGTCGAAGTAGACGGCGGCGTTGCCGTGGCCCATCGGGCTGCCGATATGGTGCCAGAAGTTGTAGCGGATCATGTTGCCTCGGCAGGAGGGGTTCCGGCCCTTGTACAGGGCGCCGCAGTCGTCCGTCTCCATGCAGACGTGGTGCACCACGTTGTATTCGAAGACGTGGTCGTTTCCGTGGAGGCCGACGGCCATGTGCGGCGCGTCGTGGATCAGGTTGTGCGCGGCGCGGTTGCCCACACCGGCTAGGCGGATGCCGCAGGCATATGTGAATTGATGCCGCGAGAACTGCCAGATGTGGTTGTTGACGACATGATGACCGCCCGGCCTGAGCGTCTTGCGGTCGCCGCCTTCCATGGCCAGCCCGCCCGTGCCGGTATCGTGAAGGTCGCATGCCTCGACCTTGTGGCCGTTGCCGCCCGTGACGCCGATGCCGAGCTGCCGCGTGTTGCGGACCTCGCAGGCCTGGATACGGTTGCCGCATCCGCCGACCACGTCGATGCCGTTGCCCAAAGACGCCTCCACGATGAAGCCGCGCACGACGACGTGTTGGGCGTCCTGGAGCTTCAACACCGGTCCGGCCAGCCTGGACAGCACGACGCGCGACCCGGACAACCTTGCAGGTGGCCAGAAGTACAGCAGCCCGGCGGCAGGGCCGATGGTGTACTCGCCGGGTCGGTCCAACTCCTCGAGGAGATTCAAGGCGCGGTATCGGCGGGGCGACGGGTTGCCTTGCTGGACGCCGTAGAGGTGGGGCTCCGCCAGTGTGATCTGGCGCTTCTCGCGATCGATCGACTTGACCTTGATCGTCTCTTCGTACCAGTCGTAGCACCAGTACCCCAGCAGCCACACGCCGGCCTCAACGTTCCAGCGAGATGGCCGATCTCCCTCATACGCAAAGACGCCAGGTTTGCCTGACGTGTCGCCCGATCTGGGGCGGGCGCCGGACGCGATGATCTTGGCAATGGTCGTCCAACCCTCGTTGGGCCAGCGGGCCACCGTCATCCGCTGGTCATTGAAGAACAGCTCGGGCACGGCCGGGACACCCCGAAATCGGACCGGGTATTGGGTCAGTTCCTTCACGCCCAGTGCCTTGAGATCCGACCGCAGCACATGCCCTCGTGCGGCTGCGTCGAGGCGCGCCAGGACCTTCTCGTCGGTCACGGGACGGAACGACTCGGGCGGTAACGTCACCCCCCCGGTCAATCGAACGTTCTCGCCCGGCCCAGCCCGCCATACCACCGGGTGCTCTTGAGTGCCGGAGTCTCCCTTACCCAGCGTGAACGTCTGTGTCAGCGGATAGGTTCCGGCACGGACGATGACGTTCCGGGCCCGGTCCTTGGGGGCCTTTCGTACTGCGTCCCTGGCCCGCCGGAGCGTGGCAAAGGGCCCGTCCGTCTTCGCGGCGTTCGGCGCAGCGAGCTTCCCCGACCATGCGTCGTTGCCGTCGGTGGCGACGTAGAGGTCCGCCCCCAGCGCCATGCCCGGCGCTAGCAGGAGGTGCACCAAGCCGAATCTGAGGACAGCTCGATCGAGCAATCGGTTCATCTCGGTTCGCTCCTTGAAGGGCGTCCTCCGCCCGAAGCCAACTCCGCAGCGTTTCCCAGCCGCGGGCACATCGCCGCTCTGAATCCGGCGACCGCATGAATCCCATCATACGCCCTGGATTTGCTCCCGTACGTAAGGCGGCCCTGCCAGTTTCGCGCGAAGGCGGCGCGAGCAGATGGGACGATCATCCACGCACGAGCGCCTGGATGTGTGCTTGCCTGTCTCACCTGAGGAGATTGGCCACCACGATAATCACCGCAAACAGGAAGCACCCTTTCATGGCGAAGACCGGCATTTCCTCGTCAAGCGAGCGCCGCGTTGGCAACGGCAACCCACGCGCCTTGAGCACCTTCTCGATCTCGCCGGCCCAGAAGACGCAGACGATGCCGGGCAGGGCAAGCAGAAGCGCCAGAGCCGCCGCAAGCGCCACAATGAAAGCGTAGATGTCTTGCCACCAACCGCGGGGGGCAGGCAAAAACTCAATCAACGCCGTCATCATGAACAGAAACCACACGATCCAGGTGCGCACGACGACTCTGGCCCTCCGGTAGTGGCGATGCAGCATCTCCACCGAAACGTCGGATGGGTACTGCCAGAGAACCGTTTGGGCTATCCTGCGGAGCATCTCCTCCCATTCTACCCGCCAGGGATGCCCGTGCTCCAGTGGGGCAAGCCGCTGGGGACACCCGCCGCCTTGATTAACACCGCCGGCTCCATCACACTCGCCGCAGACCCGCGCCATGCCCCGATGACGGTCCTTGATCTGGCTAGCCGGCCACAGGTATAAGCTCGCGGAAGTCAGCCGAGGACGTCCTCGGTTGGCACGGATCGCATCGATGGATGCAGCGCGCGGTTAGAATCTCTGGCGAGGACAAGAACGTGCGAAACCAACGGAGGCTTCTGGCGGCGACGGTGGCAATCATGATCACTCAGCTTTCCAGTGCGGCGAATGTTCGAACCACTCCGGTCATCTCGCTCGACGGCCAATGGCTATTGGCGACCGATCCGAAGAACGTCGGACGCGACGGCAAGTGGTGGACGGCACCGAGGCCCGACGCCAAGCCGACGAAGGTCCCGTGGATCATCCAGGATGCCTTTCCCGGCTACCACGGCGTGGCATGGTACTGGCGGGAGTTCGAGGCGCCGGCGAATCCGAATCCCGGCGGGCGCACGCTGCTTCGCTTCTGGCAGGTTGACTACAAGGCCGACGTCTGGCTGAACGACGCGCCCGTGGGCTCGCATGAGGGCGGCGAGTCGCCGTTCGTGTTCGACGTCACCGGCGTCGTCAAGCCGGGTGAGACGAATCGCCTTGCCGTCCGCGTCCTGAACCCCACGCACGAGCCCATCGACGGGATTGTCCTGAACGAGATCCCGCACAGAAACAAGGCCCTGCCCTACAAGTCGGGCAGCGCATGGAACCAGGGCGGCATCTGGGACTCCGTGGAGCTGCTGATCGTACCGGCCGTGCGGATCGAAGACCTTTTCGTCCGGCCGGACTGGAAGACCGGACAGATCCGCGTGAAGGTGAACCTCCGCAACGCCGGGGCCAATGCCGTCAAGGGATGTCTTCAGCTTATCGTCGCGCCGGCCGCCGAAGGCCAGACGCTCACGGCCAAGGCCCTATCGCCCGAGCTGAAGGCCGGCGACACGCTCATCGAGACGACCCTGAAGGTTGAGGACCCGCACCTGTGGGACCTCGACGATCCATACCTCTACCGCGTGACGGCCAAGGTCATCATCGCCCCCCCCTCACAGGACAACCCGAACGTGGGGGGCCACGAACACGCCGTCCGCTGCGGCTTTCGAGACTTCCGGCTGGCCGACGGCTACTTCCGTCTGAATGGTAGGCGGATCTACCTGCGATGCTCGCACACGGGCAACTGCTGTCCGATCGGCCTGGAGATGCCGCACGACCCGGACTACCTCCGCCGCGACCTGATCAACCAGAAGATGATGCGGTACAACACCATTCGCTTCATCGCCGGCGTGCCCAAGCGGTATCAGCTCGACCTGGCCGACGAGATCGGCCTGATGGTCTATCCGGAGGCCTATGCCGGCTGGTGCCTGGCTGACTCACCGAAGATGAAGGAGCGCTTCAACGAGTCGGTCTTCGGCATGATCCGCCGCGACCGGAACCACCCCTGTATCACGATGTGGGGCCTGCTGAACGAGACGCCGGAGGGGCCGGTCTTCCGCCATGCGGTCAGTGTGCTGCCGGAGGTCCGGAAGCTGGATGACTCGCGCGTCGTGATGCTCAACAGCGGCGCTTGGCACTCCCACGGCGGCGGCGTGGCCGGCATCCGTGTCTGGCGCAACAACGAGCGCGACAATCCCTGCGTCACCTTCAACGGCACCGACCACGTGATCAGGGCACTCGGGATCACATGGCAACCGGGGCAGTTGGCCTTCCACCCCGGTCAGTACGGCGAATATGCCGTGGTTCGCTGGACCGCGCCCGCCGATGAGAAGGTCGAGCTGTCGGCCGCCTACAAGACCATCGCCGAACGCGCCACCACGGACGTCCATCTACTGCACAACGGCAAGCCCCTGTTCGACAGCCTGATCAACCTCGAAGGGAAGGGGCCGGAGGCGAGTTTCTCCGTCGCCATCGACGTCAAGGCGGGTGACACGATCGATTCCGTCTGCGGGTGGGGGAACAAGAACTACGGTGCGGATACGACCGCGCTGACCGTCGTCGTCAAGTCACCCTCCGGCAAGGTCTGGAACGCCGAAAAGGACTTCTCGATCAAGCAGAACCCCAACGGCCCGTGGAGCTGCGGCATGCTCAAGCCGGCCGACAAGCCCGACATCAAGACGTTTGCGCTGTTCCCGTTCGGCAAGACCGAGGAGAAGATCGGGTGCATCAGCAATCCGGGTTCGATGGTGTGGGAGGACATCCTGAGCGATCAGCATCCCTACCGGCGCGTGCCGCACACGGCCAACGTCATCCAGGAGCTTCGGACGATCCACGGCAACGGCAAGCCCCTGTTCATCTCGGAATGCGGCATCGGCAGCGCGATCGACCTGCCGCGGGTCGTTCGCTGGTACGAGCAAGTTGGCAAGACCGAGGTCGAGGACGCCAAGCTCTACCGGAGCTGGTACGACCAGTACATGTCCGATTGGCAGCGGTATCGCCTGGCCGAGGTCTTCGATCGGCCCGAAGACTTCTTCAAGCAGAGCATCGCCCGAATGGCCGGCCAGCGGCTGCTCAGCGTCAATGCCGTTCGCGCGAATCCGAACTGCATCGGCCACAGCATCACCGGCACGCTCGATCAGGGAATGACGGCCGAGGGTATCTGGACGACGTTCCGTGAGCTCAAGCCCGGGACAACCGACGCCATATTCGACGTGTGGGCGCCGCTACGATGGTGCCTGTTCGTCGAGCCAGTGAACGTCTATCGCAACACGCCGGTGCGACTGGAGGCCGTCTTGGCCAATGAGGACGTGCTGGCGCCGGGCGAGTACCCCGTTCGCCTCCAGGTCGTCGGGCCGAACATCACGCGAGTTTTCGACAAGACGATCTCTGTCAAGATCGCCGATCCCAAAGGCAAGCCCGAGCCGCCGATGGTGTTACCGGTCTTCGCTGAAGACGTCGTGATCGACGGGCCGCCGGGGACGTATCGCTTCCTGGCCACGTTCGAGAAGGGCGCAGCCGCCTGCGGCGAGGAGGTCACGTTCTTCGTCGACGTCGCACCGGCCGACATGCCGAAGGTTGACGCCGAGGTCGTCCTGATGAGCCACGACACCGCGCTGGCCAAGTGGCTCGCCGAGCGCGGCATCAAGAACCGCCCGTACACGCCCGGGCAGCAGACGGCCCGCGAGGTCATCTTGGCCTCGGGCAAGCCCACCGGCGATCCGGCCGTCGTGTTCAAGGATCTCGCCCAACGGATCGCCCGCGGCTCGACGGTGATCTACCTGACGACCGACACCTACGCCAAGGGCAAGGAATCAACGGGCTGGTTGCCGCTCAAGACCAAAGGCAGCGTCAGCGGCCTCGCCAGGTGGCTGTACCACGCCGACGAGTGGTGCAAGCGGCATCTAATCTTCGAGGGCCTCCAAGCGGGCGGGGTAATGGACTACAGCCACTATCGCGAGCTGATCCCTGACGTCGTGTTTATGGACATCGAGCCGCCCGCTGACCCGGTCGCCGGCGGCATCAACGCATCGTGGGGCTATCAGTCCGGCCTGATCGTAGCCGTGTACGAGCTCGGCGCCGGTGAGTTCATCCTGAACTCCCTGCGCATCCGCGAGAATCTGGGGAAGGTCCCCCAGGCCGAACGCTTGCTGAGGAATATGCTCCGCTTCGCCGCGCGCGACGCAGCCAAGCCGTTGGCCGATCTGCCGGCCGACTTCGACGCGCAGCTCAAGGCGGTGGGCTACTGATGAAAGCGCCGCTCGTACATGCCCGGGGCAGCACCGCCATGGAGTACGGTGCCCGTGACGCCGCTTTGGAGCTTGCGGACGGTACCCATCGTCCGCGGCGCAGCTCGTCGCGGGCGGTTCTGATGCCCCCCGCGACCCAGAGTGTCGCACTGGGCGAGCGCACTGCACGTGACAGCTATCTTCGTCGTCGCAAGGCAACCAACCCCACCGTCACCAGCGGGATCGTCAAGGCGTGGGCGGGAACCCACGAGCAGGCAGACATGAAGCCGTTCCGCGAGTCAACGCATGGCAGGTGCGTGGCAACCTCTCGTGGGATCAAGTGCGCTCAGGTAGAGGTTGGGTACATCGAGCGGACTCAAACCGGTCGCGCTGTTCGTCGTCCTTGGGGGCAGCGAGAGACGTGCGTGTCGAGGTGCCGAGAATGAAACTGACCATCGAGGTCGAACAAGAGGATGACGGGCGGTGGCTCGCCGAGGTCGTCGACCTTCCGGGATCGATGACCTACGGGCAGACTCGCCAGGAAGCTATCGCCAAAGCGCAGGCCCTTGCGCTGCGTGTTCTGGCCGATCGACTGGACCACGGCGAAGAGGTCCCAGAAGTGGTCGGGCAATTCCTGGTGACGGCGCGAGTCGGTGGGGCACTGCCAAGGCCAAACGTGTCCTGGCCGCCCTACTTCGCATTGGCTGGACGGTGAAGCGCCGAGCCGATGAATCGCATCGTGTGCTCTCGCGTCCGGGTTGGCCCGATCTGGTGCTCGCGTTTCATGACGGCGAGGAGATCGGACCACGGATGCTGGCCAGGATTGCCAAGCGAAGCGGGTTGCGCCCGGAAGACCTCTAGCCCGTATGCCCGGGAGGAGCCCTCCCCGTGAAACATTCCAAGAGCGCAGGGCCCCGGCCCTGTGCTGACACCGGTGCGGGCGCCGTGCCTGTTCTCCTGTTGACAGCTGATCTCCGAATACCGATAGCTGGCGGCTGATAGCTACTTCTGCCGTCTCCACATTGCCACCACCCCGCGACCGCCAGATCCGAGGCATAAGCCCATCACGACACGAGAGTGACTCCGAAGCAAGAGTTAGGTATGGTGTTCCTCGATCTGTGGGGGAAGAGAATGGCTCCAGCTGGAAACACAGATTCTGAAAGGGACTTCACATGTCTCGAACCGTCAAACCTGCTCGTGTCGAATGCCGCGGATCGATCTCGCGGCGGCGTTTCCTGGCCGCAACCGGCACCGCTATGGGCGCGGGCTTGGCGATGCCCACGATCGTTCGCGCATCGGCCTTGGGGGCGGGGGGAACGGTCGCCCCCAGCAACCGGATCGGCGTGGGAGTGATTGGCTTGGGACGCCAGGCGCTGGCGTACAATATGTGGTCGTTCGTGACGGCCGCTGACGCACAGGTCGTCGCGCTGTGCGACGTGGACCGTTGGCGCCTGCAACTCAACAGTCAGTACGCGGCCAAGAGAGCCAAGCTCTACAAGTGCGATCTCAGCGCGCTGAAGGACTGCTTCCGTACGACCGATTTCCGCGAGGTACTCGCCCGCAAGGACGTCGACGCGGTGATGATTACCACGCCCGATCATTGGCACGTTTCCATGGCGCTGGCCGCGATTCGCGCGGGCAAGGACGTGTGCTGCGAGAAGCCGATCGGGCTGTGCATCAGGCATGGCCGAATCCTGGCCGACGCCGCGGCGAAGGCCAAGCGGGTGTTCCGCACCGACAGCGAGTTCCGCTCCAACTCCGTTTTGTTCTGGGCCGTGAGCCTTGTTCGAACCGGTAAGATCGGACAACTCAAGAAGATCAAGACGGTGGCTCCCTGCTGGAACAAGCCACTTCCCATGCCGCCGGCCATGCCCGTGCCCCCGGAATTGGATTACGACATGTGGCTCGGCCCGGCGCCCTTGGCGCCGTACACGGAGCAACGGGTCCATCCACGCAAGGAGGTCACTGGCAGCTACACGCGGCCTGGCTGGTACGGAAACCGAACCTACTGCGACGGTGGCATCTGCAACTGGGGCTATCACACCTTGGATATAGCCCAGTGGGGCAATAATACGGATCGGACGGGTCCAGTCGAAATCGAAGGCCGTGGCGAGCTTCCGCCCATCGACGGGCTCTGGAACGTCATCCTCAACTTCGACGTCCGCTATCGCTACGCCAACGGCGTGGAAATGCACTACCTCAATGCCGATCAGAAGAAGGGCGGCAGCCGTGTCTACTGGATATTCGAAGGAACCGAAGGTTGGATTCGTGCCTCGTATTCGCCCCACAGCCTGGATGCGAAACCCAAGTCGATCTTGACCGCGGAGGTCAGGCCCGAGGAATTCCCGTTCACGCTGAAGCACGAAAAGCGCGACTTCCTCGATTGCGTGAAATCCCGCGGTCAGACCCTGGAAGATGCCGAAGTCGGACACCGTTCCACTTCGGTCGGCCAGCTTGGATACATCGCCTGCCAGGTGGGCCGGAAGCTGACCTGGGATCCGGTGGCCGAACGGTTCGCCGACGACAACGAAGCGAACCGGCTGCTTTGTCTGCCCCCGGGCCGCAAACCGTGGAACGTGACCTGATCGGCTGGGCCAGGGCGATTCGGAAGGGACTCATCCCATGACCAACAACGCCGTGCTACAGGTAGACCGGAACGACTTCAGATCGTCGCGCCGCCAGTTCCTCGGCAGCGCGATGGGCGGCCTGGCAGCGGGTTCACTCGCCGAGGCGGCCGCACGCGCCGACGCCGAACCGGGAACGAGGCGGGAAGCCCGCGGGGGCGAGACGCAAGGACTTCGAGTCGGATGGTCCATGACGGACATCACGCCGCCCAAACCGGCGTCTATGAGGGGGTTCTTCAAGAAGAGGATCTCCACCGGCGTGCGCGATCGGCTCATGGCGACCGCCCTGGCGCTGGAAGGCCCGAAGCTTGATGGCGTCGCCCAGCAGTCAATCCAGATCTCCTGCGATCTGTGCGGGGTCGCGAAGACAACGCAGGAGGACGTCAGGCGGCTCGTCAAAAAACGTCTCGGCGACTTCGATGTCGGCAGGCTGGTGCTCTATGCCACCCATACGCACCAGGGGCCGTATGAGAAATCCGGGCGCTTCGGCACCAAACATGACATCACGCCGCAGGAGCAGGCCAAAGGGGCAATGACAGGCGACGAGTACGCTGCGCTGCTTGCCGACAAGCTGGCGGAGGCGGCAGTCCAGGCATGGACAGGCCGCAAGCCCGGCGGCGTGAGCTGGGCACTCGAGCACGCCGCAGCAGGATTCAACCGCCGCTTCGTCTATCTCAACGGCGCCGCCAAGATGCTGCGCCCCGTCGACACGCCGGAGTTCGACTGCGTCGAAGGCGTCGAGGATCACGGCCTGGGGTTGTTGTTCTTCTGGGACCCCCAGGGGCAACTGACGGGCGTGGTGATCAATGTGGCCTGCCCGGCGCAGACCGAACAAGGCAGCACGATCATCTCGGCCGATTTCTGGTGCGAAGTTCGCGAGGAGATCGCCGCGCGGCACAAGGGGGTGTTTGTTCTCCCGCAATGCGGCGCGGCGGGCGACATCTACCCCAAGGCCATGTTCCGCCGGCGAGCCGAGGAGGCCATGGCCAAGCGCCGAGGGATCCCTTGGCGGAGGGAAATCGCCCGCCGGATCGCCGAGGGGATGGAGCGGGCCCTGCCCATCGCCCAGTCCGACGTGGCCAAGCACCCCATATTCAGGCATGCGGTCGTCCAAGTGAATCTCCCGACCCAACCTCCGTCCGTGCGTCCATCCTACGTCTGCGATCCGGTCGATCCGGCCGAATGCCACGTGATGCGACTGGGAGACGTTGCCATCGCCACAAACCCCTTCGAACTGTTCACCGACTACGGCATTCGAATTCAGGCAAGAAGCAAGGCGACGATGACGCTGGTCGTACAGCTTGCCGGCCAGTGCAGCGGCTACTTGCCTTCGGCCAGAGCCGTCCGGGGAGGCGGCTACGGCGCCGACAAGTATCTGGTCGGCCCGGATGGCGGCCGAATCCTGGTCGATCGTACGGTGGAGGCCATCAACGGTCTCTATGATGCCCCCAAATGAAGGACGCAGGATGCGAACATGTGCAACTGTGACCGACCCCTGGTGGTCGCAGCCCGCTTTGCATAAGGAATACGTCATGCTTCGAGGAGTTACCGGCCCTCATGCCCAACGCAGCGGATCGCTCACGTGGCGGTATATGCTCGCACCCGTCGCCTTCTTGTTGTGCCCGCACGGCTCTTCGGTCGCGTCGCCGGCCCGCGAACTGGCGGTGGGGGTCGCCAGTGTCGACATCACCCCGACCGGCCCGGTGGCCCTGGTGGGCCAGTGGGCCCTGCGGATCTCCAAGAAGGTCGAGACGCCATTGACGGCCAACGTGCTTGCCTTGGAGTCGCGCAAGGGCGACCAATCGCTTGACGCGGCCGTCATGATCTCGTGCGACCTGGTCTGGGGACCCGACGAAATCCTGAATCGCATTCGCGTAGAAGTGCACAAGCGATTGCCGGATCTCGACGTGAGGAAGATCTTCCTCAGCGGTACGCACACGCACACCTCTCCGGTTCTCAAGGGGGGCGAGGAATGTCTCTACCAAATTCCCAAGGAGGGTGCTGTACAGGTGGAAGAATACCAGGCGTTCCTCGCCCGGCGGATTGGCGACGCCGTGGTGCAGGCATGGACCAGCCGCGCACCGGGCAGCGTCACCTGGGGGCTCAGCCACGCCGTCGTCGCCTACAACCGCCGAACCGTCTATGCCGACGGCTCGGCCAAGATGTACGGCCGGACCGACCTGCCCGAGTTCCGCAACCTGGAGGCCGGTGAGGATCATGACGTGGGCGCCCTGTTCTTCTGGGATAAGGCAGGAAAGCTCATCAGCATCGTCGTCAACGTGTCGTGTCCGGCCCAGGAAGTCGAACACCGGCAGACGATCAACGCCGACTACTGGCACCCGGTCCGCGAGTCGGTTCGCAAGCGATACGGCCAGGACGTGTGCGTTTTGGGTTGGATCGGCGCCGCGGGCGATCAGTCACCCCACCTGCGCTATCGGCAGCGGGCCGACGATCGCATGACCAAGTTGCGAGGGTTGGATCGCCTGGGCGAGATCGCCCGGCGCATCTGCCGTGCGGTCGATGAAGCCTACGAGGTGGTCAAAGACGACCGGAACGACGACGTTTCCCTACGCCACAAGGTCGAGACACTCCGTTTGCCCGTTTGGCGGGTGAGCGACGCACAGTATGCCGAGGCGAAAGCCGCCCGCCAGAAGTACGCCGATCAGATCGCCAAGGACGCTGCGAAAGCGGTCAATCTCTACGCCAAGATGAAATGGCAGGAGGCGCTGGTCCGACGGTACGAGCGTCAGAAGGCTGATCCGCAGTCGACATTCGACATGGAACTGCACGTGGTGCGGCTCGGCGACGTCGCCATCTGCACCAACCCGTTCGAGCTCTACACCGACTACGGCATCCGGATCAAGGCCCGCAGCAGGGCGGTTCAGACGTTCGTCGTCCAACTGACCGGCGGCCCTGGGGATGGAAGCCCCTATCTTCCGACCGAGTCGGCCGTCCGCGGCGGCGGCTACAGCGCCATGGCCCCGTCCTGCAACGTGGGCCCCAAGGGTGGTCAGATCCTCGTGGACCGGACCGTCGCGTTGACCAACGCCATGTGGAAGAAGGCAAACTAGTCTCTGAATCGGCCGCTGGCCTCATCATCCCGGACAGCGTTCTCGCCTGGGACAGGACCAGATCGGGGCTGGTTGCCAGACGCTCCGAGATTCTGAATCCGCTCCCGGTTCCTTGCGCTGTTACTGCGGCTCTCTCTTGAGCCGGTCCTTCCCGCCGGTCAACCAGCCCAGTGAAAACCGTGCGAAACGAATCCACTCGCGGCGGTGTTCTTGACCCCCTTCATAGACCAAACCGATGTCGCCCCCCGGGAGAGCGACCAGGGAAGAGTACGAGGACGGACCGGCATGGATGAGCTTGGTAACCGGCCAGGTCTTGCCCTCGTCATAGCTGAGCCGCACCGTCATCCTCGTGCGTTTGACAACTCCGTAGCGATGTCCCGATACGTCCGGGTTGGCGAAGAGCAGCCTGTTCTTCCCGTTCGATTCTTCGCTCGTATACCGGATGAAGCTTGCCTGACAGGGACACTCATTCAGGGCGCGGTCGTAGTGGGGCTTGGTCCACGTTTCTCCGCCGTCGGAGCTCAGCGCCACGCCGCGGCAGCTCTGCCCGGTGTTGTCACGCATGTTGAGCATAAGACGGCCATCGGCGAGTTCGACGACCTGACATTCGTTTGAAAAGGCCGTGACACGCTTGCCCATCCTCCAGGTCCTGCCGCCGTCGTCGCTGTAGACGGTTCTTGCGTGGAAGCCGGTGCGAGTCTCTCTGTGGTACGTTCCGCTGTAGCCCGGGATCACGAGCCGACCGTTCTTTAATTGGATGCCTACGCCCGGACCCGGGACGAACGTGTCGTCGGATGGCGCAATCCGGGTGCTCACATCGACAGGGGGTGACCACGTTTTGCCATGGTCCTTGCTCGTGATGATGAGAGGACGGTGCCGCCCCTGCGCGATCTTGTGTGCGCTAACACAGAAGAGGAGAACGGTGCCGGTCTTCCGATCTACGACAGGGCACGGGTTCATGATCGCTTCCTTCCCTTTGCCGCGAATCAACACTTGCATCGGCAACCAGGTCCTGCCGCCGTCTCGGCTACGTTTCAGGACCATATCGGTAGGGCTGGCGTCCCTGATGCTCTGCTTCCGTGCCTCGCAGAAGACCAGCAGGGAACCGTCCGGGGCAACGATCATCGCCGGGATGCGAAAGGTGTGGATCGCGCCAGACCCACTCACGAAGACATCGGTCTGGCAAAGCGGCTCGGGTTCCGTCTCGCTGGCGGCCTCCGCAGAACCGGTCGTTCCTGGCCCACCAAGGGCCATCGCGATCGCAAAGAGTACGGCAATCTGAGGGCGTGTCATTGATACGTCCTTTCTTGGTGACGTTGCATGCGAGAATCGAGCGGCCATTTCGCAATGCTAGGCATTGGGGACAGGCAACTGCGTCGCCTTTTCTGTCAACGCGCCCATTGCTCGTAGTCCTTCAGCAGTTCATCGCCCTGCGGGGCCGGGAGTACTTGGATGCGGACGTTCAGCCCGTATTCTCGATTCTTCTTGGCATCCTCGACGTACCAGACGAAGCCTCGCAGGCCTCCGGGATTCTCAGAGGTAGCCCCGACGGCGAGAAGATCGACCGGAGCGCCGGGCTTGAACATGAAGACCAGGAGTGTATCGCCGATTCGGCTACACAAGAGAGGACGGCGGTAGCCAGCGCCCGCGTCGGCGCCCGTTTTCGGCCTGAGCACCGTTTCCTTGGTTCCCGAGAGGGTCAGGGCCGTGAGGCCGTCCGGGCCGGCGAACGAGATATCCGGGGAGGCCTTTCTGTTGAGGTATGCCACGGCTCTCAATGAGAGATCTCCGTAGCCTTCTTCCAGCGGGATGATCCGCAGAGTCCAATCCAAAGCGTTGGGCGCCTCAATCCGGTAGTTCATGCGGATTCCGAGATACCGCTGCTTCTTGGCGCCGTCCTGGTACTGCCAGCGCTCGATGGCGGCCTCCCGATCGCCTGGTTTCCTGAGATCAGCCGGGAGGGCTTTCCGGAGAGGCCCGAACACCATTCCCTTCTTGTCATCTAGCAGATTCGCAGGGCCGCGCGAGCAACCTAGTCGCCACACCCCCGGATAATCGAACAGCCCGTCCATTCTTCCAGAGTGGGGGAAACGGTCGCCCACGCGGACCGACAGGTTCCCGCTCGCGATGTCGACATGATGCTTCGACCACATGTAGCGAAGGCGCATGTCGCCGTCGATGCCCGAGATGATATTCGGCCGGAATCCCGCCATGCCGTATGCGCCAATGTCCTGCGGCAGGGCGACGCGTTTGTCGCTCAACACGGCGTACAGCCTAACGAGGGCGAGCGGCAAGCCTTGATTCACACGGCTGAGTTGAAAGACATTCGGCCAATCGAAAAAGAACCCGTTGTTGAAGAACCGAACGAGAGCGTCATCGGCAACGCCTCGCGCCGCTTCCAGATACCAGGAATCGCGGTCGGCATCATGAAGATCCAGCAATCCTTGGATCAGGCAGGCCGCAAAGTCCGATTTGCGGTACTCGTCGGCGACTCCCGAGAGAGTCACCGGGCTTGCCCGGCGGATCTCCATGATGTCGAGCAACCTCTCGGCGGCCTGTTTGACGCCGGGGCCCCCGCCGAGCTTGTGTCCTCGGGCATAGGCCAGAAACAGCAGGGGTAGGCCTTTGTTCACGTAAAACCTCTGGGGCAGTATGTAGTGCCCTTTCGGATCGGTCGGGATCCAGCGGGTCTGGGAGAAGCGGATTCGCTCGCACGTATCCGTCCTGCACATCTCGAAGAAGGCCTTGCTCTGGGGGTCGTAGCAGTGCTTGGCGTACGCCAGCAGGTCCTCCATCGCCCAGGTACGGAACTTCCTGGCGGGCTCGCCCGAGAGCCTCTCGGACAGAAACAGTTGACATAGGGCGTAGGAGTCGCTTCTCCTCCCGTAGTCGATCAACAGGTTCGGGACGCCGACGCCGAGATGGCCGAGGCTCATCCGATAGGCCGGTCTGTCGTAGGTCGGGTCATGTGCCTCGAGGAGTTCAGGTGCAAGCCCGGTGTTAGGGTCTTTGAGTTCGGCGAAGCGTCCCGCCAACCCGACGGCCCTGTCCCGCCACATGGGGTCGTGCGTCTTGGAGAACAGAAACGCCGCCGCATAGAACAGATCCGCTCCGGAAGCCGTAAACGCGAGTTCCCCCATCCTGACCTTCCCTCGCGGCTCGGAACGGTCCATCTTGGCATGGCGGCCGAACATCAGCCACGGGCTGTTGAGGTCCACGTGCGCCCGCCAGTAGCGCTCGATGAACCTCCGGGTGGCCTGTGGATCGACCTCGTATAGGAAGTCGTAATAGGGAAAGTCGCGCTTCAGCTCGTGGCTGTTGTGAGGGTCGTATCGGGCCTTGTCCGTCTTCAGGTCCCAGTAGACGTGGCCTCCCCAGTGGATCAATCCGGACTTGGCGTGGACCAGGTGTGTGAGAACATGCCTGGTGGCCTCGGTCGCCGCCCGGCGGTATTTCTCGTCTCCGATTGTGCGCGACAGGGCAACGAGTCCTCGCAGCAGGTTCTGTTGGTTTGCGAAGTTGCAGGTCACCGCCCCGTTCACGGCGACCACGCCCCTCTTGCTCTGGACATCGATACCGTCGGCGAAAAGCGAAGTCTGTTGTCCGTAGTCGTCGCGGCCATATCTCAAGACGTTGTCGTAGAAGGTCACTACCGAATCGCGGTATGCGTCCGGCCCCGCCGCCAGAGACGCGTGCTGATCTGCTCGAGCGACAAGCAGGGCAACGAGAACCGTGCCCAGGAACCTGCGGTTGGCATGTGTCATGTTCCAGTTCCTCCGGAGCGCATCGCTCACCTGGCCCGCCGGAATTCACCGCGATGGCGCCGAGTTCATTGGCGCCGCTTCAGCCGGGCATCGAGTTCGCTCAGCTTGAAGCGGACGCTGACGATCGAATGCTTCTCCGGGCCGGGGCGATACTTGATGTAGGTGGTGGCCACCAGCGTGCCGTCGGGCAGCATATCGAGCCCGGGATAGCCGCAATCGCCGCCGGCGTAGCTGTGCAGCAGCTTCACGCGGTACTGGCCTTCGCGGCCGTTGACGATGTCGTCGTAGGTGCCCACCCAGGCCACGAAGTGTCCTTTGGTCGGGCTCTTCCCCGCGGTGTCGCGCATCACCACCACCAATCGGCCGTCAGGGGCGTAGCAGGGATTATGGCGGTCGCCCGTCAGACTGGCCGTCAACTCCTTCGGCGCCGACCACGTCTTGCCCTCATCGTTGCTGGTGATGTATAGCGAATTCAACCGGCGTCGGTTCTCGCGCATCAGCAGCAAGAGCTGCTTGCCGTCGGGCGAGCGGACGCAACTCGGTTCGCAGGGGTCCGCGCCGTCGATGTTGGGGTCGAAGCGTTTCTTGGATTTAGCGTAAGCCGTCTTGTCCTTGCCCTCGACGATGCAGATCATCCGCGCCTCGCCCCAGGTCAGTCCGCCGTCGTGTGACGCGGCCTGCCAGACACTCAGCGGCGAAGCGTCTCCGCGGCCGGGCGCGCCGATGTGATACCAGGCCAGCAGGGCCCGCCCGTTGTCGATCGGTTCGACCGTGAGCGGCGGTACGCCGCAGCCCTTGATGCCGGTCGGCCCCATCGGCGACCAGGTGCGACCGTCGTCTTCGGAGATGGCTCTGGCCATCCCTCCCATGCCGCAGGCCAATACGACCAGCCTCACCTTGCCGTCGGGCGCGATCAGCCGATGAATGGTCGGGCAATTGCTGACCTTCGTCCAGTTCTCCGGGACGTCGAGCAACTTGCTCCAGGTCCGGCCGCCGTCGTCGCTCCGCTTCAGCGGACCGCACACGCCACCGTGGTTGTACGTCCACACGGCCCACATCGTCTTGCCGTCCGGCATCAGCAGCGTATCGACGTGGCCGTGGTAGATGTCCTTGGTCCCCTGGGCCACGATGACCCGCCGGTCCGTCTCCTTCGAAATGTCGATGACCGGGATCGTGTAGTTCTTCGGCAAGCGCGGCTGCGGCGTCTCGTCGGCGGTTGGCGCAGCAGAAACCTGCGCCGACTTGGTTTCATCGCCGAGCAATGCCTGACCCATCGCTCCTAGGGCTGCCAGTACCACACATCCGATCAGTTCAGTCTTGACTGCGTAACGTCCTAACATGTGGGTCTCCATTCCTAAGGAGCAGAATGCTCCCTCCTCGAACCGACGGTGTCGGTCGCGCCGGTGAATCCAGGCCCGCCGGCGCCCACGTAGCCGTAGCTGGCACCGGACGCATCGGGGCTGACCCAAAACGAATAGAGTCTCCCGTTGCGGAGATGGAACCGTAGCCGCACGGGCTTCCCAGCGAGGCTGGACAGATCTTCGCGTTCTCGCCATCGGACGCACACGAGCGTGTTGTCCGCCCGAACGGGCTTGCAGTCCGCTGTCGAGTAGCCGGGCACCACTTGTCCCTTGTCGTCGAGCACTTCTGCTCGGAGTTCTCCTCGAGCGGCATCGACGTTGACGAACAGATGCTTGCCTTTGAAGCGGAGCTTGCGGGTCGTGAGCATTCCGCGGTCCTTGCCGGCGTCCATCGATGCGAATCCGTCACGCCGCAGCACGGCAAGCCCCGTGCTGGCATCGCCTTCTGGGTGACAGTTCTCCGGGCCGAGACGTGCTTGGCCTGCGCGACCACTGACGTAGAAGTAGAGCTTGTCGCCAACCACCAGGCAGACGCCGCCGGCGGACTGGATGTTCCCCCAGTTCCAGTCGCCCCGGCGGTCGGAATGGGCGATGAAGGGCTTGCGCAGCGGGCGATGCCAGTGGAAGCCGTCGCGACTGAAGCCGATGTAGAGCTGATTACGCTTGGGTCGCCCAGTTTGCTTGCCCTTGTAATACGTCTCGAGAATGGAGAATGCCCCGAGCATGACGCTCTCGTAGGCGACCGCGTCGAGGTTGTAGACCTTCGGTGGGCCGATGTCGGGCTCGGGCCAGTGCGGGTCGAGCCTATCCGTCGAGACCCAGATGGGCGGCGTGCTGTACTTGGGCCACATCGGCGATTTGAGCAGGTCCGACTGCTCCCAATAGAGGCGGAGCCGTTCGTCCTTCGCTGCGCCGACGACCTCGCCCACGCCCTTGATGCTGTAGACCCAGACCTTGCGGAACGGGTTGTAGAAGACCGTAGTCCGGTCGTTGCAGGGACCCGCCCATCGGACCTCCTTACCCCAGTGGATGCCATCCGCCGAGAACTGGATCACCAGCCCACGACGCGGCACCTTCTGAAAGCGAAACATCTTGTAGCGTCGATCCGGGTTCTTCTCGTCCAGGTCGAGCCAGATCGTGCACGAGTCGCGGTTGCCGGGGTGGGTGATGTTCGTGCCGGGCTTGATGTCCAGGTCAGCTCGGGTCCAGTGGATGCCGTCCCTCGACGTCGCGTAGGCTGTCGCGTGGAGCGTGCCGGCCATGTACCACATCTTGAACAGCTTGTCGGTGGGGTCATACCACACGCCGTCGCTGTAGGGGATCGCGTGCGGACCCGTGTAAGTCTTCCACTTGCCCGCCTTCTCCCAGGGTTTGTCCGGAGAGAGGACCGGGCTGGCGGGATGGTACCTTGCCGCATGCGACGTTCGCTTCAGCGTGGTCTTCTCGATGAGGAAGTCATCGACGAAGAGCTGCCGACCCACGTCGATGGGGATCACCCCTGGTGGAGATTCCAGATAAGGCGGGGTTGCCGGCACCATCGTCAGCTTGCTGCGCTTGGGCGGCCAGTCCTTCGGCAATTCAATGCCGTTGTACAACGTCTCGCTTGGCACAACACTGGACAGCATGTAGGTCAGCACGAGTACTCTCATACTGGCGCCTCACTCGGTATCTGGGCAGACCTGAAGCGCGTTTCGAATCGCACCCAGACTCCTTCGCCCGGACTCAGTGGATGACGCGCCAGCCTTCCCTTGCCGTTCGGCATCAGCAGCGTATCGGGGTGGCCGTGGTAGAGGTCTTTGGTCCCTTGGGCCGCGATGACCCCCTGGTCAGCTTCGTTCGAAATGTCGATGACCGGGATCGCGTGGTGCTTCAGCAATCGCGGTTGCGGCGTCTCGTCGGCGGTTGCCGCAGCAGAAGTCCGAGGCGGGCCACCTTCGTCACTCAACGATGCCCGATCCATCGCTCCCAGAGCTGCCAGTATCACAGAGCCGATCATTCCAGGCTTGACTGCGCAACGTTGTTGCACGTGGGTCAGCATTGTCTCGAGACTCCCCCGGTGATGATCGTCGGTGGCATCCGTCCACGTGTCCGGAGGTTCCTTGTAGACAGTTCCTGCTGGCAGTTCAAGTATCAAGTGTACGTAGGGGTAGTGCGCGGGCCACAAGGGGACATCATGAGATCAGCGAGCGCCAAATTGGTGGACACCATACCGGTTTCGGTCTCATCCCAGAACCGGGTTGGCTCCAGCGCAAGAGATAGGTATGGTGTCCCCCGATTCATTTGCCCAACGGCTTCGTTCTCCGAGCAAACCTGTCCCGCTTTCTGTCCGGCAGCGGTGTTTCTATGGTCTTGCCGTTCTCTTCAGGACGCGGTCGTTCGGGTCGAAGAGGACCTCCTGCACACCGAACGGGACATCGAGCGTCCATTTCGCTTCCCTGTCAGTCACGGTGACGGTACGGCGAAGCGTTTCTCCCTGCGAGCCCCTCATGGAAAGGGCGCCGGTGAGCCGGTAAGGCTTCTGTTTCTGCTTCTGTCGGAGGCTGAGCGTCAGAGAATCTTCCCGCTGGGAGAACTGGACGGCGATTTCCGGGCAGCCCGCTTGGAAGAACCATTGCTCGAAGAACCAAGAGAGGTCTTTGCCCGAGGCCCGCGAAAAGGCCCTTTCCAGGATCGTGTACCCGTCCTCATCCTTGTCGAACTCCTGAAATGCCTTGCGCCATGCCGAAAAGAAGGTCTCATCGCCCACCTCGGAGCGAAGCATGTCCAGTACTACCGGCACCTTGCAGAAGGCGATGCCACGGTAGGCTGGCGTCCTGTAAACGCCCGGGTCGGCGACGGCCCTGTCCGGTCCCAGTGCCGTGGAGGACAGATAGGCGTCGGCGCAGTAGCGCATCATCTTGCGGTAGGCCTCTTTGCCGTGTCGTTGCTCGATGAGGAGCGAGTTGGTGAAGGTGGAGACCCCTTCGGCGAGCTCATTGGGCAGGGGTACGCTATAGAAGTTCCATTGGTGTGAGAGTTCATCAGCCACGACGAGCAAACTCAGAGCGCCTTTCCCTTCCGGCCGGCCGTTGGAAAGGTCCACATTCTGGATATCATCGAAAAAGCCGTCAGAGATGAGGATCAGGCCCGGCAGGCTCACGCCCGTCTCCTTTTCTTCCGGCGTGACGTGGGCGAAGCGCACCCCCTCGAAAGGCAGCGGGCCCATCATCTTCTCGAACAGTCCCGCGCACTGGATGGCCAATTTCAGACGCTGCCGGATAAGTCTCTCCTCGCCGGGGTACCCATAGAATGTGAGGGGCAGGCCCAGATCGGATTTGCCCTTCACCATGATGTACCTCGCCACGGCGAACCCGAAAGGCAGGAGCCTGGGCCGGCGGACCTCGGACCGGTAGTGAAACGAGGATTTGCCCTTGCGGGTTCCCGTCTTCACCAAACGGCCGCCGGTTACCGCCGTGTATGCGGAAGGCACCGTAAGAACGATGTCCATCGCCGCGTCGTTCACCCGGTCGATGGGGTAGTAGCAGATATGGGATGACCAGCTGGAGCGCTCCCGCACCTGTCCCAGCATGCCAATCTCCTGAACCAGGGATTGGTCCGTGCTCTGTTGAAAATCGTCCGAAGAGGTCCTCACGGTGAGAACTCTCTCTTGGCCCGCCTTCATGGGAGTATCAAGCCGGATTGAAAGGACCGCCCCACCGTCGCTTCCCCTCTTCGTCTTCCAGTCCACCTCGGCTTGTGGCTCGACCCCGTCGATGCGGACCACGCTATGACGAAGCTTGATCTCGGAAAGGCCCTCCTTGATCGCGCGGACCGTGAGGTGGTCGCAGGTCTTCAGCGAGTGTCCGGGCGGATTGATCTCCACGTGTAGGTCATGGTGGGAGATCTCGAAGTCGGGCTGTCCTTTCTTGGACGCCGCCTTCCTCCTAGCCCGGACCTCATCAGGCGTGGACAGGTCGGCTTCCGGTGTCTCCAGGCGCGCCTCGCCCGTGAAGCTGAAGGACTGTCTTATCTTCTCGAGTACCACCTTGGTCTTGGCATCCTTCCACTCGGCATCCGGCGCCGAGAGCTGGAAGACGAGGTAGAAATCACCGCGCCGAAGGCCGTACTCCAGGTTAGTGGTTCCCGTCGTCGCGTACTCGAGGCGTTGAGCCTTCTTGCCACCTAGCGTGTCCGTCTCGTAGGCAACCCGGTTGTAGCCGTCGCCCGAGGCGGCCTTGATCTGGCTCTCCCTGCTGAGCAGGCCCTCGGGCAGGATGGCCGCGGGGAGACAGAGCACGGCGCACCGCGTGCGCATGTCCTTTGAAGGCGAAAAGACGAGCACCTTCGCCATCCCTTGGCTCCGGTCAAAGAGCTGCCACTTCTTGTTTGGCAGGGCGATGGAAACGCCGAGTTTCTCATCCGTCCAGGTGGGGGAGGCGCCCTCCAACTTCTGCGACGCCGCGCACAGCGTGAGGCCGAGCATGAGTACCTGCAGCACGTCTGGTCTCCCCGTGCTATCTCACATGTCCCATTCGAGTACAGTTTGATCGGGCAACACCCATTTCGGTGCCTGACCCCACAGCCCCCCAATCGCCATATTCTAACGGAACCCTTGCCTTGTGGAACCGACTCACCAGACGATCCTCCAGTCGCTTGACAGGCCGGATTATTCCAACGGCTATTGACAAACTGGGCAAGGACCGCGGCGATGCTCGGGCTGTCCTTCCCGACGACCCGTCCTCGTTTGACCCGAGTGCCCGGTTCGGTGAACTGTCTCGCTGACGGCAGGCAAATGGCAAATGTCGTATGAGGGATCTCAGGAGAAGCCCGTGATGCCTGAGCTGATGATGAGGCGTCGAGCGTTCTGCCGGAACCTCGTTCTCGGTGCGGCCGGGCTGGTGGGTAGAGTCGAGATCTGGCGCGGTGGTTTGGGTACGGCCTATCTGTTTTGCGGCCCTTTCGTCTGCCGGGGCCTCACGAGCCGTCCCATGCTCCGTTTCCAGATCCCGCTCATCGAACCGGACGTGCGGATCTCCCGCATCCGGCTCTCGGAC
>Ga0180432_10003529_pt1 | contig 22168 bp, 21 predicted proteins | sample SS_ome_10_FD_132414 | JGI IMG/M metagenome (GOLD analysis project Ga0180432, IMG submission 132414) | Hypersaline lake sediment archaeal communities from the Salton Sea, California, USA - SS_1_MS_2 metaG | ecosystem: Environmental > Aquatic > Non-marine Saline and Alkaline > Hypersaline >...
GTTTTATCGATACAACTGGAAAGATTATAATTGAACCTCAATTTGATGGAGCAGAATCATTCTGGGGAGATTCGGGTATGGCGTCTATCATATTCGATGAAAAACATGGTTTCATAGATAAAACAGGAAATGTTGTTATCTCTCCACAATTTGATAATGCTTTTTCTTTTTATGAAGAACTTGCCGCGGTAAAAGTGGATGATATATGGGGTATTATTAATGAAAATGGGGACTTCATCATAAAACCACAGTTTGAAGACGCCCGGATATTTACAGAAGGCTTGTGTAATGTCAAAGTCGGCGACAAGTGGGGCTATATAAAAAACCCTCTGCAACAATGACCTGATCTCTTTTTTAAGATCTGAAAACAATAGAGGGGCCGCAATCGGCCCCTCGTTTTGTTTGTGAGGATCGCCACCCGGAGCGAAGTCACATCCCTTCCGGCAGGCGGTCCAGGGGCGTGCGGGAGATAAATGGAATAAACCCGTGGGAGCGGGAGTAGCGAACCGCCTCGTCGGCGTTTTCCGGCTCCACGCAGTAATCCACGGTGAACACCGGCAGCTCCGCGTCCCGGTATATCCCCAGCGCCCGGGCGATGTCGTCCCGGCACCACTCGCACATCCCCCGCTCGGTCTCGGTATCCCCCGAGCGCCGGTCCTCCCAGTCCACGTCGCCGTCCCCGGAATAGGAGAGATCCTCCTGGGCGATGGCGTCTATCACGGAAAGATACCCGGACGCGTCCTCCACCAGGTACGGGGCGTTCTGGGCCACCACGAGAAAATCCGGGTGCTTCCCCCGGGCGTATTCCCTGATCTCCCCGATGAAGCGGACCATTTCACCCCCGGCATCTATGCCCCGCTCCTCGGCCATCTCGATCACCCGGTCATCGTCGTAGGCCTCCACCCAGTCCATGTAGATGCCGTCGAACCCCAGGGAGACGATCGTCTCCAGGACGCTCCCCTCTCCGTATATCATGATATCCTTCCACCGGGCGTCCCAGAACGCCACCGGGTAGTTCCCGGCCCAGCCGTCCGGGTCCAGGCCCACCATGAAGTCCGGCTCGCCGCCCCGAAACCGGGTGGGGGAAACCCAGTCGTCGCCCCAGTAGTCCCGCCACTCCTCGGCCTGGCCGATATCCACGTACGCCAGCACCAGGGGGCGGTATCCGGAAAACGTGGCCGGGGTCGATTGCAGCCGGCGCACCATCCCCCGGGCGTCGAAATCCGCGTATTCATCCATGGTGACCATCGGCTCCACCACCACCATGTCGAACCCCGCCGCCGCCAGGCGATCGACGCTCCCGGGATACTCCAGCCCCTGGATCTGGTAGTCCCAGCTTGTCACCTCATTAATCGGAATGGGGGGCGTTTCCTGGGCCGAGGCCACGCAGACCCACGCGGCGCTCAGCATTATCGAAATAATTACAATGGAAATCGCTCGTCTCATGGCTCACCTCCCGGTGTGTGTCGTCGGATCGCACGTCCCGTCTTGACATGGGGCGTCCTCCTGTGTCATAACCGTACTTGAACAGTATAGAACATTTTTCACGAAACGGGGAGCGGTTTCTTAAATCCGCCCTCCCCGCACGATCCGGGGGATTGTTATGCGCCAGAGACCTTTCAGGACGATTCTTGTATTGCTGTGCGCCATCGGCGTCATCACGGCCCTTTCCCCGGCGGCCCGGGCCCTGGACCCGGACACCGTCATGGCCCGGCACATCAGCGCCCTGGGGGGGCGGGGCGTCGTCTGGTCCATAGACGACTTCACCATCACCCTGGAAGGCACGTATTTGGGATACCCGGCGACGATGACCATCCGGGGCGTCTACCCGGACTACTACGAGGAGACGATCGCGACCGAATATTTCGAGACCCGGGCGATCTACACCCCCGAGGGGACCCGGCTCGTCACCGCCGACGGACTGGTCATCGAGCCCGAGGGCCTCGACCGGGAGGCGATCGCGGCCCGGTCCGCCGTCTTCAACTACGCCTACCTCCGGGACATGTCCATCCCGCTGCTCCCCGACGAGCCCGACGCCCCCACCGGCTTCACCATGGACACCGGGGCCAACTTCGGCACCCACATCATATTCAACCCGGAGACATACCTCATCGACGGCTTCTCCATGAGCACCGGCACGGAGGTGCTGACCGTCTTCTTCGCCGAATACGACACCTTCGACGGCCTGACGTTTCCCGACGTGATGGACGTCCGGGGCGATACGGCCATGACCCTGCGCACGACCTCGGTGCTTCTCAACACCGGTCTCGCCCCCGAGGACTTCCCCCTGCCAACCGAGACCGAAGGGGTGCCCGGCGAGACAATTAAGATTCCCCTGAACGCATCCGGGAACGGCGTGATCATCCCGGTCAAGGCGGGGAATAAATCCGCCGATCTCCTCCTGGACACGACCTGGGAGGCGCTCCCGGTCATGCCAAACATGCCGGGCGATAAGGGAAAGGTCTTTTTCTACAGCCACGACGAAGAGACGCTCTTTCTCCAGGCGATGCCGTCTGTCTCCCTGGAGCTCGACGGCCTCAATTTCGACACCCCGATCCTCACCGGGGACGGCGGCTCCCCCTTCTTCTCGACGCTCCCGGCCGGGGCCGACGGCGTCATCGGCGGGATGCTGCTGTTTCGGGGGCCGATGCTGATCGACCCGGGGGCGGGCGAGGCGGTGCTCTATGACCGGGCGTCGTTCACGCCGCCGTCCGGGAAAAAAACCCGGCTCACCGTGGAGGGGACCACCCCCCTGGTGGCGGGCACCGCCGGCGGGGTCTACGGCTTCTGGGTGATCGATACCGGATACGATGGATTCGGCTACCTGGCGGATACGGGACCCGGGGCTGACCTCTCACCCGGGGAAGACACGGACATATTCACCGGGGACATCAACGTGGGGGGCGTGGTGGTGGAGGATGTGACCCTCGAAACGGGAGGATATGTTTCCTCCGCCCTGCCGGACGTCCTGGGCGGCCTGGGGATGGAGTGCCTGCGGCGGCTCCCAATGATACTGGACTACCGGGAGGGGATCATTTACCTGATGGAAGCGGGGAGCGACTGAGCATTACCACGGTTGGGAGCGCACGTGGGCGGCGGATTGCCGCTATCCCCCGGCGATGGATACGATCAGGCAGGCGACCGTCAGCGTCACCGCCACCGGCGTCATCACCCGTTTTTCCCACACGCTCTTCGAGGCCAGGTTCCCGGCACTGCTCAGCCCGAACAAAACCGTCAAAATCCAAACGACGACCCGGACCGCCCCCGGTCGATCGAAAAGACTGATCACGCCTGCCCGCTCAAGCACGCACACCGCCCCGAAGACGCAGACCACAGACGATGCGAGGCTCGCGATGCGAAGGCGTGTCGGAAGCCGTTCATGGGCGCCGCCCCAGGCGAGACGCCCCAGGGGCGCCCCCCAGGCCAACAAAGCCTGAAAAATACTCAACCCGACGAGCACCGCCCCGGCGATCCATGCGGTCGTCGATACGAGATTCATATATTCTCCACCCCGGCCGACCTCGTGTCGATCGACACCATGGGGACTCAGCCCCCATGAACACTACACAATATTATATATATAATAAACGACGCCCCCGTCGTGATAAAGGGGGCGTCCGTTTCGCTTCATTCCGTCGTTCTCCTCAGCCCATCTCTTCCGACTAAAAGAGATCCTGGACGCCCGGGTGCAGGGGTACGATGGAGATATCGTCGCCGTAGGCCTCTATGGAGGCATCCAGCCGGGGGAGCGCTCCGCCGGTTTCAGGGAAGCCGGAAAGCAGGACCTCGGCGATCGCCCGGGCCGCATCAGCATCCAGGTCGTCCCGGGATACGAGATACTGGGGGTACCCCACGGTCATGAAATCGTCCGGCTGGTAGGGATACGACCCCGCGGGCACCGTCAGGGGAAAGATCGTCACTCCGGACGCCCTCATCAGCACCGCCTCGTCCCCGGTGACGGGAATCAGGTGATACACGTGCCCCGTCTGTCGGAGGATGTCATCCACAAAGGGATTGGGCATCGCCCCGATAATCACCGCGCCGTCGAGATCCGGAACGGTAAAATCGGTCATGGTATCGATGAGCTCCACCATCGTCATGTCTATCATGAGGCGCTTGGTGCGAATGCCCGCATTCTCAAAGAGGAGCTTCACGACCTCGTTCTGCCAGCTCCCCTCATCGCCGAAAAATATCCGCTTGTTTTTCACATCGGCGAGGGTTCCGGTCTTTTCCTTTTTCCTGACGATAAAGACATGAACCGCTCCCGGCCACACCGGGGCCACGGCCACCAGGGACGACGTATCCACGCCGTCTCCCCCGATCCCCTCCAGAACCGGTCCCGGCACCAGGGCCATATCGACGTCGCCAGACAGCAGCATGGCAAGACTCTCGGTATCGTCCGCCGACTCAACGATATCCACCGACACCCCGGCCTCATCCCACAGCGGCTCATACTGCTTGCCCGCCAGCCAGAAAAACGATCCCGCCTCCCCCACCGCCAGCGTATACCCTCCGTCGTCAACCGCCTGGGCCGGGGCGATCGCCGCGGAGCATGCGAAGATGACGGCGCATATGATACCGATACGAATTATCTTCATGGAACTATTCATGGCATGTCACTCCATTCAATTGTCCGTGATTCCTCGATGAGGAATTATATGTTTTTATCTTCAAAGTATATTCGGCATCCGTCAACGGCGCGGCCACACAGACCCAATCGAGTTCTTTCAAGCGTCGTGTTGACCGATACCGACCACCGACCACGAATTACCATTCATGCGTCTTCAGGGGACCGGGTCGTGCCCCCCCGGGTTGAAGGGATTACACCGGAGGACGCGCCACGCGCCCATGAGGGATCCCTTCACCACGCCGTACTTTTCAATGGCCTCGTACGTGTACTGGGAACAGGTGGGGTGAAAGCGGCACACCCCGCCGGGTAAAAGCCGGGTCATCAGCGGGCTGTGATCCGGCGAGATCGTATACTGGTAGACGCGGATCATCCCCATGGGGATGAGCCTGACCTTTCTCACGGCCCGAATAATCAGGGGGCGCTTTTTTTCCGCCTCTATGAGGTCAACGGGACGAAGGGGCGTTTCCTCCCCGGTCGCATCGTTTGTATCGAGGGAGGTCCGGCCTCGGGTATCGGCTTCCATCACGGGCTCCCGTCCTTCTATCGCCTCAGGTAGTGGCAGATGATCATCCGCTGCACCTCCGAGGTGCCCGCGCCGATGGAAAACACCTTGGCGTCCCGCATCATCCGCTCCACCCGGAACTCCTTCGTATACCCGTATCCCCCGTGGACGTGCACCGCGTCGGTAGTGATCCGCATGCATTCGTCGCACGCCATGAGCTTGGCGTACGACGCGGCCAGCCTGGCGTTGCCCCCTTTATCGAGGATCGACGCCGCGTTGTAGATAAGGAGCCTGGACGCCTCCAGGGACGTGGCCATATCGGCGATGAGCTTCTGGACCATCTGGAAGCTGAAGATCGGCGCGCCGAACTGGGAGCGCTCCTGGGAATAGGCAAGCGCCTCGTCGAACGCCCCCTGGGCCAATCCCAGACCCAGGGCCGACCACGCCACCCGCTCCGTGTCGAGGCCGCTGGTCATCTGCTTGGCCCCCAGCCCCTCGCTTCCCCCCACCAGGTTCTCCGCGGGAACCCGGCAGTCCTCCAGCACCAGCTCTCCCGTGGGAGACGAGCGAAGGCCCATCTTGTCGAACTTCTTGCCGGTGGAAAATCCCTCGAACTCCCGCTCGACGATGAAGGTGCATATCCCCTTGGGGTTTGAGGATTTATCCACCGTGGCGTACACCAGGGCCACGTCGGCCACCGGGGCGTTGCTGATAAAGGTCTTGGTGCCGTTGAGGATGTATTCATCCCCCTTTTTCTCCGCCCGGGTGGCTACGCTCATGGCGTCGGACCCGGACCCCGGCTCCGTCAGACCCATGCAGCCCATCCACTCCCCGGAGGCCACCAGGGGGAGGTATTTCTTCTTCTGGGCTTCCGTGCCGTTTCTGGCCAGGTTGTTGCCGAACAACAGCGACGACGCCCCCATAACCGTTCCCAGGGACGGCGAGTACTTGGCGATCTCCTCGGAAAGAATCGCAAGCGTAAAGAAATCGCGAAACGTCCCGCCGTATTCCTCGGGGATGGCCGATCCCATCAGCCCCAGCTTCGCCATTTCAGCCACCAGATCCTCCGGATACCGTCCCTCCCTGTCGTTCTCCTCCTCCACCGGCTTGATCTTCTCCTCGCCGAAGCTCCTGACGGTGTCGAGCATGATTCTCTGCTCTTCGGATATTTCGTACAGCACTGGTTTCCTCCAGATAATGAATGCAGTTTCACGGTCTGTTGATGGATCGACCCGACCGCCGCGGAGAGCACAACCGGATCAGCGGTGCTCCTCCGAATCATACGACCCGTCGTGGGACCCGACCAGGTCGTCTATGTCCCGCTCCTTCAGGGGGCATCCCTCGGGCAGGACGATGCGCACACACTCCCAGGCGATGCCGCACGCCAGCAGCCCCAGCTCGGTGAGTCCCCCGACAATCACACCGCCGGGGGAGACCCGGCCGTCGGCCGTCGGGGCCGCTTCATCGGTTTGGCCCATCGCCGCCGGGACGAGCGCCGACAGCAGGAGCAGCATCGCCGCTCCGATACATATATATCTTTTCATTTTCATCCCCCCGTATCGCACATGCCTGTGGCTCAATCTAAACTCTTGATATTACACGTCTTTTTTTAAACGGCCCGGGAAAACAGGAGACTGAACAAAAAATATCCCAAAAAAAGCGAAATGATTACAAACTATTACACACAGGCGAAAATTATGCAACTCAAAAACGTCTTTTTGGTCCACTCCTCGGCTCGATACGTGACCGAAACACCCGGTCATGCGGAGAATGGAAAGGCCGACGGTTGCCGGCCTCCCTATTGTTAATATGATGTGTGCGGGGCGTTCCCCGGCGACGATACCGCCGCCCCCCTACTCCAGCTCCTCCAGGTCCGCGCAGGCCTCGTCCTCGCCCATGTCGCACGCCTTTTCCAGGTCGACCTTCGCCCTCTCCACGTCCCCCATGTCCCGGTAGATCAACCCCCGGGTCCAATATCCCCATTCCTCATCAGGTTTCAGTTCTATCGCCCGCTCAATGTCCTCCATCGCCTCGTCATAACGCCCCAGCTCCCGGTAAGCATTCGCCCGGGTGTCGAGAGCTTCAGGATAATCCGGCTCCAGTTTCAGGGCAATGGTAACATCCTCCAGGGCCTTCGTGTACTCGCCCATCAGGTAATAGGCCCACCCTCTCACATTATAACGATAGCTGTTTTCAGGTTCCAGCTCGATGGCCTTCGTGTAGTCAGCGATGGCCTCTTCATATTGGTTGAGGGTGTTATAGGTATTCCCTCGGTTGTTGTAGGCATTAGTATACTCCGGGTCCAGCTTGATGGCCTTCGTACAATACGTGATCGCTTCTTCATATTTTCCGGCATCAAAAGCATTTACTCCCTTGTTGTACCACTCCTCTGCGCTCTGGGCCCCGGCGACGGCCGCCAGGTACACGCACAGCACCAACACCAATACGACGATCATTCCTCGATGCTTCATATCATCACTCCATGCACACCCGCTCCTTGATTTTCCCGTCCATACCGACTATAATGCGGCGATTGTTTCACTCCGCCGGGAGAGTTCCATATGTACCGCGCCGTGGCCCTGGACGTCTGCGGAGTCCTCACGACACACAAGAGCGTCTGGCAGTTCATCCACGAGGAGCTGGGTCTCTGGACGAATAACGCGGAGCGGTTCCAGGAGGATTTCCTGGCCGGGCGCATCTCCTACCGGGAATTCTGCGACCTGGACGCCCGCCTGTGGGAGGGCATCGAGACCCGCGAGATGGAGGGCATCATCGACCGTCTCCCCCTACGGGATCGTCTCGATGAGCTGTTCATTTTTCTGAAAGACCGCTCGCTCAAGGTCGGCCTCATCTCCACCGGCTTGACGGTGCTGACCGACCGGCTGGCCCGGCGCTACGACGTGGACTATTCCATCGCCAATCATCTGGTGACCGAAAACGGCCGTCTGACCGGAGACGTGGAGATACGGGTGGGACACGACGGAAAGGGGACGGCCCTTGAGGAATTCGCACAGGTCCTCGGGACAAAGCCCGGAGACATCATCGCCGTGGGAGACGGCGAATCGGATATCCCGATGTTCCAGGCCGCGGGGGCGGCGGTTGGGTTCGTGCCGGGGGGATCGGTGTCAGAAAAAATGATGGGGGCCGTGGACGTCCTCGTGACCGGGGACGTGGCGGCACTAACCGCCGTTCTGGAGGGGATGTGCTCTTGAAAGAGCCCCGACGGAGCCTGGCCGGTGGAATACTGTCTAGGAGGTCGGATGTCGGGCACAGTTATTCTTCTGGAGTCTCAAGTAACTCTTCGACGCGGTTGCAGGCCTCGATGATGCCCATGTTACAGGCCTTCTCCAGGTCTTCCATCGCCCGATCGTATTGTTCGAGCATGTAGTAGGCCTCTCCCCTGCCGAACATCGCGCCTGCATGAATAGGATCGTTGGCGATAACCGTCTCAAAATCGGTTATCGCGAATTCATACTGCCCCAGCCCCAGCTTCGCCATGCCTCGATTGTAGTACGCCTCGTTGAGATCGGGATCAAGCCTCAGGGCTTCATTCGCATCATTCATTGCCTCGGTGTATGAGCCCAGCTCGTTGAGGGTCGCCGCCCGGGCGGAATAGTACTCGGCGTTATTGCCGTCTCGGTCGATCGCCTCGGTAATGGCGACCAGCTCCATGGCGTTGTTGTTCACCCCGGTATAGTCCTGGTACCTCTCCCACGAGTTTCGGGCCTTGCCGTTTTTTACGAGGGTATGAATCATATATCCGGGCAACAGCACCAGCGCCGCAATAATCATCGCGATGAAAAAGACCCGCCTGTTGTCACTGGAGTAGGAGACACTGCTCGGCGTTGTGGAGATCGACCTGACGGGGGCACCCTCCCGGGCGGTGCCGGGTCTTGGAGCGGATGCTCGGGAGTCGGGAGGTCGCGCCGGCGTCGGCGCGGAGCCGGGCTGAGAAGCGGGGGCCGCCGTCGGAGTCCGTGTCTGTGCGGGATCCGGCCGAGGGGAGGCTGTCGGAGCCGCTGTATTCGCCGGGGCGGACTGCGGCCGCTCCCGGGCCGGTGCTTCAGGTCGGGGGCGTTTTTCCGGTCCGGGGGGGGGTTGTTTTGGCGGCGCCGCCGGAGCCTGTTTCCGGGGCGCTCCCGAGGGCTGCCTCGGCTGCGCCTCCGCCGGCGCCTTCGGCGGTGCTTCCTGGGGTTTCTTCGGTGGCGCTTGCTGGGGCCGCTTCGGCGGCGTTCCGGCGGGTTTTTGGGCTCGTGAGGCTGCAGGCCCCGGGGCGGCGTTCGCGCGGGCCGGCGTTGGGGACGATTTCGCCGGCCGGTCGCGGGGCTCGGCCCGAGGTGTCGGTTGTTCCTGGGCCGGCGGCGCCGGAGCAGGCTCCTCCGCCGGGCTTTCCGTCTCCTCCACCTCCTCCACCTCCTCCACTTCCTCGAATTCCTCGATATCCTCTATGGGTGCTTCTTCAACCAGTTCCTCAGAAATCTCCGTAACCCCCTGATCACGACTAACCAGAAATGCATGTGAGCACCGGGGACAGGATACATTCCTGGCTTTGCCCTTTTCCGGAAGCAGGTTGTCCCGTATCTCCGAAGAAAACCCGCATTTGGAACAGACTATAAACATCCTTTCCTCCCGGATGTAATAGTGAAGTATCGCATTATTTATAAAGTAACAAACACAATCGTAACCGCTCGCATACCACCTGTTAGTATACCAAAATCTCAAATAGTTTCAAATACCCAGGTCCCCGCCATCTTCCGTCCGCGGTATGCAGTCCGAGAAAACCTCCCGACCCTACTCAATCGGGCGTACCATATCTCCAACCGAGACGCCGTGTTCCGCAAACCATCCCTGATTCATCTCCAGGGCCCAGAGCGCCGGCCCCGGAGATCGATGGATGGTTTCCTCATCCAGCGGCTCCATGTCCTGGATGGAGATGATCGTACCCGATGCATCGATGAACGCGATCGACAAGGGAAGATATGTATTTTTCATCCAGAAGCCGAGCTTTCGGGGACGCTCGTAGACGAAAAGCATGCCGTGCTCGTTGTCCATCTCTTTTCGGAACATCAGCCCGATCGAGCGCTCGGCGGAGCTGTTCGCCACCTCGGCGGTGATTTCCACCTCCCCCACCAGAAGCTGTATCGTCTCCAGGCCGAAACACAAAGAGGAACAAACGGCGACGACACCTAGGAACAGCACGACGACGTCCACCCTCCTGATACCCTGTAACACACGATAGATCATAACTCTTGCTGCACTTTACGGTTAGCTGCTGCTATCTGATTGTCAAAACGCTCATCACGCCGAAGTGATCCGCGGGATGCTGGGTGTCGTCCCCCCTGTTCAGCACGACCTCGCTCGATACGATATCGGAGGCTTCGAACGATCCCCCGGCGAAGATGAAATCGATCCTGCGGGTGACGAAATTGTCCATGATATCCACCGTCTCCACCGGCGTCAGCCCCTCCATGTCCCGCTCGTAGAGGTTGATGATATTCAGGTTCTCCTCCGGGTTCCAGGTGTACCCGGCCACACCGGGGTTGGCCGCACCGAAGGTGTCGATAAATCCCGCTTCGACGATGTCCTGTATCTCCGGGGCGCTGATCTGGGCGTTGAAGTCGCCCATCAACACCACGGGGACGTCCTCCGGGACGACCTCGGCCATCCATTCGAACATCAGGTCCACCTCGCCCTGCCGCCAGACCTGATCGTTTTCGATCTTGGCATATACCTCATCCAGCCCCTCGGGAGTAAACACGCCCTCTATGACGGCCTCGGCCAGGATTTCGAAGAACCACTCCTCGTGGGGCGGCCCGGCGTGGAGGTGAGTGTTGAGGAGATACACCTCCTCCCCGTTGACTTCGATCACCGCCCCCACCACCTGGTTGGCTTCGCTGAAATGAAACGTGAAAAAATTCGTGATAACACCGCCGCCGGACAGCCGCTTCTTCCCCAGCGACCGCATGGAGAGCTCCTTCTTGGCCAGGATCGCGTCACCCTCCCGGAAGTTGACCGGGATGCCCACACACCCGATGTGGATGCCCCCCATGCCGACGGCGTATACGTAGTCCATGTCGAGATCCCGTGCCAGCCTCCGGGCGTACCGGGGGAGGGGATTCGCCTCGTTCAGGGCAATGACGTCCGGATCCAGGGCCTTCAGCTCCTCGAGGAGAAGTTGATATCGCGCCTCCCTGACCTCCTTCGTCTCGTATTCACCCATCTTCAGGGTACCCACATAATTCAGCCCCGACCAGACGTTGATGGTCACCACCCGAAGCTCCTCCCCGGCGGCGGAGAGGGGCCCCAGCAACATGATCAATACTACGGCGATACACGTAATCGATGAAATGCATTTCGATCGTTTCATTGTGAACTCCCAGCCGTCTTCCGCCGGCTATTGTATGATTCTTGGTTTTTTCTGGATTTTCTGCGGGGAAACGGAGTTTTTTCAGTTTCAGTGAGATTTTCCATCACTATTGTAATAATCGGCGCGGGATATGTCAAAAGAAAAACGGTTATTCGATTACTCTCCTCATACCCCGGATTTCACAAAAATACAGTGAGAATCGGCATCTCGCCCCGTATGTCTTTACAAACCATCGCGTCCGTGTTAGCTTTGGGAAACATAGAAGAGAGGAGCTATCTGACAATGACGGAAGCGACCCGAGACGTGATGGAGGCGATCTTTTCCCCGAAGAGCGTCGCGATTGTGGGCATCCCCGCCGGTATGAAGATGGGGCGGTTGTTTCTCATGGGGCTTCAATCCGCCGGATACCGGGGAGCGCTCCACCTGGTCAATCCGAAGCTGGACGAGCTCGACGGGATGAAGGTCCTGAGACGGACCGGGGATATTCCGGGCCCCCTGGACCTGGCGATCGTGCTGGTTCCCCGGGAACACCTTCCGGACATCATCGACGAGCTGGGCGAGGTCAAAACCACGGCGGCGGTCATCTTCACCGCCGGACTGGGCGAGCTGGGATCGGACGGGATGAAACAACAAAGACAGCTCGTCGATCGTGCCCGGAAGAACGGTATCCGGCTCATCGGTCCCAACTGCCAGGGGGTGTACGCCCCCCGATCCGGTCTCTCATTCTTCCCCGGGATGCCGACGAGGACGGGAAACGTCTCCTTCGTCTCCGGCAGCGGTTCTCTGGCCTCCCTCTCCGTGGGCCGGGGCGCCTCCCGGGGGGTCTATTTTAACAAGGTCATCAGCTTCGGCAACGCCGCGGATCTCTCGGCGTCCGACTTTTTCTCCCACTTCGGCGACGACCCGGAAACCCGGGTCATCATCTCATACATAGAGGGCATTCCCGAGGGTCGGCGCTTCTTTGAAACCATAGGGGCTGTCAGCGCCGAAAAACCGGTGGTGGTCTGGAAGGCGGGTCTGACGGACTACGGCGCCCGGGCCGCCCATTCCCACACCGGCGCCCTGGCCGGTGACGAGCAGATATGGCGCTCGGCCCTGGTCCAGGCGGGAGCGGTACCGGTGTCAGGAATGGACGAGATGATCGACGCCGCCATGATGCTCTCATTTTCCTCGATGCCGGTGGGGGACCGGGTGGCCATCCTCTCGGGACCCGGGGGGCTTGCCGTCTCCGCCGCCGACGCCGCGGCGAAGGCGGGGCTCAGGCTTGCGGCCCTGTCCGACGACACCCGAAAGAAGATCGCCGGGGTTCTCCCCCCGGCGGGGATCAGCGTCCAAAACCCGGTGGACGTGGGACTGGGGGCGTCGGGAAACGTGGAGCAATACACGAAGCCGGCCAGATACCTCATGCAGGATGACGGGGTGGACGTGGCGGTGGTCATCGGCGGGACGTTTGTCAAGGAGACGAATCAGATATATCGTCGTGAACTGATCGCCGCCAGGAATGACACGAACAAGACCCTGGTGGTCATAAACCTGCCGGAGTTCGCTCGGGCCGTACAGGATGACGACACGGACACGGATTTCATCGAAGCGGGGATCCCGGTCTTCCCGTCCCCCGAGCGGGCCATGGTCGCCCTGGGCGGGGCGGCGCGCTACGGACGATACCTGAAAGACTGCGTCGGGAGTCCGGATGATTGATGTGTGGTCGGTGTTCCGGGAGCCTGCGGACAGATGTGAGCGCCGTCAGTTTTCGGGCGTGCCGTCCCGATCGAACTGCTCTCTCAGCCCACGAAAATAGTCGATGGTGTTATCCAGGCCCTCCTCCAGACCCACCGTCGGCTCCCAGCCGAACAGCTGTTTCGCCCGGGTGATATCCGGCTTCCTGCGGGCCGGGTCATCCGAGGGCAGCGCCTCGAAGACGATCGCCGCCTCCCCCCCCGTCATCTCCTGAATGATCCGGGCGATGTCCAGGATGGTCTTTTCGGCGGGATTTCCGATATTCACCGGCCCCGGGTACGTTGGGTGCTCCATGAGGGAAATCAATCCCCGAATCATATCCGACACGTAGCAGAAAGACCTCGTCTGGGAACCGTCCCCGAAGACGGTGATCGACCGGCCCGATAGCGCCGCCCAGATGAAGTTACTCACCACCCGGCCGTCGTTCCAGTGCATATTGGGCCCGAAGGTGTTGAATATCCGGGCGATGCGAATATCCACATCGTTCTGCTCGTGATATGACACCATCAGGGACTCGGCCACCCGCTTTCCCTCGTCGTAACAGCTCCGGGGGCCGATGGGATTAACATGCCCCCAGTACTCCTCCGGCTGGGGGTGCACCTCGGGATCGCCGTAAACCTCGGAGGTGGAGCTCAACAGGATCCGCGCCTTCACTCGCTTTGCCAGTCCCAGCATGTTGAGGGTGCCGATGACGTTGGTCTTGATGGTCTTGACCGGGTTGAACTGGTAGTGCACCGGCGAGGCGGGGCAGGCGAGATGATATATCTGGTCCACCTCCAGGAGAATCGGCTCCACCACGTCGTGACGAACCAGCTCAAACTTCGGGTCTCCCAGAAACGGGACGATGTTTTCCTTCCTGCCGGTGTAGAAGTTGTCAAGACATAATACGTCGTGCCCCCGATCGAGGAGCGCGCCGCAGAGGTGTGATCCAAGGAAACCGGCGCCGCCGGTGACCAGTATTCTCTTCGTGGCCATTAAACCTCCTTCGGTCTCCCAATGCAGTAATAAGAAATGCCCACGTGCTTCATCTCTCTTCTGCTGTACTGGTTTCTCCCGTCGAAGATCACCGGTGTGTTCATCAGCTCCTTTATGCGATCAAAATCCGGATTTCGAAACTCGTTCCACTCCGTCACCAGGAGCAGGCCGTCGGCGCCGTCTGCGGCGTCGTAGGCGTTGTCTACGTATCGTACCCGGTCGGAGAAGATCGACCTGAAATTATCCATCGCCACCGGATCGAACACCGACACCCGGGCGCCGGCACCGAGCAGGGCTGAGACGATCTCAATGGAGGGGGCCTCGCGAATGTCGTCGGTATTCGGCTTGAAGGAGAGCCCCCACACGGCGAACGACTTCCCCGTGATGTCGCCGTCAAAATGATCCAGTACCTTTTCGACCAGCACCGATTTCTGCTGCTTGTTCGCGTTCATCACGGCGTCGAGGATGCTCAATGCATAGCCGTTTTCCCGGGCGGTCTTGGCAATGGCCGCCAGGTCCTTCGGGAAGCAGGACCCGCCGAATCCGACCCCCGGAAACAGGAACTTCGATCCGATACGGGAATCGGAGCCGATGCCCTTTCTAATCCATTCGATGTTCGCGCCCAGGCGATCACAGAGATTCGCCATCTCGTTCATGAAGGATATCTTCGTGGCCAGAAAGGCGTTGGCGGCGTATTTTGTCAGTTCGGCGGAGCGGGGATCCATGATGAAAATCGGATTGCCGGTCCGGGTAAAGGGGCCGTAGAGCTCCTTCATGATTTCCGCCACCCGCACGTCATCGGTGCCGATGATCACCCGCTCGGGCCGCATGAAATCCTCCACCGCCGCCCCCTCCTTCAGAAACTCCGGGTTGGAGACGACATCGAACGGGTGGGTCGTCTCCGTGCCGACGACCTCCCGGACGCGATCGGCCGTCCCCACCGGGACGGTGCTCTTGTCAACGATGATCTTGTATGCATCCATCGCCCGACCGATATCCCGGGCTACATCCAGCACATGGGAGAGATCGGCGCTCCCGTCCTCGTCCTGGGGCGTTCCCACGGCGATGAAAAGGATCAGCGATTGTCTCACCGCATCCGCGAGATCGGTGGAAAATGTGAGCCGTCCCTTTTCGTGGTTTCGCCTGACAAGATCGGTCAACCCCGGCTCATAGATGCTGACCTCCCCCCCCTCAAGTAATCGTATCTTGTTTTCATCCTTGTCCACGCAGATGACGTCGTTTCCCATATCGGCGAAACAGCTGCCGGTGACCAGTCCCACATATCCGGTACCGATAATACAAATTTTCATGCACTCTTCCTCATTCCGAATTCGATCTGAAACATATCGATACCGGTGATTGTAAACGGATAGGGACCGAAAAGCAACACGGAAACATGATTAATGGAAATTACAGAGAAACATTTCTTTGTTGTATATCTCCCTGAATTACTCCTTGACAGTCCACCAAAGATGGACTATACAGGGGGAACATATGGACTGCCTCTTATATATTCCAATATTGTATTAACGAATTAAAAAAGGATAGCATTATGAGTACCACCCTGGGATGGGACATAGTCGTCGAGCTTTCCATCTTGTGTGCATTCCTTCTGTTCGGCTCTTTCCTGCGGGCCCGCGTGAAGTTTTTTCAGAATTTCCTGGTGCCGGTGGCCCTCATCGGGGGATTCATGGCCATGCTTTCCAACGAAAGCTTCCTCGGTAAGCTGACCGGAATGCTGGCAAGGAATTTTAGTTTTGCCTCTTTGGAGGGTATCTTCATTCACTTCGATGTCGATCGGCTGGGGATTTACGTCTATCACCTCCTGTCGGTGACTTTCATCGCCATGGCCTTTCGCGGCCGGGGCGGCGCGAAGGGGAGAGACGCCGTGGCCATGGGCATCGGCTCATCGACGCTGTACGCCCTCCAGGGTTTCATCAGCATCGGTCTGGGATTGCTTCTCATGTATACGTTCTTTCCCGGGCTCTTCCCCACCTTCGGCGCCCTGGCGCCCCTGGGCTTCGGCCAGGGACCCGGCCTGACCTACTCCATCGCCCACGGCTGGGAGGAAAGCTTCAACTTCGCCCACGCGGGAAACCTGGGCCTGACCATGGCCGCCCTCGGGTATTTCTGGGCCTGTTTTCTGGGGGTGCCGATCGTCAACATCGGCATCCGAAAGGGGTGGTGCGCCCTGGTGAAGGACAAATCTCACCTGAGCACGGACGTCTACAAGGGCATCTTCAGCAGGGAGAGCACACGCCCCGAGGCGGGACGTCTCACCACCTCGTCCGAGGCCGTGGAGTCCTTCGCCTTCCACGGTGCCCTCATCGGGATGATGTTTCTGATTACCTATCTCTTGATGAAGGTGGTCGTCACCCTGTTGCTCAAGATCGGGGCCGCGGGGTTCGTCAGCACTCTGGAGGGTTTCTACTTCATTTTCGCCACGCTTTTAACCCTTCTCGTCAGAAAGATCATGCAGATGGTCAAGCTCGACCATATCATCGATGACGGCATCATGAGCAGGATCGCCGGATTCTCGGTGGACTTCCTGGTGGTGGCCGCTATCGCCGCCATCTCCCTGGACGTGGTGATGCAGTTTATCACCCCGATACTCATCACGAGCCTGGCTGTGGGGCTGATCACCCTGTTTTTCTGCTTCTGGTACGCGAAGCGCTCATTCACCTCGTATCACTTCGAGCGGGCCATCGCCATTTACGGTATGCTGACCGGAACCATCAACACAGGGCTGATCCTCCTTCGCATGGTCGATCCCGAGTACAAGACCCCGGTGGCCCAGGACCTGGTCTTCACCAGCGCCATCTCCCTGCCGCTCTGTTTCCCGCTGTTGTTGTTTATCAACTGGCCGCTCAAGGGGGTGGAGGTGACGGGAGACACCTGGATGACGTCCGATCCCTCCTTCTACTGGCAGACGCTGTTTGCGATAGGCATAATGTATGTCATCCTCCTGATCGTATACCGGGCGACCGGGCTGATCCGCCTGAAGCGACCCTGGCGGAAGCTGTGGCTGGAAGACACCGAATCGTAGGAGCCACATTACATCCGCCGAACGACCGGCATTGAAAAGATGTCCGTCACCATGTGGTGACGGACAGTATGCCGGGCCGGGGAAAAAACGGAACCATATAATACCCCCCCTCCAGTTTAACTGGAGGGGGGGTATCAACATGTCTGCCCCCCCATACGGGGGGGTTCTTCAATCAATGTACAGGGGACTTGCAGTTTCACACAACCTGCAACGTGACGACACCCGGGGTTTTATGGGCCATACGGATAGGGATCTTCCATATCTTCAATATCGTCCCAGTTGTTCCAGGGTTTTTTATCGTTATCCGTGATAATCCATCGATCCCGGAATACATCCACGTCAATATTTGTGGAGCAGGTAACTATGAAATGCTCGGAACCGTCACCGTCACTATACGTATTGACATACCATGTCCGGTAAAATTTTGGGTCCGTGATCGGGTTGAAGTTCAGCACGTCCGGATCGATGGAGAACTCACTGAATTCGGCATAATATGCTATTTCACTTTTATACGCACCATCGAGAAGTGTCCGGGCCTCGCTCTGCATTGCCTGCGAGCGATACCTGAGAAACAGCGGGATGGCAAACGATGCAAGGATGGCAACAACCATGACCACAACCATCAACTCCAGGAGAGTAAATCCCCTGTCATCCTGTATACGTATGCGCTTTTGTGTAATATTCATGGCTTTTCTCGTTTTATGGTGATTGAATGGCGACACAATGGCTTTTAAAATCCTGCGCCTCATGTTATAATTTTTATAATGCAAAATTTATTCCAACTTGTGAGCGCTGCTCAACAGAAACACTCTCATACAGTACTGATATATTTACTGTTTTATTCCCACCGCCCCCGGTGTCACAGATTTAGAATCGAGGGCAACACAATTATTGCAATTGTCCAACATCTTTTGCGTTTTTGCAAATTGAGTGCCGTGTCCACCACCCCATTCTTTTAACCTTCCCATGTTAGAATACCAAAAAAAGCATCCTCAGTCAAATATATTGACTTAATTCTCAGATTATTCTATAATTTAACGTCGTAAATTTTAACACGGCATACGGCTGCCTTCAGGATCAGCAACGCCGCATATAGTTCGAAGTGCACGGCATGCCTGACAGCTCACTTTTTCATACCTCAATATACCTCGGGGGATATTCAGGATCATGGCTGAAGATGCGAAGAGAAAAAAAATCACATTGATCATCCTCGTGGTGATCGCCATAATATCAACCGCCATTTTTTTCTATATCGGCTTGAAACCGGAAGAAAAGGCACAATCCTTTGCACAGTGCAAAGAAATGTTCGACATAAAGGATTACGCCGGATGCATCACCTGCCTGGATGAATACATCGAGGAGCATCCGGAATCCCAGGCGTTTCTCATGCGGGGTGACGCTCATTTCCAGCTCAAGCAGTACGAGAAAGCCCTCAGCGACTACAGCACATTTCTCAATATTGATAAATTCAGTCACGAAGTCTACTACAAGCGCGCCCTGGTGCACGAAAAGCTCGGGAATACAAAACTGGCGAAAGCGGACCTCGATATCGCCTGTGAATTCGATTACATGCCGGCCTGCACCTATGAACTGGCCAAGGATACCGGAGGGGGGACCGGCGGCGGCACGATGACCGACGGAGCGGGCCCGACAATCTCCGAAATGCTTGCCGACGCCATTGAGGATCTCGAGGCCGAGGATTATGCAAACGCCCTCATGATACTGGACGCCGCTCTCGCACTGGATTCCAATAACACCGAAATGCTGCTGTTTAGGGGGCTCTGTTTCAGCAAATTGAACAGCTACAACGATGCCCTGGAAGATTACAACAGGGTGCTGGATGCTGAACCCAACAATATTAAGGCCCTCAATAATCGCGGCGTCGTCTATTGGAAACTGGGGCAGTATGAAGATGCAATGAAAGACTATGCCGCCATCCTCAAGATCAATCCCAACGACTACATCGTCCTGAACAACATGGGAGTTCTCAATTATCAGATGGGTGAGTATGACACCGCTCAGGAAAATTTTAGTAAAGTACTCTCCATAAACCCGAACTTCGCCCCGGCATATCTCAATCGAGGCGTCAACTACAGCAAGTTGAATAACAAGGAGGCGGCCAAAGTAGACTTTGAAAGGGCCTGCGAGAAGGGACTCGACCTGGGGTGTGCCGAGGCAGATAGACTATAAAAATTGTTCACTTCATGTGCTGACATATCTTCGCTCATCGCCTAAGTATTATATTGTACCGAGATACAGGGGGCGTTACTCATCAACGCCCCCTCACCATATCCCCCATTTCTGCCGCAAAAAGAATCCTCGATTCATCTCAACGACACACTCATTCTCATACGTAAAGCGTTTTTTGCCCGAAAGGGGGACTCATGAAAACCATGCACTCTATCAAAAAACACTTGATTCTTCATTGAATCTTGTGGTATGAGTAGTATGTTATGGGTCTTTAGCACCCGACGGTACCGACGAAAGGAGGGGAGGTGAACATGATTGGAGGTTAAGGTTCACGACAACGATGTCGAGAAGGCGATAAAAGTCCTCAAGAACAAGCTCGCGAAAAGCGGTTTTTTCAAGGAGATGAAGGAGCGACGTTACTACGAAAAACCGAGTATCAAGAAAAAGAGAAAACGGGCAGAGGCGAAAAAACGGGCCCTCAAGGCCATGCGCCGTAGAAAGCAGGACTATTAGACGGATGGAGGAACCCTCAATTCGTATACCGTCACACACACAGCCGCAGGTAAGAGCAGAAGATCCACGATGCACTCCATCGTGCTCCTCTTGTCTCTCCCCTGTCGGCGACACTCACTAACCACACACCACAATCACACGGGGAGATTTCAAAAGATATCTCCCCGTTTTTTTGTCCCCGTCGTTTCTAAAAGAACTCACTCCATTACCGATAACCGTATGTTTCTTGTTTTTTTCCTCTGAATGTGATACACCATTTCTACATTTTTATTCCGACAGCTTTGCACTATTTATCATTAAAGCCCGACCTCACTCGTAACATCGGAGGGATGTATGCGGCTGGAAATCGCACTGATTGCGCTCTTGGCCCTTCTCCTGTTTTACCGAATTATCAAGGGAACCGTAAAAAAAATCGCCCAGAGGCGCATCCGACGCCAGAGCCTCAAAACGATCCGCCGGTTCCGTATCCGCGTCGAGCGATTCAAGCTGACCAGGAAAAAGTACATCAAGTTCCAGATCCTCAAGGAGCGGGAAGTCTGGGAGGAGATGGATCGATACGCCCAGAGAAACCAGCTCACCACCGAAGAGGCGATGGATCGGGTCGAGGAATACATCGACGAAATCGTCCCGTTCTTCAATATCCTGTCTTATTACAAGTTCGGGTACACAACTGCCCATTTCCTGCTGAACCTCATCTACAACGTGGTCATCGATAAAAAGAACCTCAGGGTGCTCAAGCGGGTGCCGAAAAACAGCGTGGTCATCTACATCATGAACCACCGCAGCAACGCCGACTACATCCTCGTGGCGTACATGCTCGCCGAGCACATCGCCCTCTCCTATGCCGTGGGGGAATGGGCGCGCATCTGGCCCCTGGAGTACATCTTCAAGAGCTTCGGCTCCTATTTCATCCGCCGGAAGTTTCGAGAGCCGCTGTATCACAAGGTGCTGGAAAAATACGTACAGCTCATCAGCAAGAACGGCATCACCCAGGGTATTTTCGTGGAGGGGGGATTGAGCCGGGACGGGCGGCTCCGGGACGCGAAGGTGGGCCTGATGGACTATATCGTCAGGATCCTCCAGGATGAGGATTTCACCCGGGATGTGATCTTCGTGCCGACGGCGATCAACTACGACCGGGTCCTGGAAGACCTCAACCTGGTGAGGGAAAGCCACGGCGCCGCACCGGAAAAAAAGGGGGTGAAAAAGCTCCTTTCCGGCGTCTCCATCATCTTCAAAATCCCCCGGGTCATCATCAGAAACGGCTTCTACTATATATTTAAAGGGATCCGCAAATACGGATATACCTCGGTGGCCCTGGGACGGCCCATCTCCCTGAGGCACTATCTCACGGAACGGGAGACGGACATCTTCACACTGGAAGACAAACAGAGGCGGGACGAGATAAAACTCTTTGTTGATACCATCATGAAGCGGGTGGGAGAGGTCATCCCCGTTACGCCGGTGCCCCTGGCGGCCCTGGCGATATTGAGAGACGGCCGGGACGTCATCCCCAAAACGGAGCTGCTCTCCGGCATGAGAAAACTACGCAGGCGCCTGGTCCAGAGAGACGCCCGGATCGTCCAGGGGGACGAATTCATGGACATCGAAACGGAAAAGATGCGTCTCAGGGCGGTGGCGATGGACAGGACCCAGGAGCTCCTCGATTTTGAACACGAGATCATCGAAACCGAGGAGATGGATAGGACTCTCTCCCTGGCCCTGGAGGTCCTGTCGCTTCGAAAGATCGCCTGGAAGAAACGGGAAGACATCGTCATCAATCCGAACCGGAAAGAGGTGCTGACATATTACAGCAACTCCATCATCCATCTCTTCGAAGAGTGACGTCAAAGATGTATACAGCAGATATAAGATATAAGCGATTCCCCCATTCCCCGATGCATTGACCACGCACCCAGAGCGGAGACACAACACATGATCATCTTCCTTGAAATCGCCAGCTTCGTCCTGACGGGCTTATTGATAGTTCACAGCGTCCGGGTTCGCGGCGCTCCCTTCACTCTGCTCTTTTTTATCACCGGCGCGATACTGGGGATACTTCGGGAAAACGTCGTTGCGATGCTCTCCGATCTGTATCAATACAACAGCGCGGCCTTCACCGTCATGATCGGACACGCCCCGGCGATACTCATGGTCTTCTGGTCGTTTACCATATACATCTCCATGTCGCTGTCGGAGCGGATGGTA
>Ga0180432_10003530_pt1 | contig 22167 bp, 14 predicted proteins | sample SS_ome_10_FD_132414 | JGI IMG/M metagenome (GOLD analysis project Ga0180432, IMG submission 132414) | Hypersaline lake sediment archaeal communities from the Salton Sea, California, USA - SS_1_MS_2 metaG | ecosystem: Environmental > Aquatic > Non-marine Saline and Alkaline > Hypersaline >...
ATCCAGACCCCAGAAGCCCTTCTCTCTCTTCTCTCTTCTCCCCCGCACCGGCTGTGGCCGAGGAAAATGCAGGCCGGAGCAGGCCGGCGGACCTCGAAAATGACTACAGCGCGAATACCTCAAAACCGAAACCACTACCGACCCGCGGTCCATGAGGGCGGCTTCCACCGGCAGATTGATCAACCTGTTCCAGATCCGAGGAAGGCAGATCAGCGTGGATCAGCAGGAGATCAGCGTGATCAGGCTCGAAAGACGATTCCTGCGTTCCTGGCTGAAATCTCCAATCTGAAATCTGAAATCCCAGACCCGGCTACGAAGCGAGGGTCCTCCCGAGACCAAAAACAGCCGGCTCGCCAGCCCGTACTACGCCGATCGGCTCTTGCAAGGGCTACGTAGGGTCCTCCGTAGCTCTCGCAACCACCTGCAAGCGAAGGAGGAGAGGCTCGCCCTCCAATCCTCCGTGTCTCCGTGGCCTCCTTCCCCCTCCCCTCACGCCGGCGGGGACGCCTTGAGCGTCTCCACGACCCGCTCGCGGATCCGGTCCATGAAGAGACGCGTGCGCTCGTTGTAGCGGCCCGTGTAGTCCACCAGCGTGGTTCGCGGGCCGCCGCCCCGCGGGACGAGCTGGAGACGCCAGCTGTGGAAGAGCTCGAGCTGGTGGTCGTCCGCGATCGCGCCCCGGCGGAAAACGTTCGCGAGACCCCCGTACCGCCCCCGGGCGTAGTGCCAGCGGTGGGTCTTGACGGCCTCGCAGCGGTAGTCGATGTCCCGGAAGTCGGAGCCGGGCCGGACCCGGAAGGAATAGGGGATGCCGAACAACGCCTTCTTGAGGCCGAACTCGCCCGTGTGCGTGTCGAGGAAGACCCGCTTGGTGAACACGAGCTCCCCGTCCAGGATCTCGGCGCGGCCGCCCACGTCGCGGACGATCGCGAGCGTCCCCCCGTGGATCCAGTCCATCAGCGCCTCGGGGTGGGAAGCGCGCAGCTGGAACATGCGGCCGAGGACGGCGAGACAGAGCACCGCCCCCGCCACCCCCGCGACCAGAAGCCCCGTCGAGCCCAGGGACGCGCCGAGGGCGATGAGGACGATCGAAGCGACGACGGCGAACAGGTACATGGAGACGAAGACCTCAATCCTACAGCACCATGAAACATTCTTGCGAGTGCAACCTTGGAGGGCGAGGGTCTCCGAAGGATCCGCCATAGCCCCTGCTTGTGCAAGGCAGGCGACGGCGGGCCTCCCGAGTCACAACATGGCCGGCTCGCCGGGAGGCTCGCCCTCCAATTCCTTCATCGGTGGCTCGTCTCTAACCGCATTACCAATGACCAGTGACCCATGACTACATCGCCCGCCCCGCGAGCCGCACCGGGCAGGCGAGCCGGATGCTGATGCGCGGAGGGTAGACGGAGGAGGCGGCGGCGCCGAGGCGGTAGGCGGCCCGGATGCCGTAGCCCGAGGAGCCCCACGAGCCGCCGCAGACCACGCGCCACCCCGCCGTGCCCGCCAGGGATTCCAGGCAGGGGTCGGACCCGTTGCCCCCCAGGCCCCGCACCCCGTACGGGGACTCGTCCGCAGGCATCGCCCGCACGCCCGCCGGATGGATGCCGTCGGGAAACGCGCGATTGTTGTTGCAGAAGCTGTCGTCGCTTCCGTGGCCCCACGGGTAGAGCCGGGCGTCGACGCCCCGGGCCGCCTTTTCCCACTCCACGGCGGTCGGGAGCCGGTACGCGAAGCCCTCGCGCTTCCGCCTCCACGCAGCAAAGGCCACGGCGTCCTCCCAGGAGATGCCCATCACCGGCCAGTCCTCCTCCCAGTCCCGGGTGGCGTGCTGGAGCCGGCCGGCCTTCTCCCTCTCCCCGGGCGCGGCCTCCTCGAGCCACGCCGGCGTGGGGATGCAAAAGCGGCCGCTCCCGTCCTGCGGCCAGGAGGGCACGCCGTCGGGCCGGCGGGGGGCGCGTTGCCGCGCTGCCTTTGGATCCCTCGAGGCGAGGTCGTCCAGGAAGGCGAGGTACTCCTCGCAAGTGACGTCGAAGGCGGCGAGGAAGAAATCGTCCACGGGCAGGATGCTCTTCGGCTGGGAGTTGGGGACGTCCCGGTCCCCCTGGTAGATGAAGGGCCCGGCGGGCACGTGGACGAAGCCTGCAGGGATCTCCGCTTCCCGGAACAGCGTGACATCCACCGACGCGTCCGCGTTCCGTCCGATCAGCACCGGGACGCGGACGGGAGCGAATCCCTGATCAACCTGATCAGGGGCGGGATCGTTCCCTTCTCCCAGGATCATCTTCAATCGTTTTGTTCCGGCGGGCGGCTCGGGAGGACCCTCGCCCTCCAAGGGCGTTTTCTTGGAGGGCGAGCGGCTCGACTGAGCTCGCCGAAGTCCTCCCGGCGAGCCGTCGTGCGGACCGGCGATGACGAGCAAATAGGAGCCCATGGGGATTCGGAACGGCCGAATCGGCGTCCTTCCCAAATACAAACCTTCCGTCGGGCGATAGGGCGATCCAGGATCATACAAACGATCCAGCACCTCCTCGGGCGGAATGCCTGGTGACCACGGTCTTCTGCCTGCCTTCTTCCCCGGAAAGCCTGAGGACTGGTCCGGTTCCCCGGCGGGCTCGCTCTGATCGGGTTGATCAGGCAATGCAGGCTTGCACGGCAGGAGGAGCCTGTCTTTTTCCTCGTAGCGGAAGAGCCAGACGTCGGCGCCCTCCACGGGCTCGGTCCGGCAGTCCGCGCCGTGGACCTTGAGGCGGACCGGTTCGCGGGGCTCGTACGCGGGGAGGCCCTCGGCCCCTTCCCCGCCCGCGAGGTCGCGCCCGGAGAAGGGGTGGAAGCCCGCCACTCCCGGCTCACCGCCCGGCCGAGAGGGCGAGCGGCCCGGTGAGCCCGGTTCGCTTCCGAGCAGCTCCGGCGGGGAGACCCTCCGGCCGTCGAGCAGGCAGCGGCAGGGGAAGCGCTTCGTGGAGACGGCCAGCGTCCCGTCGCCCTTCAGCTTCTCGTCGTAGCGTCCGTCGTTGTACTCGCGGACGAAGTTCTCGTAGATCGCCATCTCGGCGCGGTTGCCGCCCTCCTCCTCGCGGCGGAACTGCTCCCAGTACATGTCGGCCAGCGCGGCGCGCGCTTCGGGGTGGCGGGGCTCGAACTCGAAGGCGGCCTGGAAGGTGGTCGCGGCCCTGGAGAAGGTGCTCGCGATCTCTTCCTGGAGTTGCCCGGTCTTCGTCTCGAGGCTCCAGAGGACGCGCTTCTTCTCCACGGGCCAGTGGGACTTGACCCGCGCCCGTTCTTCCCCCAGGCGGGCGAGGACCTGCGCGTACGCGGCGCGCCTCTGCTCCACCTCATCGAGGAGGCGCCTGCCCTCGGCGACCTTCTTCCGCGCGTTGACACGGTTGCGCTCCTTTTCCTTCTCGCCTTCCAGGAAGGCCTGGACGTCGTCGTGCAGAGCGGTCACGCCGGCGTAGCGGTCGGCCCGGTCCGGGGCCATGGCCTTGAGGACGATCTCCTCGAGGTCGGGGGGGACTGATTCCGGATAGATCTTTTCCGAGACCTTCTGCGAGGGCGGGACAAGCGCGCCCTTGAGGACCTGGCCGAGTATGGAGAACTTGTTGGGCCCCTCGTAGGGCGGCCGGAAGGAGAGGATCTCGTAGAGGATGGCCCCCAGCGCGTAGATGTCCGACCTCTCGTCCACGGCGTCCGTGTCGCCCCGGGCCTGTTCCGGCGCCATGTACGAGGGGGTCCCCAGCACCTCCCCGTCCAGGGTCAGCGCGGTGTCCGAATCCCTGTGGTCCGGCGCCTCGGTCTCCCGTTCCGCCCGGTAGAACGACTGGATCCGCTCGGCGACGCTGCTCGTCTTTCGCGGCTCCGCCCGCTTGCCTTCCTCCCCGCCCCCCGGCCCCTGATCAGGTGGATCAGCTTCCGCCGGAGCCCCCGCATGATGCAATCCAGGCGAAGGCGGATCCGGTGGATCAGGAGCCTCAGGTCGATCAGGCTTCCTAGGCTGCTTGGCGAGGCCCCAGTCCACAACGTAGACCTCGCCCCAGCGGCCCACCATGACGTTGGCGGGCTTCAGGTCGCGGTGGATGACGCCGTGGTCGTGGGCGTAGGCGATGGCGAGACAGACGTCCTGGAAGACGCGGAGCAGGCGGTGGCGGCTGAATACCCTGCGCGGATCATCCTCGATCCCGGTTCCTGTTGCCCGCCCCTCCGCCCTCTCCCACGATCCGCGTTCCACGGCCTCGAGGATCTCCTTGAGGTCGCGCCCGACGATGCGGCCCATGACGAAGAAGGGGCGGACCTTGCCCCCTTCGCCGATTCCTTCCGGGCGCACGCCCACGTCGAAGACCGGCACGATGTTGGGATGCAGGAGCCGGCCGGCCATCTCCCCCTCGCGGAGGAAGCGTTCGAGCAGGGCGGGGTCGTCGGTGCTCCGGATCATCTCCTTCATCGCCACCTCGCGGCCGAGGACGCGGTCGACGGCCGCGATGACGCGCCCGAGGCCGCCCTTGCCGATCTCCCCGCCCGGCGCGTAGCGGTCCAGGCCCGAGGCGGCGCCCTCCTGGGCGGCCCGGCCCGCGAAGGCCTGCGTCGTCGCGTCCCGATCCACCGGCGCTTGTTCCGCGGTGAAGTGCAGGGAGGGCAGTTCGACGTCCATCTCCTCCTCGAGCCCGTCCAGAAGGCCTCCGCCCCCCCCGGTATCGCCGGTCTCCCCGTCCCCTGTCCCGGCGTCCGCGGAGGCGCGGCGGGAAGCCTCCTCCAGGCGCCGGACGTCCGCCGGCTCGAGCCCCGCCTCCTCGATGACGGCCCGTTTCAGGTCGGCGAGGGTCCCGTCCTTCCAGGCGCCGAGCCGGACGCGGAGGCGCCCGGGGGCGAGGCGCCCCTCTTTCAGGGCGAGCAGGGCGAAGAGGAGGTCGTCCGATGCAAAAGCGTGTCCTTCGCTGGCGGTCATGGCTTCATTGTTCAGGATGGCCCGGAGAGGATCAATAGGCCCCTTTCGCCGGGCGGCGTCTTGCGGTACCTTCGAGGTTTCGAGAAGCAACGCCCGGAGGGCGTCCGCGGGTGCGGCGCGCGCGTCCGGGGAACGGCGGTTTCCATGATGGAGGGAGAAGCATGAAGCGCATTCTCGTCCTGGGCGCGGGTCTGGTGTCCCGCCCGCTGGTGAGGTACCTGCTCGACGAGGGATTTTCGGTGACGGTGGCCTCGAGAACGGTGAGCAAGGCGGAGGCCCTCGTGGAAGGGCATCCGTCGGGCCGGGCGGCGGAGGCGGACATGGACCGTCCCGCCTCGGTGGAGGATCAGGTGGAGGAGGCGGACGTGGTGGTGAGTCTTTTGCCGCCGCCGATGCATCCGCGCGTGGCGCGGATGTGCCTCGACCACGGCAAGCCCATGGTGACCACGTCCTACCTGAGCGACGCCATGAAGGCGCTGGACGGGGAGGCGAAGGAGAAGGATCTGGTGATCGTGAACGAGATCGGCGTGGATCCCGGGATCGACCACATGTCGGCGATGCGGGTCATCGACGCGGTGCACGACGCGGGGGGGAAGATCCGGTCGTTCCGTTCGTACTGCGGGGGCCTTCCGGCGCCGGAGGCCAACGACAATCCGCTCGGCTACAAGTTCTCCTGGGCGCCGCGCGGGGTGCTGCTGGCGGCGACGAATCCGGGGGTGTACCAGCGGGACGGGAAGATCGTGGAGACGCCGGGGACGGAAATCTTCGCCGACGTCCACATGCTCGAGGTGGAGGGGCTCGGCTCGTTCGAGGCCTACCCGAACCGGAATTCGCTGGGGTACATCGACCTGTACGGCATCCCGGAGACGCGGACGATGTACCGGGGGACGCTCCGGAACCCGGGTCACTGCGAGACGTGGTACAAGTGGGTCCACTTCGGGCTGTTCGACGCGACGGAGCGGGCGGATCTCCCGGGGACGCCGTACGCGTCGCTGATGGCGGAGCTCGCGGGTTCGCCGGAGGCGGGGGAGGCGCGGGAAGCGGTGTCCCGGGCGATGGGGGTGGAGCCGGCGCATCCGGCGGTGGAGAAGCTCTCTTGGCTGGGGCTCTTTTCGTCGGATCCGGTGCCGCCGGGGGTCATCACGGTGCTGGACGTCCTGGCGGAGCGGATGCTGGCGCGGATGCGTTACGAGGAGGGCGAGCGGGACATGATCGTCCTCTGCCACGAGTTCGAGGCGGAGGGGGCGGGAGGGGAGAGGCAACGGATCACGTCTCGGATGATCGACTTCGGGATTCCGGGTGGGGACAGTTCGATGGCGCGTTCGGTGAGCCTTCCGGCGGCGGTGGCGACGGCGCGGGTGGCGCGGGGGGAGGTGTCGGAGCGGGGTGTCTGCATTCCGGTGGTTCGTTCGATCTACGAGCCGGTGCTGGAGGCTTTGGCGGGTCTGGGGATCGAGTGCGAGGAGACGTGGAGCTGAGAGGCTGGGAAAAAATCCAGGTGGTTCTAGGCAAGGGACTTTCCCACATTTTTTCACAAGTGCCTCGTGAAATTGGCACATGTTTTTATGGATTCCAGGTTGGAATACAAAATCGGATTGATATATTTCCTTGTTTTTTGTGTTTTTATTGAAAAACAAAACATTTCGCTTTTCAAAACGAATGGAGCGGCAAAAAAATAATTTTTCTTTTTTGCCCACAAAAAACCACATGTGATCTATACTTACTGGAGGAGATGCCCCGGAAAGGACGGAATCCATGTCAGCCAGCAAGCGCGGTGTTGCCCTCGTCGTCCTCTTTCTCGTCCTCGTCATCCTCGTCGAAACGGGGTTCCTCTGCCTCCTCCTCCTCTCCACCGACGCCGCCATCCGGGACCGGACCGCCCCCGAGATCGACAGCGCCGGCGAGATCGCCGACGCCGGGGTCCACCTCGCCCTCGCAAGACTGAAGCAAGCCACCGACGCCCGGGACAACGACGGCGACGGCGAGGCGGACGAGGGCATCCGCTACCACCGCGACATGCTCGATCCCCGCGTCATCGAGCGCATCGAGGGGAACCTCGGGCGCATCGGCACCCTCGCCTGGAGGGAAGAAGACGACCGCAACGGAAACGGCCTCCCCGATTTCGGGGAAGCCGGCGTCTCGCCCCTCCCCCTCGCCGGCGGCGCCCTGATCACCTATTCCGTGTTCAGCCAGAAAGACGGCATCGACAACGACTGGGACGGGGCGGTGGACGAGGGGGACGAGGCGGGGTCGGTCACCCTCGTCTCCCGGGGACGCTTCGGCCGGGCCACCGCCGTCGTCTCCTACACCGGTTCCTTTGCCAGGCGTTTCACCCCCGTCGATTCGCCCCGGTGGCGTCCCGGCGCCTGCCTGATCTCCGGAGACGACCTCCGCATCGCGGGAAACGCCCGCTTTCTCGGAACCCGGGGGAACGTGCACGCGAACCGTTTCCTCGCCCTTCTCGGCACGCCCACCGTCGCCGGGAACGCCACCGCTTGCCGGGGCCTGACCCGCTCGGACCGCGCCGTCGTCGACGGCGTCGCCGGCGGACGGGCCCGGGCGTGGCCTCTTCCCGACGTGCGTCCCGAGGCCCTGCTCGACGGGTGCCGGTACGTCCTGGCCGGGGACGGACGCGTGACCGACGGCGACCGCCGGATTCTCTTCGATCCCGACTCCCGGGAGACCTTCCGGGGGTGGTCTCCCGGCCAGGGTGGATGGACCTTCAGCGGGCACGGGGTCGATCCCTCCCTGGCCCGGGGCAGCTACTTCGTGGCGGGGCATGCGACCCTCGCCGGGACCGGACAGGCCGGCATCGTGGGCAAGGGGGCGTTCGGCCCCTCCACGCGGACCTTCCGGATGAGCGTGGTGGCCACCGGGGACATCGAGGTGGGCGGCAACACCCGCCTGCGACACGACCTCCCCGGCGGACTTCTCCTGGTGGCGGGCGGGGACATCCGGATCCAGGGAAACGAGGATCTCGACCAGTACCTGGAAGGCCTCATCATCGCCGGGGAACAGGTCGTCATCGCGGGGTCCGCCGACATCGAGGGGGCGGTCCTGGCCCGCGCGTCGCGGAACGACTCCGGCTTGAACGAGACGTCGGAGGTCCGCGGGTCTCCGGCGATCACCTACAACGGGGGCCTGGTCACGGCCTTCCCGGTGCTGGACCCGAACCGGCCCTTTTTCATCCTGGAGCCGAGCCTGATCTCCTTCAAGGAGCGGTGAGAATCGACAACGAAGCACCCCTTTCCCCTCGGCGTGGGCCTCATGGCGCCCGCGCCTTTTTTTTGCCTCTGGCCCGGCTTCCCCGAAGGCGGATGGAAATGGGAAAAAAAAGCTGGGGGGTCAAGCCCGATGTGAGACAATCCCCGCGGGGACGAAGGAAACCCGGCCTCCTTGCGAGCCGGTCGGAGGGGGACCCGCCGGGCCACGGGCGCGGGCGGGGCCGGGTCCTCGCATGTTGCGGAGACGATCCGATGGGGGATTCCCGAGACAAGGACGATTCCCCGGGCGCCGGAAGCGAGCGGGACGAGGAGGCCCGTCTGCTCGTGCTGAACGGAAACAGCGCCGGCCGCGTCTTCACCCTGGCCTCGCCGGGCGTCACGCTCGTCGGTCGCCACGAGACCTGCGAGATCCGCCTGCTGGAAGAAGGCGTCTCCCGCCGCCATTTTTCCGTCGCGAAGGCGGGCGCGGACTTCCGGCTCGAGGATCTCGGGTCCTCCAACGGCACGTTCGTGAACGGCGAGAAGGTGGCCTCCCACGCGCTGCAGGACCAGGACCGGATCCACGCCGGCCCGGTGGAGATCCAGTTCCGGGTGAAGCGGGCCCCGGCGAAGACGCGCCGCGTTTCGCTTCCCACCGAGACCACGATCCGCCGGCGCATCGAGGACGAGACGATCGCCGGCGACATCTCCCCGACCTCCGCGGTGGAGCTCGAGCGGAACCGGGAGATGCTCAGGACGCTCTACCGTGTCGGGAACCTCATCAACGCCGAGACGGACCGCGAGAAGATCTTCGAGACCATCATGGACATCGTCCTCGACGTGCTCCATGCGGACCGGGGATACCTCCTTCTGTGGGACAAGGCGACGGAGACGTTCGAGCGGGCCGCCATGGGGGGGCCCCGGGCGGACCAGGATCTGGCGGGGCCGTCGAGATCCATCCTCCGGGAATGCGTGACGAAGGGTCTTTCCATCCTTTCCACCGACACGCTGGAGGACGAGCGGTTCAAGTCGGAGGAGAGCATCGTCCTCCACAACATCCGCTCCGCGCTGAGCGTGCCGCTGGAATCGAAGAGGCGCGTCCTCGGCGCCCTCTATCTCGACAACCTTTCCGTCAAGAACGCCTTCTCCGAGTACGATCTCGAGCTGCTCTCCGCGATCGGGAAGCAGGCCGGCATCGCGGTCGACAAGGTCCGTCTCACCGAGGAGAACGAGCGGCTCTTCCTGGGGACCATCCGCACGCTGGTGGCCACGATCGAGGCCAAGGACCACTACACGCGGGGCCATACGGAACGGGTCACGGCCTACGCCACGGAACTGGGCCGGCACCTGGACCTTTCCGCGAGGGACCGGGCCGATGTGCGACTGGCGAGCCTCCTGCACGACGTGGGCAAGATCGGCATCCCGGAGTCGATTCTCACGAAGCCGGGGCGCCTCACCGAGCCGGAGTTCGAGGTCATGAAGCGCCATCCCGTCATCGGGGCCGAGATCGCCGGCAACATCGACAACATCGAGCGCGTGCGCGGGATCGTGCTGGCGCATCACGAGCGGTGGGACGGCACGGGGTATCCCGGGGGGCTGACCGGCGAGGAGATTCCCCTCGGCGCGCGCATTCTCGCCGTGGCCGACGCCTACGACGCCATGACCTCGTCCAGGACCTACCGGCGGAACTTCAGCCGCGAGGAGATCGTTCTCGAGTTCCAGCGATGCGCCGGCTCCCAGTTCGACCGCGGGATCGTGGAGGTCTTCCTGAAGGCCCACGAGACGGGGCACATGGAGCCGCCCGACATCCTGGACATCGAAGGCCTCTTCCACGACGACCCGCCGTCCTGAACCCGCGTCGAAAGGAGACCGCCGCAACCCGCAATCGGGAATCCACGATCGAGCGATGGTGACGTTTCTCCACACCGCGGACTGGCAGCTCGGCATGAAGGGAAGCGGACTCGGCGAGGCCGCGGAACTCGTGTCGGCCGGGCGCATCGACGGCGTCGGGCGGATCCTCGAGATCGCTTCCGAGGCGGGGGCGGATTTCGTCCTGGCCGCCGGCGACCTGTTCGAGAGCAACCAGATCGGACCTGCGATCGTGGAAGGCCTCGTGAGGGTCCTCCGCGCCCATCCCGGCGTCGAGATCCACGCCATCCCCGGCAACCACGACGCGGCCGGGCCCGACAGCGTGTGGAACCGGCCCCTGATCAAGGGCGTTCCGCATCTCAAGTGCCACCTGGAGGCCGGCGCGGTGGACCTGCCCGGAACCGGGGCCGTTCTCCACCCCTGCCCCGTGACGACGCGGTTCTCCACGCGCGACCCCCTCGCCGATCTCGAGGACCTCGCCGGACGGCCGGGCGTCCACATCGCCCTGGCCCACGGCCACCTCGCCACCGAGACGTTCGGCGCCCGGGAAGACGAGATCCACCTTCCCCTCGATCCCGCCCACGTCGCGCGCGCGGGCCTCGACTACCTCGCGCTGGGCCACTGGCACGGCACCCGCATCGTGGAGGCGTCCGACGGCGTCCCCCGCATCGCCTACGCCGGCACGCACGAGCGGACCTCCTTCGAGGAGAAGGACGCCGGCAACGTCCTCATCGTGGAGATCGAGGAAAAGGGCGCCCCCCCCCGCATCCGCAAGCGCCCCGTGGGACGCGTCGCGTGGGCGGACCTCTCCCTTCGCTTCGAGGGGGACGAGAACCTGCACCGGCTCCGCTCCCTTCTGGAGGAGACGGAGGCGGACCTCCTGCGCGTCCGCCTGGAAGGCGCGCTGCCCGCCGGCCTCACGGCCGCCTACCGGCAGCTGGAGGAAAACGCCCGGGGGAAGTTCGCGCACGTACGATTCGACGACGACGACCTCGCGTGGCTCGCGGCGCCCGGCGAGGACTTCGCGATCGCCGACGCAGGGCTTGCGAAGGTGCGAGACGCCCTGCTCGACGGCCTCGCCGGCGCGGGGGAAGAGGAGGCCGCCGCCCGGCGGGAGGCGCTGTCGATCTTCAAGCGGACGCTTCGGGAGGAGGGGCTGTGAGGCTGCATCGGGTCGCGGTGAGGGACTGGAAGCGCTTCCGGGGAGGCCCCTTCGGTCTCGTCTTCCACCCCCGGAGCACGCTGCTCACCGGCCCCAACGAGGCGGGAAAGACCTCCCTCTTCGAGGCGCTGCGCCGCGTCCTGTTCGACGAGGCCCGGACCGAGTGCCGGTGGGTGGAATCCGTCGAGCCCCAGGGGCTGACGGGCGCGGAACCCGCCGTGGGGCTCGAGTTCGAGCACGCGGGGCGCGCCGTCCGTGTGGGGAAGACGTTCGGGAAGAAGGGAAGGACGGAACTTCACGTCGCCGGGGAGGCGGGGTGGAGGCTCGAGGCGAGGGGCAAGGAGGCGGAAGCGAGCCTGCGCGCGTTGCTGGGGTCCGACACGGCGTCGACCCGGAGCGACGGCTGTCTCGCGCGGGACTGGGGGGCGTTCCAGTGGCTCTTCGTTCCCCAGGAGGCGCGAAGGCTTCCGGAGGCGGAGGACGGCGCCGTCACCCACGTCGGTCTTTCGAGCGCCGGCGTGACGCCGGATTTCGACGCGGTCCTGGACCGGGTCGCCCGGCTCCACGCCGAGTTCTTCACGCCGTCCGGCGAGCGTTCGCGCTCCAGGAAATCGCCCCTGTGGGCCGTGGAGAAGGAGATCGAGCGGCTGGAGGCGTCGGCGGAGCCACTGCGCGAGGAGATCCGGGCCGTCGAGATGATGCGGCGCGAGTTCGAGGAGATCCGGGAGGGTCTTCCCGCCCTGGAACAGGACGCGGCCCGGGCCGAGGAAGCGCGGGAGGCGGTGGAGGCGGAGGCGGTGGATTTGTCCGCGGAACGGGAACGCCTGAAAGGGGCGGAAGCGGAGGCGGGGCGTCTGTGCGCGGAGGCCGACCGGGCGAGGGCCGTGCTGGCGGAGCGGGCGGAGCGGGAAGGGGAGGCCGCGCGGGCGCGGAAGGCCGCGCGGGAGGCGGCGGAGAAGCGGGCGGGGGAGAAGGCGCTCCTGGCGCAGGTGAAGGAGAGGCTCGATCGGGTCCGCGAAGCGGTCCGGAAGCGCCGGGGGGAGCGCGACCGTCTCCGGCGGGCGCATCAGGACGCTGCGATCCGGGTTTCACTCCGGGAGGGCCGCGCGCGGGTGGCGGCGGCGCGCGAGGCCCTGGAAACGCTGAGGGAGATGGACCGCGAGATGCATAAGGCGCGAGGCGCCCTGCAGGGGGAGGCGCCGGGGGAGGAGGACGTCGCGCGGGCGGAGGCGCTGGAGAACGAGATCCGCGTCCACCGGGCGCAGCTGGCGCGGGCGGCGCTGGCGGTGGAGCGTTCGGGCGAGGGGGCGCTGGACGTCCGGCTGGACGGGCGTCCTCTGGAGGGGAGGCAGGGCGTGGCGCTTGAGCGCGTCGAGGTCCGGGGACCGGGCGGGGAGGTGGTGCGGATCCAGAGCGGGGCCGGGGAAGCCCGCCGCCTCGCGGAAGAAGCCGAGCGAAAGGCGGCGGATCTGTCCGCGCTGCTGGCGGCGTTCGGGGCGGACGACGCGACGGATCTTCGGGCCCGGTGGCGGGAGAGGTTCGAGGTGGAAAAGGGCGTGGAGACGCTCCTGGCGAGGCGGCGCGCGGCCGACGCCCGAAGCACGGAGGCGGTGGCGGAGGCGAAAGCCGCGGCGGAGGCGTCTCTCGAGGCCCTGGAGAAGAAGGCCGCTTCCCGCGCGCTGGATCCGGAGGCCGCGGAGGGGCCGGAGGATGCGCTGGCGAGCCGGCTGGAGGCGCTGGAAGACAGGCTCCGGCTCGCCGAGGAGGAGCTCGGGAAGGCGGAGAGCGAACGCGAGCAGCTGGAAGAGGCGGTGGCGGCGGCGGAGGAGGCGTCCCTGGCCGTGGAGCGGGCGGTGGTGGAGACGGAGGTGGAGGAGAGGAAGGCGGTGGAGGAGATCCAGCGCCACCTGGGAATCCACGGGCCGACGGAGCGCTGCCGGGAGGCGCTCGCTTCGCTGGCCGGAAAGGCGGAAGAGGCCTCGGCCCGGGCCGCGACGACGCGGGAGGACGTGGCGCGGCGGGAAGGCGACGCGGAGGCGGAGCGCCAAAAGGCCGTCTCCCGCGCGCGCACGCTGCGGGATCTGTTGAGCGCCCGGCGGGCGAAGGCGGCGCAGCTGGAAGAGGCGCTGGCGGAGCGCGCGTTGCGGGGCGCCTACACGAGGCTCGCCGAGGTGGAGCGGACGCTTCTTTCCGAGCGGGCGCGCCAGGCGAGGCTCGAGAGACGCGCGCGCGGGCTGCGGATCCTCAAGGGCGCGCTGGAGGAGGTCCGCTCGTCCGCGGTGGCGCGCGTGACGGCGCCCATCAAGGACCGCCTCGACGCCCTGCTGGGGGAGGCCTTGCGGGGGCGCTACACCAGCGCGACGCTCAGCGACGCCCTTCTGCCCACGCGCCTCGAAGGGCTGAGCCCCTGCCCCTTCGCGCTGGGGTCGCAGGGGCTCCGGGAACTCGTCGCCTCGCTGGTCCGCCTTTCGGTGGCGATCCATCTCGCGGAGAAGGAACCCCAGGTCCTTCTCCTGGACGATCCCGCCGTGCACGTCAGCCGGGAGCGCTGCGAGCGCCTGGTGGACATCCTCAACCGCGTCACGGAACCGGGACGCATCCAGGCCGTCGTGCTGACCCACCGCGCGCCGGCGTTCGCGGGACTCGCCGGCGAGGCGGTGGACGTGGAGACCCTCGAGCCGGATCCAGGACTGGAAGACCTTCTGCCCCGCTGAAACCCCCGGTTGGCCGATGACGGACACCGCGCACATTCTGGTGGATCTCCTCGGATTCTCCGCCGGCGTGCTCACCACGCTTTCCATGCTTCCCCAGGTGATCCAGACGTGGCGGACGCGTTCGGCCGCGGATCTGAACCTGAAGACCTTTCTCATGCTGGCAACGGGCCTCTTGCTCTGGCTCCTCTACGGCGTCTGTCTCGGGGCGTGGCCCCTGATCGTCGCCAACGGCGTGGGGTTCGCCCTCGCAGCCACGGTGGTCTGGTTCAAGCTGCGCTACGGCGCCGGACGCGGGGACGCGTAGGGATTTGGGATTGCCTAGGAAGGGATTGTAGATTTCAGATTTCAGCCCTCAGATTCCAGTCAGCCACGAAGCGTAGCGGAGTGCCGCAAGCGCTTTTGCTTGCGTGGCTGCGCCACTCCGACTTCGTCTACGTGGCTGACGACGAGGCCAATGGCGGCCCTTGCACTCTGGGCGGCTGAAATCCGAAATCCGTACTCGGTGACACCGCGAAGGGCTCGGAAGCGGTTCGACCTTGCGGACGGTCCCTGACTTCCTATAATGCAGGCAGAGCGATTCCGGCGGCGCCGCCGGTCCCGATCGCCCGCGGGAAAGGGCGGGCAAGGGCTCGAGAAAGGAGGTGATCCATTGGAATCTGACAACCAAGGCTGTATACACACAAAAGTGGAAGGTGCGGCCGGCTGAGACCGCATCCGTGCGGGACCGGCCTCGCCGGCATCTTCCCGCGCCTTGAAACTTCGGCGGGTGGGACGTCATCGCAGTCCCACCCGCCCTTTTTTTTGGGATTTCCGATTGGAGATTCCAGCGGTTCGACAAGGCTCACCACGCCCCCGCGTTTGTGGGAGGCGTGTGTCCCGGGCCACGCGTACACCCGGTCCGGGACCACGGCGATCCTGCGGCGAAGGGCTCGGATCCCGGACGGTTGATCCGCGGCGCGCCGCCGTGTATTCTTTTCCCACTTCCGGGGAGGGGCCCCGCTGATTCGATAGGCCGTCTGGCGGGTGCGACATGGATTTGCAGGACACCTTCCGGGAAGCCGGGCCCGACATCATCATGGAACTCTCGCCGGAGGGCCGTTTCCTGCGGGTCAGCCCTTCCGTCGAGCGTCTGACCGGATGGACGCCGGCGGAGTTCACGGGCCGGGAAATGGACTTCCGGCTCGTCCACCCCGACGACGCTCCCCGCGCCGAGGCGATGTGGAAGCAAATGCTTCTCGAGTCCCGCCCTTCCCGCCTCGAGTTCCGCTTCCGGTGCAAGGACGGGCGGACGCTGTGGATCGAGCAGACCCACACCCCCGTTCGAGACGACGAGGGCGGGCTCGAGAAGGTGGTGGTGGTGGCCCGCGACGTCTCGGCGCGCAAGGAGATGGAGAAGACGCTCCGGCAACGGGTGTCGATGGAGCGGCTCCTGGGGGACATCTCGAGGAAGTTCATCGACATCGGCGAACGCGGCATCCGCGCGAAGGTGGAGGAGGCGCTGGAGCAGATCGGACGGTTCCTGGGCGTGGACCGCCTCCTGTTGCGGGAGCTCGACGAGGAGCGCACGCTCCTTGCGACCACGCATTGCTGGTGCGCGGAGGGCGTGCCGCTGTGCGAGGAGGCCACGCCGGTGGCGGGCGAGGGCGGTCCCGCCTGGGGCATGGATCAGATGGAATCCTTCCAGCCGCTGGTCGTGGAGCGCCTCGAGGACCTTCCCGCCTCCGCGGGGGCGGAGCGGGAGGCGTTCCGCCGGGCCGGGGTCCGTTCCGCGGTCGTCGTGCCTCTGTCCATGGGGCGGGCGTGGATGGGGATGCTGGGATGCCACGCGACCGAGGAACGGGCATGGTCGGAGACGGAGCTCGTCTTCCTCCGGTTCTGCGGGAAGATCCTGTCCGGGTCCCTCGACCGCGAGCGGTCCGAGAAGAGAAGGCGCGGCCTCGAGGCGCGCCTGCTTCATGCCCAGAAGCTCGAGAGCCTCGGCATGATGGCGGGAGGGATCGCCCACGACTTCAACAACCTGCTCACGGGGGTGCTGGGCAACGTGGACCTGGCGCTGGCGGATCTCGGGGAGGATGCGCCGGCGCGCTGGAATATCGAGCTGATCCGCAAGGCCGGCCAGCGCCTGTCCGAGCTCACGGGGAAGATCCTCGACTACGCCGGGAAGCCCCGTTCCGTCATCGAACGCGTGGACCTTTCCGACCTCGCGAAGGACATGGTCCCCCTTCTCGAGGCGTCCATCGACCGGAAGACCGCCCTTGCCTTCGAGGGCGATCCGACCGCGCCCCCCATCGAGGCCGACCCCGGCCAGATCCGGCAGGTGGTCATGAACCTGATCGCCAACGCCTCGGAAGCGCTGGACGGCAAGGAGGGGACCGTCACCGTCCGCACGGGCGCCGCGTCCTTCTCCGCCGGCGAGCTGGATGCGTCCTTCACCGGCGAGATCCCGGGCCCCGGCGCCTACGTCTTCCTGGAGGTGGAGGACACGGGTCCCGGCGTGGACGAGGAGACCCTTGCGAAGGTCTTCGATCCCTTCTTCACCACGAAGTCCACGGGGCGCGGCCTCGGTCTGGCCACGGTGCTGGGCATCGTCCGCGGACACGGGGGCGCCATGCTCGTGGATTCGGTCGCGGGGAAGGGATCCCGGTTCCGCGTCCTCCTTCCCGCCGGCGCCCCGCCCCGCCGCGTCGCCCCGGAGGCCGCAGGGGCGCCGCGCGGGGCCGGCGGCGGAAACGGGACCGTGCTCCTCGTGGACGACGAGAAGACCGTGCGCAAGGTCGGACAGGCCATGCTCGAGAAGGTGGGGTACGAGGTGCTGATCGCCCGCGACGGCCGGGAGGGGCTTTCGATCCTGGAGGCGGGGGACGGGGCGATCTCCGCGGTGTTGCTCGATCTGGCCATGCCCGGCCTCGACGGCGCCGAGGTCCTGCGCCGCATCCGCCGGCGGTGGCCCGGCCTTCCCGTCCTCCTCGTCAGCGGGTTCAGCGAGGAGGCCGCGCGGGCGCGCTACGCGTTCGAGGCGCCCTCGGGATTCCTCCAGAAACCCTTCCGGCGCGACATCCTCCTGCGCGTCCTGCAGGACGCGCTCTCCGGCTGACCGTCAGAACTTGAAGACGACCGAGAGGAGGTAGGTCGCGTCCCCCCGCTTCTTGCCGAAGGCGGGCGGCTCCACGTAGTCGTACCGGACCGTGAGCTTCAGAAACCACCCCCCCGTGAGCGCGCGCGCCACCGACGTCTCGCTGTGCAGCGTGTGCTTGCCGGCGTCCTCGAGGCTCACGAACACGACGGTCTTGTGGTGGAAGGCGAAGCCGAGCGGCAGGGCCAGATCGAACTCCGCCATCGCCCGCCCCGCGGGGTATTCCTCGAAGGTCACGGGGGTCTGGCCGGCGGCCCGGGCCGCGCGGATCGCGTGGTCGTTGTAGAAGGTTCCCACGTAGGACACGCCCAGCTCGACATCCAGCCTCACCCCCTCCTCCTTGACGGCGGTCCACGACAGGCCCGCGCCCAGCGTGTTCTTGCGCTCGATCCCGGCCTCGAAATCGTAGATCCAGCTGCCTTCCAGGTAGGCCGCGAGCCGGGGGTGGAAGAAGAGAGCCTCCTTGGCGAGACCCGAGCCCCTCCGCTTGTTCTGTTCCCCGTCGCTCTTTCCGTAGTCGTAGGCCAGCGCGAGGCCAAAACGGTTCTGGAAGGGCTCTCGCGCGCCGGTCTGGTCGCGGGTCACGGAGAGCCCGGCATGATAGACCAGCGTGTGCGTGTTGCCGTCGGTCCAGGTGACCGAGGCGTCGAGGCTCCCCGACCACCGCATGAACTCGGTGATCTTCTTCGGGGCGGGACGGATGGAGACGATGTCGCCGAGGCGCGCTTCCTCGTCGCCCCACGCGAAGACGCCCTTCTCGTCCGTGTCGATCGCCCCGGCCTTCGGCGCGGCGTCCCCCACCTTCACCAGCAGGCCCTCCTCCATCTCAAGCGAGGCGATCTTTTCCACCGGCACGACGACCGTCCCGAACGGGGTCTCGAATGCCAGTTCCCCCTTCTCGAGCTTCGCCACCTTTCCCGTCAGCGTGTCCCCGTTTTCCAGCGTGATCTCCCCGGCGGACAGCGTGGCGCCCCCGGCGAAAAAGCACAGGGCGATGAGCAGGAATCTCGTCAACGTGCACCTCCATGCAAACGTCCGGCATGCCTTGCGGTCGGGGCGCGTCACGAAAAAAAACGATCCGCCCCCTGCAACCCATCACACACCGCCCTGCCGCAAAACGCAAGGAATTGCCGAGCGTTTCTCGCTGTCAGCCATTCATGCCCTTCTCTTCCTTCCCCATCCACGGCCTACCCGCCCCTCGCGAGGTCCGGCGCCAGCCTCTCCACCCCTTCGAGCGTCAGCGGAACCATGGGGAAGAGGTCGCGGATCATCCGCACGGAGGGCGACACCCACAGGCGCTCCTGCATGGGGTTGAGCCAGGCAGCGCGGCGGAAGTGGTCCCGGAGCTGCGCGAGCCGCTCGATCCCGGGCACCTCGTTGCGGTCCTGGACGTGGATGGCGCCCCACCTCTCGACCAGCTCGCCCGGGTACATGTAGGCGTCGCCCACGAGCACCAGCCTCGTCTCCCGGTCGAAACGCTTGAACAGGCGGGGAAGCGGGATGGGCTCCAGGAACAGGGCGTCGGCGTAGACGCAGTCGTAGACGCAGTTGTGGAAGTAGACGTGCTCGAAGCGGCGGAAGTGCCGGGCGCCGTGGGCGGCGGAGAACAGGAGGTCCACCCTGTGCCGGTAGGGCTCCATCGAGCCGCCCACGTCCATGGCCAGCAGGAGGTCGAGGTTGTTCCGCCGGGGCGGCCGGAAGACCAGCGAGAGCTCCCCCCCCTCCTTCGCCGTGCGATCGATCGTCGCCTCCACGTCCAGATCCTCGGCGACGCCTTCCCGCCGCAACGCCCGCATCTTCTTGAGCGCCACCCCGAGCTGGCGCGTGTCCAGCACCCGGTCGCGCCGGTGCTCCCGGTACCGCCGCTCCGCCGCCACCTGCACCGCCGTCCCGTGGCGCCCTTCCCCCCCGATCCGGATCCCCCCCGGATGCCATCCCGAATGCCCGAAGGCAGACGTCCCTCCCGTGCCGACCCACCGGTCGCCGCCGTCGTGACGTTCCGTCTGCTCGCGCAGGCGGCGTTCCAGATCCTTGCGCAGCGCCTCCACGTCCACGCGGTCCAGCGCCTCCCGCCACGCGGGATCGACCGGATAGGGAGGCGCCGGATGTTCCAGCCAGCGGAAGACCTCCTCCTCGATCCGCTCCGCCGCCGCCTCCAGCCCCCGGAAATGACGGGCGAAGACGAGGTCGAAGTCGTCGAGCTCCGACTCGTCCTTGACCAGGATCGAGCGCGCGAGCGCGTAGAACCCGACCAGGGAGGAACCGTGAAGGCCCAGGACCAGCCCCTTCACCACGGCGAGCCACTGGGTCGGCGTCACGCCCAGGCCGTGCGAGCGCAGCGCGTAGAAGAAGCCCAGGAAGAGGGAGCGGCTGGGGGGTTGGTCATTGATGATCATCGGAAACCTGTCTGCGGTTAGGTGCCTTTTCCAGCCAGGTTTGGGTCTCGTACAGCGATCCTCGAGAATCGTACCCGAACTGCCGGTTTTCCTTGAAACGGTTTCCCGACCGTGTCTCTCGCAAAGAGATCCCAGTCGACATCCATCGCCCATATGCGCTCCCCCATCTCCATGGCGAGCCGGTACACTTGTAATTCATCGAGATCCATGGATCCCCCTCCTGCCACAATGACCAATGACCATCGACCCACCCATAGCATTACCCCCACAGCCCGCGGCCGCGGCCGCGGCCGGCGGCCTTGCCCCCGCGGGCGACGACCTCGAGGTCCTCGGGTTTCTTGATGAGGGTCCCGAGGAAGGGGAGTTCGCCGGCCGCCGTCTCGGGAGAGAGGCCGGAGGCCAGGAGGGCGCCGATCCAGTCGATGAGCTCGGAGGTGGAGGGGGGCTTGCGAAGCGCGTCGAGCTCCCGGAGCCGGTAGAAGGCCTGGAGGCACTGCCGGAGCAGTTTCTTCGCGATGTCGGGATGGTGGACGCGGACGATCTCGCTCATGAGCTTCTCGTCGGGAAAGCGGATGTAGTGGAAGATGCACCGGCGCAGGAAGGCGTCGGGGAGCTCCTTCTCGGCGTTGGAGGTGATGACCACCACGGGGCGCTGTTTCGCGACGTGGCGGTCCCCCGTCTCGACGACCGTGTACTCCATGGCGTCGAGCTCGTGGAGGAGGTCGTTGGGGAACTCGAGGTCCGCCTTGTCGATCTCGTCGATGAGCAGCACGACCTGCTCCGCGGCGGTGAGGGCGCGGCCCAGCGGACCCGGCCGGATGTAGCGGCGGATGTCGGAGACGTCCTGGTCGCCGAACCGGCTGTCCTGGAGCCGCTTGACCGTGTCGTAGACGTAGAGCCCGTCGGACGCCTTGGAGGTGGACTTGACGTTCCAGGAGATCAGGTCCATGCCGAGGTCCTCGGCCACGGCGTGGGCCAGCAGGGTCTTGCCGGTGCCGGGCTCGCCCTTGACGAGAAGGGGCCTCTCGAGCGCGACGGCCACGTTGACGGCGTGCCTGAGCTCCGGGGAGGTGATGTAGCGGCGGGTCCCGGAAAAACGGTCGAATGCCTGCGTCATAGAGCGCTCCGCAATCCGTGTCGCGTCGGGGACGTCCCCTGATTGTAGGACACATGGGTTTCGAAATCCCGGATTCACTTCGTGAATCCGGGATTTCGAAACATTCGGTGGGCCCAAGTACGAACGACGATGGGGGGGCACGGGCTGACGAACGGAAAGGCCGTGTCACTTCTTCAGGAGGGAGGCAAGGTACGCCTCCGCCCGGCACAGGGCGGAGTTTCGCCCCTCCTGGATTTCCTCGGGGACCGCTTCGACGGTTTCGTCGGGCTCGATGCCGTTGAACTCGATCGGCTTTCCGTCGTTCCGCCAGCGGCTTCGCGTGGCCCGGCTGATCGAAGCGATGCCGCTTGGGAACGCCCACGTGCTCTTGGCGCTGGAGGCGCCGGCCGTCTTGTCCCCGAACAGGCGGGCCTCCGCGTACTTCCTGAGGTCCCGCGCGAAGGTCTCCCCCGCCGAGACGCACCCCGCATCGATCAACACTGCCACGGGACGGGGGAGCGTCTTCATCTTCTCGATGAGGGCCGTGCCGTACCCGCCGCCGCCGTTTCCGCGAAGATCCACGATCCAGCCTCGCGCGTCGGGATGCGCTTCCAGCGCCTGTTCGAAGCCGGAAACCGTGCTTCCGTCCATCCTCCGCACATAGATATAGCCCGCGCCCTCGGGCCGCTTCGTGTGATAGAACGAACGGCCGACGCGCGTCAGACCGTCCGGCAGGTTGTACGTGTGCGGCCACCCTTTCGCTTCCTGCGTGGAGGTGAGCTTGACGTTCTTCGGCCTCCCCTTGCGAAAAACCGTGATCACGTGCTTCTCCCCGCGCGCGCCCCGAAGCGGTATCCGGTACTCGTACAGGCGCGCCCTCTGGGGACTCGAAAAATGGCCGCCCTTCTTCCACGCGGCCCGCGCCCTCTCCTCCAGAACCTCCCGCGCCTTCTTCCCGTCGATCTTCACCACCACGGCACCGCTCGGCAGGACGGATTCGAACCCCGACGGAGGATGCATGACGACGACGCGACCCTCCGTGGTGGGCAGGAAACTGATCCCGGGATAGTACCGCGGCGGTGTCGCGGGAACCTCCGCCTTCTTCTCACGGAACCACATATGCCCGTCCCGGAGGCATTGCATGGCCTCGACGATCAGGCCGAGAAAGGCCGAATCGGTCCGGCACCGCCTCGCGTCCGACCAGAGCTTCCTCTTGGCCTGCTCCCAGTCCTTCCGGATCCCCTTCAGCTCGAAAAAAGGATAGTTCCGGTCCATCTCCTTGAAGAAGGCCGAAATGTCCGCCGCATAATTCGGCTTCCCTCGGGCCAGGACCGGGTCGGCCAGGGCCGCGAGGATGACGAGGCCCGCGCACGAGCCCGCGATCCACCAGGACACCCGGGAATTCCAAGGATGTTTTTCCATCTTGATTCTCATGGTTCGACCTCCTTCGAACACACTCGCCCACGGTGATCCTCGAGAAACAGAAAGTACATCAATTTCCGTGCCCACCATGGTTCCCCAAATGGGGAATATTAACCCGGATTATTCATGAAGACGTAGCGAGGTTGCCGCAAGTGCCTGAGATGCGAGGAGCAAGACGATTCCGGTCCGGAGCGTGGCCAAAGCGCCACGTGAGGGCCGGAATCGTCGCAGCG
>Ga0180432_10003531_pt1 | contig 22160 bp, 21 predicted proteins | sample SS_ome_10_FD_132414 | JGI IMG/M metagenome (GOLD analysis project Ga0180432, IMG submission 132414) | Hypersaline lake sediment archaeal communities from the Salton Sea, California, USA - SS_1_MS_2 metaG | ecosystem: Environmental > Aquatic > Non-marine Saline and Alkaline > Hypersaline >...
CCCCTGCTCCCGTTCCCGCCGGAAATGCCCGGCGCGCACAAAGAGTTCACGTTCGAGTTCGTCCCCGAAGAGTAGATCACAAAAAACGTCCGAAAACGCGAAAAGGACACACGGTATGCAGCCTCGACTCATCCTCGGCGCCCTCCTCTTGCTCGGCCTGGCCGCCTCGCCCGCCGCGGCGAGCGACGTAATCGTCATCCGCAAGGGCACGGTCGAAAAGGCCGTCGTCGCCGTGCCCGACGTCACCGAGGAGAGCCGGATCGTAACCTCAGGGCTCGCGGCCGAGCTGAGCGACGCGCTCCGCTTCGACCTCGACAACAGCGGCTACTACCGCGTCGTGGCCGATAGGCCCGGCGTCGCCGCCGCCCAGCGCCGCGACGTCGAGAGCGGCAAGGTGCTTCTGCCCAACTGGCGCGCGCTCAATGCGGCGCTTATCTTCAAGACCGATTACCGCCTCGCCGGCGAGACCCTCATCATCACCTGCCACGCCTACGAGACCAACCGCGGCAAGCTCGTGCTCAGCCGCAAGGTCAAGGGCGCCGAGCGTGACCGGCGCCGGCTCGTGCATCACCTGAGCGACGACATCGTTAAGGCGCTCGTCGGCGCGAAGGGCATCGCGACCACCCGCATCGCCTTCATCAAGGACAACCCCGACGGGGGCAAGGACCTCTACGCCGTGGACTACGACGGCCACAACCTCCGGCGCATCACGCGCGACGGCGCGGTGGCCGTCTCGCCCGACTGGTCGCCCGACGGCAAGCAGATCTACTACACCTCGACGCATAAGGGCGAGCCGCACCTGTACCGCGTGGACCTGGCAAAACATGAGCGCGTCGCGGTGGCGACCTACCCGGGGCTGAACTACGCGGCCGCCGTCTCGCCAAACGGCCGGCGGCTCGCCGTCGTGCTGAGCGTCACCGGCACGCCCGACATTTTCACCATGGACGCGGACGGCGAGAACCTCAAGCGCCTCACGCGCAGCGTCGGCAAGCTCTCGACCTGCCCGGTCTGGTCGCACGACGGGCGCCGCATCGCCTACGTCACAAGCGTCCACGGCGGGCCGCAGCTCTACGCGATGCAGGCCGACGGCAGCCGCCAGCAGCGGCTCCTGCCGGGCTACCGCCACATGAGCTCGCTCGACTGGTCGCCCGCGGCCGCCACGCGCAACCTCGTCGTTTTCAGCGCGCTCGTCGGCGGCCGGTTCCAGCTCTTTGCCGCCGACCTCGGCCGCGACGTCGTCAAGCAGCTCACCGACGACGCGGCCAACCACCAGGACCCGAACTTCGCGCCCGACGGCCGCCATATCATCTACGTGCGTGAGACGCGCTACGGGGCGGCGGACCTCTACATGCTCGACGTGTTTGACCCCAAGCCGGTGCGGATCACCACGTTCGAGGGCAACGAGTTCTACCCGGCCTGGTCGCCCGCCGGGTACTGAAAAAGGAACAAAACGGGATTGCACCCGAAAAGCGCTGTGCTAGAGTAGGAGCCGGTGTTGGGTGAAGTCGCCCGGCACCGTCCAAGAACAAAGAACGATAAACGGATCTCGTGGGACGACGCGAAAGGGGAGGAGCCGCCATGCCGAACTTATCCAAAACATCGCTCCTGGCACTCATTATCGGCTGCCTCGTGCTCAGCACGTTTGGCTGCCGCAAGAAAGGGCCGAAAGAGATCGAAGCGCTTCCCGAGGGGGAATACCCCGCGACCTACGACATCGTCATCGGCGAAGGGGAGTGGGAAGCGCCCGAGGCGGTCAGCGACGACGACGCGGCCATCTACCAGACGATCTACTTCGACTACGACAAGAGCAACATCAAACCGGAGTTCCGCGCGACCCTCGAAGACATCGCCGCCGACCTCAAGGCGAACCGGCGGCGGTACGTGCGCGCCGTCGGCCACTGCGACGAACGCGGCACGAACGAGTACAACTTCGGCCTCGGCGAGCGCCGGGCCGAGAGCGTCAGGGCCTACCTCGCCGCGCTCGGCATCTCACCCGGACGCATCCGCACGCTGAGCAAGGGCGAGGAAGAACCGATTGACCCAGGACACACTGAGGCCGCGTGGGCCAGGAACCGCCGCGTCGAGTTCTTCATCGCCGACCAATAGGCAGGCTGTGGGGATCGAGTCCAGGCGACGTTGCCCGCAAGCGAGCGGAAGGGAGACCACGATGCGACTCCTCCTCGTGGCGCTGACGGCCGTTTTCCTCGTCGGGGCGGCCGGCTGCGAATTCAGCAACTCCGAAAAGAAGAGAATTGAGGCGGCCACCGCCGCCGACATCGCCGCCATGCGCGACGAAGTGGCCCGGCTGCGCGTTGACGTCGAGTCGCTCGATCGCGAGATGAGCCGCGCCGACAAGGCCGTCCGCGGCGAGATCGAAGCGCTGCGCAAGGCCCTCAACGACCTCAACGCCGCCTCCGCCCGCCGCACCGACGAGGCCAAGGCGGCGCTCGCCGCCAAGATCAACGAGATCGAGCGCAACCGCATCAAGGACAAGAACGCGCTCAACGAGAAGATGGACGCGATCGTCGCCGAGATGCACAAAGCGCTCGGCGGCGCAGGCGGCGCGACGACCCCCGGCGGGAGGCGCACCGAGAAAGGCTTTGAGCACACGGTCACGGAAGGGGAAACCGTCTGGGCGATCGCCGCCAAGTACCGCGACAAGTACGGGACCACGGTCAAAGCCATCCTCGAGGCGAACAACCTGACCTCGACGAGCACCATCCACCCGGGCGACACCTTGTGGATCCCCGTCAAGGAGTGAGGCCCGCGGCACCATCGGCATGGCCTGGGTTGACACGGCGCCGGCCGCACCACGCGCGGCGGGCGCCTGAACGCGTTGGAGAAAGGGGGGAGCGTGCAGCTCGCGGAGCTCATCAGTGAGGAGGCGGTTTTCTTTCGCTTCGAGGTCGGCGACAAGGACGCGATCCTCGACGCGATGATTGATGCCGTCTGCTCGGCCGAGGACATCCCCTGCCGCGACGAGGTGCATCGCGCCGTCTTCGAGCGCGAGGCCGACCGCTCAACCGGCATCGGCCGCGGGCTTGCCGTGCCGCATTGCCGCGCCGACACGGTGCGCGACTTCCACGTCGGCGTCGCCGTCCTCAAAGAGGGCGTGGATTGGGACGCCCTCGACGACCGGCCCGTCAATTTCATCTTCCTCGTCGTCGGCCCCGACGACAAGCCGGAACAGTATCTGCAGCTCCTGAGCCAGATCTCGCGCCTCATCCGGCTGCCCGACGCCACGAAGCGCCTCCTGGCCGCCGCCGCGCCCGAGGCGGTCCTCAACGTCATCCGGGAACTCTAAGAGGTATGCCCGGCACATGCCGGGCCAATTCGGGGGGTTATCGAATCTCGGCGTGCAGGATGCCGAGGCGGTCCACGCCCAAGGCATCGAGGTCGAGCCCCATGACGCCGAGCGCGCGCCGAAGCGGCAGCTGCCACAGCGGCACCGACCATCGCAGCCTGAGCGTCAACACCGGCACGTCCACGTGCGCGACCACGTCGTAGGCACGGAGCGTCGCCTCCGACCCGTCCTGGTCGAGCACAATGACTTCGTCCACGCCGTCGCCGTCGAGGTCCGCCGCGTCAATGTCCGTCATGGCGAACCCCTCGGGCACGAGGACCGGGACGCTCTCGCCGCGCGCCGCATCGGCCGCCGTCATGTCGCCGGGCAAGGGCGCGGAGACGAGTTCAAGCTCCAAGGCGCCGCTCGCCCTTGCGCGCACCACCCCGAGGCTCCCGCCGCCGGGGCAGCGCATCGCAAAAAGCGCCAGCAGCGTGTTCCCGGCCGGGACGCGCCACGCGTCACGCGCCAGCGCCGGCCGCGCCGCCGCCTCGTCCACAGCGCCCCACGTCGGCATCGGATAGACGAGCACCTCCTGGCTCGCAAGGGTGAGATCGTACTTGAGCACGATGAGCTCCTCGAGGCCGTCGCCGTCCACGTCGAGCGCGGCGGCGTCCTCGACCTCGCCGCCCGCCGGAATGACCCACTCGTCGTAGGCGACCAGCAGCGGCTCGTCGCCGACCTCACCCGGCTTTACGATGCTGAAACTTGGACGCTCGCCCGCGCGAAAGAGGCCGATCTCGTCGGCGCCATCGCCGTCCGTGTCCGCACGCAGCACGATCGAGGGCGCGCCGGCGGCGTCCTCGGCTATAAGGCCATCAAGGACCTCCCGCAGACCGTCGGACGGAACGCCGACAGGCTCGTAGACCACAAGCTCGGTCGCCACCGCCGGGTAGAGCGCGCGCAGGCCCGCGACGTCGTCCGGCTCGAGCGAACGCTTGAGCACCTCGCCGAGCAGAATGACCGGGAACATCGTCGTTCTGGTGGACTCGAGCGAATGGGCGAGGCCGAGCGCGTGACCCGACTCGTGGGTGACCACGTTCTGCACGTCCACCTCGCCCGACGCGCCGTCGACCGACCACACGAACCACTCGGCGTTCAGCTCGATGTCGACGTCGATCACCTGGCCGGCGTAGCCGGGCCACACGGTCGTGTAGGCGATCATCTCGGGCTTGTGCGACCAGCCGCCCATGACCCAGATGACGCAGTTCTCGCCGTCGGGCGCCGGGCGGCTCGTGCTGGTACGGCCGTCGTAGCGGAATCGCAGGTAGGAGCCTGGAACCCGGTTCCAGGTCTGAAAAGCGCGCACCACGGCGCTGGTGAGCGCCTCGTCGTCCTCGACCGAGCCGCTCACGCCCACCCGATAGTGCACGGGCAGCGACGAGGCCGGCCAATGCAGCGTATGCCCGCTCGCGTCATGGCAAATGACGAACGCCGAAGCGGTGGGCACGCCGCACAGGCAGAGCACGATGCAGAACAGGGCTCTCCTCAAACCCATACAGGTCCCTTCGTGGACGCGGGCCTCCTGGTGCATAAGTCCCGATGCCGGCGACGCCACCGGAACCCAAAGGGCGGCACAACAGCCGCCCTATCCAGAAACTCGCGTCCCGTTGCTACTCTGCGAAGTAGCTCTTCGCTACGTAGCACGAGTCTGGACCAGATTTAGCACGAAAGATGCCGGACGGGAAGGCCAAAAATCGTGGAAAAGCACAAAGCGGGTCAACGGACGTTACTCACACTCACGCCGCCAGATCGCCACAACCTCCTCCACGACAGCCTCTACGGGCTTCCCGGTCGTCTCGACCTGGTGCTCGACCCTCGAGTAGAACGGGGCACGGTAGGCCAGGAGCTCCCGGATCCTCACGAGGGGCTTCTCCACGGCCACGAGCGGCCGGTGCTTTTCGCGCCTGACGCGGCGGAAAATCTCCTCGGCCGTCGCGCTGAGGCAAATCCCAACACCGCTTTCTTCGAGCGCGCGGATGTTCGCCTCGTTGAGAACCACGCCGCCGCCCGTGGCGATCACGTGCCGATCGAGCTTCGCCGCCTCGGCGGCCACCTCGGCCTCGATTTTGCGGAAGTGGGGCTCCCCTTTCGTGGCGAAGATTTCGGAGATCGTTGTCCCTTCGCGCGCCTCGATAAGGTCGTCGAGGTCGGCATACGTCATGCCGAGCCCCTCGGCCACGGCGCGGCCGACGCGCGTCTTGCCCGTGCCCATGAAGCCGAACAGCACGATGTTGCGCTTGGGGCCCATCTTCCCACCTTGCGTCGCCGACGACCCGCCGCCTCGACGTCCAATGTGGTACAACCCGCGAGGGGACGAATGCAACAACTTTGCCGTGGCCCATGAACGCCCGCCGTGGTAAAATTGTTTCCCACGAAAGGGCCGCGTTTATGTACGCCATCCTGCTCAACGAGCAGCAACCGCTCGACCTGCACAAGACAGCCACGATCCTCGCCAAGGCCGAGGGCCTCGTCTACGGCGACGCCACCCGCGCCGTGCGCAGCTGCACGGGCGTTCTCGCGACAAACCTCCCCGCGCACGAGGCCGAGATGATCGCCAACGAGCTCAACGCGAACGGCGTCGGCTGCTTCGTCCTGGCGATGGCGGACTTCTACCACCCGCCGGAGGTCCGAACGATCACGCAGCTCAAGCTCGGCCCCGAATCCTTTGGGCCAATGGACCTCTACGGGCGGGTGACCACGGTGCCGTGGGACTTGATCCTTCTGCTGAGCCTCGGCCACATCGCCGAGCAACGCCGCGAGCACTACACTCTCGGGGACACCAGCGGCGACGAAACCCTCGCCGGCATGGGGCGCGCTTTCGCGGGTTCCTACTCGATGGGCGTCGGCATGGCGAGCGCTCCGTACGAGCCGCCGCGAAGGGAGGTCAAGGAAGGCGCGAAGAGCGTGCTCGACGTCTTCACCCGGGCGCCGCACGAAGGGCATTGGCGGATCGAGCACAACGGCTTCAGCTACGCCTGCCTGGGCCCGAACCTGCGCCCGCGGGCCGAGGAGAACTTCCGCACGCTCGTCGGCGAGCTCGTCCGCTACGCCACGTCGTGCTACGGCAACCGCGGCCTGAATTCGTTTCTCGAAAACGCGCCCGAAAACACGTATACGTACGGGGGCATCCGTCACTTCGACGAGGAGAACCTGTGGCTCCTCCAGAAAGTCTATCTCAACCTGCGCGCGCCGTAGCCCCGGACGTCACCGAGGCCGACGCGAACCTCGTCCGCACCTGGGCGGAAATTGACCTCGGCGCGCTGCGGCACAACGTGCGCACCGTGCGGCGGCTCGTCGGCGACGAGACGAAGATTCTCGCCACCGTCAAGGCCGACGCCTACGGCCACGGCTACGACCGGATCAGCCGCACGCTCGTCGAGGAAGGGGTCGATTTCCTCGGCGTGGCCAACGTGCTCGAAGCGCTCCAGGTCCGCGACACCCTCAACCACCTCCAGCACGACGTGCGCCTCATGACGCTCGGCGCGAACCTGCCCGAGGAAATGGACGCGGTGATCGCCAACGGCATCGTGCCGCTCGTCTGCTCGTGGGAGGAAGCGCTCGCCTACGAGGCCCGCGCCGCCGCGGCAGGCGTCACGCTCGACGTCCACGTCAAGATGGATACCGGCATGGGCCGCATCGGCCTATGGCAGGACGGCTGCGTCGAACAGATTGTCGAGATCGCGCGCCTCGGGCACCTGCGGATCGAGGGGATCGCCACCCACCTCCCCTCGGCCGACGAGGAGGACCAAACCTTCAGCCACGAGCAGCTCGACGCGTTCAACCGGATCGTCGCCGCGCTCGAGGCCGCGGGCGTGCGCATTCCGCTGCGCCACACCGCCGGCTCGAGCGCGATCGCCCACCTGCCCGCGAGCCGCTTCAATATGGTCCGACCCGGCCTCGCGCTCTACGGGCACGCGTCCTCGCCGCACCTGGCCAAGGAGCACCCGCTCGGCGTCCGGCCCGTGCTCGCGCTCAAGACGCGGGTCGTTTTCGTCAAGGAGGCCGCGCCCGGCCGCACGATCAGCTACGGCCGCACCTTCACCACAGACAAACCGATGCGGGTGGCGACGCTCGCCATCGGCTACGGCGACGGCTACTCGCGCGAGCTCTCCAACCGCGGCGAGGTGCTCGTGCGGGGCCGCCGGGCGCGCATCCTCGGCGTGGTCACCATGGACCAGACGATGGTGGACGTGACCAACGTCCCCGGCGTCAGCGTCGGCGACGAGGCGGTCCTCATCGGCCGGCAAGGCGACGAGGAAATCACCGTCACCGAGCTCGCCGCCCACATGCGCGCCATCCCCTACATCGTCACCTGCTCGATCAGCAAGCGCGTCGTCCGCCGCTACCTCGACCACGAATGAACACCTGGTCGCAGCCCCCTTCCCTGCGCTAGGATGCCCCTGAGCCGATCGCCATCCCGGCGGAGGGACCGCCCATGCTCGAGGCGCTCAAGGAGGAAATCTGCAGGCTCAACCGCGAGCTGCTTGCCTGGCGGCTCGTCGTCTGGACGAGCGGCAACGTAAGCGGCATTGATCGCGAAAAGGGCTTCGTGGCCATCAAGCCGAGCGGCGTGCCGTTCGACGAGCTCACGCCCGAGAAGATCGCCATCGTTGACCTCGACGGCCGGCAGGTCGAGGGGCCGCTCAAGCCGTCGGTGGACGCCGCCTCGCACCTCGTCATCTACCGCGGGAAGCCCGAGGTCGGCGGCGTCGCGCACACGCACTCGAACTACGCCACGGCTTTTGCCGCCGCCGGCCGGCCGATCCCGCCCGTGCTCACGGCGATCGCCGACGAGTTCGGCGGCCCCGTTCCGATAGGCCCGTACTGCCCGATCGGCGGTGAAGCAATCGGCGAGGCGGTCGTTGGCGCGATCGGCTCATCGCGCGCCATCCTCATGAAGCATCACGGCGTCTTCACCGTCGGGCCGACCCCGCGGGCCGCGCTCAAGGCCGCCGTCATGGTCGAGGACGTCGCCAAGACCGTCTTTCTGGCCGAGCAGCTCGCCAGCGGCCGTCTCACCGAGCTCTCTCCGGAAGAAATCGCCCGCCTCCACACCCGCTACCTCGAACACTACGGCCAAACGGAGTAAGAACTACTCAAGGAAAGAAAACTGCTCGGCACGTTTGGGTGGCCAGAATGCCCCCAAGATAATCCACGTGCCGTACGCAAGCGTGGTCCCCACAAAAAAGTGTGTCTCTCTATCCGACGCGCACACGTCACCGAGGAATCTCTCTTTCACCTTCTCGATGGCTCGCTCTTCACTACGGAACTCGTCTCGCATGCGACGGTACAACTGCCCGACTTCCCAGTCCTCTATCATCTTCTTATGGCCCTTACAGCTCGGGTCCTCACATTTGAATACATAGGAGAACTTGTAAGGGATCTTCTCAAGGGGCTTGCGTTCCACATCAAACAATTTGAGCTGGTACAGATCAGACATGAGTACCGGTTTCCAATCACGATCTGCAGGCTCAGCGATGAAATCCTCGACCTCCTTGGGACGGATGATTCCGAGAGAGCACTCCTGTCCAGACAACTTCTCTAGAGCGCACATTGTCTGGGTGCCCTTGGCCAGAACGTACCTCTTGCGTTCAGCCCAACCGTCCTTAGTCGGTAACGGACCTCCAAGAGCCCTGATCTTGGAGCCAGGGGCAGGGCTGTAGGATTCTGGGCGCGGGTCCCCGCGAGGCCTAACGACCTCTACCTCAATCCATTGGTACTTCTTGTACCTCTCACTCGAGGCTCGATACCGATACTCGATTGGATAGAGGCGAATGAAGCTTCCATCCTCGCGTACCCCCGCAGTGCAGACGGTCTCCATGTAAGAAATCGAAAGAAGAGGGTAGGTCTTTACCGTGACAAGAAGCCGTATCTTTTCTGCCATCGTCGAGCTATGCGGTTCCACCTACAGATCCACAATCGACATACGTGTCTGCAAAGCGATGGTTCGAGCAAGGAGCCCGCGGTGACAGTATCGCGCATCCGCCTCGAAACATACGAGGGCTGTCGGTCGCTCCTTCACAAGGTGGGACGCTCTGAGTCGGGCCTCAGCGACCCTCGGCAAAATGACCCTTCCATAGCGCGACAACACTTTCCGGTAGTCCGCAGGGGTCCTCAGCGCACTCCTCCACGAAGCCGGCACACCCAACTCCGGCATATGCACGTAGTCTACGTCCAACGTGCCACATAGACGGGTCAGAGCTTTCTTGGAAAAGCCGTACTTCCGAGAAACGGGATTGCTTCGCACATCCAAGACGCGTTGGATGCCTTTTCCCAACAGCTCTTGAAAAAACCGATCAACAGATTTCCCCTCGTAACCTGCGGTATAGACGGTCGTTTTTGCCGACCTGGTTTTCCGCTTTTTTCCGCCGCGTTTGCGCCAGTCCCTAAACCAGGGATGCGCTTTCTCAACATAGCGGCTCAAGGCGTCCAGCGAAAGGAGCCCATAGCGTCGCATGGTTGTCCTTACGGCCTCCCGCACGAATGGGTCCAGTGATTCGAACTGCCGCCGGGCCCTTGCCATGAATCCTCGCCGCATCTTAAGGGTGCCGTCCCCAAGATATCCAAGGCGTTTCAGTTCCTCGAGATCCCTATGAAGCGTGAAAGAATATGGGTAATGCTTGTACGCAACGAAATCATAAAGGGATTGATCGTGATCCAAACAGCTTTCGCATCTCAGGAGGAAGGCAAGCATCATGAGGTTTGTACGCGAGGAAAGGCCGGGGGATTCCAGAAGGATTCCAAGCAATGCTTTGTGCCGCTTCAGCATCCTAATCCGAGCCAGCCTGTAGTCTCATACGTCAAAGGCTAGCTCAGAAGAAGCGGTAGTGCCATAGAAAAATCCCATGCGCTGGTAAGCCTGCCGAGAATGATTCCTCACCGTCGGCGAGGCGATCGCTCGCTCGATCGGCCTACCGCGCACGGAGGCGAACCTGGCATGCGGCGTGCGGTGAGGCAGGCCTACGGCCCGGCGAGCAGCTCGGTCACGACGGAGAAGGTGATCCGCAGCGTGAAGTACTCGCCGGCGCCGCCGTCCGCGGTGGTGATCTCGACGTTGCTGATGATGATGCCCTGCTCGGGATCCTCGATCCGATAGAGGAATCCAATGATGCCGCCGATCTGCTTCTTCTCGTACAGGTAGGTCACCCGCGTGAGCGTGTACTTATTACCGCCAAACATATGCTGGTACGGCGAGGTGACGCTGGCGTGTTCGAACGGCGAATCGAGCCTGTGCTCGACCTTCCCAATATGGCTCAACAGGTCGAAGTCCGGGTCACGCTGCGCGATGCGGCTTTTGCGCTCCTCGATCCGGCGCCCAAGCTGTTCGTACTCCTGCCGCTTCTCGACGGCCTCCTTGTAGTCGCCCTCGGCTCTCTCAAGGGACCGCTTGACCAAGCGGAAGTCGCCCCGCGTCATCCCCGTGATCGCCGCGTACGCGAGCAAGAGCACGATCACGAGCCCGCCGAGACCGACCAAGACTTGTTCCTGTGGCGTGAGCCGCCGTTTCATCGCGCCGCCTTCCGTTACTTGAGGAAGATTGTCATTCTCAGCGTTTGCCGGCCGTCGGGAAGTCTTTTGGACGAATGCCGCCTGACCCCCTTGAACAACGGCGAGGCCTTGAGCGCGCGCTCGATCTGCGTGGTCGCGTTATAGCTGGCGGCCGAGCCCTCGATCTCCACCCGGCCGCGCCCCATCTTGAACGAAGTAATCTGCACCTTCCACGGCCCCGCACGCTCGATGAGCGCCTTGAGCGCGTCATCGGGATCCTTCGGCTGCGTCGCCGGGTCCGGCGGGGCTTTCCCGGCGTAGCAGATGTTCGACAGCTCGTAGAGCACGTCGAGGACCGACTTCGGGTTCTCGCCCGAGAGGCTCTCGAGCTCGGCCGAGCGTTTTTCCACCTCGCGCTTGAGGTCGTCGAGCTTGGGATAGGCCACTCCGGCGCCCAGGACGGCGCGGATCTGCTTCGCCGTCTCCTCCCTGTAGCATCGGGCTTCCTCCCGCGTGCTCCGGTACGAGAGGTAGTAGCTCAGCCCGGCCGCGGCAACGATGCAGACCAGCAGCGCCGCCGCAGGCACAAGGTACTTGACGAACCGCTTCAGCAGGTTGGGATACCCCAGTTCCTCCTGGCGGAAATTGTGCAGCGTCACGCTCTCGCCCACGCCGCGCAGCGCGAGACCGATCGCCGTGGCCTGCCGCGCCACGCACACCTCCTCGCGCGCCGCGTTCCGGACCGGGCCGAGCGAATCGAGCACGACGACTTCCTTCGAGAGCACCGAGGCGAACCATTCCTTGAGCCCGCTGAGCGCGGCGCTCCCGCCCGTGAGCACGACGCGGTCATACTCGACCTCGCCCACCTGGCTCGCGAAGAACCGGATCGTCTGGTCGAGACCGCGGCGAAGCGCGGTCAGCGTCTCGGCGAGCGCCCGGGCGGCCGGGTCCGTCGCGTCCTCGCCCTCGGCCGGCTTAGCGAGCGACCGCTTGGCCTGTTCCGCCTCGACGAAGGAAACGCTTGTTGCCGTGGCGAGTGCCTGCGTGAGCGTATCCCCCCCGACGTTGAACGCGCGCACCGCGAGCGGCCGCCCCTGGCGCGCGTAGATCACCGACGTCTTGACCGCCCCAAGGTCAACAACCAGCTCGCCACCCGTCGAGGTCCAGGGTGCCAGCGCCCGCACGGCCGAGAACGCGCCCATGAACTCGACGTCCACGACCTCGGGATCGAGCGCCTCGGTGCGGACCACGCCGAGCAGGTCGCCGACGACTTTCTTCTGCACCGCCGTAATGAGCACGTTCGTCACGGGCGGCGGCGTTTCGCCTTCCTCCGCCGGCGCGGCCTCGCGCTCGATGCCCGTGAGGGAGTAGTCCACCACGATCTCTTCGGCGACGAACGGCAGATGCGATTCCACTTCGACTTTGACCACCTGGCGGATCCGCGACTCGCGCTCGAACGGCAGGTCGAGGTTCCGCACCGTCGCGAGCTGCGTGGGCACCCCGGCCACCACGACGGCATGGCCGACCTTGACACCCTCGATCGCCGCCGCGACGGCTTCCGAAACCGCCTCGGCGGGGGGACGGCCTCCTCGCTCACGGGCGATCGGCTGCTCGGTCACCCGCTCGAGCACCAGTCTCCCGAACCGCCGTCGCACGACCGCCACCTTGACCGATGAGGCACCGACATCTATGCCGATGCCCCTGGCCGCGACCGTCATTTCTCGAGTGGCGCCTGCCACGGTGCCTCCTGTGGGGGCGGTGTCCGGGTGAAACGCATCACCGGACTATTGCACGCCCCGGCGTTCCATGCAAGTCTCACTCCACGTTCTCGATACGGTAATACTTTGTCACCACGTCGCGCCGACCCGTCCGGTAGACAATCGCCGTCACCTTGACCCTGGCCCCCCGGTACTCGCCAATCGAGGTGATCCTGAACACAACGCTCTTGAAGCTCACCCAGCCCTCGAGTTTACCGAGGTCGAGGTCGCCGGTGGTCGCGTCGCCAATGACGTCCTTGAGCTGTGCCCAATTCGCAAACGGCTCCTCGCGCCGGCGCTCCATGATCTGGTCCGCCACGAGCGTGTCGCCGCCAAAGAACGCCGTCAGCACCTCCCGTGGGGCAGTGTTGACGTTGATCTTCTGCCCCCCCAGCGCGTGGACGAAGTTGATGAGCCCGTAGGAGTCGTCCGGCCCAAGCTCGTTTTCACGCTCCCACCAGTCCGTCCCGGCATCGGTCCCGTATCCCGTCTCTTGCTCCGGATACGGCACGGTGCCGAACAGGAGTGCATCGCTCACCCCCGCGACGAGGCGGAGCTCGAGCACCGAGCCGAACGGCCGGCTTTTCGGCTCGTACGGGTTGGGCAGCGCCTCGTAGTAGTCCTCCCACGCGCCCTCCTCGTCGTTGTCAACCCAATCAATCATCGCCTCGACGAGCTCGCGCGCGTTGAAGCTCGCCTCCGGCACGTTGAGGTCCTCGATGAGCCGCACGAGCGCCTCGACAAATACCGGGTGCGGCCGCGACCGCGCGTAGTTGAGCATGCCCAGAGCGATCTTGCGATCCTCGTCAACGATGAGCACCGTGGCCGTGCCGCCGTCGCGCGGCTCGACGCGGTTCGTGTCCTCCCGCCACCGGTCCTCGCCAAAGGTGTCCTCTTCCTCGTCGGGGTCGGGCGGGCGCTTGAGCTCGCCGATCCCGAGCTCCATCGGCCGCGCCCACGAATCGCCGAGCGAGTCCACCCGGATGTCGGGGTCGCTCCGCAAGAGATAGACGCCGTACTCGACGCCCGCCTTGGCGGCGTAGAGCGCCTGCGTGCGCGCGTCGTAGTTCGCGCTCAGGTACATGTCCACCCACACCGAGTAGCTGAACTCGAGCACGAGCACGGTGAGAATCGCCACAATGGCGAGCACGATGATCAGTGCGATGCCTCGGGCGTTGCCCATGAGCCCCAGACTCCTTGTTTCGGCCACTAGTACGGGTGAAGCAACACGATGGTGGTGAACGTCCGGTTGCGCCCGTCCTGGTCCCGGATCGTGAGCGTCACCTCGACGAGCTCGGGAAGGCACTGCTCCGGCGTCACCTTCGAGGCGTCCCACGTGTCGTGCCACTCCGGTTCTTCCCATTCCTGACCTCGAACGCGCTCGAAGGGCTGCGGGCCGCGCTCCCTGTAGCGGAAGTTCAGCCCGACGACATTGTCCGCAAGGATGCGCAGCGTGCCGCCGTGCCGGAGGTTCTCGTCGGGGAGCGGATCCTCCCGCCGCACGAGGAAGGTCCGGTCCGGATAGCTGTCATCAATATAATAGCCCACCTCGACCATGTCGCTCTCCGGGCGACCGTCGTGGAAGAAGATGTGGCTCGCCGTCGTGAGGTCGAGCCGGTCCCGCGCGAACCCGTCGCTCGAGCCGTTTCGCCCGATGAACGCCTCGGTCGAGTGCCCCGCGATGTACGGGCCCCGGAACCGCGCCATCGTCACGTCGTTGGTGATCCGCTCCATGAGCACCCGGGCAACCTGGAAAACGTCGTCCTGCTCGCGCGAAACTTTCATCGTCCTGAGCGCGAAGAAAAACGTGCTGTACACCGACGAGAGGAGCACCCCCAAGATCGCCAGCGCCACTAACACTTCGAGGAGCGTGAACCCCCCAGGCGCTTCGGTGCGGCTCAGGGTCAACCTTCTCATTGTGCGTCCCCTTCCGCCCAATAATGCGACGCCCGATACGTCACCACCTCGATGAGCAACTGGTAATTTTTCTCTTTCTTAATGGCGTCACGAAAGGAAGCCTCATCCCGGGCGTGGAACCGCTTGGTATAGACCCGCACGGTGACCATGCGAATGCCCCCCAGGCCCGGCACCGACTCGATAATCTGCTGCCAGTAGAACTCGGAACGCCACGTGTGGATCGGCTCGCCGAGGGGATCCTTTTTCGTCTCGAACTCGCCCTCCTCGATCCAGATGAGCTCATCGGCTTTGGCGTTCCGGTTGATCGCCTTCTCGGGATCGGGATTCGGATAGACGCCCACTTCGAGCTCGGCCAGCTTCTCGCGCGCGAGCATGCACGCCCGCGACCGGAGCTGCGTGAGCGCGGCGTTTCGCTGCGCCGTGCTGATGGTGGCGAGCGCGGTGACCAGCGTGAGCGAGGCGACCGCGAGCGCGATCAGCACCTCGAGCAGCGTAAAGCCGCTCGTCGAAGGGCCTGCCCTGAGCGAAGTCGAAGGGCCTCGCTTCATCGTCTCACTCCTCGGCCTCGTATTGCTCGTAAAGCTCGGGTCGTAGCTCCGGCTCGATACGGTAGTTGTAGATCTCGACCCGCCCCGTGTCGCCGTTGAGCCGCACCGTCGCCTCCATCTGCGCGGTGTTGCGCAGGTAGACCGAGACGCCCTCCACCGTGCCGTCCGGCCGGAACTCGATGCGCACCCTGCCCGAGCGTTCGAAGGTCGAGTCGCCGCGAATGACCCGGTCGAACACGACGCGCCGCCGCAGCTCCTGGCGCGTGACGAACTCGTCCTCGTACGGCTCGTAGCGCTCGTCCTCCGGATCGCTCCACGACGTGCTGTAACCAAGAGGCTCATACTCGCCCGGGTCGCGGCGCGTCTCGATCCAGTAGGCGTGGTGCTCGAGGTCGAGCGTGAGGTAAAACGTCTTTTGGCGCCGCGCGGCCTCGTGGCGGACGTAGCGGACCGCGCCGGCGAGCCGCCGGCTTTCGGCGCCGAGGTTGCCCTCGTCGAGCCAGGAAAGAAGCGGGGGGATGCCGACGGCCGCCACCGTCATGATGATCAGGATGACAACCGTCAGCTCGATAAACGTATAGCCGGCGCTCCTTCGGCTAACGGCCGAGTCGCCGGCTCGAGATGTCCGCATTGTTCCCTTCACCTCCCTGGGCGCCGTCCTTGCCCAGGCTGATGATTTCGAACGCCGATTCGCCGCTGCCCGGCGAGTTGTAGATGTACTCGTGCCCCCACGGGTCCAACGGGACCTCGTCGGTGTCCGCCAGGTACGGCCCCTTCCACATCCGGGCCAGCCGCTCCTCGGTCGGCTTCTCGATGAGCACCTTCAGCCCCTCTTCCGTCGTCGGGTACTGGCCTATGTGGATGCAGTACAACTGCACGGCCGACTTGAACTGCTCGATCTGCAGCTCGGCCTTCGTGACTCGCGCCTCTTCGGCGTGCCGGATGAGGTTGAAGCTGACGACCCCGGCCAGGATGCCAAGGATCGCAATGACCACCAGAAGCTCGATGAGCGTGAAGCCGCCCTGGGCTTTCGTCCGGTTCAACGTCCCGAGAAACATGCTTTTTCTCCTTCCGCTCCTCGTGCGGTGCGCGCTCAGCGCGCGAACTTGTTCATCTCAAAAATCGGCAGCAGCACCGACAATACGATGAAGCCGACCACCAGGCCCATGAGCACGATCATGAGCGGCTCGAGCAAGGCGATCAGGCTGTTCGTGGAGGTCTCGACCTCGTTATCGTACGTCTCCGCCACGTTGAAGAGCATCTCCTCGAGGCTGCCGCTCGCCTCGCCCACCGCCACCATGTGCACGACGATCGGCGGGAACTCCCCGCTCCGGCGAAGCTCATCGCTCATCGAGGCCCCCTCGGCGATGCGGTCGCGCGCCTCGCCGACCTCGTGCGCGATGACCTCGTTGCCCACCACGCCGCGCACGATCTCGAGCGAGCGCAGCAGCGGGATACCGCCCGCCAGCAGCGTCCCCAGGGTGCGCGCAAAGCGCGCCACGGCGAGCTTGCGGATGAGCGTCCCCGCCACCGGCAGCTTGAGGCGCAGGCGGTGGAGCAGGTAGCGGCCGCGGCCGCGGCGCGTGTATATGTGGATCAGGACGATCGCCACGACAAGCACGGCGAGAAACCCGACAAACCACCAGCTCGCGAAAAAGTCACTGATGCTGATCAGAATCTTGGTCATCGTGGGCAAGCCCTGGCCCATCTCGCTGAAAATCTGCGTCAGCCGCGGCACGACAAACGTCATGAGAAAGATGAGCACGCCCGTGCCGACAATCAGCATGAGCGTCGGGTAGATGAGGCTCGCGATGATCTTGGTCCGCTGCCGCTGCGTCGCCTCCATGTAGTCGGCGAGCCGCAAGAGAATCGCCTCGAGCGCGCCGGCGGCCTCGCCCGCGCGCACCATGTTGACGTAGAGCGCGTTAAAAAGCTTCGGATGCTGCTCGAGCGCATCGGCCAGCGGCTGGCCGGCGTTCACGCGCTCTCGCACGCCGTAGACGATGCGCTGCATCGGGTACCCCTCGAGCTGCTCGCTGATCGCCGAGAGCGCCTGCACGAGCGGCATGCCCGACTTGAGCAGCGTGGCGAGCTGGCGCGTCATGACCACCACGTCCTGGCGCCGCACGCGCCACACGAGCCTCGAGACGCGCACCTCGGCGGTGAGCGAGACGCCCTCGCCCGCCTCGACCACCTTGGTGACGAACACGTTTTGGCGCTTGAGCTTGGCGCGGGCCTCCTTCGCGGTGCCGGCATCAATGATGCCAGTGATCGTCTTGCCGGCCGCGTCGAGGGCCTTGTACTCGTAGACAGGCATAGGGGCCCCTCTCTCCCGCCGTCTCGTCTAGAGGATGTCTTCCTGGGTTACCCGCACCACTTCCTCGATCGTGGTGATCCCCATCGCCACCTTGCGCGCCCCGTCGGAGCGCAGCGTGCGCATGCCGCGCTCGACCGCTTTTTCCTTGATCGTGCCGGAATCCACCCGCTGGAGCGTCAGGCGCCGCGCTTCGCCGTCCATGATGAGCAGCTCGAAGATGGCCGTCCGGCCGGTGTAGCCGCTCCCGAAGCACTTGTTGCACCCCCGGCCACGATAGACGCACCCGTCCGGCAGCGCCTTGGCCGTCAGCCCGATCTCGCGCAACTGCACCTCCTCGATTTGGAGCGGTTCCTTGCAGTGCTTGCAGATTGTGCGCACGAGCCGCTGCGCCGCGATGGCGATCACCGACGAGGAAACGAGGTAGGGCTCGACCCCCATGTCAATGAGCCGGGTGATCGCCCCGGCCGAGTCGTTCGTGTGCAGCGTCGAGAACACCAGATGCCCCGTGAGCGAGGCGTGCGTGGCGATCTCGGCCGTCTCGTAGTCGCGGATCTCGCCGACCATGACCACGTCCGGGTCCTGGCGCAGGATCGAGCGCAGCCCGTTGGCAAACGTGAGGTTGATCTTCGGCTTGACCTGGATCTGCGCGATGCCCGGGAGCTGGTACTCGACCGGGTCCTCGACCGTGATGACGTTGACCTCGTCCCGGTTGATCCGGCTGAGCGCGGCGTAGAGCGTCGTCGTTTTGCCCGAGCCCGTCGGCCCGGTCACCAGGAGGATGCCGTGCGAGAGGGTGATGAGTTTCTTGAAGCGCTCGTAGCTGTCCTCGACGAGCCCGAGATCCTCGAGCGACATGAAGACCGAGCTGCGGTCGAGGAGCCGCAGCACCACCCGCTCGCCGAAGATCGTCGGGATGACCGAGACGCGGATGTCCACCTCGCGATCGGCCACCCGGATGGCGATCTTGCCGTCCTGGGGCAGCCGCTTCTCGGCGATGTTGAGCTTCGCCATGATCTTGACGCGCGAGACGATCGCCGCGTGGTAATGCTTCGGCGGCGTGAGCCGCTGGTAGAGCACCCCGTCAATGCGGAAGCGCACAATGAGCTGCCGCTCGTAGGCCTCGAAGTGGATGTCGCTCGCGCGCTCCTTGAGCGCCTGGAGGATGATGACGTTCACCAGCTTGATGATCGGCGCCTTGTCCGAGATCTCCAAGAGATCCTCGGACACCTCTTCGATCGTGTAGACCTCGCCGCGCTCCTCGTCTTCCTCGCGGATGGTCTCCACCATGTCTTGGGCGGCGTGGGCGCTCTGGTGGTAGCAGCGGTTGATCGCGTCAATAATGCTCGAGGGCCGGCTGATCATCATCTCGACGTCCTTGTGGAGCAGGAGCGCGATGTCGTCGAGCGGCTGCATGTTCATCGGGTCGGCGACCGCCACGGTCACGTTCCCGTCGTCGGTGTAGAGCGGGATGACCCGATGCTTCTTGGCGAAACTGATCGGCACCTTGTTCAGCAGGTCCTTGTCAATAATCTCCTCTTCGATCTCGCGCACAAACGGCACCCCAAGCTGGAGGCCGAGCGCCTCGTAGAGGTCGTCCTCGGTGATGTAGCCGCGCTCGATGAGGATCTCGCCGAGCCGGCGCGCATTGCCCTCGGCCTTCCAGAGCTCGACACACTCGTCCACCTGCGCCTGGGTGCACGCCTCGTTCGAAACGAGAATCTCGCCAATCAACCGCCGTGTCATAAATCCGCCATCTTCAATCCCCAATCCCCAATCCGCAATCCCCAATCCGCAATCCCCAATCCGCAATCCCCAATCCGCAATCGGCCCTACCAGACGCTTGTCTCTTTCTCGTTCTCGCGCGCCTGCTGACGCTGGTTGCGGCGCCAGCGTCCCGGCTCGATGATGAACCGCGGGCGCTCGCGCTCGATGTCCTGGCCCTGCATCTCTTCGGTGATGGCGACCATCTCCGGGGTGTCGGTCACGATGTGCGGCGTGATGAAAATCATCAGGTTCGTCTGGAGGTCAATCACCGTCGTGCTGCGGAAGAGCAGCCCGACGAGCGGGATGCGCCCAAGCACCGGCACACGGGCAATGCTCTTCGTCCGGTCGTGGCGACGCAGGCCGCTGATGACGATCGTCTGCCCGTCCTCGACCCGGACCTTGTTGGTCGTCTTGCGCTGGGCGATCACCGGCCGCGAGCCCGCCTCGGTGATGGCCGCCCCGACGACGCTCGAAACATTCAGATCCACGTCCATGATGACGAAACCGTCCGCATTGATCTGCGGCGTGAACGAGAGCTTGACGCCGACGTCCTCCCGATCGAACGTCTCGGTCACCTCGCGGTCCTCGCCGGTACCGCTGATTTGCGAGTTCGAGATCGAGATCTGGTCGGTCACATCCACCTTGGCGGTCTCGTTGTTGAGCGTGAGCAACTTGGGCGACGAGAGCACGTTGACCTTGCTCACCTCCGAGAGCGCCTTGAGGTAGACGTCAATGTCCGGGATGATGTAGGTCTTGCCGCCGATGGTCAGGCGCGTGTTCGACATCGAGCGCACCGCGATGTTCAAGCCCCGGTTGAAGCCCTCACCCTCGAACACGTCGCCGAGGCCTACGCCGACGCTCGTGCCGCCGAAGATTTCTTGGCGGCTTGGGCCGACCCGCGCATCGCCCGAGGGGCCGCGGGTCTGCCACTCGACGCCGAGGCCGAACTGGTCGTCCGAGCTCACCTCGACGATCCACACCTCGACGAGCACCTGGGGCTGGGGCTGATCGAGCTCGTTGAGCAACCCCTGGTACACCTCCCAGTCGAGCTGCGAGGCCGAGATAAGGATCTTATTGGTCGCCTCGTCCGCGATGAAAAAGACCTCCGCCGCCTTGCCCCCGCCTTTCCCCGAAGGATCGGCGCCGGCCCCCACCGGGGGCCGCTCCCGAGAGAAATCCCTGAGGACGCTCGCGAGTTTGTCGGCCTTCTGGTTCTTGCACTGGAACGTGTGGATCGGCAGGACGCCCGGCGGCGGCGGGACGTCAAGCTTCTTGATAAGCTCAACGACCTGCTCGGTCTCGCGCTCCGAGGCGACAATGATGAGCGAGTTGAGCCGCGGGTCCGGGATGATCTTGATGCCCGTCGCTTCTGGGGCGACCCGCGCCCCCTCGGGGCCAGCCTCCGTGGGCCCGAACGGGCTCGGCCCCTTGGTGATGCTGATGATCTCGTTGATCACCCGAGCGAGTTTCGACGCGTCGGCGAACTCGATCTGCACGATGTTGACGACCCCCGTCGTGCCCGGCACGTCGAGTTTTTCGATGATGCTCATGAGATAGCGAACGCGGCTCTCGGCGTCCTTGATGATGATCGCATTGATCCGCGGCAGCATCGAGACGAACGCCTTCCGGTCCTTGAGCTGGGCCAGGATGCTATAGACTTCTTTCGCGTCAATGTAATCGAGGACAATAATCGCGGTGATCGGCTTCTCGGTCGCGCCGAGCGGCTCCTCCGCGCGTATGGTCACCACGTCGGTGGGCACCGAATAGACCTCAGGCCCCTTCTTCACCACGCTGATGAAGTACGGCCCCTCGACGAGCGCGTACCCCTCGCCGACATTGTCGAGGATGGCGCGCAGGATGTCGAACGCCTCGGCCTTCGGCAGGCCCCGCTTGATCTTCATGACCACCGAGCCGGTGAGCTGCTCCGGCAGAATGAAGTTCACCTTGAGGTCCTTGCCGATGATGTCAATGACGCGCTGGATCGGGAGCGTCTGGTCACCCTTAATGGGGATCATTTCCTCTTCGCCCCCGTCCGGCTCACCGGCAAACGCCGGCGCGACGCCTACCGCATACATCATCAACGCCAGCACGCAGGCCGCGAGTGCGACGATGCCACAGGTCCCATGTCGTTCCATCAATCTCTCCCCGAACTCGTGTTGCTCGAGTGCCTGGTTTCGTTGCGTCCGCCCGCGCTCTCCGGCGCGGCGGGCACTCAGTACCGCTTCAATTCTATATGGATACGGACGGGCCTTCCCAGCCGTCTCACGTCCAGCCCAATGGCGTCTTGCTCAAGGGCTTCTTTGAGGAGGGCGTGCCCTTGCCCCTGCGCCTCGTCCGCGATCTTCTTGGTCTTGTGGGCCGCGGTGAAGCCCACAAGAACATCCTGCAGCTCGACGCCGAGTTCGTCCAGTGGACTTTCCGGCCCAAACTCAAGCACCTTGTAGCCCTGGAGCGGCCCGGCCTCTCCCGAGGGCTTGTACGGCTCGGCCTTGACGGTCCCGATGAGCGCCTCGACCCAGTCGCCCTCCTCGCCGGCGAGCTTCTTGCACTCCGCCTCGAAACGGACCATATCCACGACGTAGTTGTTCGTACGCCGCAGCTTGATGATCCCGCTCCAGTTCTTCTGCAGCTTTTGGGCGGTTCGTGCCGCCGACGGCGGGAGGAACCGCTCAATGTCGCGGTTGTACTTGTCATCGCGGATCTCGTAGCGGACGTAATCGGCGGTCACCTCGGTGATCACCACGACGCCATCGTATTCAAGAAACCGATTTCCCTCGCGCACGACCAACGTCTGCTGGCCCCGTTTTTTCGACGTGTCATAGATCGTCGCTTCAAACACACCCGGCTCCGGCTCCCAGATGCCTCCCAGCTCCCACGGCGGCTCCTTGAGGGGCGGCGGCGGTTTCACGTCCGGCGGCGGCGGCGGCGGCGCGAGCACCTTCGCCCGGAAGATGTTGTTGTCCCTGATCACGCGGAGATACTCGCCACTCATCGAACGATGACGTTCCACCTCCGCATCGAGC
>Ga0180432_10003534_pt1 | contig 22149 bp, 16 predicted proteins | sample SS_ome_10_FD_132414 | JGI IMG/M metagenome (GOLD analysis project Ga0180432, IMG submission 132414) | Hypersaline lake sediment archaeal communities from the Salton Sea, California, USA - SS_1_MS_2 metaG | ecosystem: Environmental > Aquatic > Non-marine Saline and Alkaline > Hypersaline >...
ATATGCTCTAACAGTCGAAGATGATGAGCCAACGAGAGCAAAAGAGAAGATACGTTTGTAATCAAACTACTCTTCTTACAATCCTCCAAACCAATCTATATCATCTTAACCGCTTTGCCTTCAGGCTTCTCTACTTTAGGTGCTCTGGCATGGGGCGAGGTTGCAGGGGGCATGTCCACTTCCTTACCATCTAAAAGCTCTTCGATTGTCAATATTTGAATCTTTGGGTAATCTCTATCCCACAGTGACGAGTGGTACTTACCCGCGCTTATTGCTGCTGTCTTCATCTCTCTTGATGGTTTCTCAAGAGTGATAAATATACCCATTGCATGCTGGCTGGCTATGTCCTTCAACTCTCTGATGTCTTTAACATGAACGTGTCCGCTCTTGACTGAGACAACTGCTCTACTCATCACTTCTTTTCTTGAATCCTCATCTCTGTCCACGAAATCAATAACCCCATCAATACCCTTGTCTGCACCCTTTCTGCGCTCCTCTGGGAACGGCTTAGCCCTGACTTTGCTTAAGGCCCACCACTGAAATTGGTAGCGGTCTTGTCTTGCTAGAGCTTTGGCCCCCGACAGGTCTTCCGGCTCACCAATGACACTAACCTTAATCCCAGGGAAGCTGTCCTCGAGGCGGCTTTTCATGACTGCTATAGCTAAATGCGTAATGTCTATGCCAATCCACCTTCGGTTAAGCTTTTGAGCTACGACAAGAGCCGTACCACAACCACAGAATGGGTCAAGAACAACACTGTCTTCGTTGGAGCTGGCTTCTATAATGCGTTCTAACAGTGCCTCTGGTTTTTGTGTCTGATAGCCAAGTCTTTCTTCCTTCTTGCTCCCCAAACCGCCAAGACCACGAATATCATCCCACATATCCTGAACTGGTTTCCCAGTCATCTCATCTAGGAACCGCTTGTACAGAGGCATGCCGGTCGATGAGTATATAATCTTCCCTTCAGCCTCTAGACGTTCCATGTTTGCTTTGGAGAATGCCCAATATCTATTAGCTGGTGGGAGTTTCCCCTTCCACTCATATCTTGTGTCGCCACCTGGCTTAGCTGCTGTAAGATTATCCTTCCAATAACGCCTTCCATTCTCATCTACATATTTATAGTAAGTATCTATGTATTCTTGATCATAGGGGGTGTACTGTTGATTCCAGATGAAGCTATCAGTTTTTGTATATCGGAGTATGCTGTCGTGAATTCGGCCAAAATGGCGCGAGCCTTGTCTAGCATCACCATGTGCTGTTGTTCTCTTCCATACTATTTCATTTCTGAAATTCACAGGACCAAAGATTGTATCAAGCACTATCTTCAGGTAGTGGCTGGCAGTTGGATCGCAGTGGAGATAGAGGGAGCCTGTGTCCTTCAAGGCACGGTGCAACTCTACTAAGCGAATAGTCATCATTACAAGATAGGCGGTAACATCATTGCGCCCTAATCCGTTGACTATGGCATCAATCAGTTTTGCTACTTTTGGTGGAGCATTTAGAATGATGTCTTGGAATGTATCTTCTGCAGCTTTGTCCCAATGCCATGTGTCACTGAATGCCTTTATCTGTGCTGCGGATTGTTCTCCTGACGGCTCTTTGAACAGGATATTGTAATTGGCTTTGCTGTTGAACGGCGGGTCGAGGTAGATGAGGTCTATGGATTTATTGGGTATATGGTTGCGCAGTATCTCAAGGTTATCGCCGTAATATAGTATATTCGTGTCCATCTCTATACTCCCCATAGTCCATGCTGAGTAGTCTGAGCATATATCTGATGGCCCTAGCTGTCAAGTAGGGAAGTGCAAGGGTTCTCTTGCACTGGGGGTTGAGGATGTTTAGGCGTATTAGTATACTCCTGCTATCAAAGCAGGAGGTAAGTGGTGAAAGTAATAGGTGGATTTGTTCTCATTGTAATCGGTTTTCTTCTTGGATTGATTGGGGAGAGGCTTATGGATAGTGAAATCTCTCTTCAGGCAATTGTAGTAACGGCTGTTATATTGGCCTATGCTGTTTTACTGTATGTCTTTATGTGGGCCGATAGAAAGCTTTGGCCAGATAGGTCAGGCTGGGTAGGCAATTTGTCCACTTCGGTTGAACCTCTTAAAGGTAAAGAGGCGGCAGAATGGATTTTCAATAGACCACAACAGGTTGGGGATAGTTTTGTGTTAAGTATACAAAAGACCCCTTTTAAAGCCGTTCAAAAGTTATGTAGATCATTGGGGTATTGGGATTATGGTAGGGCACGGGTAATAGACCGAATTCAATTTAGAAGTGGTGATTATTCGGCTGGGGCATATCCCATACGATGGGCTGTTACAATTCAGGGATTGAAAGAAATATTGCCTGATTGGGATAAGCGAGAACAAACTGCGGAATCATTTGGGGATAATATTATTATTAAATTTAATCATCCAGAGAAGGTAACACATATTGTTGTTGAAATACTTGAACCACGCCTGAACCAGTACTGGGCTGTAGGGGATATCGAAATTCGTGAGGTGAGATGGTTTAAATATTTTGGGAGGGCTATTATCAAATGAAGTGTAAGTATTGCCAATCTACACGCACGATAAAATACGGCTTTAAGGCTGGCACGCAGTATTACAAGTGCAATGAGTGTAAGCGGAAGTTCGCAGGCACAACAGCCCCTGCGGGTATGCGTTTCACTGTAGAGACTATAGGCGAGGCTCTGGGGCTATTCTATGATGGGCTATCACTGGCAGACATCAGCCGACACCTAGTGTCCACCGAGGGGATATACGTAGACCCTGCTACCATCTGGCGGTGGATTATCAAATACTCGAAGAAGTCGGAGCGCATACTGAACAGGCTAGAGGTGAAGACATCGTGGCAATGGGTTATCGACGAGACTATGGTGAAGGTAGCAGGTAAGAATCTGTGGCTGTGGGACGTGATAGACCACAGAACGAGGTTCTTACTGGCGACGCATATCACACATAGCCGTAATATGCGGGCTGCTGTAGCGATACTTACCGAGGCAAACAAGCGCACGATAGGCTTACCCAAGCGGATAGTGTCAGATGGTATGCCAGCTTATCCAGACGCCATAGAACGTGTATTCGGCTCGGATAGCCAGCACATAAGGGCAAAGGGGCTTACAGCGAAGGTGAATACCAACGTGATAGAGAGGTTTCAAGGCACGGTCAAAGAGCGCACGAAGGTTATGAGGGGCTTGAAGACACTGGAATCAGCGCAGATTATATCTGAGGGATTTATCATCCATTACAACTTCCTGCGACCACACATGACGTTGAAGGGGCAAACCCCTGCCTATGCTGCGGGGATACGAGTGCCGTTTAAGTCATGGATAGGGCTGGTTGATTACTTAGGAAAAGGAGGAGGTTAACATGGACATAGGAATTTTAATTATAGTTGTTGTATTTGCCTTTGGCTGCGGAACTTGGTTTTATAGGCTTACAGCTCAACTAAACAGGCTCGATGAGAAGATAGCCCCAATTATAGTACTTCATAAGGACGAGCTTATTAAATACTACCTAGAGCGAGGTATATTACCAAACCCAGGCATGTCAGCACGTAAGAAGTACCTAATAGATAAACTCGAAGCAAATACGATTAGCTATGAGGAATCACAGGAGCTATCTTCTATGCTGAAGGCCGAGGAGAAAGAAGCCCGTGAAGCAGGCAACAAAGACGCCCTTATAGCCATATTAGGGCTAATTGCACTTGTTGCTGTTATCTCTGCTTTGTCTAAGCGTAGCTAGCAGAAGAGGGAACTACCTAAATGCAAGAGAACCAGTGCAAGCCAGTTGTGTAAAATCCTCCTTAGGGTATTGACAAGATGGTAAAAGTATGTTAGTGTGTTAGTTAGGGTGTTAGTATGTTAGCTGTTAAGGATATTGAGGAGGAGCAAATGAAATGTCCAGAGTGTGGCAGCACAAGGTTAATTAAATATGGGAAAAGGTTTATAAGAAGTAAAAAGAGAGAAATCCAGCAATATCAATGCAAGAACTGTGGTCGTATCACTATCAAACCTAAGAGGTGAAAAAGTAAAAGAAGGCTAAAAAGGAACGCTCCCTCGCCGGTCAAGCATCGGGAGCGTGATTAGGAAGAACCGTGAAGAACCCCCTAACTACGTTTAATTCTATCACATCCGTAGCTGAAAGTCAAGCTAAACAGCGAGAGGTTCCTCCCATTATCAGGGAGCTAGAGGCTATCTTCAGAGAGCTTCCTGACGATGAGTTAATAAAAGCTTTGAAAGGTCCAAGGCGACGTGGTCCAACGGGTTATTCCCCACTGATTCTGTGGCGATGCTACGTGACCTACTACTATTTAGGACTCCCCTCTGTATCCGATCTGATTCGCCTATTGGAGGATAATCCCCACATCTGTAACGTCTGTGGCATCGAATGGCCTACAGGTATTCCCAGCCAGCCAACCTTCTCACGTTTCTTCACAAAACTCACTTGCCAGCAACCTAGAAATCAGGTCAATAGGATATTTCACAGTTTAACTCAGAGGTCTTATGCTAACTTGCTTGGCTTCGGCAAATCAGTAGCAATAGATGCCACTGATCTAAAGGCATGGTCTAATGGCGCTCATGGGAAACCTACAGACAAGAATGCCGGATGGGTAGTAAAGCGTGACACAGCAGGGCGAGGCAAGTGTACCTGGGGATATAAGCTCTCGTTGTTGGTGGACACAACCTATGAGCTTCCACTGGCGATGAAAGTTACAAGTGGCAATGTGCATGATATAAAGGTGGCACCAGCCGTATTATCGCAAGCACGTAGGATCAACAGCAAATTCCACCCTGAATGCATCATCGCCGATGCAGGGTACTCCAGTAAGGAATTTAGGCATTTAATCCATAGGCAATATCGAGCAAAACCTGTAATTAAGGCTGGGCTAAATCACAAGAAAGCCCAAGAGGAATACCCTGAGACTCCAGATTGGCAGCTAATCTACAACCGCCGTACTAGTGTGGAACGAGTGTTCAGCCGGTTAAAAGGGCATCGCAAGCTAAATTATATACGAGTACGAGGTATTCGTAAGGTGTTAATTCATTGCCTCATGTCGGTGATAGTTTCACAAGCGCAGGTGCTAGCAACAGGTAATGGTGGATTGGTACGGAAAGTGACCTGAAAGTACAAATGCAGAGTACTCTCAAAATTAATCAAACATTCCCTCAAGTTCGTCAAGTATTTCTGGTAGAATAGGGAAATCCTCGCGGCATAAAGATTCTCTGGTAAGCAAATCACCAGTGTTCACGTTAAATACATGTCTATGATAATCATCTGGAGTATGGCCATTATCATATCGCAGGATAGTATATTCTCCCGAAATCTTTGCATTATAGCGATAAGAAAAACAACGTACCATCAAACGGCCACCTTTGGTTTCCTTGGTTTCTAAGTACTTTGTTATGGACACGATCACATTATTACAGCAATGTATCTCCCCACATATATACAAAAAAAGTTCCCCTTCATATTCGAAGGGGAACACCTCAAGTAGAGGCGTTTCTGAACGCTCTATAAAGGGGTGATTAGCTAAACAGTCGTCTTGGAGTGCTTTGTAGTTTTCGTATGAGTTCCAACCGTGTTTGTCCCGTTTTGGCTTTTTGCTAACCTTTTTTGCACCATGTAATCCTGCATCCAAGCGGAAATCTCCTCAGTCTCACTAGTTGGATCTTTACGAACTTTAGCTAACATTCGTGCAGAAGAAAGGCCACTATCTTCTTCGTAGCGAGCCATTCTAGAATTAAGCTGAGAAAGTAATGCATCTCCTGATTTTACTTTGATATTATACTTAGCTTCTATAGCCTTTATATTCATCTTTTGCCCCCTTCTTTGCCTGATTTTACCTTGTGGCAAACACTCCTAAGGGCATTCTTGTCTCTTTCTACACCACTGTAGCAGATTTGTCAATACCCCACAGTTAAATTATATCAAACAATACTTAAATTTATCAAAACTTGGTACTTTGTCTTCGTGATATAATCAACAATCATGTACATAAAAGGAGATTGCCATGAAACATTTATATGAATACAGACATATGACAGATTTCATTGTTCTCAAAAGTATCCCAGATTTTACAAACGAAAGAGCGCGAGTAGAAATTGCCCATAGAACAGGAGACATCATGACCAAAATCCCTAAATTTATTAATGCCTTTCCTGATAGTGAAAACTGGGAGGTTAACTCTCATAGTATTTCTTTAATCGGAAATGCTTTAGTTCTTTCCATACTTTTTCAGCGCCGTAATAGCTAAATAACTGCTCTTCTGTGATCGCCGTATTTGTCAGCGCTAGCAGTTTAATAGGCTCCGTTTTTACCTCCATTTCTTGACTATAAAATTACGAATAACCCTCAATCGTAACTGGCGTTGCATCCGATGTCGTTTTGTAGTACAATGTTAACGTACGATTCGATTGTGCCGCGGGGGAGCCGCAAGGCTGAGAGTCCGCCTCAGGCGGGCAACCCCTGGAACCTGATCTCGGTAATGCGAGCGTAGGGAAGCGGGATCTCTGAGACCAGAAGACCAGGGCCGGGAACCAGTCTCCCCCGCTCCTGGTTTTTGCATTTATGGAGGGGCGATGACACAGCTGGAGCTAGCGCGAAAAGGGGTAATATCCCTCGAGATGAGGCGTGTTGCCGAATCTGAGGGCATCGATGCCGAACGGGTGCGACAGGGCGTTGCCGATGGCAGCATCGTCATCCCCGCCAACCACAACCACCGCCTCGGGCGGTACTGCGGCATCGGCAGGGGGCTGAAGGTGAAGGTCAACGCCAACATCGGGACGTCGTCCGACTACAGCGACCTGGATGGCGAACTGGCCAAGCTCAAGGTGGCCATCGAGTACGGGGCGGACACAGTGATGGACCTGAGCACCGGCGGAGACATCGGGGCGATACGCCGGGCGATACTCAACGAGTGCACCGTCCCGCTGGGCACCGTGCCGATATACCAGGCGGGCATCGAGGCCATCGAAAAGTATGGCGCCATCGTAAACATGACCGCCGACGACCTGTTCCGCGTCATCGAGAAACACGCGGAAGATGGCGTCGATTTCATCACGGTGCACTGCGGTGTTACCCGCGACACCATCGACCGGCTGAAGCGGCAGGGGCGGGTGACCGATATCGTGTCCCGCGGCGGCGCGTTCCTGCTCGGCTGGATCATCCACAACGACAGGGAGAACCCGCTGTACGAGCATTACGACCGCCTGCTGGAGATAGCGAAAAGATACGACGTGACGCTGAGCCTGGGCGACGGCCTGCGGCCCGGCAGCCTGGCGGATGCCACCGACCGCCCGCAGGTGGCCGAGCTGCTGACGCTGGGCGAGCTGGTCGACCGCGCCCGCGAAGCCGGCGTGCAGGCGATGGTGGAGGGGCCAGGCCATGTGCCCATCGACCAGATAGCCGCCAACGTGCAGATGGAGAAGAGCCTGTGCAAGGGCGCCCCGTTCTACGTGCTGGGCCCGCTGGTCACCGACGTGGCCGCCGGATACGAGCACATCTGCGGGGCCATCGGCGGGGCGATAGCGGCAACGGCCGGCGCCGACTTCCTGTGCTACGTGACGCCGGCGGAGCACCTGGGCCTGCCCGACGCTGAGGACGTGCGCGAGGGGGTGATCGCCTCGCGCATCGCCGCCCACGCCGCAGACGTGGCGCACGGGGTCAAGAGCGCCCGCGAGTGGGACCTGCGCATGTCGCAGGCGCGGCGCAGCCTGGACTGGGAGCAGCAGGCAAGGCTCAGCCTCGACCCGAAGCGGGCGCGGCAGGTGCGGCAGGAGCACACCACCGGCGGCGAGACCTGCAGCATGTGCGGCAGTCTGTGCGCCATGAAGCTGGTGTCCGACTTCCTCGGAGCCAGGTCGCCGAAGTGCTAGCGCATTGAAAGGAGATACCCCATGCCCATATTCCATCCGGTACAAGAGAAGGATGTAACCCGCGCCATCGTGCGCAGCTTCCTGCGGCAGCTCGACGAATACGCTGAGTGCGACGCCATCATCGTCGGCGGCGGCCCCGCCGGCCTCATCGCCGCGCGCGACCTGTGCAACAGTGGCAAGAAGGTGCTCATCGTGGAGCGCAACAACTACCTCGGCGGCGGCTTCTGGATCGGGGGCTACTTCATGAACAAGCTGACGCTGCGCGCCCCCTCGCAGGAGGTGCTGGACGAGCTGGGCGTGCCCTACGAGAAGGCCAGCGACGGCCTGTACACCGCCGACGCCCCCCACGTGTGCGGCGCGGCCATCGTCGCCGCGTGCAAAGCCGGCGTAAAAATCCTGTCCCTCACCCACCTGGAAGATATCATCATCAAAGACGACAAGCGACTGTCCGGCGTGGTGGTCAACTGGAGCCCCATCGTACACATGCCGCGAGAGATGTCCGCCCTCGACCCCATCCCCCTCGAATCCAGGGTGGTGATCGATGCCACCGGGCACGATGCCTTCGTGGTGAAGAAGCTGGAGCTGCGCGGGCTGGTCAAGACCCGCGGCGAGGGCGCCCTGTGGATCACCGCCTCCGAGGACCAGGTGGTGGAGCACACCGGCGAGGTGTACCCCGGGCTGGTGGTCTGCGGCATGGCGGTGGGCACGGTGTACGGCGTGCCGCGCATGGGGCCCACCTTCGGCGGCATGCTGCTCTCCGGCAAGCGGGCGGCTGAGGTAGCGATGGGGATACTAGGTTAAGCAACAGTGAATTGAAATGAAAAAGAGGCGGGGTTTCATCCCAGCCTCTTTTAGCTATACTAGCGAAAGGCTATTCCCAATCACCAAACGTTGGCCCGGGATCACAGTACTTCCTAATAAGGAACCAATCGTACACTGACTCAGCACATTTTGTGGCATCATCGTCTTGCATGAGGATAATAGGACGGTTGCCGCCGATACCTGTCTTGTCAAATATGGCATGAACAATCTGCATGCCACTTCCCACATACATCTGATCAGCGTCAATTCCCCATGATTCTGTCCCACACCATTTAACGGATTTTGACGCATCCGCAAAATTATCACCGCGGAAGTGTACACCATGGAACTCCTTACTAACTGTAGGCTCGAAGCAGGCCATCATCATCTGAGAACCATCGGTAGGAATCGAGTATGAGCTTATCAACTGAATACCGAAGTCCAAACCGCTGCTCTGGGCTACTTGTGTTAGAGTAACCTTGCTATCGGATAGCTCAAAACCACCGTTGCCAACACCTTTCATAGGAAAGCGTCCGCAATTGAAGTCTTCAAAGAACTGGAAGGTGTCCTTACCGTTGCTTACACTACTGGCGGTAGCGTTGCCATAGAAGATATAGAACTCGGTGCCTGATGTTGATATGCTATCGAACTCTACCCATACAGTGGCGTTGATACCTGCGTTGCACTCCTGTATCCAATAGTCTAATAGCGTCTCACCGTCTGCTGTGGTAAACCTTACGTCACCGAAATCGGTGCGGGAACCCCCGTCCAAGTAGATATCACTGCCACTGCTTGAACCGCTACCGTAGTGTAGCGTCAGCCCCATCTGGTAGTTGGACAGATTGCCGCAGGAGCCGTTGGAGGTTACTGTCCCTTTCTGGTAATGGGCAAAGTCTGAGCCCTCTAGCGATGGGACAGCTGTGAGTGTGGGGGTAGGCGTTGGAACGTTATCCCCCCAAGGTCCCCATCCAGGCTCATCGTTGCAGTAATTGCGGATCAGGACCCAGTCGTATATAGCCTCAGCACATTGTGTAGCATCGTCGTCCACACCTAGGATGATGGGCAGCGTACCTGCCATAATGCAGTGATTCAACACGTCGTACACCACCTGCATACCACTGCCGGAGTATGTTTGGTCCGCGGTGTACTTTGCTGCTTCTGAGCCGGCCCATTTGACATACCTGCCATAGTCATTTGGACCCCAAGTATCGCCTCTGAATGCGAAGACGTGCATCTCCTTCTCAGCGGTTGGCTCACATTTAGCCATAATCATATGTGTGCCATCCGTTGCGAACGAGAAGGCATCCGTGATTTTAACGCCGAAGTCTACCCCCGCGCCCTTCTTACTCTGCGTTATAATGATGTTGCCATTGTCTAGGGTATAAGAACCATCACCATATCCCCACTTAGTGAATGTGCTGGAGTCAAAGTCCTCGAAGAATGGGAAGGTATTCCCCCCATTGCTATTTGAAATTGCACCGGGATTGCCATAATAGATGTAGAATTCCGTACCTCCAACCGGTATGGTATCGAACTCTACCCAGATATAAGCTTTATCTCCAGGATAGCACTCCTCAACCCAGTAATCTAGTGAGGTCACACCATCAGCCCTGGCAACCCTGACATCTCCAAAATCTACCTTGGAGTGGCCATCAAGGTATACATCACTGCCGTTATCTGTGCCGCTCCCGTAGTGTAGCGTCAGCTTCATCTGATAGTTGGACAGTGCTCCGCAGCAGCCACCGTATTCTATCCTGCCCTTCTTTTTATAGTCCCAATCGTAATGCAAACGGACGGCGTCTACACCAACCGCATATATGTCTGAGAAAGAGCTCCCCCAGATGCTGTAGATGACCCGATTTGTGCAAATGTTCATTTGCCTCCAAGCGCTGCCATTGAAGTGTAAGACGCAACCGTTGCCAACTGCATAGATATCGGTAGGTGAGCTCCCCCATATATCGGTAAGCCAAGCTTCTACAGGAGGTTCAATGCCAATATCTACCTTGCTCCAACTGGTGCCGTTGTAGTGCATAATAATGCCTTCCATGTAAATTGGATCTTCTTCGGTGCGGTTGAACCCCACAGCGTAAATGTTAGAGGCATTGGTCCCCCAGATTCCGTCGAGCCAGGCTTCGGTATTGCTGACTATGGGACTCCAGCTTGTGCCCTGATAATTTAGTATGGTGCCATTTATGCCAACTGCATATACGTTGGAAGCACTGGTTCCCCATATTCCCAATAGGCTCTCCGTAGTGCCGCTGTCCATTTCGCTCCAGATTCCGTTAGTACAATGGGCGATGGTCCCATTCATGCCTACAGCAAATATATTATCTGAACTGGTGCCCCATATATCCCTCAGCGATTCAGTAACGGCGCTGTTCATGTTAACCCACTGTGTACCGTCATAGTGTAGTGTGGTATCGCCCACTACATAAACATCGGAAGGGCTGGTACCCCAAACCCCCCTTAACTTGCTCGTGGTGCCACTATCCATATATTTCCAATTATTGTTACTGCAATTCATGATCAAGCCGTTATCCCCAACCGCAAAAATACTATTCGAGTCACTCCCCCAAACATCGCGGAGGAGCCGCGATGACTGTGAAACTATACTCCACTCGCAGGTAGGCGTCGGCGATACGGTAGCTGTTGGCGTAGGTGTCGGTGTGGCCGTCAGCGTTGGTGTGGGCGACGGTGTGGCTGTCGGTGTAGGGTCTAACGTTCCTGTTGGCGTTGGTGTCGGTGTCGGCAATGGATAGAGATTGTTTTCGAAGTGCAGGATAGTCCCATTCTGCCCCACGACAAAGATGTCCGATGCGCTTGTGCCCCAGACTCCACGCAGGTCCTCTGTTATGCCGCTATCCATGGCAATCCATCCTTCTCCGTTGTACTTCAAGATGGTGCCGGCATCACCGACAGCGAAAACGCAGTTAGAGTCTACACCCCAAATTGCATATAAATTTGCCGTTGTAGGTGTATACATTAATACAGCACCACCCTCCTCATCGCCGGTATAATGCTGAATAATACCGTTGAAGCCAACCAGGTATATATTTGAGGAACCTGTACCCCACAGATCTAAAAAGCGGTAATTACCTTCAGTAGGGATTGGCACCAGCTGGTTACCATCCCAATAACCAAAAGCATTTTCTCCATAAAGAATACCAAATATTTTATCAGGGTCTTGATCGTCATACCAGACGCCAAGCCCAACCCCTACCATATCAATTTCAACTTCTGTCCATGTGCTAGTCAAAGAGTCGAAATCCAGTAATACAAGATACCAGGTACCTCCCGCCTCTTTGTAACCTATAGAATACATATCCGAAGAGCTAATTCCCCAGATATCAAACAATCTGGCTTCAGGACAAGAGGTTGTCATCGAAACCCAGCTATCTCCATCCCACTCTAAGATATCGCCTCCAATACCCACAGTGAAAAAGTCACCATCAGTAGTGCCCCATATGCTGCTAAGGGGCTGAGTCACACCGGTTTCTTCGTCTTGCCATTCAGACCCACAGTAGTGCTTGCTAGTTGAACCGGTGATATCCAATCCCCCGTACCAGAAATCAGCACCACCCACTACCATGACATTCGATGCGTTGGTGCCCCATACTCCAAAATATGTGGTAGGAGTGGGTGTAGGTGTTGTTGTAGGAGTTGACGTAGGGTCTAATGTACCTGTTGGTGTCGGCGACGGCGATGGTGTAGCCGTCAGCGTGGGCGTCGGCGATGGTGTGGCCGTCAGCGTAGGAGTGGGCGACGGTGGTAACGTACCCCTCTCTAGTAGTGGCCAAAGCCGCAGACTGCCGTCCCCAGTTAATCTCATTAAATATTGCATAACCGGGTAATCTGCCAGCGCCTCATTAAAGGCTTCACGTACTGTATATCCCTGTTCAAGCCTACTGAAAAACACATCTGTCCAGGCGGCATACCACCAGCCAGGATCGCCAGCTGTATGTATGGTGACAGCACCTTCCAATGCCCCCTTTCTCAGCGCATAGCCCAGACTTTTATCTGATGCTTGATCACCTGCGTTGCAACCCAAAATAAAAGAGAACGGCATCTTTGTATAGCCCTCTATCCAGGTTTTAATATCACTGGCGAAGATTGCGTTATATGGTTTTGGATAACAGCCTGACACTTGGTATGAACCCCCGTTGTGCCCCACAGAAAACCAAACGGCTGTATCACTGCTCTGAATGTGGCTTTTTACTTGATTTTGGCTTGGATACCCCATGCCCTCGGTGCTATAACCTATAGTGTCGAACCAGTATGCAGCTTGCTTCGATTTGATACTCCAAAAGTCGCCCTGAAATTTTACTACCAGTCCAGCGTAATCTGGCGATGAAGCATTGTTACAATTGACCCGCTGTATTCCATCTACAGTAAGTTCCCAGTTATTTCCGTCTTTGGTAAGTGCATAATCATGCCATCCTCGAGCATCGAAGCTATTATTAGATGTGTAAATGCCTCCTAACTCAAAACGTTTTAATTTCTCTGACCATCGTCCTTGATAACTACCATAACCTATACCTTGCCCAATATCGGTCATCAAACTCCCGAATTGACCGATACCGCAGCGTATTTTAGTCTCAATAACATAGGAATCTTCCGTGAGTAGTGTATTGCAATAATAATTGCTCCATTGGCTTCCAGTATAAGTCCAAGTCGGCGGTTTAGCTCGTATAACGCCATTTTCGGCAGTCCAATCCATAGGTGCACTATCATCATGGGCAGCCCATCCGTCGAGTGATGAGCCATTATTAAAAATAATAAACGTGCTGTAACCGTCGCTTGTCGTCTCAGCATCCTGGTTGCCATAGTAAACATAGAAGCCGGTTGTAGAAGTATCAATACTATTGAAATTTATCCATACAGTAGCGTTATAGCTCTCATTATAGTCTTGCAACCAATAATTTAATTCTGTTGTACCATCACCTTGGGTGAATCGCACGTCACTAAAGTTCGGCAGACACTTTTCATTCAGGTATACCTCATCATTAGTACTAATCCCAAAGCTAAAATTCAGTGTTAGCTTCATCTGATAATCAGATAGATTGCCACAGGTAATAGAAGACGTTACATTCCCCTGCTGGCGGTAGTCCCAATCAGAATCGTACCAATTGGTAGGTGCTGGCGTTGGCCTTGGTTCCTCGTTACTCCACTGTCCATAAGACGGCTCAGGGCTACAGTACTTGCGAACTCTGAAGTCATCGAACTCTGCCCATTCGTCACATGACCTGCTCCAATCTTGATCATTACCAGACCATGATACTCCTGTATACGAGCCCAATGGTGGTATGCCATCACCTAGGTATTCGCCAGTAACCGCATCGAATATGGACACATAAGTGGCACCATTATAACTAGCCGTAACGATCCAGCAAGGATTCGTTGGCGTGGGCTTGATCAGGAACACAGAGGAGTTAGGTGATATATAGATCAATTGGGTTGATAAAACTTCTCCCCCCAATTGTTCAATTTGAGATTCCACTTCACTGCTTTGGACAATTCTGGGTAATTTGTCTGGTAAATCACTGCTCCAGCTAACCTTTTTCTTGATAAGCCCATCTGTGCTGTCATCAAACTGATATAGTATATAGTCCCGTTCAACAATGGCATTCCCTATTCTCCTCTGATGCCAGTAGACATCTTTATCCGCTATTTTGAACTCCTCAAACTCTTTATTGCCTTTCTCATATTTGGAAAGCAAAGGGTGATTGGCGCTTTGAACAAATACCTGACTGATGTTCTCTGATGGCGCAGAGTCATTCTTTTCCGCCTCAGCAACTTCTTGCTCACCAACAAACAAAATGCTTACCACAGCAATCACTAGAACAAATGCGATTAAAACACCAATTCCCCATTTTTTAGCAACCATCATTTACCTCCATTTGCTGACCCTTTACAAAACAAAAACCCTCCAACCAATGGAAGGCTCCAACTGACTCAAATAGAAATTCTCCATTGCACCCATCGGAAAAAGTCTGAGGTCTATAACTGCGCTCTGCCATATCTGCTGTCTACGTGTCCCTCTCCCAGCACTCATAATAAGCATGAGAATGCTCAATTTTATACTAAGTCAATACCCCCGTCAATCCGCCAAAATATGTATTTTTTGCGGTTAAGCTAATTATTACGAAAACCATATAGTCATGCTTTATAACCCACAGTGCACACTTGTACAACAGCAAAAGTGGTATAATCTACCAATAGTCAATTCTGGAGGTGCGGTATGAACAGCAGTCGGAAGAAAATGATGACCGCCCTTTACTCCGACACCCACCCCAAAATGGAAGCCCTGCAGATTAAGCTCTGGCGGCAGGCCAGCCCCACCCGTAAGATGCACATGCTGGCGCAGTTGAACGCCTCCGCGCGGTTGCTGGCGCTGACGGGCCTGCGCGCGCAGTTCCCGCAGGCATCCGAGGCGGCATTGCGGCGCAAGCTGGCAGACCTGTTACTGGGCGCAGATCTGGCGCGCAAAGCGTTCGGAGAACCCCCTCATGCAGAATGAACCGCTCGAAGTGACGCTCAAGGTCACGGGCGTTCTCGAGAAACTCGGCGTCCCGTACCTCATCAGCGGCTCGCTGGCCTCCGCGCTCTACGGCATGGTGCGGACAACGCAGGATGCCGATATCGTCGCCGAAATGCGGCAGACGCATCTCAAGCCGTTCGTCTCAGCCCTGCAGCAGGAATTCTATGTGGATGATAAGATGATTGCCGAAGCTATCAAGCGTAACTCCAGTTTCAACATCATCCACCGTGAGACCATGTTCAAGGTAGACGTCTTTATCCCGCGCCCGCGCCCCTTCCTGCAATCCCAGCTCGCCCGCGCCCAGAGGCAGGTTTTCACCTTCGAGGCAGAAGCCAGCGCGAAATTTGCCAGTCCCGAAGATACCATCCTCTCCAAATTGGAATGGTACCGCATGGGGGGCGGAATCTCCGACCGCCAGTGGCGGGATGTCCTCGGCATATTGAAGGTCCGCGCCGGCGAACTCGACCTCGACTACCTGCGCAGGTGGGCAGGCGAGCTCAAAGTCGGTGACCTGCTGGAACGTGCATTGAAGGAATCGACTTAACATCTCGTTAATAAACTACACAAAAGTGCTATAATCTACCCATCATCACACGGGAGGTGCGGGATGAAAAGCACAGCCTTCAGTCTGGCGATCGCCCTTCTCTTGTCGGCGGCCGTCCTGTTATCGGCATGCGGCACCCAGTCGGTCTCGCCTCCGCCTGAGCAGTACAGCGGCAAGGAGTGGCCCATCAACCCGGTGCAGCGCTACACGCCCGCCGTATACGGGGACACCGTGGTGTGGATGGACCGTAGCAACGTGGATGGCGAGAAGAACGTATACGGCCATGACCTGACCACGCATCTGGAGTTCGCGGTGTGCGCCGCCAGCGGCACCCAGCAGAACCCCGCCATCGACGGCGACATCGTGGTGTGGGAGGACAACCGCAACGGCAACTGGGACATATACGGGTATGACATGGCGGCAGGGAAAGGGTTCGCCATCTGCACCGCCGCCGCGGACCAGAGCAACGTCTCCATCGACGGCGACATAGTGGTGTGGGAGGACATGCGAGACTGGGCGACGTTCAAGAGCGACATATATGGATACGACCTCTCCGCCGGGGTCGAGTTCCTGGTGTGCGACCAGCGCGACGAGCAGCGAGACCCGGACGTGTCGGGGGACATCATTATCTGGCAGGAAACGCGCAACGGCAACAACGACATCTACAGCTACAATCTGTCCGCCGATTACAATGTCGCCGAGGTGCCGGTGAGCACCAACCTGTCGGACCAGAGCCAGGCGAGGATCAGCGGCGACATAGTCGTCTGGGTCGACCTGCGCTTCGGCAACCCCGACATACTGGGCTACAACCGCATCACCGAGGAGGCGCTGTTCATCTGCACGCACAACGCCACGCAGCGCAATCCCGCCATCGATGGCGATATCGTGGTGTGGGAGGACGACCGCAACGGCAACTGGGACATCTACGGGTACGACCTGTCGACCGGCACCGGGTTCGTCGTGTGCGACCACGTCGCCGACCAGTACAATCCCGCCGTGGCAGGCGATATCGTGGTGTGGGAGGACAAGCGCAACGGCAACGACGACATCTACGGCGTGAGGCTGTCCGACCTGCGATAAATGAAAGCCGAGATAATATCGATAGGCACCGAGCTGCTGCTGGGCGAGATCACCGACACCAACGCCTCGTACCTCGCCTCGCAGCTGCCCCTGCTGGGCATCGACCTGCTGTGGGTCACCCAGGTGGGCGATAACATGGGGCGGTTGCGCGAATGTATAAAGCGAGCTTTGGAACGCTCCGACATCATACTGGCCACCGGCGGCCTGGGACCCACCGGGGACGACCTCACCCGCGAGGCTATCGCCGCCGTGCTGGGCGAGGAGCTACATGTCGACGCCGGGCTGGAGCGCACCCTGCGGGGCTTCTTCGCCAGCCGCAACTTCCCCATGCCCGAGAGCAACGTGAAGCAGGCCATGCTCATACCCTCGGCACAGGCCATCCCCAACCCGCGCGGCTCCGCCCCCGGCTGGTGGGTGGAGGTGCAGCCCGCCGCAGGTCCGCCGCAGGTCCGCCGCAGGCGGAGGGGATACAGGGGGTTGAAAACAGATTTATCGAATATCATCATCGCCATGCCCGGACCGCCGGCGGAGATGCAGCACATGTGGCAGAACGAGGTCGCCGTCAGGCTGCGCCAGATGCTGGGCGGCGAGGTCATCGTTTCGCGGACGATAAAGACGCTGGGCATAGGTGAGGCGGCGGTGGGCGAGGCGGTGGGGCACCTGATGTCGTCGAGCAATCCGACCCTCGGCGTGTATGCCAAGACCGACGGCATACACTTGCGAATCACCGCCAAGGCCGCGACCGGGAGCCAGGCGCGAGAGATGATCGCCGGGCGCGAGGCTGAGCTCCGCCCGATACTGGGCGACATCGTCTGGGGTTACGACGACGACACGCTGGAGGGCATCGTCGGGGCGCTGCTGGCGGAGCGAGGCCTCACGCTGGCCACCATGGAGTCCTGCACCGGCGGGCTGCTGGCCAATACGATAACCGACGTGCCCGGCAGCTCGCAGTATTTCCGTGGCGGGCTGGTGGCCTACACCAACGAGGCCAAGGTCTCTTACGGTGTTAACGCCGACACGATCGCGAAACACGGAGCCGTCAGCGCCGAGGTGGCGCTTGACATGGCGCGGGCAGCACGCGAACGCTTGAGCGCCGACATCGGCGTGGGCATCACCGGCGTGGCCGGACCCGATGAGCTGGAGGGCAAGCCCGCCGGCACCGTGCACATCGCCATCGACTGCGGCGACCGACAGCGGCACACCCTCGGCCGGTATCCGCCGCTGCGCCACCAGGTTAAGCGCCGCGCCACTTACACCGCACTGTTCGAGCTACGGCGAATGCTGACTTCGATTAAATAGCCGATCATCGACATCTTATGGAAGATAAGCCCGCCTATATCAAGTCCATGTTCTCCGCCATCGCCGGCAGGTACGACCGTCTCAACCGCATCCTGAGCCTGAACCGCGACATGGCGTGGCGGCGCTTCGCCGTCTCCAGATGCGACCCGCCAGCGAACGCGCTGGTGCTGGATGTGGCCACCGGCACCGGAGACATGGCGCGGCTGCTCATCGACCGTGACAGCGGCTGCACCGTCGTCAGCATCGACTTCTGCCCGGCGATGCTGGCCCGGGCCAGAGCCAAGCTGGCGACTGCGATCGACGGTGGAACGGTCCATATCATTGCGGGCGATGCCCTGCGCCTGCCCTTTTCCGACGACACCTTCGACTGCGCCACCATCGGCTTCGCGCTGCGCAACGTCGCCAGCATCGCCGATGCCTTCCGCGAGATGGCGCGCGTGGTCAGGCCCGGCGGCCGCGTCGTCTCCCTCGAGCTCACGCCTCCCGCGTCGACTATCGCCAGGACGCTGCATCATATCTACGCGTGGCGGCTGCTGCCGACTGTCGGTGCGCTGGTCTCCGGCAACCGCGAAGCCTACCGCTACCTGCCGCGCTCCATCGACCATCTCATATCGCCGCAGGAGATAAAACGACTCATGGAGGACGCGGGGTTGCGACAGGTGGAACTCCACCGCCTCATGCTGGGCGCGGCCACCGTGCACAGCGCGTTAAAGGGTGGCTGATTGCCAAGCGCGACGGAACTTTGACGTCAACACCGATTTAATGTAGACTACTTATCTGGCAGAGCAGTATCAGTCAGGCAGGTGCGTCACGGGCAGCCATCACTGAGGGATAAGCCAGCAGTCGCTTTCCCTGAGAAATCACCGGCGGCAATCGATAGAAACAACTCGGTCTAAGTGCGATTGCGCCACGTTCAAACGCCCCGGGCAAATATTGAATACATCAGGGTTTTATGAGATAATTTCATTCTCATACCATGGTTTGCATGTTAATTATGTCAGGTGAAATCGAGCATATATAGCCTGTGCCGCGCCGTCCACTGGTTCTACGATGGGAGCGGCGCGGGCTTCAGGGTCTCAGGAGACAGGCATGGCGGACGGCAAGAAAACCAGCGATAAAGCGAAGGCCAGCGGATTGCAGAAGAAACGCTTGCAGCCTAAAGGCACGGCGGCTTCGAAGCTGCGTTCCATATTCGAGTACGAGGGTGTCACCCGCAGTGAGGCACGGACCAAGGAATCGCTGCGTGATACCGAGCAGAAGCTGAGGCTCATATTCGAGACGCTGGCCGCCGGCATCACCATCACCGACCTCAAGGGCAACATCGTGGAAATGAATAAGGGGGCATTGCACCTGCACGGTTTCAACAGCAGGGACGAAGTCGTCGGTCGCAGCGGACTGGAGCTCATCGCCGAGAAGGACCGGGGCAAGGCACTGGAACGCTGGATTAAAAACCTGGAGAAGGGCACCTGCAGCGAGATATCGGACCACTACACGCTCATCAAAGCAGACGGCACCACGTTCGAAGCTGCTGTGAGCGAATCGGTGCTGCGCGACAAGTTTGGAAACCCTGAGGGATTCATCTCCATCGCCCGCGACATCACCGAGCGCAAACAGGCCGAGGAGGCGCTGAAGGCCAGCGAGGAGAAGCTGCGCATCATGTTCGATTCGATGAACGATGCGGTCACCGTGGTGGACATGAACGCCCGGATCGTGGACGCAAATGATGCGGCAGTGCGGCTGCACAATTACAACAGCCGCGATGAGATTATAGGCATGCTGGGCGCAGAACTTATCGCCGAAGACGAGCGTGACAAGGTTATCGAATACACGATTCAGGCCGTAAGGGAAGGCTCCACCCACCAGAGGAAGCACTGCAGGCTGCTCAGGGCAGACGGGACAGAGTTCGACGCCGAGATCAGCTTCTCAACGCTGCACGATAAGGACGACAAGCTGGTGGGCTTCCTGACGATCTCGCAGGATATCACCGAGCGCATACGAATGCAGGAGGCCCTCCGCGATTCTGAGGAGAAGCTGCGCACCATGTTCGAGTCCATCCAGGACGCGTTCGAGGTGATCGATCTCGAAGGCAAATTTATAGATGTGAACGATGCGGCGGTACGCATGCTCGGTTTCAGCCAGAAGGGCGAGCTTATCGGCGAGAGTGCCATGGACTTCGTCGCCGAGAAGGACCGCGCACGGGTGCTAGAAAATACCAGGAACATCTTCAAGAACGGCAAGGGAGAGGTGATCGAATACACGCTGGTGGCCCGCGACGGCCGTGAGATAGAGGCCGAGTTCAGCGCCACGCTGCTGAGAGACCGCAACCATAACCCCGTCGGCTTTATCGGCGTCTCGCGGGACATCACCGAGAGGAAGAGGGCGAATGAGGCCCTGAGGCAATCGGAGGAGAAGTTCCGCGTGATATTCGATAACATCGGCGATGGCATTACCGTTACCGATGCGAAAGGCACCATCATCGCCGTCAACGATGCGGTGGTGAAGATGGGGGGGTTCAAGAACAAAGAGGAGCTTGTCGGCCGCAATGGATTCGATCTGATGTCGGCCGAGGACCGCAAGCGGATCATAAAGATCACCATGAAGGCATTCTCCGAGGGACAGAGCACGGACAGGATGGAATACACCTTCGTGCCCGTACAGGGGAAGCCCTTCGATGCCGACCTCCTGCTCACCATGCTGCACGATAAGGAAGGCAAGCCCTCGGGGTTCGTCGCCCTGTCGCGGGACATCTCGGAGCGCAAGGCGTCGGAGGAGGCGCTGCGCAAGTCGGAGGAGAAGCTGCGCATCATGTTCGAATCCACCAGCGATGGCATCATCGTCCTGGACCCCGCGCTCAAGGTGGTTGAGGTAAACGATGCCGCCGCCCGCATCTACGGGCTGAAGAGCAGGGACGAGATGATCGGTCAGATGGGCCTGCAGTACATGGACACAAGCAGCCACCCGGAGGAAGAGGAACGGGAGGGACCGCAGGTCGAGTTGAGCGTCAGCCAGCTTAGAGACAGGGAGGGGAACCTGGCGGGTTTCATCAGCATCGCGAGGGATGTTACCGCACGAAAGAGAATGGAGCAGAAGCTGAAGGAGGCGATGGACGACCTCAAGCGCTCCAACCGTGACCTGGAGCAGTTCGCCTATGTCGCCTCTCACGACCTGCAGGAGCCGCTGCGCATGGTATCCAGCTACACACAACTGCTGTCTCGGCGCTATAAGGGCAAGCTGGGGCAGGACGCCGATGAATTCATAGACTTCGCCGTGGACGGCGCCAATCGCATGCAGGGCATGATACAGGCGCTGCTGTCCTTCTCCCGCGTCGGTACCCGGGGCAACCCCTTCGCAGAGACGAATATGGAGGACGTACTGTCCAAGGCGCTTACCAACCTGAAAGCAGCCATCGAGGACAACAAGGCAGAGGTGACACACGACCCCCTGCCAACCGTATCCGTCGACGGCATACAGATGGTGCAGCTGTTGCAGAACCTGATGGGCAATGCCATGAAATTCCATGGTGAAGAGCCTCCCAGGATCCACGTCTCCGCCCAGGAGCGGGCAGACGACTGGCTGTTCTCCATACGCGATAATGGAATAGGCATCGACCCCCAGTACAAGGAGCGCATCTTCGTCATATTCCAGCGGCTGCACAGCAAAGGCGAGTACCCCGGCACCGGCATCGGGCTGGCGGTGTGCAGGCGCATCGTGGAGCGGCACGGCGGCAAGATATGGGTGGAATCGGAGCAAGGCAAGGGCTCGACCTTCTTCTTCACCCTGCCCAAGAGCAGGGAGGAGGAGCCGGAGGAAAAGAAATCCTGACCGCCGGTATCGACAGCCATCACTGTTAGTTTCCCATGCATGCGCCCGTCGGAGAATACCTGAAAGTGAGCTAGTTCAGATAGATTGGTGACACTTATAATGGTGTCATGAGGATAAAAAGCGCAGTAGTCTCCGGTTATACACACCTGTCAAGGCTCGACTTTGAACTGTCGAGAGAAGCGGCTA
>Ga0180432_10003537_pt1 | contig 22136 bp, 19 predicted proteins | sample SS_ome_10_FD_132414 | JGI IMG/M metagenome (GOLD analysis project Ga0180432, IMG submission 132414) | Hypersaline lake sediment archaeal communities from the Salton Sea, California, USA - SS_1_MS_2 metaG | ecosystem: Environmental > Aquatic > Non-marine Saline and Alkaline > Hypersaline >...
ACATGCCTTAACCCGCGGAAAAAGGCGAACCTGTTTCGCCTGATAGTTACGCGTTACTATGCATAACTTACGACCACGGGGCCGGTCGTTCCATATTGTCTACGCGCAGCGGAGGGCCATGCGTCGTAAAGGACGCCCAGGCATGCCCCTCCGCTTCGCGTAGGAGCATGGCACTTGGCGCCAATAGGCCGTTGACAACTCGAACCTGGCAGGCGCATAGTATCGACCGACCCGGAAGCGTCTGGCACTTGATCCGGGAGAAAGGTGCAGGTTTCATGATGAATCGATCGGTTGTCTTTGTGGCGTGTGTCGCACTCGTGGTTGTCGGCATTTCGCTTGCCGGGTGCCAACAGGTCCGTTCGTTCTTGGGCATGTCCTCGGCGGACCCTGCCCTGAAGGGCTACTGGAGCTTCGACGAGGGCTCCGGCACCGTCGTAAAGAGCGAAGTCTGCAAGAACGCCGGCACGGTTCCGGCCGCCCTGAAATGGGTCGACGGCAAGAAGGGCAAGGCCATCGAGATCAATGGCAAGGACTTCATCGTCGTCAAGCACTGCCCGTGCATGAACGCCCCGCAGTACACCCTGTCGGCGTGGATCAAGTACAAGGAAACCGGCGACTACCACTACATCGCCTGGAAGGCCGGGCCGATCTTCCCCGAGGACAAGGACGCACGGCGGTTCGATCTCTGGACCCAGATGGACGGGACCGTCAGCGGCATCATGCACACCGCCGACGGGCAGGAACAACTCCAGGTCCAGGGCACGACAGACGTCACCGACGACACGTGGCACCACGTGGCCCTGACGTATGACGGCAAGGTCATCACGCTCTACGTCGACGGCAAGAAGGAATCCGACGTGACGCCGAGCGGCCCGCTGGCCAAGAATGAGCACGACCTGTGGATCGGCGGGCGCCCCGAGGGCGTTGTGGCCACCGGCGTCATCGACGAGGTCAAGTTCTACACCCGCGCCCTGACCGCCGACGACATCGCCAAAGCCGCCGCCAAATAGCCCCGCCGAGCCCGCCGGGTGCCCCCCTCAAGCGAAGCTTGTGGGTGTGTCTTGTGACAAACCGGACCTCCCTGTGAGAGGGACCTCGTGGTCCGGCACCCACAGACTCCGCCCTGACGGGCTCCGTTTGAGGGTGGCACCGGCCTCACTGCTGCGGCTTTGCCGCGGGCCGGGCTCAGGGGAAGGCGGCGGCCAGGTGGCCGGGGGCGGCGGCCTCGAAACGCGTGAACTGCGGGCGGAACAGCAGCGGGACGATGTCCGTCGGGCCGTTGCGCTGCTTGGCGATGATCAGCTTGGTGACGTTCTCGGCGACGTAGCTTTCCTCCCCGCGGTGGTAGTAGTCTTCGTTGTGCAGGAGCATGACGACGTCGGCGTCCTGCTCGATGGACCCGCTTTCCCGCAGGTCGCTCATCCTCGGCACGTGCGACGTCCGGTCCGCCGGGCCCCGATTCAACTGCGCCGCCACCACCACCGGGATGCGCAGCTCCTTGGCCAGGGCCTTCAGCCCGCGGGAGATGGCGGTGATCTCCTGCTGCCTGCTCTCGGCCCGACCGCCGTACGTCATGAGCTGGAGGTAGTCGACGAAGACGGCCTTGATCTCCCGGTTGGAGGCCAGCCGCCTGGCCTTGGCCCGCAGTTGCATGATGGTGAGCATGGCCGAGTCGTCGATGTAGAGCGGCGCGGGGTCGAGGTCTCCGGCGGCGGCCTGGAGGCGCGTCCAGTCCTCGGGGGGGATCGCCCCGCGACGCATCTGCTTCAGGTCGAACCGGGCGTACGACGCCAGCAGGCGCGAGGAAATCTGCTGGCGCGACATCTCCAGGGAGAACAGCGCCACCGGCACCCTGTTGGCCACGGCCATGTACTCGGCAATGTTCAGCAGCAGGCTGGTCTTGCCCATGGAGGGCCTGGCGGCCACGACGATCATCTCGCCGTCCTGGAGCCCCCCGGTCAGTTCGTCGAGGCGCTGGTACCCGGTGGCCAGGCCCGTCACGGCCAGGCCCTCGTGGGCCTGGAGCGTCTCGAACGTCTCGGTCAGCAGGGAGCCTATCGTCACCGACTCGGCGCCGACGTGCTGTTCGGCGATCTCGAAAATTCTCCGCTCGGCATTGTCGAGGAACTCCATGGCCTCGTCGCGGGTCTGGTAGGCCTCGGCGGCAATAGTGTTGGCGACGGCTATCATCTGGCGCAGCAAGGCCTTGCCGCGAACGATGCCGGCGTAGTATTCCGCGTTCGCCGCCGAGGGAACGCCCTCGACCAGCGCCACGACGTACTCGATGCCCCCGACGGTCTTGAGCTGGCCACGCCGCTCGAGTTCCTCACGAACCGTCACCAGGTCGATCGGCTTGTTCTGGTCCTTCATATCGACCAGCACGTCGAACAGCAGTTGATGCACCGGACGATAGAAATGGTCGGCCTGGGCGATCTGGACCACGGCGTCAATGCAGGGGGCGTGGAGGATCATCGACCCGAGGACGCAGGTCTCGGCTTCGATGGAATGGGGCGGTACGCGCTGGAATCCTTCGCTGTCTACCGGCGTGGCAACGTCTATCTGAGTCATGGCCGTCCCTGGCTGGTGGTGCGTGCCGGCTCGCCCTGAAAGCAGGCGGCGCACTCGGTCCACCCCATGGATTCTAGCGAGCCCCCCCCGCCGTGCCAAGCGCAATCTCGGTTTCGGCGGTGATTGTTTGGCGGGTCCGGCGGAGGCGGACCAGGTCGCCGCTCGCCGTTCGAACAGCACACGGCGATCTGATCCGCCTCCGGCGGACCCGCTAGACACAGCGCCTCACGATTCGTCGTTCGACGACTCCTCCGACGGTGCTTCGGCCACGGGTTCCGGAGGCGCGTCGTCGGCCGCCGCCGCCGCATCGGCCGGCGGGAGGTCCTCGTCGTCACCGCCGACTTCGCGAACGGGCACGACCCACACGTGGATGGTCGCCGAGACGTCCTCGCCGAAGCTGACCTTGACGTCGTACTTGTCCAGTTGGTCGATGGGGTGTTCGAGCTGGATGAACTCGGGCTCGACAAACGCGCCGCTCTCGGCCAGGGCCGACGAGATCTGGGCCGGGCCGACCGACCCGTAGAGGTGTCCCTCTTCGTTGGCGCGGGCGGCGATGGTGATCTCCTTGCCCTGGACGAGGGCGGCCTTGGCCTCGATCTGGGCCCGCTCCTTGGCCAACTCCTCGAGGTAGGCCTGCTTTTCGGCCTCGATGGCCTTGAGGTTGCCCTCGGTGGGCTCGACGGCCAGCCTTTGCGGCACGAGATAGTTGCGGGCGTAGCCGGGCTTGACGTTCACGACGTCGCCGATCTTGCCCAGATGGGCGACGTTCTTTCTCAACAGCACTTTCATGGGCGAGTCCTCTGGGCAGGTTCCGCGGCTGGGGGCTCAGGTGACGTAGGGCAGCAAGGCCAGGAAACGCGCCCGCTTCAGCGCCCGCTTGCAGGACCGCTGGTGCTCGGCGCAGTTGCCGCTGCGCTTCCGCGAGAACATCTTCCCGTGCTGGGTGAGCAGCTTGCCCAGCCGGGGCAGGTCCTTGTAGTCCACCTCGTCGATCTTCTCTCGGCAGAAGCGGCACTTGGCCTGTTCGCGAAACTTCCTTCTTCGGCGTTTCTTCTTGCCCCTGCCAGGCCGGCTCGGGGCGCCTCGTCGTCTTGCCATGGTCACACTTTCCTTTTCCAGGTTTCCCCGCGACGGGCCCTCGGCCGCGGCGGAAAGCCGAACTTGTGCTCTGTCGTTTCCATCACCTCAGAACGGAATATTGTCGCCGCCGGGCGCGTCGTCGTCCGGCGGGAACGGCTCGGGCGTGTCGTTGTACGGCGGCTGGGGGGGTGCGGCGTGGTCGCCCTGCGCCGGTGGAGAGGGTTGCGGCGGCGGGGCCTGCGTCGGCGGCGGGGCCGGGGCGCGCTGAGGCTGCTGGTACCCGCCGCCCTGACCGCCCCCGCGACTGTCAAGGAACTGGAAGTTCTCGACCGTGACGCGGAGTCGGCTGCGGCGCTGGCCGTCCTTGCCCTCCCACGCGTCGTACGTCAGCCGACCCTCCACCAGGATCGGGCGGCCCTTGCTCATGTACTGATTGATGACCTCCGCCGTTCGGGCCCACGCCTGGCATTCCACGAAGCACGTCTCTTCATGCTGCTGCCCGTCCGCACCTCGACGACGGCGGTTGATCGCCATGCCGAACTCGCAGACCGGCGTCTGGTTCGGCGTGTACGACAACTGCGGATCGCGGGTCAGGTTGCCCGCAAGAATCACCTTGTTGAAATTGGCCATGGTTGTGCTCCCTGGGTAGATCTCAGGCCTTCTGGGCGTCGTCGGAGGACGGGCCGGCCTGGCTGTCGGTTTCCGTGTTGGCCTGGTTGTCAGGGCCGGCGGCCGGCACGTCGGGCGCATCGGCCTGACCCGGCGCTTCGGCCGCGGGCTTGTCGGGCGTTGCGTCGGCGGGTTCGCCCGCGGGTGCCGCGTCGGCGGGCTTGGCGCCGGCGGGTTCGCCCGCGGGTTCCGCGTCGGCAGGCTTGGCGCCGGCGGGTTCGCCCGCAGGTGCCGCGTCGGCGGGCTTGTCAGCGGGGGCCGCGTCGGCAGGCTTGTCGGCGGCGGGCTCGGCGGCGGCTTCGGCGGCGGCCTCGGCGGCTTGGGCTTCCGCAAGCGCCTGGGCCTGCTTGAGCGTCGCCGGCGTCTCGGCGTTGATCTCGTCGGCCGAAACCTTGTCCTTGCGGATGATCAGCACACGCAAGATGTCCTCGGAAAGCTGGCAGTCGTGCTCGATCTCGTGGACCTTGAGCGGGTCGGCCTTGAAGTACGTCAGAATATACAGCCCGCGCCGCTGACCGCCGATCGCGTACGCCAGCCGGCGCTCGTCCCAGCTCTTGATCGACAGGATGTCGGCTTCGCTTCGTTCCAGGACGTTGCGAATCGGCTGGGAGGCGGCCTGGACGTCCGACCCCGGGCCCACCAGGAACATCCCTTCATACGTCTTGGTGCTTTGACTCATGTGCCATCTTCCGTTTCTTGCCTTGGTGCGTTGTAGGTTTCCATCAGTGTGGCCAGGGGTCGGCTGAGCCATTCTTCGGCCGCCCCGGCCGCCAGGGCCACGGCCCGGTCTATCGTCTCGATGTCGTCGTCGTCAAACCGCCTGAGCACGTAATCCGCCGCATCCATGAACTCCGGCGGCGAGCCGATCCCGATACGCAGCCGGGCTATCGTCTCCGTGCCCATCGCCGAGAGGACGTCGGCCAGGCCCTTGTGCCCGCCGGCCGACCCGCCGGGCCTGATCCGCAGGCGGCCGGTCGGCAGGGCCAGGTCGTCCAGCACGATCAGCACGTCGTCGGGCCCGACGCGATAAAAGCTCGTCAGGTCCCGCACGGCGCGCCCGCTGCAGTTCATGTACGTCAGCGGCCTTTGCAGGATGACGCGTCGTGTCGGCGCGTCGGCCTCGCCCGCGCCCAGGCGAACGTCCTGCACCCGCGAGACGAACGCCCGCCGGCCGCGATCCGTGCCCCAGCGTCCGGCCAGGGCCTTGACCACCATGAACCCGACGTTGTGGCGCGTGCGGGCGTACTCCTGGCCCGGGTTGCCCAGGCCCACAATGACCTTCGTCGTGGCCGCAGCGTCGTCTTCCACGGGTCGGCACAATCTATCCGGCGGCGTCTTCGCCGCCTTCCTCGGGCTTTTCGCCAATAACTTCGGGCTCGGCGGCTTCTTCAGCCTCGGGCGCCTCCGGCGCGGCTTCCTCGGCCACCAGCACCAGCGAGCAGACCGCCGCGTCCGGGTCGCTCAGCAAGGCGGCGCCCTCGGGAAGTTCCAGGTCGCTCATTCGGATCGTCTGGCCCACCTGCAGCGCAACGACCGACACGCGGATCTCGTCGGGGATGTCCGTGACGGCCACTTCGATCTCGGCCTCGGCGGCCGACTGCTGTATGACCCCCCCGTCGCCGGCCCCGGCCGGCGTCCCGCGAAGCACCACCGGAACCGTCACCTGCACACGCTCGTCCAGGTTCACCCGGGTCAGGTCCACGTGGATCGGCTGGTGGCCGAACGTGTCCCACTGGACGTCCTTGATCAGCACGTTTTCCTTCTTTCGGCCGAGCCGGATCGCAAGGGTGCGTTCGCCGTGGTTGATGGCCAGTTCCACGTCGTGCTCATTGAGCGTGACCGGGACGGTGGGCTTGCCGTGCCCGTAGATGACCGCCGGCAGCAGCCCCTGCTTGCGCAGTTCGCGTGCTGCCCGCGTGCCGTGTTCCTCGCGGACCGTCGCCTTCAATTCCGCCATGGTGCATCTCCCGACTCCGGTCGGCGGAGCGATCTCAGCCGACCGGCGCCCTCAATGAAAAAGACTGCTTACCGATTCGTCGTTGTGAATTCTGTGGATCGCCTCGCCCATAAGCTCGGCCAGCGTCAGGACGGTCAGCTTCCCGATGCCCTGGATCTTCTCCTGCGAGATGGGAATCGTGTCGGTGACCACCACCTCCACGATGGGCGACTGGCGGAGGCGGTCGGTGGACGGCTCGCACAGCACGCCGTGCGTGGCGCCGACGTAGATCTTGCCCGCGCCGCGGGCCTCGCAGAGTTCGGCGGCCGAGGTGATCGTCCCGGCCGTCGTGATCATGTCGTCCATCATCAGCACGGTCTTTCCCGCGACGTCGCCGATGATTCGTCCGGCCTCGACGGCCGAACCGCTGACCCGCCGCTTGTCGATGACGGCCAGTTCGCCCCCGAGCCTGTCGGCGTAGATGCGGGCGGTCTTGGTGTTTCCCGCGTCGGGGCTGACCAGGACGAGGTCCGACAGCCCCTTGTTGAGGAAATACCGCCCGAGGACGGGCTCGGCGTGCAGGTTGTCCACGGGAATGTCGAAGAACCCCTGGATCTGGGCCGCGTGAAGGTCCATCGTCAGCACGCGGTCGGCCCCGGCCGTCGCGATCAGGTTCGCCGCCAGTTTCGCCGTGATCGGCGTGCGGCCCTCGTCCTTCCGGTCCTGGCGAGCATACCCGAAGTACGGGATCACCGCCGTGATGCGTTCGGCCGAGGCCCGCCGAGCCGAGTCGATGAAGATCAGCAACTCCATCAGGTTGTCGTTGGCCGGAGTGCACGTGGGCTGGATGACGAACACGTCCTTGCCGCGAACGTCCTCGTCCAGGCGAATGAACAGCTCCCCGTCGGGGAAATGCCGGATCGTCACCTTGCCCAGGGGCTTGCCCAGGTACTCGCTGATCGCCTCGGCCAGGGGCGTGTTGGCCCGGCCGCTGAACAGCCGCAGGTTAGCCATCGTCGCCTTCTCCCGTTCCGGACAGCCGCCGACCCATGATCCGGCCCACCCGTTCGAGTTCGTCGAGGGTGTTGATGCTGATGACGTCCTGGGGGGGTACGGCGGCGACGGCGGCGACGCGGGCGCCGTCGGCCCGGAGAATCGCCAGCGCGTCGGTCAGGTAGTACTCGCCCTTGGCGTTGTCGTTGCTCAGGCGCCCGATCACCCCGCCAAGTGCCTCGGCGTCGAAGCAGTACAGCGAGACGTTCACTTCCTTCGTGCGGCGCTGGGCCTCGTCGGCGTCGATCGCCTCGACGATGCCCGCCACCTGCCCGTCTCCGTCGCGGATGACCCGCCCGTAGCCGCCCGGCTCGTCCAGAATGCACGTGGCCAGCGTGCACGCCGCACCGTCGGACTCGTGCTTGGCCATCAGCGCCGCGAGCGTCTCGGCCTCGACCAGCGGCCCGTCGCCGGCGACGACCAGCACCGCGCCTCTCAACTCCGACAGCTCGTCGGCACAGACCATGACGGCGTGCCCCGTGCCCAACTGCTCGGTCTGCTCGACCCAACGGATGTCGCTCGCGTCGTCCGCGAAGGCCTCGCGGACCAGCCCCGCCTTGTGACCGATCACCACCAGCAGCGTCTGGCAGCCGGCCTCTCTGCAGGCGTCCAGAACGTACGCCAGCATGGGCCGGCCGCAGACCTCGTGGAGGACCTTCGGCAGGTCGGACTTCATCCGTGTGCCCTTACCCGCGGCCAGGATTATCGCCGTCTTGCCCATCATCTCTCTCAACGCCGCCACAGGCCGACGTGGCGGGAAACACCTACCCCGCCAGGACTCGAACCTGGAATGGGAGTACCAAAAACTCCTGTGTTACCGATTACACCACGGGGTAAATCGCCGGCTAACCAACACTCGCGGCGGGGGTGCGCCGGGCCGAACGCGGGTGTCGGAAAACACGTTGGCCGGCAGCCTTCGCAACGCGGCGAGGCTCCGTCCGGAAGCCTGAGCGAGCGGCCGCGACCTCGCTCGCCCATTCCCCCGGCCCGCCTGGGCCGGAAGGGCGCTCCGTGCGGACGGAAGACACCTGGTCGTCAAGTCGAAGAATCATACCGTCCGGCGCGGGGGGTGTCAAGATCGACTGGGAAGTTTTTTCACGCGGCGCATACGTGCGACGGGGCGCCCGCGCGGAGGGGCGTTGCGGCGCGTGGGGTGCTCGTCCGGACAAGAGCCCCGGGGCGTTGACATTCGCGGACCCCTGGGATACATAGAACCCCAATGCACCAGTCGAGGAGACGCTTGTGACCGAAATGACATCTGCCGAACGGATTATGCGGGTCCTGAAACGCCAGGAGCCCGACCGCGTGCCGCATTTCGAATGGATCATCGACCGCAAGGTCCGCGAGGCGATCATCCCCGGATGCTCGATGGAGGAGTTCACCGTCCGCATGGGGCTGGACGCCATTCTCACCGGGCCGGACTTCAAGAAGGAGCGAATCGGCCCCGGGCGATACCGCAACGAGTACGGGGTGGTTCTGGAGGACTCGGCCGAGGAGCACGGCGTGCCGGTCGAGGGCCCGATCAAGACGATGGACGACCTTCGCGGGTACACGCCCCCGGACCCTCACGCGCCGGGGCGGTACGCCAGCATCGAGCGCGTGGTCAAGGCTTACAAGGGCGCGCTGGCCGTCGGGGTGCACCTGAACGACGTGTTCTCGATTCCGCGGGCCATGGCCGGCTTCGAGACGCTGATGATGGCCATCGCGCTCGAGCCCGACCTCGTCCGCGGACTGGTCGACCTGTCGGTCGACATCAACCTCGATATGGCCAAGGAAGTCGCCGCACGCGGGGTCGATTTCGTGTTCACCGGTGACGACTTCGCCTCGGCCGAGGGGCCCTTCATGTCGCCCGACTCCTTCCGCGAGCTGTTCTACCCCGGGTACAAACGCGCAATGGAGGGCTTCCACGCGCTCGGGCTGCCGATCATCAAGCACTCCGACGGGAACCTCATGCCGATCATCGACATGGTGCTCGATGCCCCCATCGACTGCCTGGACCCGATCGACCCGATGGCCGGGATGGACATGGGCGAAATGAAGGCCGCCTACGGCGACCGCGTGGCCCTCAAGGGCAACGTCGACTGCGCCCACCTGCTGACGTTCGGCTCGGTGGGCGAGGTGGTCGAGGCGACGAAGGACGTCCTGGCCAAAGGCGCCCCCGGCGGGGGCCTGATCCTCTCGTCCAGCAACTCCATCCACTCGGCCGTCAAGCCGGGAAACTACCTGGCCATGTGGAACGCCGTACGCATGTACGGCCGCTATCCGCTGGCCCTGGGCGACTGGGAAGGGTGTGGCACCGGAGACGTATTCGGGTAGGGTCCTCGTTTAGCGGGCGATCGTCAGACATGGACCAAACGACAACCTCAAGCGCGAAACGTGAACTGAACGACGGAACCATATAAGGAACACCCATGCAGTACCGCACGTTGGGAAAGACGCGCCTGGAGGTCTCGGCGCTCGGCTTCGGCACGATGCGACTGCCCGTGATCGACCGCGACGCCAAGGCCGTCGACGAGCCGCTCGCCATCGAGATGATCCGCTACGCCATAGACCACGGCGTGACCTACGCGGACTCGGCCTTCGGGTATCACGGGGGCAACGCCGAACGGGTCCTCGGCAAGGCCCTGGCCGACGGGTACCGCGAGAAAGTGCTCGTCGCGACCAAGCTGCCGACCTGGGACGTGAACGCCATCGAAGACTGCGATCGGATCTTCAACGAGCAGCTCGAGCGGCTCCGGACCGACCGGATCGACTGCTACCTCCTGCACTGCCTCAGCCGGGACCGCTGGCCGAAGATGCGCGACCTGGGCGTGGTGGACTGGCTGCGGCGCCTCCGGGAGGCGGGGCGCATCGCCGAGTTCGGCTTCTCCTTCCACGACCCGCTGGAGGTGTTCAAGCAGATCGTCGACGCCGAAGACTGGGCCGTCTGCCAGATCCAGTACAACATCGTCAACGAGGACGTCCAGGCCGGCACCGAGGGGCTCAAGTACGCAGCCGATAAGGGGATAGGCGTGGTCGTCATGGAGCCTCTGTTCGGCGGAACGCTGGCGGCGGCGCCCGACGAGGTCCAGGCCATCTGGACCGAGGCCGGGCGGCCAAACGGGGTGGACGCCGCCCTACAGTGGCTCTGGAACAAGCCGCAAGTCTCCCTCGTGCTCAGCGGCATGAGCACGATGGAGCAGGTCGTTCAGAACGTGGCCAGTGCCTGCGCCTCGGGCGTTGCCTCGCTGAGCCAGGCCGACCAGGCCCTGATCGCCCGCGTGCAGGAGGCGTACAAGGCCTTCGCCCCCGTGCCGTGCACGAAATGCGGCTACTGCATGCCGTGCCCCAACGGCGTGGACATACCGGCCGTCTTCGAACTGTACAACGACGGGACGGTCTTCAGCGGAAGTCTGGGGTTGTGCAAGAACCTGTACAAGATGATTCCCGAGTCGGCGCGCGCCGACAAGTGCATCGCCTGCGGCGAGTGCGAAGACAAGTGCCCCCAGCACATCGCGATAAGCGAGCAGATGCCCAAGGTTCACGAAGCGATGACCGAGGGGTCAGATTCCTGAAGCGCCCCAGTGTCCGGGGGGAACATCCGCGGAGTGTCCGACGTGCGCCGTGGGGTCTTGAACGGCGCGCGAAACCGCAAGCGGGTTGCTCCCCTGCGCTCGCGCGCCCCAAAGCCCCCGGGTTCCACCCCGGGGGGCGTGTACGGATCCGCATCCGTCCCGATCCGATCCCTGTCTTACTTCGACGCCAGGGCCTTGCGCTCCGCGCCCAGCTTGTCGGCGGCGAACATGGCGTCGAGGATGCTGTCGGGCGTCACGTCGAACGGGTGATTCGCGCACAGCGACCCTTCGCCGCCGCAGATGTCGGCGATGGCCTGGAGTTTCTCCCGGGTCGCCCCGCCCAGGCCGATGTCCTCGAACGTCACGGGCAGCCCTATCGCTATCTCGAAGTCGACGATGGCGTTCCGCTCGTCGGGGTCGAAGTTCGGATCGAGGCACAACTGGCTGATAACGCCGAAGCCGACCTCGTGCCCGTGCATGAGGTGATGGCATTCGGCAAATGACGGCAGGCAGTTTGCGATCATGTGTGCGGTGGCCACCCCGCCTGACTCGAATCCGAGCCCGCTGAGCAGGACGTTGGCCTCGACGATCTTCTCGACGTCGTCGGTGACGGTATTGTTCTCGACGGCCTGCTTTGCCGCGATGCCGTGCTTCATGAGCAGGTCGTATGCCAGTTTCGCCAGTGCCCTGGCCGCCACGGTGGAGACCCCGCCGGCCAGGTTGCCCGCGCCGCACTGGGCGCAGGCGTCGGCCTCCACCCACGTGCCCAGCGCGTCGCCCATCCCGGCCACGAACGCCTCGACCGGACCGTTGGCGATCACCTGCGTGTCGACCAGCACGAGGTCGGGGTTCGTGCCCCAGCTCTCGAAGCCCGTGCAGTTGCCTTCCTCGTCGTACCAGACCGTGTAGGAACTGGTGGGCGAGTCGTTCGAGGCGATGGTGGGGACGGTGACCATCTTGATACCGGCCTGGTGGGCGGCGGCCTTGGCGGTGTCCAGCGTCTTGCCACCGCCGATGGCGACGGCCACGTCGGCGCCCTGGTCTGCGGCGATCTTGGCGACGCGTTCGGCCTCGGCCTTGGTCGTGTCGCCGGCGAAGTCGACGTCGACGGCCTCGATGCCCGCCTCGGCCAGGCCGCCGAGAACCGTATCGCCCACGATGCCCTTGACCGTGGCGTCCCAGAGCAGCAGGCACTTGGCCCCGAGGGGCTTCATGTACTCGCCGAACGCCTTGAGGACGCCGGGACCTTGCACGTACTTCCGCGGGGAGATGAATACGTTGCTCATGCTGTGGGTTCTCCTATGCGTTGTTCGACCGGTCTGAACTCAGGTGCACGCCCCTGATGATCGGCGAGAACCCCCCGCCGTGCAACAGTCTTCTCAGATCGTCGTTCAGGATGAAGACGTCCGCTTGTGCTTCGCGCGCGTTTGGCGGGCGAGCAACGCTCGCCGCTCTTCGCTCGAACAGCACACGGCGAGCAACGCTCGCCCGCCAAACACCTTTCCCCGTTGCCCTCCGCAACGGAGCCCAGATATCCTATGGACGGTCGCGCCAAGGAGACACCCTATGCCATATCCGGGAATCGTTCGTCTTCTCGTCGTCATCTCTCCGGCGATCTCTGCCGTGGCGCGGGGCGCCGCGCCGGAGGACTTGCCGGTCAATCAGTGGGTCCGGGTCCACGTCGACAAGGACGCCACCGGCTACGACTACAGCCGGCCCGTCTACGTGCCCGGGCGGCGGCGGGTGCTGCACTGGGGCGGCGTGATGGCTCGCTATCGCACGAAGGCCACGCCGCGAGACGATGTCCGCGCGTTCGACCTGGCCACCGGGCGTTGGGTCTCCGATTACGGGATCGCCGACAAGCCCCGCTACGCGCCCGCCGGGCACGGCGCACCGCCGCTGGGGGTAAGCTACTACGGCACCGGCGGGATGAGCCCGGCCGGGAGGCCCTGGCCGTCGCTGATCTTCAGCGCCGTCTGCTACGATTCCAAGCGCGAGCGCCTGGTCTACACGATGAAAGGCCTGATGGCCGCCTACGACCCGAAGACCAGGCGGTGGACGGACATGAAGGCCCGGACGGTCATCACCGGCCGCGAGTATCGCGGCGGCCCGCCCGCCTACGGCGTCGGCACGTGCTACGATCCCGTCAACGACGAGATCCTGATGCAGCCGCACTGGACCGGCGCCGGCGACCCCAAGAACACCGACCTCCGCGACGCGACCGGGCAGGTCTCCAGCCATCTCGGCACGCTGCGGTACAGCTTCAAGGACAACACGTGGCGGCGGGTGGGCGACAGCTTCGGCACGGAAGAACTCAGGGCCAGGCGCAAGGCCGTCATCGACGAGATGGGCCGTTTGAGCGAGACGATAGACTCGGCCTACGTGCGGCGTCGCCGTCGCGATCCGGGCGACGCCGCCGCGATCGTCGCGGCGGCGTCGGCCAGGCTCCGCAAGCTGACGCGGCGACTCGAGGCCGAGCTGCGCGTCGAGCCGCCGCCGAGATGCGGCGCGCCGATGGTCTACGACCCGATCAGCAAGGCCATCGTGCTGTTCGGCGGGCACAGCGGGCTGGTGCGGGCGGACATCAGGCCCAGCGGGCACCTCGGCAGCCGACCGGGGGCGCTGAACGACACCTGGCTGTACGACGTGCGGACGCGGCAGTGGCGCGAGCTGAAGACCGAGGCCCGTCCGCCGGTACGGCACGTGCCCAAGCTGCTGTTCGACCCCGCAAGCAAACGCGTCCTGCTGGTCACGTTCAACCCCGCCACCCGCAGGCCGAAGGCGCCCGCCAGTTCCGATATCTGGTCGCTCGACGTGGTCGAGGGCAGGTGGTCGTATCGCGGCCGGCAGCCCTGGCCCGGGCCCTTGAGCTACCGCAGCACGTACGCGGCCCGTTCGCCGGTGTTCAACCTGGCGCTGGATGAGAGCCGCGGGGTGCTCGTCTTCACGCAGAACGTCGCCGTCGACCGCGTGGCGTGGGAGGAGACGACGGTGATGCGGCTGGACGCAAGCCAGCTTGCGGTCAAGCCCGCGCCGCCGTTCGAGCCCGATCCGCCGATCGTGCCGCAGGTCATTCCGCCGGACGACCCGGCGCAGGTGGCCCGGCTCAAGGCGCTGCCGCCCAACACGTGGACGGCGGCCAAGCCGGCCTCGCGCACCGCCACCCGGCGCGACTGGGGCAACGCCGCGTGCGACCCGGTTCGCGGGTGGGTGGTCTACTTCGGGGGCGGACATTCGACCTACCAGGTCAACGACGTGGCGATCTACGCCGTCGGGGCCAACACGTGGGTGCACGCGGCCGGCGACCACAACGATCTTCTCCCCCCGGTAGGCTGGGGCGGCGTGACGATGGGCTACCGCGGCGGCAAGCACGCCCACCACCAGCGCAACCAGTACGTCGCCGTCGACGGGCGGATGGTTGTGGGCACCGGCGGGGTGAAGAAGGTCAACCGTCACGGGCTCGTCGAGGCCGGACGCAAGGCCGGCCCCAGATACGTGTGGTTTTACGACGTGGACCGCGGCGGCGTCTGGCGGCAGCAGACGATCGACACGGTCACGCGGGGCGAAGGTGTCGACGGCGTGTGGGGCGCGGCGCACGTGGCCGACCCGAGCGGGCGGATCTTCGGCTTCGTGGGCGACCAGAGCGGACACCACTACTGCCAGAAGTTCCCGAACTTCACCGTCAGCATCTATGACGTCTACCGCAACACGCTCGAGGTCCGCAGCGTGCCGAAGCCGCGGCCGTGGCGCTGGCCCGAGTGCCGGCCGTTCTGCTACCTGGCCGGGAAGGATCGGGTCTTCTTCTACGAGTACATCCACGACAGGAAGGCCGGGCCGGCGCTTAGCCACCGCACGATGGTCTACGACGTTCAGGGCAACGCGTTTGTCGACCTGAAGCCGAAGCGCCAGCCGCCCGGGCTGGCCAACACCGTCGTCTTCCTGCCGGACCAGGACGCCGTCTTTGCCGTGATCGACAGGAAGGCCCAGTGGGTCTACTCGTTCAAGCGCAACACGTGGGCCCCGCTGCCGCTGGCCGGGGCGCGAATCCGCTTCACCGGCCCCTACAGCCAGGTGGTCTACAGCGCCAAGTACGGGGTCCTTGTCACCCCGCGCGACGGCACGCTGCTCATGCGTCCCGACGTGTCCAAGGCGCAGTGGGAATGAAGCGCCGGGTGCCATGGTCCTGCGCGCAGCGGAGGGCCATGACGGCGCCGCGACCACGCATGCCGCCACGCTTCCCGCTTCGCCCTTCGGGCTACGCAGGACAAGTCGCGTGGGAGCATGGCGCCACGGAACCCGGACGTTTCCAAGGCGCAGTGGGAATGCAGCGCGCCTCAGCGCCCATCACCCCAACGCCCGCGGGTCCCACCCGCGGGGTGTCTGCGGACGAGACTGGCCCTCTCACCCCTCCAACCCGAAGGCCGCCTTGAAGACGTCGGCGATCTCCGGATGCAGGTCGGCGTTGATGCCGTCGTCGTCGCACGGCACGCCCAGGGCGCCCAGGTCGTGCTTGAGCTGGACGATCTCCTGCTCGGGGCTGACGCGCGGCGGGACGGCCATCGACAGCGGCACCAGCCAGGCATTCAGCGTGTGACCGCCGTCGACCATCAGGTCGTGCCCGGTGACGTAGTTGGACGCGGCCGAGGCCAGGAAAATCACCGCGCCGTAGAGGTCCTCGGGCCTCTCGACGTAGCCCAGCGGCGTCAGCTCGCGGATGCGCTGCCGGACAACGGTGGGCGTCGAGGCGTGCATCGGCGTCAGGACGTAGCTCGGGCTGATGCAGTTGACGTTGATGTTGAACCGGCCCCACTCGGCGGCGAGCGTCTTGGTCATGTGGACGATGCCGGCCTTCGAGGCGTCGTACGAGGCGTTGCAGTTGGCAATGGTCGCCGACATCGACGCGATGTTGATGATCTTGCCCTCGACCGGAGACTGTCCGATCATCTTCTGGGCCTCGGCCTGGGCGCAGAGGAACGTGCCGGTCAGGTTGACGGCGATGACCTTGTCCCAGTCGGCCTGGTCGAGCGCCTCGTCGGCGCCGAGAATGGCGATGCCGGCGTTGTTCACGCCGATGTCCAGCCGGCCGAAGCGGGCGACCACCTCGTCGGCCATCGCCTGGACGTCGGATCGGCGGGTGACGTCGCACGTGACGAACAGGGCGTCGCGTCCGAGGGCCTTGATTTCGTCGGCGGTCTTGCGGCCGGTCTCGGCGTCGGCGTCGACGATGGCCACGTCGGCCCCGGCCGTGGCCAGCGCCATCGCACACCCGCGCCCGATGCCCACCGCGCCGCCGGTGACCAGGGCCTTCTTTCCGGTAAGATCGAACAGTGACAGATCAGCCATAACGGTCTCCTTCCGGTTCGTTGGTGTCATGGTAGTGCGGCTGGTTACACCGCGCCCGGCGCGAAACCGCAAGCGGTTTCTTTCAGCATTTGCCCATCGCGCGGAGGGCCTGGAAGCTTCGGCTGGGGATATCGTACCCGAGGCCCTCGGGGCCGCACTCCTCCACCACGTACCACTCGGTGGGATGGATCGTCTCGCAGAGGCGGAAGACCTCTTCCCAGTCGGCCTGCCCTTCGCCGATGACGGCGCCTTCGCCGCCGCCGTACTCTTTCAGGTGGACGGACCGCGCCCGGCCGGGGAACTTCTTCAGGATGGCGATGGGATCGCCCCCGCCGCCGGCGCAATTGCCGATGTCCATCTGCATGATCACCTCGTCGCGCGTGCTGCTGAAGAGGATGTCCCACGCGGTGCGCCCGTCGAACCGCACGAAGTCGAACCCGTGGGCGTGGTAGCCGGTGAACATGCCTTCGGGCTCGAGCTTCTCGGCGACGTCGTTGAGGATGTCGGCCAACTCGCCGATGGTCTCCGGCGCGCTCATCCGCAGCTTGTCCATGGCGACGATGAGGAACCGGTTGCCGAGCGTATTGTTGAACGCGACGGTCCGCGCCAGGTTCTCACCCAGCAGCGAGCCGGTCGTCACGTGCATGCCGCAGCAGGCCAGGGAGTTGGCCTCGAGCATGTCGCGGATGTCCTGGCCCGAGTGGCCCATCCATTCGAGGCTCTCGCCGGCGTAGCCCCAGGGCTCGACGCCGACGTAGCCGATCTCGGCGACGGCCTTCAGCGTGGCCGCCAGGTCCTTCTGGCATTCGCCCCGAACGGCATAGAGCTGCAGTGCAACAGGTATGTTCGCCATGATGGTCTCCTGATCTCGTTAACCGGTTAGCCCGTCATTCCTCCCATACCTTCTCGGGCGTGTGGGGGTCCATCGCGGTGCTGGTCGATTCGGCCCGGACCTCGTCAGCGGTGACCTCGCGGGCGAGTCGGCTGGACATGTAGATGCCTTCGCTGATGAGCATCGTGTTCAGGGCGATCTCGGCGGTCGGCAGCAGGTCCACCCGCCCCTGGAGGGCTCCGATCCAGTGGCGCTGCGGCGAGGCATGGCACGGGCTGTCCGGGAAGCACGCCTTCCACCGCGCCTCGGCGGCGTCCAGGTCGAACGTCGTGCTGCCGGACACGTCGCTCAACTCCGAGAAGAACGTCAGCGGGTCCAGCCTGATCCCGCCCTTCGAGCCGAGAATCTTGCTCGATTCGTCGCCCGCCTGGTGCCCGGCCCAGGTCTCCTCGATGTCGAAGGAGATTCCCCCGGCCAGGCGAACCCAGCCCAGGCCCGTCTCCTCGACGCTGTAGTTGCTGAACGCCCGGCGGTCGTCGTACATGTCGAGTTCCTGGTGGGCGGCGCCGGTGACGGTCAGGACGTCGGGGTTGTCCAGCAGGTAGAGGATGTTGGCGATGTGATAGATGCCCATGTCGTACAGCGCGCCGCCGGCGCAGATGCTCGCGTCGACGAAGTTGGCCGTGGCGTACCCGTCGACGAACGGCCGCCCGCGCCGCCGGTAGCCCAGCGACCGGGCGTAGTACGCCTTGCCCAGGTGCCCGTCGTCCATCAGCCGCCGAGCCACCCGCGTCTCCATCGAGAACAGGCTGCCCAGTTGGATGCTGAGCATGCGGCCGTGCTCACCGGCGGCGTTGAGCATGTCCTCGGCGTCGCGGTACGTCCCGGCCATGGGCTTCTCGCAGTAGACGTGCTTCCCGGCGGCCAGCGCCGCGATCGTGATCGGCGCGTGCTTGTTGTTGTGCACGCAGACGTCGACGGCGTCGACGTCGTCCCGCGCGAGCAGGTCGGCCAGGTCGGCGTACCCGTCGGGGATGTCGAAGTCCGCCTTGGCGGCGGCCAAGTTCTTCGGCAGCGCGTCGCACACGGCCACGATGTTCGCGCCGTCGATCTCGCGGTACCACGTCATGTGGCGCCGCCCGACCTGCCCGGCGCCGATCATCCCGATCCGGATCTCATCAGGCATTCCCTTCTCCCGGTGAATCGGACGAGAGTATATCCACCGGTCCGGTTGGGGTCGAGCGTGCTGTCAGGGTGGATCCTGACGGCGTGGGGGGGGCTTGTCCGGACACAAGCCCCCGGTGTATTCACCGGGGGCTGTCCTGCAAACGCGGAACCGGACACTTGGCGCCGCTGAAACGCACCTTCCGCTCACTTGCGGTCGACTGCCCGGGTCATCTCCACGACGATCGCCTGGCCGGCCTTGACCGTGACGTCCCGCCCGGCCGTGAAGATGACGCGGCGGCCGTCCCGGGCGGTCGTCCCGTCGATCTTGCGGCCGTCCAGGGCGGCCGAGGCGTCCTGCACGTGGAATCCTTCGGGGACGTCGAAGGCGAATGTCCGCGCCGTGAGCGTGCCCCACTTGAGGTCGATGCGATCGACCTGGGCGGCGCCGCGGCGTTTCTGCGAGATCGTGCCCCACCCGGCCGGGGCCGTGAACGCGCAGCGGAAGTCCCCCGGCGTGATCCGCGGCGCGAAGCCGATACGGCCGGCCGGGCCGTGAAGCTCGAACCCGCCCAGGCCGATCAGCACGCTCCAACTGGCCATCCCGCGGGCGTAGTGGTCCCCGCACTCGACCTCGTTCCACGGGTTGTGCCGGGCCGGGTGATAGCGATCGTGTATGCCCCGGCAGATGGCCAGGGCCTCGGTAACCATGCCCTCCCAGGCCATGTGCCCGGCGACCTGGTACTCGATGCCGGTCCAGACTTCGTTCTTGTACCTTACGCCCTGCGGCAGGTGGGGGCTGTGCGGCCAGGTGCAGGTGAACAGTCCGGCCTCGCCCCTGTGGGCGAACCAGCGTTCGGGCCTGTGGGCGCGGTTCTGGGGGCCGATGTCCGGCGCCCAGTTGTATCGCCAGATCGACTCCAGCGTCCGCAGGACCGTGGGCCTGGGATACACGTAGCCCAGGGCCACCTGGTGTGCCCAGCCCTGGCCGAAGAGCTGGTCGGCCAGGCAGCCCGGGCCGTACTGGTGCTTCGGGTGCCTCGTCAGGTCCACCTGCTGGACGAAGTACTCCCCGTTGAACAGCCGCTTGACGCTCAGGCGCGAGCCGGAGTCGCATATCGCCCGGCAGCGATCGGCGAACTTCCCGTCGCCCCGTTCGCGGGCCATTTCCTCGCCCGCGCGCAAAGCCGCCAGGTACAGCGAGCCGACCATCGCGTTGGCGCCGTAGAAGTTGATGTCGTACGTGTTGTGCTGCCTGCCCTCAATCAGCCCGTCGTCGTTGGCGTCCTGGGCGATGAGGAAGGCCAGCGCTTTCCTGATCTGCGGCCAGTTGCGCTTCAGGAAGGCGCCGTCTTCGGACATCCGGTGTTCGCGGTAGGCCTTGAGGACGTACCCGCCCTGGCTGTCACCGGCCCAGGCGCCCCACCCTTCCCCGCGGAAGCGGATGGCGCCGGTCTCGGCGATGAACCCAGCGGCGGGGTTGAAGTCCTGCATCTCGCGCACCGACCGCTCCAGCCGAGGGAACAGCCGCGCCGGCGTGTGCGCGTAGTTCCACACGTGCCCGCACGTGCCGTGGCAGCAGCCTTCGCCCTCCCAGGCCCAGAACCGCCCGTTGGCCCACCAGTGGCAGGTGTTGGTGGCCAGCGTGGACGCGGTCGAGCCCAGCCGGTCCAGCAGCCACACCGGAAGCGTCGCGTCGTAGTAGGTCGTGTGCCACAGGCGCGTCCGGCCCGCCAGACGGTCCAGGTTGGCCGCCACGTACTCGACAACCGCCCGGGCCGAGTCGAAGCGCTTGGCGTAGTAGTTGCCGTGTCTCGGGCGGTTGGGAAAGTGCCAGGCGACGACGAAGGTGACGTCGGCCTTGGCGCCGGGCTTAAGGGAGAGCGTCCGTCCGGCGGCCCCGCAAAGCGTTTGCCCGAGGCGGCGCTCGGCCTTCTCGTCCGCGATCAGCCCGTCCATGCCGAACATCGCGTTGGGCAGTTGCCCGCCGGGCACGGCCGGGGCCACGTCGGGGCGGCCCGCTCCGTCCAGCGTGGCCAGGGCCATCGTGCCATAGTCCGGCCGTCCGTCGATGGGCCCGGAGAAGCTCGTCAGGGGCTGGTCGGCGAACTCGATGCGATCGATGTTGATATGACACCACGGACCGGAGGCGGCGTCGACGATCTCCAGCCTCGCCTGCTTGCCGATCAGGTCGGCCACCTTCCAGTTGTGCACCTCGAGCAGTTCTTTCCGCTTGCCGACGGCCGTGCGGACCGCCTTGCCGGCGACGACCAGGTTGATGCACGTTTTGCCCTTCTGGTCGCCCCCGCCGATCAGGAACCGGATGTACGGGCGCTCGATGGTGAACGTCTGGGAGATGAGCTTGCCCTGGAGCCGGTCGTCGCCCCCGAGATACGTGTTGACCAGTTGCTTGCCGGAGTAGCCGCTGACCGGCTGCTGCTTGCGAAGCGTCCCGGCGGCCGGGCCCTTGCCGAAGGCCTTGCCCTGGACGGTCCACGTGCCGTAGTTGTCGGACTCGAAGTCCTCAAAGAGGACGGGCTTTCGCTTCTCTTTCGGCGGTGCGGCGGCCCGGGCCTGGCAGAGCACGCCGGCCAGGTTCGCACCGCGGATCGCCCCGTTCCGCACGACGCCCGACAGCGTGCTGCGACCGTGGAAGCAGACGGCATTCTCCAGCCAGCCGGCCAGTTCGAGCTCGACCGGGTGCGTCGACGTGTTGGTCACCGTGAAGTGCATCAGCGTGGCCGGCAGGGCCGAGTCGTCGGCGTTCAGCGGGATAAACGGGCTGAAGGCCTCCAGGTCGACCTCGACGGGCACGGCCGCGTCGCGGTACTGCACGAAGCCGATCGGATACTCCCCGCAGAACCGCACCGTGCTGAAGCCGCGCGAGTCCAGCGACCGGATCATGCTCTTGCCGCCGGCCTGCACGCGAACGGCAAAGCCCTGTTCGATCGGCGTCGGAGGATTTCGCCCCACGTTGTAGCTCGTGCGGCCGAACCCGGTGTTCTGATGCTTGTTGAAGATTGCCCAGTAGCCCAGCCGGCCGTCGCCGAGCAGGTACACCTGCCCCGTGCAGATCCCCCCGATCGGCATGCCGATGGTCTTCAGGTCGCCGCCGGCGTACCAAGTGCGCTGTCCCTTGGCCGTCAGGCCGGCCAGCCACTTCGGGTCGAGCGTCTTGTCGACGGGCACGAAGTGGTCCGCCACGGGCGCCGCCGACGGCGCGCCCCGGGCCCGCGTGCGGGATGCCACGGCCGCCGAGGCCACCCCCAGCCCGACACACCGCATGAAGTCCCGCCGATCGAGTCCCCCGCCGCCTGGCAAGCCGCCCCCGCACCCCGCCGGGCCGCAACAGCTTTCTTCCGTGCTCATCAGGTCACCTCCGCGCTGTCAGGCGTCGCGCGGACCGCCTGGTTCACAGCCTTCCAGGTCTTCCAATGCCTCTGCGTCGGCCAGGTCCTTGGTTCTTCCTGACGCCCGCTTGTTGCGGATGAGATCGGCAACCGACGGGATGTGCACCTGAATGCCTTCGAGAACCACGGCTGTCGCACGTGAGAACGCTTCGTCGAAATCGAGTCCGGACGCGGCGGTGATGATGTCTATCCGCCTTGGCGCCACGCCGATCTGGAAGACTGTCCCTTCTTTCTCAAGATCGGCCTTGGTGAGATCGTGCAGCGGCGCACCAAAACGCTGAAGGGCCCGCAGAACGGCTTCGGCATTGTCCGTCGCAGGCATGACCCAGATATCGATATCCATCGTCGCCCGAGGATACCCGTGCGCCGCAAGCGCGTAGGCGCCGACGAGAAGGTTAGGTTCCTTCTTGTCGGTGCCTACGCGATGGCCGCCTACGGCTATCCTCGAGCCACAATGGACATCGATATCTGGGTGAGCCGGTCGTCCGAGAACGCTGATGCCGTGCTGCGCGCTTTGCGCCGCTTCG
>Ga0180432_10003539_pt1 | contig 22121 bp, 22 predicted proteins | sample SS_ome_10_FD_132414 | JGI IMG/M metagenome (GOLD analysis project Ga0180432, IMG submission 132414) | Hypersaline lake sediment archaeal communities from the Salton Sea, California, USA - SS_1_MS_2 metaG | ecosystem: Environmental > Aquatic > Non-marine Saline and Alkaline > Hypersaline >...
AAGAACATGATTACTGGTGCCGCTCAGATGGATGGGACAATCCTGGTGGTTGCAGCCTCTGACGGCCCGATGCCGCAGACCCGCGAGCACGTTCTATTGGCTCGCCAGGTCAATGTTCCGGCAATCGTTGTCTATTTGAACAAGGTTGATATGGTGGACGATCCGGACCTGATTGACCTTGTGGAGATCGAAATCCGTGAACTGCTTACTGAGTATGAATTCCCCGGTGATGAGGTCCCAATCATCCGTGGATCGGCTCTAAAGGCGATGGAGAGCGGAGATCCCAACGCAGAAGAATGTAAGTCCATTCTGGAACTGATGGAGGCCGTTGATAGCTACATTCCTTTGCCGGAGCGCGATGAGGACAAACCGTTCCAGATGCCTATCGAGGACATCTTCTCCATCAAAGGACGCGGCACGGTGGCCACTGGTCGTGTCGAGCGGGGAAAGATCACTCCGGGAATGGAAGTGGAGATCGTCGGGATTCATGATGAGGTCATGAAAACCGTAGCGACTAGTCTGGAGATGTTCAACAAGACGCTCGACTACGCAATTGCCGGTGATAACGTCGGAATTCTCCTCCGAGGCATTGAAAAGGACGATATCGAGCGCGGCCAGGTCATCGCCGCGCCGAAGACGATCACACCGCACACCAAGTTCGAAGGGGAAGTCTACATCCTTACCAAGGACGAGGGTGGACGTCACACCCCGTTCTTCGATGGGTACAGACCGCAGTTCTTCTTCCGCACGACGGACATCACTGGAACGGTACGTCTCCCTGAAGGAGTGGAGATGGTCATGCCAGGGGATCACCTGAAGGTCGTCGGTGAGCTGATCCACAATATTGCCATGGACGTGGGACGCCGCTTTGCCATCCGCGAAGGAGGCAGGACCGTCGGTGCAGGCGTTGTAGCGAAGATCATCGAGTAGGCGCGGTCGCGCGATGGCAAAGAAAGGTGAAGCGGTCATCCATGTCACTCTTGCTTGCAGTGAGTGTGCTCACCGCAACTACCACACCAAGCGAAACAAGAACAACAACCGAGAGAAACTGAGTTTCAATAGGTACTGCAAGTGGTGCCGGCGGCATACCCTGCACAAGGAGACCTAGACGAATAAGGGAAGAATAGGCCCGTAGCTCAACCGGCAGAGCGTCCGACTCCAAATCGGAAGGCTGGGGGTTCAAGTCCTCCCGGGCCTGCCAAAAATCAAGAAGGTGACAGCCGGATGTTTGAGAGGATTACAAACTACCTGAAAGGGGTGCGTAGTGAGGTCGACCGTGTTAGCTGGCCGACGCGCAGTGAGGTCATTTCTTTCACCGTTCTCATTCTGGTGTTAGTGGTCATGTTGACGATCTACATCTGGGGAGTGGATACGATTATCCAGGCCGTTATCCGTTTCTTCGTGCAACTCTAGCTCAATCATGCCTATGAAAAAGTGGTACGCGATCCAGACTTACGCTGGCTCGGAGTTGAAGGTGAAAGAAGACCTCAACGAACGAGTGAGAAAGCGCGGTTTGGAAAAGGGTGTTGAGGCATTTCAGGCTGATAGCGAGGAGACGTTCTTCCTCGTGCCGGTGGAGGAGGTCATCACCTCCCGTAGTCGCCGGGGTGCGGGCACCGAGTACCGCATTCCCTACGAATACGATCTTGTTGCGCAACCGAATGAGCGGATCATTCGCGGAGAGGTGATCGCCCGCAAGGCACCACGTCACATGGAAGCCGATGCACAGATTACTGAGCTTGAGTCCTTCCAGCGTGTGATCATTGAGATGACGAACCGCAACGAAGAGGTCTACCTCCTTCCTGGCGACAAAAGGATTCGTCGCGACATACGCCTGGGGGAAAAGATACGAAACGGAGTCCCCCTTACCTCGGATAGCGATGAACAGTTCGTCGTAGCGAACAAGGGAAAGATAGTTCTTAGGGATAAGGTGCGCCGGGTCACATTTGAGTCCTCGGACGGAAAGGCGAAATCAAGATTGATCCCAGAAAAGACGTTGGCAAAAGCGAGAAAGGGAATGCAGCTGCGTAAAGGGGATCTCCTGGAGGAAGAAGATCACATCGTGAGTCGAGCATCCGGCCTTCTCAAGGTGAAGGAGTACAAGGACAAACGGGTCGTCTCAATCCAGCGGATCGAGAAGCGCCGCCTCTTTCCTGGGTACGTCTTTGGAAGGTTGGGCCTTGATGAAGAAGAGATGTTGAACCTGATTGATGGAATCAAAGGGGCCATCCGCTATGTAGGTACCAGGTACAAGCCGACACCGATCGAGGGGCCAGAGATGAAGTTGATTAAGCGGAAAGCCGGCCTGTTGAAAGTGCCAGTTGCTTCCGCCGGTGAGCCGAAGATCGAGGTAGACTTCACGGTCGGCGAAGTGGTGGAGATTGTTGAAGGGCCGTTTGCTGATTTCACCGGAGAGATCAAGGAGATCGACAAAGAAGCCGAGGAGGTTGCGGTGATGGTGAAGATCTTCGGGCGGGAAACCCCGGTACGGCTTGGATTTGAAGGGATCGAAAAGCTGTAGCCGAGCGGGCTAGGAGGAACGATGGCCAAGAAGGTAATCGCGAAGATCAATTTGCATATCCCTGCTGGGCAGGCCACTCCGGCACCCCCGGTTGGTCCGGCCCTGGGCGAGCGTAAGTTGAACATCATGGATTTCTGTAAGAAGTTCAACGAGGCGACGAAGAGCGAGACGCCGGGAGTGGTGATCCCTGTTGTCATCTCGGTGTACATAGACAACAGTTTTGACTTCATTCTCAAACAACCGCCAGCTGCAGAGTTGATTAAGATGGCTGCCGGGATACAATCAGGTTCCTCTGAGCCGAATCGTGTGAAAGTCGCGAAGATCTCCGATGAGCAGGTCAGGCGGATTGCCGAGCGAAAACTCCCTGATCTGAACACCTATAAGTTGGAAAAAGCGATCGAGATTATCAAAGGAACGGCAAGGAATATGGGCGTTGAGGTTGTAGAGACATGAAGCGCAGCAGACGATACCAAGGTGTAGCAACGCTTATTGAATGTGATCGAACATATAGCATTGATGAGGCGGTCGCCAAGCTGAAGGAGTCCGCAACTGCGTCCTTTGATGAAACGGCTGAGGTTTCGCTTAGCCTAGGGATTAAGCCGAGTCAAGTCGTTGTCCGTGGGACCTGCAGTCTCCCGCACGGGACTGGAAAAACCGTGCGGGTGCTCGTTTTTGCAAAGGGCGAATCTCAGACCGAGGCGGAGGAGGCAGGGGCGGATTACGTGGGCGGCGAAGACTTGGCAAAGAAGATCCAGGGAGGGTGGCTTGAGTTCGACAAAGTGGTCGCAACACCGGATATGATGCCCGTTGTGGGAAAGCTAGGGAAGGTCCTTGGGCCCCGCGGGCTAATGCCGAGTCCAAAAACAGGAACAGTCACCAAAGACGTGGGAAATGCGACTAGCGCACTCAAAAAAGGGATGGTCGAGTTTCGCAGCGACCGCTATGGAGTAATTCACAGCATCTTTGGAAAGGTCTCATTCGAAATGGATGCCCTGAAAGAGAACCTCGTGGCTCTCATACGTAGTGTTGGTGAGCGGCGTCCTGAAGAGGGCGTGAAGGGGCGCTTCATCCAAAAAACGAGCATAGCTGCTACTATGGGAGCGGGAATCATCATAGATCCCGGCGAGGTCACAAGAGTGGCGGAGCAAGGTGGCTTGGAGTAAGCGATGCCTGCAGAAACGAAAATAGAAGAAGTGGCCTGTCTCAAGGAGAAGTTCGAACAGGCCGTGTCATTGGTTCTCGCTGACTACCGGGGTCTCTCAGCAAACGAGATGGTGGAGCTGCGTGAGCGGTTCACCAAAGCGGGCGCGGAGTTCCGAGTGGTCAAGGATACACTTGCCCGTATCGCAGCAGAGCAAGCGGGCTTGAGCAACCTGGTGGATTTCTTCGCTGGTCCGATAGGCATTGCGTTTGGTTATGATGACCCTGTTCTGGCGTTCAAGCTGTGCGAGGAATGTCGCAAGGCCTATTCTCCTCGCTATACGCTGCGAGGAGGGGTGTTCGAAGGAGAGGTCATAACAGAAGACAAGCTGTTGCGCTACGCGACCCTTCCTTCTCGCGAGGAGCTGTTGGCGAAGTTGGCGATGCTCCTGGCAAGCCCCATGCGTGCACTGGCGGTTGTGTTGCAGGCGAAGCTTCGTGAATTGGCTACAGTGTTGAACGAAATCCGAAAACAACGTGAACAATAAGATAAGGAGGAGCAAGAATGGGTAAAGAGGAGATCCTTCAGGAAATAGAAGATATGACCGTGAAGGACCTGGCCGATTTGGTTGAAATGATCGAGGAGCGGTTCAACGTCTCCGCGGCCGCGATGGCGCCGGTTGCAGTGGCGGCAGCTCCGGGTGCTGGGAGCGGGGCTGAGGAGGCTGCAGCGGAGAGCTTCAAGGTTGTTCTTACCAATCCGGGGCAGAAGAAGATTCAGGTGATCAAGGAGATCAAGGAGATTACCGGTAAAGGCTTGAAGGAGTGCAAAGACCTTGTTGACAACCTCCCCGCTACGATCAAAGAGGGAGTAGGGTTAGACGAGGCGACAGGTATCAAAGACAAGCTAGAGGCGGCGGGCGCTGAAGTCGGACTCGAGCAGTAACGCCGGCGTTGTTGTGAATCTTCTGCTGCGATCTGTCCGAAGTTATTGCTGCCTTGGGGCAACGTGTTTATTTCGAGGGGGAGAATGAAGCAGCGAGAACGACGATCCTACGGGCGGATACAGGAGATCCTTCCACCTCCTTACCTGCTGGAGGATGAGCGAGAATCGTTCGGCAGATTTGTGGAGGAAGGGGTAAGGAAAGCTTTTTCCGACGTATCCCCTATTGAAGGCCACGGGAAAAACGGCCTCTTGCTGGAGCTTATCAATCCTTATCTAGGTGAAGCGAGAAACACGGAGCGGGAGTGCAAGGACAAGGATCTCACCTATTCGCGTCCACTGCGCGTTACTGCGCGTCTGCTTCAGGAAGGCAAGCTCCTGCAAAAGACAGAACTCTATATCGGCGACTTCCCGATGATGACCAGTCGCGGTACGTTCATCATCAACGGATCTGAAAATACCCTTGTCAATGAGCTGACTCGCTCTCCCGGGGTATATTTTACCCAAGAGGACAGGCATCTTTATAAGGGACACATCTTGCCCGAGCTGGGGGCATGGCTGGAGGTCATCCTCGATACCCGTCGATTAACACTCAAAGCGAATCTCGATCGTAAGTGCAAAGTGTTGGCAACTGTACTGCTGAAAGCCCTGGGCCTCAGTGAAGAAAGGATTTGTACCTATTACAGTTTTGAGGTTGCGCCGGTCAGCGTGGAAACTCTGGAGCCTTACGTCGGCCACCGTGCTGCTGAGGAGGTGAAGCAGGGCGAAGAGGTTCTTCTTGCTCCCGGCGAGCTGCTCCAGAAGCAGCATTTAGCGCGCTTGGCCAATGCAAAAATCTCTTCTGTGCGACTTGTCAATCGCTTTATCCAGAAAACTCTGGGTGAGGATCAAATCATGTCACAGGAGGATGCGCTACGTGCGATCTATCACCGTCTTCGACCGTCCGACCGAGCCTCGCTGGCCCAGATGGGAGAGTATATCGAGAACCTGTATTTCCATCCCACAAGCTATCATCTCTCCGCAGTCGGTCGGTTCAAAGCGAACCGCAAGCTGGGAATGGCCCTTAAACAGCCGGTTTTGTACCTTGCTGACATCGTACGAACGATAAGGCTTCTCCTTGAGGTTCCGGAGGATCCGGGCCTTCTTGACGAGAAGGATCACTTGGCAAACAAGCGGGTTAGGCTTCCCGGCGAACTCGCTGAGAACGCCTTGCGCACTGGGCTTGTACGCATGGCCCGCATTGCGCGCGACAAGCTTTCCAAGTATGCCCTGGATGAGAAGGATACAATACGGCGTCTCATATCGAGCCGTACGGTGCAAGGAGCGATTAACCAACTCTTTTACACCGGTAGGTTCTCGCAATTTCTCGAGCAAACGAATCCGTTGACTGAGTTGACTCACAAACGTCGTTTGAACGCGCTTGGGGGTGGGTTAACCAAACGACGGGCAAAGATCGAGGTGCGGGACGTTCACTCCTCTCACTACGCGCGTATTTGTCCGATCGAGACGCCAGAAGGGCAGAACATAGGGTTGATTACATCTCTGGCGAGCTACGCGCGGGTAAACGAGTACGGCTTCTTGGTGGCGCCTTACCGAAGGGTCGTGAAGGGTAAGGTGACAGATGAGATCGTCTACCTGATGGCCGATGATGAGGAGGAATACAGGATTACTCCGGCCACCACGCCGGTGGGGAAAAACGGACGCATTCAGGGAGAGCGGGTTGAAGTGCGCACCGGCCGTGAGGAATTGCATTTGGTTGAACCGAAAGAGGTTGATTTTATGGGGGTTTCTCCGAAGGCCTTGGTTGGAATCTCCTCTGCGTTGATACCATTCCTCGAGCACGACGATTCTAATCGAGCACTTATGGGTGCAAACATGCAGCGTCAGGCGGTTCCGCTTCTACACCCTGAGGCTCCGTTGGTCGGGACCGGTCTAGAACGCCAGGCAGCGATGGATTCCGGCATGCTCATCCTTGCCGAGGAGGACGGCGTGGTCAAAGAGGTAGACGCTCGGCAGATCGTTTTGCAGCGCGGTCGGAAGAATTGGACCTGCCCGCTTATCAGTTTCGAACGCTCAAACCAAGACACGATTATCCACCAGCGCCCGGTCGTTAACGAGGGGGAGACGGTGAAGCGGGGAGACCTCCTTGCCGACGGTCCGTCAAGCGACTTGGGAGAACTTGCCTTGGGAAGGAATATTCTCGTTGGCGTCATGCCATACGAGGGATACAACTACGAGGATGCCATTGTTATCAGCGAGCGGCTTGTGCGCGAGGACCTGCTCGACTCGATTCACATTGAGGAATTCGAGATCAAGGCAGAAGAGACCAAGCTGGGCCCGGAGGAGATTACAGCCGATATTTCCAATATCTCCAAGGAGGATCTGAAGAACCTAGACGAAGAAGGGATCATCCGAGTCGGCACAGTAGTACGAACTGGAGACATTTTGGTTGGGAAGATCACCCCACGCGGGGAATCCGAGCCAACGCCGGAGGAGAAGATCTTCCGCTCTATCTTTGGAGAACGAGCCCGTAACGTGAAGAACACTTCGCTACGCATGCCCCCGGTCTCCGGAACAGCGAAAGTGATCAAGGTGAAGAAGTTTTCCCGCGATCAGGGGGACGAGCTCGACGCCGGCGTGAACGAGTTGGTGAAGGTGTTTGTTGCGCAGCGCAAGAAAATCTCTGTGGGTGATAAGCTCGCTGGACGCCACGGGAACAAAGGGGTCATCTCGACCATCCGCCCAGTGGAGGAAATGCCGTTTCTCCCAGATGGAACCCCACTTGATATCATACTCAATCCGATGGGGGTCCCGTCGCGTATGAATCTGGGACAGATCTTTGAGGCCAATCTTGGCTGGCTCGCTTACTTAAGGGGTGAGTTGCTGGCCTCACCGATTTTTGATGGTGCACACGAGGATGAGATTCTCGCCGAGTTGCACGACGTGCGAAAGAAGGCAGGGTTGGCTGATGGAGATAACAACGATGGTAAGGTCGTCTTGCGCGACGGCCGCACCGGCGTACCTTTTTCTCGGCCGATTACCGTCGGATACATGTACGTTTTGAAGCTAGAGCATATAGCCGATGAGAAGATACACGCTCGCTCCACTGGACCCTACGCTTTGATCACCCAACAGCCGCTGGGGGGCAAGGCCCAATTCGGCGGCCAACGCCTGGGAGAGATGGAGGTGTGGGCGCTCGAGGCTTATGGTGCTGCGACCTTGCTGCAAGAGATGCTTACGGTGAAGTCGGACGATACGAGGGGGAGAATCCAGCTGTACAAAGCAATCCTGAAAGGCGAGGAGTTTCCAAAGCCTGGTTTACCCGAATCGTTCCGCGTCCTGCTCCGAGAGCTTCGAAGCCTTGGACTTCACCCGAGACTGCTTGACCAGGATGAGCACGAAATCGACATCAACTGATGAAGGCGAGCCTCCTGAACGTTCGGCCGGTTTTGTCCTTTTCTCCATTGGAGAGGAAGGCGAGCGGCGTTTCCTCCTCCTTCGACACCGTAATGGAGGGCATTGGGGTTTCCCCAAAGGACGGATCGAAGCCGGTGAGGATGACAGAATAGCGGCTTTGCGCGAAGCTCGGGAGGAGACTGGAATCGATGAGATTGAGCCGATCCCGAGTTTCCGCGCGACTAGCACGTATCAATTCATCCGGAACGGATCACCAGTTTCCAAGGAAGCGACCTATTTTCTCGGGCGCGTCGGGTCGGACGATGTCGTCCTCTCCGATGAGCACGTGGAGTGCCGATGGCTCGCTTACCCAAGTGCCTGGGAGATTCTGACCTACGCAAAGACGCGCGAGGTTCTTCGCGCAGCGAATCTGTACCTCGACCCCCCCGCGGTGAGTAAGTGATGTAATCGAAGGAATGAGACAGCAACTGGCGGCGTTTGCACGGTCTTTGAAGAGGTGGTTTACCGAAGCAACGGGTGACTGCCTGAGGCTCCAACTCCTACGAGTGCAATCCCCTAGTACTTACTGGTTCACGTCAAAGGTTATACACGTGTCCATATTTGGCGGTGATGTAGTCCACGAAGCAGGAAGCATTCAGGTCTTCACCAGTGATGTTCCTGATGAGCTCCTTGGGGTCGTAAATCTTTCCGAAGCGGTGCACCTTCTCCCTCAGCCAGCCGATTAGGCTTGTGAGATCGCCGCTGGCGATCCGCTCTGTGAGATCGGGCATTTCTTTCTTCACTTGAGCGAACATCTGGGCGCCGTAAAGATTGCCGAGCATGTACGATGGGAAGTACCCGAACATAGCACCGGCCCAATGCACATCTTGTAGAACGCCGCGCGCGTCATCTTCGGGTGCCACCTCCAGATACCGCTCCATCGCCTCTCGCCACAAACCGGGGAGGTCTTTCACTGCGATCTTGCCGTTAATCAGGTTCTCTTCGAGCTCAAAGCGAAGCATGATGTGAAGGTTGTAGGTAACCTCGTCGGCCTCGACGCGGATGAGCGACGGTTTGACCATGTTGGACGCCCGATAGAATGCTTCGGCGGGAACCCCGGCAAGCTCGGGGAAAACATCGGCCAGCATCGGCTGAAAGAAGGTCCAGAAGGCAAGGCTTCTCCCGACCATGTTCTCCAGCAAGCGCGATTGCGATTCGTGAATCCCGCTGGAAGAGCCTTCATCCAGTCCGCTCCACTTCAGCTCCGGGGCAATTCCTTGGTCGTAGAGCGCATGGCCTCCTTCGTGCAACGCGGTGAACAGGGCTGGGAGGAGGGCTTCTTTTCTGTAGCGGGTTGTTACGCGGACGTCGCTTGGTCCTGTGGTGATCGTGAACGGGTGGACCGTTGTGTCAAGCCGCCCGGCGGAGAAGTCGTATCCGATGAGTTCCAGTGTCCGGAGCGAAAGCTCCCTCTGTCGGTCGATGGGGAAATCCCGTTCTAGAAATCCGCGCTCTGGGGGCGTGCCGTGGTCCATCAGATCTTTGATGAATGGTACAAGTTGCTTTTGCAGTGGCTCGATCAACGACCGGAGTTCGTGAGTCGTCATTCCTGGTTCGTATTCTTCGAGGAGGGCGTCGTAGGGGTTCATCTCATATCCATAGTATTGCGCCAACTTTTGCGAATAGTCGACCATCTTTTCCAGATGTGGTTGGAAAAGCGTGAAATCGGAGGATGCCTTGGCCTGTTCCCACACGGACTCACTCAACGAGCGTGCAATTGAGAACTCCTCGTAGAAGTCGGATGGAATGGCCCTGTGGCGACGATGAGCCTTTCCGACCACCCGCACACTGGCTCGATCTTCCAGTGAGAGATCGTCCCTTTCTTCCAAGCTTTCTAGGTAGCGACCAAGTTCATCGCAGGTCAAACGCTCGAAGATCATCTTGGAGAGTTGCCCGATCACCTCGGCCCGAGCGTCGTGCCCACTGGATGGAAGATAGGTCCGCTGGTCCCAATAGAGCAAAGCAAGGGTCGACTGCAGCTTCCCGATCTCACGCAAGTGTGCTTGGTATGCTTCCAGTGTGTTCATGTGACTCCTCCTGTTGGTTTCAAGACGTCGGCTCACTTGGCAAGAGTATACCGCTTGCTGGGAATAGATGAAAACTCCCCACATGATGCTGGCAAAGGTATGGGTCGACTTGACCTGCTGTTGGGTGGCGCATTCTGTCCTTCCATGGTCGACATATACGAAAAACACCCCATTACATAGGATTTTCCTTGCAGGTGACTTTCGCTAATCGGATGCCGCGCGCACGAAATTTGCCAGGGTGCCAATTCCCTCGATCTCAACCTCTACCGTGTCGCCGGAGGACAATGGGCCAACCCCGGCCGGTGTTCCAGTTGCGATGACATCCCCCGGCTCCAGGGTCATGAAGGCGGTGATTTCGGCGATGATCTCCGGGATTGAGAAGACCAGATCGCTGGTTGATCCGTCCTGTCTGATCTCGCTGTTTAAGCGGAGCACAACGTGAAAGGGTCCTTCGATCTCGTCCTTGGTGACGATCACTGGTCCGAGGGGAGCGGACGTGTCGAACCCCTTTGCTCGTACCCAATTCTTGTCCCACTTCTGTGCTTCGCGGTCGGAAACGTCGTTCATGCAGGTGTAGCCGTGGATGACCTCCATCGCATCCTTGGCTCTGACATTGCGACAGCGGCGATCGATGATAATGGCGAGTTCGGCTTCGTAGTCCACTCTTGAACTTGGGGGAAGTACGATCTCTTCCCCCGGTCCGATTACCGCAGAGGGTGGTTTGAAGAACAGTAGAGGACGCTCCGGGAGGGGATTGCCCAATTCCTGTGCGTGCGCGGCGTAGTTACGTCCGAGGCAGATGATCTTTGTCGGAGTACACGGGGAAAGGAGCCGCACCTTCTCCGGCGAAAATTCCGTTTTCCCCTTGATGATGATCCCGTTACGGAGTTGCCCCGCCTCCGGCTGATCGGAACCGGGGAGCATGAATCGAACGTGACGCATGATCTCCTCCTTGCTGCTCTACGGAGAGCGACAGAACCCTTGAGTGACTTCAGGTTGATGGACCTCGCTTCTGGCTATCCACTGCCGCGTTGCTTGATAGGTTCAGATCTTAGCATGGGTTTCGCTTTTGGTAAAGCATCGGCGGTGTTCTTTCCGCCTCGTTTGCGGCTCTCTTCCAAATGGGACTGTGGCCAGGAGTTAATGGTTGGCGGATAGTCGATGAGGTGTGTGGGGTCAACCCAGTGCGCTCTACGGCTGCTCTCTCGTGCCATCGCTTGCGGGTGAAGAGGCCAAAAAAAGGCGGCTCAAAACGAGCACCCCACTGAGGTCAGTCGGATCAGATCCGCAACCTAAGGCGGCGGTCAGGTACGCGTACGCTTTCAACATTTCGTCGGAGGCCCTTTCCAATCGCCGTTGTCGTAAGCCGAACAGAGACGTCTCCAGTGCCGAGTTGAGAAGGGATAGTGTGTGCTTGGCGGCGACGGAGATTGGCTCGCGCCCCATTGGATTGAGAGGCGTCGTTTCGAGGCGCGCGAACAGTGCCTGCGCGCACGGGATCAATCCGGGTATCTCCTCTTGTGGAGATACGCGCTTGACGAAGTGCCTGCCTCCTGTTCCTTCAAGGAGGTTAATGACTTGCTGAATGTGGAGACGTTGTGCGGCAGGAGTGGGGGAGAGGACTGCTAGGGTCGTAAGGGTCATCGCCATCCGTAGTTGTTCTGCCATAGACGCGAGCCTTCGCTCGATGGAAACATCTTCTTTGGCCTCTTGGGAACCGGGTTCGGCTTGAGTGGCGGTTCCGAGCGAGCCAAGAACGAGCAACCCAACGACTAGAATCAGTGCGATTGCCCACTGTTGTGCAGTCTTCATGTTGTCCTCCAAGCTTGTTTGACTGTACACTCTCCTGCCTGTTAAGTACCATCATCTCTCGGTCAAATTCTCATCAACAATTGGTGGTACAAGCTTGTATCCAAATCCGGGGACGTTGACGATTAGCTTTGGGGCATCCGAACAGACGGCGGTCAGCCGGCGGCGCAACAGATACACCTGCTGCTTGACGTCCTTTGAGTCGGCATAGCTTGACGTTGACCACACAGCAGCGAGGATTTCCTTATCGGAGAAGACACGGAAGGGGTCGCTTGCCAGCAGGCGAAGAAGCGCATATTGCTTGGGGGGCAAGGGCACTTCTTTCCCGAACAGCGAAACGTGCTTGGCGATTTCATCGATCCGCAAGGCACCGTGCGCGATGATTGGAGGGCGAGCGCTTGGGCTGTTGGCTGCGCACGCAGTCTTCTTATTCTGCGCCTCCCGTCTCAGAATGTGCCGTATGAGCCAGAGAATAAACCCGATGACAAGACCATCAAACGCGAAGCCAATTCCGGAAGCGATCAGTGTCGTGCTGCGTATGCGCTCCCCGACCGTGGACGCGTTGACGCCGATGCGTACGTATCCACTCTCTGATTCTTGGTCTTCCGTGGTTGCGAAAGTCGTTGGAATAATCACATCGAGGAAGCGGGGGCCGTCGCCGAGGCGGCGCTGTTCCACCGTGCGACCGGCGCTTGGGACGGGCGGTCGCAATAGATCAAGAGAATCGCTGTCTTGGGTGCGCTCATCAATCAGAACGGCGGTTCCGGAGACCACTTGTACATAAAGAGCGCTGCCCAGAAGCAAGAAGCGCGCAGCCGTCTCGACCATCTCCTCGTCTCCACCTCTACGCCACGCCTCTGCGACGTTGGCAAATGCAGCCGCGTATGCCGTGCTGCGCTCAACAAATGCTTCGTGAACAACGGCGTGGTAGGTGTGTACAAACAGGCCGACGGCAAGGCCGGTCAGCAGCACGGCGGCTGCGCAGATGCCAATCGCAAGTCTTTGAATAGGTATATCCCGTCTGCTGCTCACGTTTCTAAAGGTAGACAGTGACTAGCAAGAAGGCAAGGGGGTCAGCGTGGATTGATACGGATTTGACCCCGCAACGATTCTTCAGTGACCAGGGTCCTTCTACCGCTGTGGTCGGTTATCCAAAAAAAGGAGGATCCATGAAAGAGAAGGCGAAACACAACCGGAGTAGCGGATGGGCACACACAGTGATGACGATGGCCGTTGCGTGCTTCATCGTTATCATGGCGCTACCGGTCTCTGCCGGTGTGGGGCATTCAGAAGAAAGACAAGGCGGGCAACCGCCCGCTCTTGTAGGACTCACAAGCATCCTGGAACGTCTCGACGCAGAGCTTGAGCGGCTTCAGCATGCCGAGTTTCCCGCGCTGGAAGAGCAAGTCGAAGGAATCCTTGGGCTGTTGGAGGAACTGAGTGAAGAATTGGCCGTTGCCCCAGACAGTGACGAAGGCAGACCGCGGATCGAGGAGCAGCTCGTTAAGCTCGATCTCATGCTCCACCGTCTGGTCGCCGTGTTGGAGAGGATCGTGGAGCGGGCAGATGCAGCGCCCAAGCCTTCCCCCGAGAGAGAAAGGGCACAGGAAGAGCTGAAAGAGCTCCGCCAGTGGGTCGATGGCTACATTGCTGGAGCCACCAGGCGAATGGGCCGGATTGAGGCGCAGCAGTTCGAGAGAACGACGAAGGCCATGCTCGGTGAGATTGCCAAACAGCTTCACCGTATTGGACAGCGGGCCAGGGAGTATCAGCCGGAAAAGGCCCGGATGGAGCTTCTGACCGAGCGGATTGAGGTACTGTTAGCCCGCCTTGATCGCTTCATCATTCAATCCCTCGGGCAACCACCGATGGAAGAGCCGCTCTGGCAAGCGCCGTAGAGCCATCAGCACCTGCTTGCGTTTGCACACACCCGGCGAGGAAACCTCGCCGGGTGTGTGCTTGATGCCATCCGGTGATGTGCCACCAGCGTGGGATTGACGGACGGTCAGATTTTTCATTCCTTGTAGGTTTTGACCCGAGCGGCGAGCGAATTTCGTGGAAGAGGAGAGGAAGCCGGGATCACAACCGGTAATTGCCCCCTTGAGAATCAAGACCTTTCTCAACGGCCGAAAACACGGTACACTTGTACGAGAAGGCACATTTCACCCTGTTGGATTCACAGAGGGCGGGTTGCCTCTACGCTTGTGGAAAATTACGACTAAAGGAGAAAAAGACGGTATGGCATCTCAAGGCGTCACTCCCCGCAGTGAAGACTATGCACGCTGGTACACCGATGTGGTGAGGAAGGCGGATCTAGCCGACTATGCGCCTGTGCGCGGCTGCATGATCATCAAGCCGTACGGCTACGAGCTGTGGGAGAACATAAAGGCTGCGCTGGATCGGCGCTTCAAGGCCAGCGGGCACAAGAACGCGTACTTTCCGCTGTTCATCCCGATGAGCTTCATCCAAAAAGAAGCCGAACACGTGGAGGGATTCAAGCCCGAGCTCGCCGTGGTGACACACGGCGGCGGCAAGGAGCTGGAAGAGCCGCTCGTAGTGCGACCAACCTCCGAGACGATCATCGGCTATAGCTTTGCCGAGTGGATTCAGTCCTATCGGGATTTGCCGCTTCTGATCAACCAGTGGGCAAACATGGTGCGCTGGGAACTGCGGCCCCGCCTGTTTCTGCGTACGATGGAGTTTCTGTGGCAGGAAGGACACACCGCTCACGCGAGGAAGGAAGAGGCGGAGGAGGAGACGATGCGAATGCTCGACATCTACGCCGATTGCGCGATCACCGAAGCGGCCATCCCCGTCATCAAAGGGCTAAAGAGCGTGCAGGAGAAGTTCGCCGGGGCCGAAGCCTCCTATACCATCGAAGCGATGATGGGGAACAAATGGGCACTGCAGTCAGGGACGTCGCATTTCCTCGGCCAGAATTTTGCCAAAGTATTCGGCATTCAGTACCTCGATGAGAACAACGAGCAACAGCTTTGTTGGACGACCTCATGGGGCGTCAGCACCCGCATGGTCGGGGGGGTTGTGATGGCACACGGCGACGACAAGGGTCTGAGGCTTCCTCCTCGAATCGCGCCGATCCAGGTGGTGATCGTGCCGATTTGGAAGACGGACGAAGAGAAGACGCTTGTTATGGAAACGATCAACGAGCTTCATGCTGTGCTAGGTGCCGCCGGGGTGCGCGTACACATTGATGATCGCGTGGGAATAACCCCGGGGTTCAAGTTCAACGACTGGGAGATGCGCGGTGTGCCGTTGCGGATGGAGGTTGGTCCAAGGGAGGTGGAGGCGGGCACGGCAATCCTTGTTCGGCGAGATACTCCGGGCAGGGAGGGCAAGCAGTCCGTATCTGCTGCGGATCTCGTTTCCACTGTCATTCAGCTGCTTGATTCGATCCAGAACAACCTCCTTGTGCAGGCGACGGCGTTTCGCGACGCCAACTTGCACGAGGCCGGCTCGCACGAGGAGCTCAAGGAAATCGTGAACGAGGGCTGGGCACTGATCTGGCACTGCGGCACTGCGGAATGCGAGAACCGGATCAAAGAGGAGACGAAGGCCACGTCCCGCTGCTTTCCGCTCGATCTAAACGAGGAGTGGCATCCGAAGGGAAAGACCTGTACCGTCTGCGGCAAACCGGCTCAGGGGTTGGCCTACTTTTCTCGTGCGTACTAGCGATGGCCGCAGACTGACTTGAAGGCGATTTCGGCAAGCGCGCAGACACTCATCGTTGTCCTTTTATGTGTAACGATTCTTGCCGTCCTAGTTGCGGCCGGCGCCGCAACTGGGAATGGCACGCTTGAGATGCGTGGCCTCACCTGGCGGACGATTGTCTACTATTACCGTCCCGGGATCTACCGCGAGATCTACAACCCATCGAGCAATCGACGCTTCCTCGCCAAAGCTGCGTAGGTTGATGCCAATTGGTTGCACATCCGTGCGTTCTACAATGGAACTGCGGATGGTGGGTTGATCGGAAACGATGTCGAAGCGCAAACCGCCCTAGGAGAGGCGATCGCCGCGGCTCATGCTCGAGGGTTCAAAATCTTCCTTTCCCCGTACGTGGACTCGCATGATTGTTGGGTCGTTGCCCGCTGGAGACTCGATGAGCAGTTGTGGACACAGACTGTGCTCAGGTGGGCTCGATTCGCGCAAGAAAACGACGTTGAGATGTTCTCCCCCGGTGTGGAGATGTGCCTCATCTTTGATGCGGACACTGCCGGTGAGTGGCTCAGGCAAATCCTCCCTCAGATTCGCGCGGTGTACGAGGGCCAAGTCGTCACCGCCGAACACCCCTATATCGGCCGCTGGGAAACCCTCGATCAGCACCGTGCCTTCGAAGGCTACGACGGCATCGGGATGACGATCTTCCCCTGGAAGCGCTACGACGACGGGACGCAAGACATCCGTAGTCTTGAAGACTTCATCGACGACGTACGGGAACGCTCGCGCGTCATCGACTTCCTCGGTGATAAGTACGACATCGACTGCCGATTCGTCGCCGTCCTGGGGATGGACTACTGGTACGGTGCCTTCCCCAATCCAGAGACACTAGCAGAGGCCTACTCCCGCGGCTTGGATGTCCTTGCGCAGGCCGGCCGAAGGGGCGCGTTTCTTCACCTGTGGGCCTCAGAACCGGATCATCTGGGAGCAAGCACCGCCGTTGAGGAAATGCTTACGGGTGCGGTGGGCCGGTGCAGAGAATGACTAGTGGAGGAAGCCGAAACTCTACCAAGGATCACGGAAGTGTTGCCGGACGCTATCGCCAGCGGACGACGATCGACTCCCGCTGAAACAGCCGCACCGCGACGTAGACCAACAACAGGTCAATCGCGCCGATCCCCAAGGCGAGGATCCAAGTCAGGGTTGGCGTGAACCAAACCAGCCCTGTCACCTGCACACCAATCAGGACGAAGATCGGCAGCACGATCACGACTGCGATGCCCTGTGCTCCTTTGGGGTCGCTGGCGCGGGAGGAACCGATCACGCCCAGTACGAAGCTCGTCACCGCTACAGCCGGGGTCAGCAGGAAGAGCGCCAGGTACCACGTCGGGGAGAGGATAAAACGCAGTAGATGCCCCCATCCCAGGCCGACGGCGGCGCCCACGAACAGCCCCGCACAGACCCAGGTGGCAACAAATGCGGGGATGGCTCCGGACAGAGCCTTGCCCGCCAGAAGTTCCCACGTCCGTACCGGCGTGGCCAGCAGCGGCTCCAGCGTGCGGGTGATCTTCTCCTCGACGATGCTCATTGTGGCAAACACATTGGCGATCATCGCAGGGACGATCAATAGAAAGAAGTGGAACTGTGAGAGAAGCAGCACTCGGAACTGGTCCGCCGCAGACAGGCTCGGCAGCACGCCCGCCGCGGTCTGCGGTACCGTTTGGAGCATCGCCGTGGTGGCCGCCTGCCCGTCGACGAAATTGGAGACAAGCCAGATCAAGAGAAGCGCCTGTCCGGTGACCAACAAGGGGATGAGGACGACGTAGAGCAGGTTACTGAAACTTGCTGTCATCACCGCCCATTCCTTGCGCAGTACGTTGGTGATTCGCTTGACGGTCATGAAGGCGAGGCCTCCTCGTCGCGCACCAGGTGCAGGTACACTTCCTCGAGGGAGCGCTGTTCCTCGAAGATCTCGAGTACCCGTCCACCGGCCTCCACGATGCGGGACACGAGTTCCGGTCGATCGCGATCGGAATCCTCAAGCCGAACCGTAATTCTCTCTTCTTGGCGTTCCGCATCGAGGACGAAGGCGAGCTGTTTTACGGTTTCGAGCAGTTCATCGCTTACAGATTCCAATCGGACGATGATCGATCTTTGGAACTGCCGCCGCCGCAGATTATCGGCCGTATCGAGTGCGATCAGGCGAGTGTGTACCACCGCAATGCGATCGCACAGCTGCTCCGCTTCGGCAAGGTTGTGGGTGGAGAGAAAGATCGTGCGCCCGGCCTGGCTCAGATTGGAGATCAGTTTCCTCAACTCGCTGGCAACCTCAGGATCGAGGCCGGCGGTCGGCTCGTCGAGAAACAGGACCTTCGGCTCGTGCAACAAGGCCCGTGCCAGAGCCAACCGCTGCTTCATCCCCTTGGAAAACGAGGCAACCCGGTCGCCTTGCCGCTCCCACAACCCGATCAGCCGCAGGTATTTCTCGATCTGCGTCTGGCTGTCGATGGAGGAATAGAACCCGGCGAAGTACTGGAGGTTTCGCTTGGCGGAGAGTCGCTCGTAGAATCCCGGCGCCTCTGGGAGAAGACCGATCGCCTCGTGCAGCCGCTCCGGTTCCCGATCGGGGCGGATGCCAGCGACCATCGCGCGGCCGGAGGTGGGGGCGATGATTCCCGCCAGCATGCGGATGGTCGTCGTCTTGCCGGCGCCGTTGGGCCCGAGGAACCCGAGGATCTCGCCCGCACTTGCGTGAAGTGTGAGTGCGTCCACCGCAAGCCGGTTGCCAAAGCGTCGTATCAGGTTGTCCGTTTCGATGACGTGCATCATCCACTCCGTGGTTGCGTGATCTTACCTAATGACCTATTTGCATACCATAATGACTATAATGACAGCGCTGGATTCTCGTTATTGGGAGGAGTGCGATGGGAAGTAGCGTCGGGTTTGCACTGTTGCTGACGACGCTTGCCGGGTTATCCACCGCCATCGGCGGTCTGTTGGGGATCCTCGTGCGCAAGCCCGGCCCGGGCTTCATGGCGTTGACGCTGGGCTTCTCCGGTGGGGTAATGATTCTCGTCTCGTTTGTCGAGCTGTTGCAGAGCGGGATCGAGTCGGTTGGATTCGCCCCCGCTCACCTGGCGTTCTTCCTGGGCATGGGCGCGATGTTCCTTGTCGATGTCCTCATTCCGCACGACTACATGGCCGAGCACCACCATCCCGGCGGAGACGAGCGCCACAGCCAGTTGATGAAGACCGGTCTGTTTGTCGCCCTGGGCATCGGCATCCACAACTTTCCCGAAGGGATGGCCTCCTTTGCCGGTGCCCTTGAGGATACGTCGGTCGGGATCGCGATCGCTACGGCCATTGCCATCCACAACATCCCGGAGGGGTTGGCCGTGGCCGCGCCGATCTACGCCGCAACAGGCAGTCGAAAGAAGGCCTTCTGGTGGTCGTTTCTGTCCGGGATCGCCGAGCCGATAGGAGCCGGCCTCGCCGCGGTGATATTGTTGCCCTTCTTAAGCGAAGCCGTTCTTGGCTACGTGCTCGCCGCCGTTGCTGGAATCATGGTCTTCATCTCGCTCGACGAATTGATTCCGGTTGCCCGCTCGTTCGGCAAGGAACACCTCTCCATCGTGGGCGTCGTTGTCGGCATGGTCATCATGGCCATCAGCTTGTGGATGCTGCAATAGGGAAGGTGTGCGTGGCAATTCGGCAGGCTCATCCTCAAGTATCGCTGGTGGTGGCTGGCGGGGGTGCTTGCGCTTACCGCCCTCTTTTTCGCGCACGTTCCGGGAATGGAGATCGAGGACGACGAGTCGACGTGGTGCGCAGAAGGGGACCCGACGCTTAGGATCTACAACGCGTTTGAGGAGCGCTTCGAATCCGCTACCAGGGCATCGCACGGCGCGGATCCCTTTTCCTACACGGTCCCCCCAGCGCGCACCGGCCACCGCCCCACGAGCCGGCGAAGTAGAACACCGGCTTGACGAGCGTAGACAGTCCATAACCGGCAACGGCGAGCCATGTTCGGCTCTTTAACCGATCCGAGAGCCAGCCAAAGCCCACCCTCAGCAACGAAGCCATCGACTCCGCCACCCCTTCGATCAACCCGATGAACGTTGTTTGCACGCCCAAGACGCTCGCCAGAAATAAGGGAAGGATGTTCAACACCATCTCCGAGGAGACATCCATGAGGAAACTCGTCGCCGACACCGCCCAGATGTTGCGGGGCAAACTCCTAATCGACGCCAATAGTTGCTTGTGTCTCATCGTGAGCCTTTTTAGCCTGGTGTGCCATGTATCATACGTCAAAAAGCGGGACAGGCGCATTGGAGAGGGGTTCTCTTGGCTTGAAAGGCGCTTGCACGAAATACAAAGCTGGTAGGAGAGGTCGATTTGGCTTAGGAAGATGGTTTGCGTCCCGGAATTCCCTGCCGTGCAAGAATGTGTCAGCCAATATCGGAGGATAAGTTTACAGAATGGACAACAGGAAGAGAGTTGCCATGCGTTGCTTTTCAGGGCACTATATTGCCAAGTTGCACAATACTCATTGTGGGGCGGCGGAATCGCGATTTCTGATGATATAGAGCCAGTGGAGGTATCTGTTGAATGCAATCATTGTTTACTGGTCAAAGACGGGGAACACCGAGAAAGTGGCACGGGCCATCCAAGAAGGCTTGGAGAAGGCTAGGGTGGATGTTTTGCTCCAAAGAGTTGAAGATGCCGGGGATGTCGATTTCTATGCTTATGACCTGGTATGCATAGGTTTCCCCTCCTACCGATGGAGCCCGCCTGAACCGATGGATGAGTTTCTGGACGCCAAGTTCAGGGTCTACCGCAGCCAAGGGCGAGTGAAGACAGGTGCGCCCAAAGTGCCTGGGAAGAGCGCTTTGGTCTTTTGCACTTATGCAGGTCCCCACACAGGCATTCGGGAGGCGATACCTGCGGGCCTGTATGCTGGACAGTTTTTCGAGCACTTGGGTTTCACGGTACTAGATGAGTGGTACGTCGTGGGAGAGTTTCATGGGTCGGAGGAGGCAAGTACCAAGGGGAGATTGGGAGATATCCGTGGCCGGCCCAATGAGGAAGATCTGCGCAAAGTGAAGCAGGATACGCGCCGTCTCGTGGGCGAAATGAAGGGAGAGGCTGGGATACAGTGAGTGGTTGGCGGAGAAGAACAGGTTGGGCAATCGGGTGGGTGGTCTTGACATCCGCTGTCCAACAAGTCGCTGAAGCCGACCTTGCTATCGAGAATCTTCATAAGGTTTGAATCGCGTTTGTGCGCATTAGGTCACGTTTGGTGTCACTGCGCCAGCCGCAAGGCGGCTCAGCTCCGGCCGTTGGGCACATGAGCCCGTCGAGCTACGAGGGTGCGGTCCTACAATCCGAAACTGACTTTTGCTAGAAACCAACACAGTCAGGCTTTCTTTCCCACAGCGACAACATTCTTGTCCGTGGCGGGGAGCCAATCGCGGAGTGGAAGCAGCTCGGCATAGTATTCTTGGCGATTGAAGTTCCTCAAGCTACTATCTGGTCACGAAGCAGATGTAGTGCTCTTCGGCTCGTGGCTGACACAAGTGGTATGTGGTCCCACTGCCTTGACAATGCACAGCCCAATTGTCATAGGTAGTGGAGGGTGTTTTGAAAGAAAGGAGGAATAATCATGCCGGAGTTTGGTTCGCCGTTCTCGGGACTGGCAAACGATCGGAAACTGACACAAGAAGAGCTGATCCGCGCGATTCGATTCATGGTCGCCGCGGAGTACGAAGCGATCCAGCTGTACATGCAGTTCGCCGAATCCACGGACAATGAGCTGGCGATCGAGGTGCTCAAGGACATTGCCGACGAAGAGCGCGTACACGCGGGCGAGTTTCTGCGCCTACTGAGAGAACTGGCTCCCGACGAGGAGACGTTCTACGCGGAAGGCGCGGAGGAAGTGCAGGAGGAGATCGAGAAGATGGGAAAGGGGTGAAAGCTGGTCAGTTGCGAGCAACGCCTGTGAGAGGTTCTCAGCCCAGTGATTGATCCTGTAGGGGAGGCTTTGAGTTTTTGACGAAAGGAGGACGGGCTAGGCTCTGTAGCTGCTGCGTAAGGCGACAATTCTTTTAGGAGGATTGAGTGAGGATAAAGATCATTCTGCCGATCACTCAAGATTTCTTTGACGAGAGGCAGCTAGGAGTCGCGGAACAGTATGCCGCGGAAGGCACGGAGATCACCTGTACCCACCTACAAAAAGGGCCCGAGACAGTCGAGAACCAGGTTGACAACGCCTTTGCTGTTCCAGGGATTTTGGAGGAGGTCAAGAAAGCGGAAGACGAGGGATACGACGGTGTTTTTATTAGCTGTATCGGAGATCCGGGATTGAAGGCCGCGCGCGAAGCAACAAATATCCCTGTCGTTGGTGCTGCAGAGACAGCGATGATCTTTGCTTCAGCCATAGCGCAAAGGTTCTCTGTCATCACCGTGCTTCCCAGCCTCGCACCGTTGATAGAGGATCATGCAAAGCTTTTGGGTGTCCGTGAGAAACTGGCTTCCATTCGGAACATCA
>Ga0180432_10003540_pt1 | contig 22119 bp, 22 predicted proteins | sample SS_ome_10_FD_132414 | JGI IMG/M metagenome (GOLD analysis project Ga0180432, IMG submission 132414) | Hypersaline lake sediment archaeal communities from the Salton Sea, California, USA - SS_1_MS_2 metaG | ecosystem: Environmental > Aquatic > Non-marine Saline and Alkaline > Hypersaline >...
CCCACGCAAACCACCAACCCCCTCAATCCCCCGAAAGACAAAAATCTCGTATCCGTAAAAGGCTAAATCTCATCAATATCCTTCCGAAAAAACATTACCATGCCATTAACCGGGAATCAGGGAAACAAGAAGTGATTTTATGACCCTCACTTACTTTCTCGTCTTGAATCGGTTATATTTCGGCTAAAGAGAAATCGGAGGAAATCGTGAAAAGAAAAGCCGTTATTGTCATAGTCATTATTGTGTTGATTCTGTTGCTGTCGATAATCTATTTTATGTCGAGTCGGCAACCTGTGATGACGTGGGAGCATGGAATTTGCCGTGCGCCGGTGCAGACCGCTGAGGGCCCGGTGACCGGTACGGGAGAGGACGGCCCGAACGTATGTGCCTATAAGGGCATCCCCTATGCCGCACCGCCGGTCGGCGATTTGCGTTGGCGGCCGCCGGAGTCTGCGCCGAAACGGTCGGGCGTTTTCCAGGCGGTTGCTTATGGACCCGAGTGTAATCAAACGGGAATGGTCCCAAGCTATGCCAATGGAGGATACAAGCCGGAACGGAGCGAAGATTGCCTCTTCATCAACATCTGGAAACCGAAAAAAGATGGTACTTTCCCGGTGATGGTATGGGTTCACGGAGGAGGATTGATGTACGGTTCCGGGAGCGAGCCCATGTATCGTGGCGACAGGCCGGCGGCGCAAAAGGACGTGGTAGTCGTAAGTTTCAATTATCGGCTCGGAGCATTGGGTTTTCTGGCGCATCGCGATCTTTCGAACGAAGACCTGTACTCGAGTTCCGGCAACTACGGCTTGCTCGACCAGATAACGGCGCTGGCATGGGTCAAGCGTAACATCAAAGCTTTCGGAGGTGATCCGAATAACATGACCATATTCGGCGAATCCGCCGGTGGCTGGAGTGTTTGCAACCTTATGGCATCGCCGTTGGCGGAAGGGCTTTTCGATAAGGCTATCATCCAGAGCGGCGGATGCGATACGACCAATACCATGGAACAGGGGTTTGCCAACGGCGACAAATTCGCCCAGCAACTCGGTTGCTCCGGCAAAAACGCACTCGGCTGTATGCGCTCCAAATCGGCGGATGAGATTATCGGGGCCATGGACGAAAAGGATAATGAAGTGCTACATGGCTTTAAGATTTGGGACCACGTTTGGGCTCCGCATGAAGACGGCTGGGTTCTGAGAGAAACGCCGATCAATGCCTTGCAAAGCGGCAGGTACAACCAGGTTCCGCTTATGGTCGGCAGCAATCGAGATGAGGAGAAATTATTTGCAGCCCTTAGCAGCCTGACTCACAGGATGACGAGAAACTCAAAAGTGAAAGCATCGATAAGAAGTTACCTTGGAGATGAATTAACACCTACTTTCGAGAAACTTTATCCATACGATAAATATCGCCGAGCCATAGATGTCTATCTGGACGCCAGGGGAGATATATCTCTAGGATGTAAATGTTTCGATGCGGCCCGGGCTTCAACCATGCACCGGCCCACTTACTATTATCGCTTCGACTACGACGACCATCGCCTCCCCAATTTATATGGCGCCGCTCATGCTCTGGAAATTTCATACATCTTCGACGCCTTGGATCGCCCCTATTTTAATATGCTCTATTCAGGCAGACTAAGAAAAAAAGCGCGCCCGTTGATAGACGCCATGATGAGCTACTGGTCAAATTTCGCTAAAAACGGAGACCCAAACGGGGCCGGGTTGATGGAATGGCCGAAGTATGACAGGGAAAAGAAAATGCGAATGTACCTCGATCTGCCTCAGCACGTCGAGCCCACCGACAATGTCGAAAAATGCGACTTCTGGAAAACCCACGCTCCGGACATGAAATAATTTGCAAAATTGGAACTATGTGAGTCCTTGCCCACACCGTCGAATCCGTCTATTCTACCCACCCATGAGCATGAGGGACAAGACGCTTAAGCCCCTTGTCCAAACGGGAAAGAAATTATGGACAGGGTGCGAGTTGGCATAATCGGCGGGGGTCGTATTTCGGACCTTCATATCCCCGGCTACAAGGGGATCGAGACGGCCGAACTGACGGCCGTATGCGACATCAGCGAAACGGTAGCCAAAAGGCGGGCCGAACAGTGGGGTTGCCGGAAATGGTTCACCGACTGGCGCGATATACTTGCCGATCCCGAAATAGACATGGTCGAGGTTCTCGCTCCGCACAAGCTTCACGCGCCCATAACCATCGCCGCCGCCAAAGCAGGCAAGCACGTAAGCGTGCAAAAACCCATGGCCATGAATCTCGACGAATGCGACGCTATAATCGAAGCGGCGCGAAAGGCCGGGGTTAAATTACGCGTTTTCGAGAACTTTGTCTTCTACCCGCCTTACCGGAAAGCTATCGAACTGATGGAGGCGGGCGAGATCGGCCGGCCGCGCACCTTGCGAATTCACATGGGCGGTGGCGCGCTTGGAGGATGGTTTGTGCCGCTGTCCACGTGGCTGTGGCGCTTCAACCGCGAGGAATGCGGCGGTGGGCCTATTTTGTGGGATGACGGCTTCCACAAGTTCAGTCTCATAATCGAACTCTTCGGTTCAATCGAAACCGTTTCGGGGTGGATCGACTATGCTTTCGGCACCGTAGACGCTCCAGCATCCATATCATGGCGGCACAAAAACGGCCGCATGGGATACCTAGACTTGACCGTAAACACCAACCTCAGCATAAGAAGCAAGTACTACCCGGGAGACGAGCGCGTTGAAATAACCGGCGACCGGGGCTCGATCATCGTCACGCGCTGCACCGGCCAGTTGAACGACGAGCCGCCCCTGATTCTTTATCGCGACGGAATAACTACCTCATTCAGCGACCTGCGCGCAGATTGGCAGGACAGCTTCACCGATTGCACTCGAGATTTCATCGACGCGCTGATAAACGACCGCGAGCCGAAACTTACCGGCGAGCGGGCCAGGGAAGTCACCATGTTTTCCATGGCGGCGCACCAGGCGGCTTTTTACGGAAAACCCACCCGGCCGGAGGAGGTCGAAGGAACATGCTTGGGAAACTTTCCCTGAAAATATTATCAAGGGTGATCGTCAGGGTTTTAAGAGCTGTTTTCCGGCTGCCGAACCGGATCATTGCGACGATATTCTTCGGCGCATACAAGCTCGCGCTGTTTATGAGAGCGCCGGATGAGGGTGTTTCATACCTCGAAGATGCATACCGTGCGATGCGAGACGGACCGCCATTGAGCATTTCCCTGCGAAACATTGTTCTGAAAAGCGACCCCCTCATGATGGAAGACCTGCTGTTCAACGCGATGCGTGGCGACCGGCAACTCGAGGATACCGACCCGTGGTCATGAAAAGGGAAAAAGAAAAGTCCAGACCCGCCGGGGTGGGGCTTGTCGGAGCGGGAACCGAAGCCCGCCGAATAGCGAGAGGCTACTCGGAAGCGGGCTTCGACATAACCGCCGTGTGGGACCCCGACCCCGAGGCATGCGCCGCCCTGGACGCCGAGTTGGACGACTGCACGGCCTACGAATCGCTCGAACGCCTGCTTGCCGACCCTCGAGTGCACGGCGTCGAGATAACAACGCCGCTCGACAGAAGGGCCCATGACGCGGCCGAGGCTATAATCGCAGGCGTTGCCGCAAGCGTCAGGGCACCTGTCGCGGCCACCGTGGAGGATGCGACGAGGCTTTCCGAAACCATCAGACAACACGAAAGCAAGTTCCGCTATTTCGACCCGGTTCATCATCATGCACCTCACGCGCTCGCGCGAAAACTCGCCTTGAAAGAAGAAATCGGATACCTCAACGGAATAAGAATTAAAACCGCTTGCGCGGATATCGGCCCCATCCTGCAAGCAGGTATCGAAGAACCACTCGACCGGCTGGCGCTTGCGCAATGGTTTCTGGGCCGGGCGGTCGAAGTCGAAACTATGAGAAACGAGTCGGCAAGCGTTACGATTGTCAGGTTTGAAAAACCGCATCGGTTCGGAAATTTCGAAGCGGTGCAATGTCCGGAGTTGAGCGTGCCTTTCTCCGAGCGGCCGTGGGACGAAAGCATCGAGATAGGCGGTACCACGGGCATTATATGGGTCAACGGCTTCTGGGGCGCGATAGCCGACCGGGCGCCGGTGGTCATGCGTCGGTTCAAGCGAATGGTGAGTTTCGGGGCCGACATCATTGTCGATCCACGAGCCGCATACCGTCGGGCCGCGATGAGTTTCGTACGCGCCTTGCAAAACGGAGACGCTCCTTCTCCCGGTATAAATGAAGCGCTCGCCGACGTCAAGTTGCTGGTCGCGGCTGCAAAAAGCGCCACCGACGGAGGCCGCGTCAGGATCGAATGAATAAAACCGAAAAACAAAAACTCACTGTCGGTCTGGTCGTTACCGCGCTGCTGGTCGCCGTCACCGTCGCCATACTAAGCGCGGACAAATCGGGCAAAGTACATGGGGAATATATTCTTATAACCGAGTTGCCCGCCGGAACCGATATACAGCCCGGCGCTTCGGTAATGCTCGCCGGCCAAAAGGCCGGAGAAGTGGATAAAGTATCATCGTCCGGGCCCAAATCCGCCGTGCAGGTAAAAATGTGGGTCAGGCCCGAAATCTTCAGACGTATCGGTGACGATGCCGTCGCCTGGGTGGAATTTTCATCTAATGACGAAACAATCATCCATCTCGAAGCGGGCGCTAAAGGCTCATCGCGAAAACTTATAAAAATAAAAACGGTGCGTGGCGCAAAACAGCCGCATCAATTTGAAAAACAGGAGGAACAATAAACATGGATGAACGAGTCGAGAAAACCATAAAGGCCCTCGAAAAACACGATTTCAAGGCGGTATACGTAAAGGACCGTGCGGAAGCCGAAAAGCTTATACTCGAATTGGCCGAAGGATGCCGCTCGGTCGGTGTCGGCGGCACGGCGACTGTGCGCGCTACGAATGCAGTGGAAGCGCTCAGAGAGCGTGGCATCGAAGTTTTCGATCACTGGGTCGAAACCGACCCCGCCAGGTCACTCGCTACGCGAAAAGCGCAGATGACCGCCGACATTTTCTTGACGAGCGCCAACGCCGTCACTATGACCGGAGAACTCGTCAACCGCGAAGGCGTAGGTAACCGCACCAATGCGATGACTTTCGGGCCGGGAAAGGTAGTGGTGATGGTCGGTATAAACAAGATCGTCCCGGACGTGACGGCGGGTCTCGAGCGTATTAAAAAAATCGCCGCGCCCAAACGAGCCCGCGAGCTGAATATGAAAACCCCCTGTGTCGAGACGGGAGAATGCCAAAACTGCAATTCCCCCCAACGAATATGCCGCATTACCGTCATTCACGAACGACGCCCGTCGCTAACGGACATCACCGTGATAATCGTCGGCGAGGAGTTGGGCAACTAAAACGGTGTCATCGCCCCTCGAACCCTAAACCCCTCCCTTGCCCTTCCAAGAAGGGTTGAACTCGAACAGCGAAACTGCGCCGAGGCGACCGGTAAAACAAGTTCCCGAATCAACGCCCCGGCGCGTGTTGTTTTAATTAATCGCTTTTCTTCTCGCCCTTGATGCTTGCTTCCAGGTCGTCGATCTTGTTGTTGAGTCTTCGGAGTTGTCCTTCGAGAGAGATCAACGAATCGCTGGTGGCTTCACTTTCACGGAACAGTTTGACCAGTATTATGATAACGGGTATAACAATAAACAGCAGTGTGAAGAAATAACCCGGTCCTGTGGACACTTCCACCGCCTGAGCGGCTTTTTCCGCCACCTGAGCGGCAACCTGGCCACTCCCGTTGCTTCCACAACCCAGTGCAAATACGGCTACCCAAGCCGTTGCCAACCACATATACAATCTCCTCATGCCTTTTTCACCTCCTTTCAATTTTATCGGTGCAGGTCAGCGCCAATCCTTCGAGCAGTCCCGCGTCGCTGACCAACATTTCCCCGGCGCTAAATATTTCCAGGGTTACCCGGGTGGTTATAATCCCCGGTATTATAACATCCTCCCGGCCGCCACCAAGAGGGAATATCTCACTCCGCTCGGCAAAACTTAAAGAAGCCAGCCGAGATTCGAGTTCTCGAATATATTCAAGGCTCAAGCGGTGGTTTTGTACCGCTTCTTCATCGTACTCTTCCAACCCGAGATCAATTGCAGCCATCGAAGTGGCGGTGCCGCCCGTCCCGACAACCACATCAACATATTCAGGCGCCCCGAGCTTTTTTCGAGCCGCTTCGAGACTCTCCGTAACTTCGTTCTCGCATTCAGCAAGCGAGAACTCCGAAGGAGGGTCGGTATCGGCGAGCACCCTTTCGGCAATGTCCACGACTCCCACCGGCATGCTCACCCATCCTCGAAGCTCGTCACTCACCACCAGGGCCAGTTCGGCGCTGCCGCCTCCCACGTCAAGAGTGACAAAAGGCCCATCCACCGGGGGATTATAGGCCAAGATTCCGCGAAGCGCCACTGCAGCCTCTTCTTCGGGCGATAACGTCCGGACATCAAATCCGAGTATCCGCCCCGCCATATCGAGAAATTCGACGCCGTTGGTCGCCTCCCTGACGATAGCGGTGGCTTTCGCCGCTATGGCATCCACCTTTTCTTCAGCAAGCACTCGAGCAAAAAACCTCAACGTTTCACCGGCTCGATCGAGGGCCGCATCGGAAAGCCTTCCCGTGGCTTTGTCGAATCCGCCGCCCAGTCGGGTAATAACCTGTTCTTTTCGTATCGACCTGAGCGCCTTACCCGCCTCTACCTCGGCCACCATCAAGCGGAAGGTATTGGTGCCCAGATCCAGGGCCGCAACGTTAATCACTGCTTCATGTGGTACCGGGAGAAGTTTCAGCCAGCAGTTTCGAGTAGCGCTCGCTGTTTTCCCGGATCCTCGTGCTGAAATCCTTCACAAGCGCCCACAGCACTTTGAGGCAAACGCCCGGCTGCGCCTGGCCCAGCTCGAGAAAATCTTTCCGACGCAAGGTAAAAACCTTCGTCTCGGCAGTACTCACCGCGCTGGCCGCCCTTGCTCCTCCGTCAAGCATGGCCATCTCGCCGAAGTGATCCCCATCCCCAAGTACCACCAGAACCTGCTCCTGACCCTCGGCAATCATCTTGCTGATCTTGATGCTGCCCGACTCGATGACGTACATGCTCTCGCCGAGCATTCCCTCGAGGAATAGCGTCGTACCGGGCGGAAGCGTTTTCTCTTCTATGACCGGTTCGATGGCGGTCAGTTCCGGATCGGTGAGTTCGCTGAAAAACTTGCTTGATTTTAAAGTATCCAATTTGGCCACGGTTCACCTCGCCATATAGGTTTTGGCTAATTTGACGTAGTGCTCTACGCCGTTTTGCAGTCCTTTCAATTCCTGATCGGTAATCTGCCGCTTGGGTTTTGCCGGCGCGCCGATCACCAGCGTGCGCGGCGGTATCTCCGTTCCCGGCGGTACCAGGCTTCCGGCGGCGATGATGCTCTGCTCGCCGATTACCGCGTCATCCAATATGACAGCCCCCATTCCCACCAGGCATCCGTCGCGAATATCACACCCATGAAGCTTCGCGCCGTGCCCGACTGTAACCTCCGAACCTACCACTAGAGGATACAAAGCTGTCGTGCAATGGCAAATCACCCCGTCTTGGATGCTCGTACGGTCGCCTATACGAATCGTGTTGACATCTCCACGAATTACAGCGTTAAACCAAACGCTCGACTCGTCGCCTATTTCGACGTCCCCTATTATAAAAGCGCCCTCCGCGACGAATACCCCTTCACCGAGCTGCGGGGTCTTACCTTCCCATGTTATTACTTTATCATCCATACCGCAAAATAGTAAGTAACCGGTATCGCCCACAACAGGGCGTCCAGTCGATCCATTGCTCCACCGTGTCCGGGGAAGAGTTTTCCCGAGTCCTTGACGCCGGCGTCGCGTTTGAACATCGATACGATAAGATCGCCTATAATACCCGCCACGCTGACCAGCGCGCCCAATAACACGGCCTCGCCCCATCCGAAGGGAACGGTCATGAACATGCCGGCTATTGCTTTCACAAGTACCACCGCGACGATCCCGGTGAAAAATCCGCCGACGGTCCCCACAACGGTTTTTCCGGGGCTTATTCGTGGTATGAGCTTTCGGCGGCCCCAGGCGCGGCCTGTGAAGTAAGCACCCGTGTCGCAAAGCATGCTGCCCGCCAGCGCCGTTATCATAAAAAGTATGCCGAGCTTGTCGTTCCCAAGGTAGCTGCGAATCAGTATTGCGTGTGACAGCAGCACACCGACGTATATCATCCCTCCCAGACTCGCGCCGAGGTTACCGATCGCCCCTTCCGGATCGTTTCGCCTCAAATCCAGCCCCATAGTCATCAATACGCCCAGAACGAGTATGCCGATGGCCATGGTGGGTCTATGGAACGTAAGTGCAAGGCACAGCCCGAAACTCACCGCCGGCCCGACAATAACTTGCGGCTCATACCCGCGCGCGCGAGCCATTCCGAAATACTCGTGAGTTCCGATCCCGGCCACTGCCGATATCAACAAACCCCAGGCAACTCCACCTACATAAATTAAAAACAGTAGTATCGGTACAACAACTACCGCCGTTAGAACACGTGTTTGAGTGTTCGTCATCGAAAAAGGATATTAAACCGAAACACTTGATTTGTAAAGCTTATGAGCTATTTGCGCTGTAACGCTTTTTTAAGTTGAGGGTGGCGAGAGGAGGCGCCTGTCAAGCGATCAGAGGCCGTGGAGGGAACCTGGAACGACCTGTATCAACCATATGGACTCAATAATCCATGTGGTCGGTGGGATTCAGGCGCAAAAACCCAATTGTCGCGTTTCGCTACAGGCACTATTTACAACTATTTCTCAACGGCGCAAATGGCTCAAGTGTCTATTCGCAATATTTCTCTACTTCACTTCTTCGTTTTTTCCGGTTGAATGAAATATTTCGAGTCAGAAAGGTCTTCCGGGTCGAGTGCGGTTTTTACCTTCCGCTGCCAAATATGATAGTTTCCTATTTTGGGTCCGAGTATATCGTGCACGTGCGACCCTGCAAAGAAGGCGAAACCGCCGCCTCCAAGCTTTTCCTCGATAGTGGCGTTCATACATGCAGTAGCGTAATCCTCCACTTGTTTCCCCATCTCCAGATCGCGATGATCGAATATGGTCAGCTCCTCGGTGTGGCTGAACAGCCCATGTTCATACATCCCGCCCCAGGCATTGTCGCTAAAATCGTCGAATATCGCTCCTTTTGCGATAAACTGCTTCTTTATCCGCTCGCCGATAAGCGCCTGTTTGGTGGCATTGTCGATAGCTTCATCGCCTCCGAACGATGTAAAGAAGTTGCCGCTCATCCGGAACACCATCGGTGGAACGGAGGCCCTGACGAACGACCAATACATCATCGACTTGATCGGCATCTTGTTCATCTCGATGATGAAGCCGTCGTTTTCGTCAACTATCTTCTCGATTACTTTGTTCTGGTACTCGAAATCGCCTTTGGAATTTGCCGCGATGATGAACTGAAACCCATACTGTATCGCCTTCATCGCGGCGCGTATGTTCGGAAACGAGGTCATCTTTCTCAGCAATCTCGGCGCCATACAGGCAAAGAGCAACGGGGCCGCGTTTTTACACATCAAGAAACCGATCTCAGCTTCGCCGATTTTATACGCAGCGTTAGCGTAACTTTCGGCGTCGGGGAAAATACACCCCATCATGCGGAAGTTTTCAGGTACCTCGACGTCCAGATCCATCATCCTGCCTTTAACTTCCGTTTCCCTGGGGCCGGGCCAGTGAAAGAGTTTAACCGCGCATTTTGTGAACACTCCTATTCCGCCGTCGGCGCCGGCCCAACCGCGCATTATGCCCCGGAGACCGGGCCCCGGCCCGTCGGCGCAAAACCACTTTCCCGTCGAGCCGGGGGCGCCCAGCTTTAATATCTCGCCGGTGGGTGTTACCCATTCAACGCCCATGATGTTGCGCGCGTTATGGCTGGTCGAAATGGCCGTCCAACCCATGCCGCAATGCGAAGTGCAACTTGCCAGCGGCGATGTGGCGCTTCCCGCGCCGATAATGTTGAGGTTCAGACCGCGCTTCATGGCCTCCGCCTGTATCTGGGCGCAGCAAACGTACGGCTCGATGACTACGAAACGGTTCTTTTCGTCCCATTCGAGTATACTGTTCATGCGTCTTAAATCGATCTGGACGACGTTATCGAAACCCGGGCCACCCATTGCGCCCCAGCCGGTGCTGTGGGCTTTGAAGCGCAGCTTGTGCTCGTTACAAATTTTCACCACGGCCTGTACTTCTTCAGTGCTAGAAGGCAAAACCACCGCCAGGGGCGTCTCGATCCAACACCCCGGTTCGGTTTTATGGAAAGGCTGGAAGGCATAGCCGTTTAATATCGCGGGGTCGGCGGAGCAGTTTTCAGGGCCGACGGCTTCTTCGAATTGCTTCAATATTTCTTCGGTTATCATTGTGTTAAACCTCCACTGACCGCGCCACCAATTCGGTGACGTCCAACAGTTCGATTTTCGCCCCGTTTTTTTCGATAGCGTCACGGAAGTTACGCTCGCACCAAGGGCAAGCGGTGACAAGCGCGTCCGCGCCGGTCGATTCGGCTTCCTCGATACGCTCGGTTGCGGAAAATTCCGCCAGGTTGGGAAAAGCTTCCCACACTCCGCCGCCCGCGCCGCAACACCAACTCCATTCGCGGATGCGTTCCATCTCCACCAGCTCCACTCCCGGTACGGCCCGCAGCACGTTTCGCGGCGGTTCGTACACTCCATTGCGCCCGTCGCGCTTAAGGGAACCGAACCGGAGCAGCTTGTTTCCCTTCCACGGCTCGATGAACGGCTCGCCGCGACGGCCCAGGTGGCATGGGTCGTGGTAGGTGACCTTCATGTCCACATTCGAGCGGAGCTTAAGCTTGCCCCCGGCGATCAACTCGTCGATGTATTCGGTAATGTGCATGACCTTCAGGCCGAGGCTCATGCCCATACGGTCGTATAAATATTTAAATGTGCTGTAGCAGTCGGAACACGCCGTGACAACTGTTTTCGCGCCGGAAGCTTTCACCCGGCGGCCAACGTCTTCGGCAAACTGACGGGCCTCGCCGCGAAAGCCCATTTCGTAAGCGCGTCCCCCGCAGCACGATTCCTCTTTGCCCGCGATTCCAAAATCAACTCCGGCGTTTTTTAACAACATAGCCACTCCCCTCACGATACCCCGCAAATCCTCATCGTAAGAAAAGCGGCAACCCGCGTGAAACAGCACTTCGGCCTTTTCGGTGTTGATGTCCTTTAAATCGAGCCCTTCGGCCCAGTCGCCTCGGGCGGATTTAGGCTCGCCCAAAACGTTATCCTCTTTTTTCATCGATTCGATAACCATCATGTGCTCGGGCAGGTATTGCCCGGCGTTGACGCATTCGGCGCGTATCTCCTCGATGACCTCGGAGATGTCTATATCGTCTCGATAAACTTTGCAGTTGGCGTCGCACGCGCCGCAAAGGGTGCACTTGTAGGCTATATCCGCGAACTTTTCGTCCATCTCTATGCGTCCGTCGATTAATGAGAGCCCGAGAATCAGCTTGCCGCTGCCGGCAAAGCTGTGGAAATTATATTTCGATATCGACGGGCAGATTTGGGCGAACCGATAGCTCTTGATCTGGTTGAGCGGAACCCACTTGCAAGAGGAACATCTCGAGCATCCTTCCATATCGCGTCTGTAATCTTCGAGTGACATCAGCCGTCCTCCTACAGGCAAATCCTGCCCGGGTTGAAAACTCGGTCGGGATCGACAATATCCTTAATTTTGTTCATGGCAGCTACGGTGTCGGGGCACCTCGAGTAGGCGATGTCGGCCCACGGCCCGTAAGGCCGATTGAAAAAGGCTCCGGCGTCCGCAAGTTCCTTGCTCGCTGAAAGGAAAAGCTCATGGACTTTTCCGGTTTCCGCCCGATCATCGGGATCGTAAGGCAATATAAATTCGAGGTGGCAAGCGCGCCCCTGCTGTATCGGTTGTAAATAAACGCCGATTTGCCCGACGGGATAATCGAACTTTTCGGCCTGTTCTTTCATCATGCCGTGATGCGCCCGGGCCATATCCATGGTGGTTATGAAAAGAATTTCGCGGAAAGCGCCCTTATAACGCAGCTTCCAGTAAGGCTCTTCGCCGGGGAGATCGATAACCGCCGCCATGTCCGAGGCGCTCATCCCGGGAACTTCACGCTTTATATCGAGGGAATGCTTTCGGGCAAGTCCGCCGATGTCGTCCTTCTGGTATTTAACTCGCAGATCGGGGTAATATTCGTACCCGCCGACATTGTAGAACAAAGTCCAGGCCGCTTGTTTTTCCGTCGAGCTTTGTATGTCCGCGTTGTTTTTACCGATGATATTCGCAAGCGCGAAACCGTCGAGTATCAATATCTCATCGCCGAGCCTGCGGCGGGTCATATCGTAAAGCAAATCCACCAGCGGCTCGAGTTTTTGAGACGTTATGAAGTACGATTCGCGTATTGTGGGCAGCAGTTCGAGTTTAACGCTGGCCCATGTGACGATGCCCATGGTGCCCTGCGCGCCTTGCACGATCTTGAGGAAATCAGTCTGGGCCGGTCCGAGAGGACATTTCTGGGCCGCCCCGGAGGCCCATTGTTCTTCAAGCGTTCCCGGCCCCGCCGCTCCTCCGGTGCGGAAAACGTCACCTGTTCCGAACACCACCTCGACGCAGAGCATCGGGTCGGTCATGTCCCAGTGATATTTTGGTACGGTTATCGGTTCCCTTTCGAGGCCGGACGCGATTACGGATTTGGTCGACCGGGGTAATAACGGCGTTAACACCTTCATATGTTGCATTTTTGCCGCCGCCTGCAGTTCGCCGAACGTAACGCCCGGCTCGACGATAGCCACCTTGTTTCGGCGATCCATACGGACGATACGCTTCATATCGCTTAAATCGACCGCCACGGTGGCGCTTTCCTGCGCAGTGGCGGTATCGCCCCGGAATCGAGGAGGTCCGCTCGAGAAGGGAATTAAATCCGCGTCAATCTCAGCAGCTTTTTTTACCACGCCGACGACCTCCTCGGCGCTCTTCGGCTTCACCGCGCACACCGGCAATCCTTCCGGCTCGAGCAAATTGCCCGTGGCGTATTTCTTGAGATCGTCGTCGGTATCGAAGAAGCGGTCGGAGTCCACCGCGTCCTTAAACGTCGTTTTTATTTCTTCTTGCGTAGCCATTTCAATATCCTCCGGCACATCACTGTTTTAGCGCCGGCCCGGCAAATCTTTTACGGTTATCGGCCCGGAATTTTTCGATCAGCTTTCTCCTCACTAACGGCACGTCGAGGAGGCCCGAAAGCGACTTCATTACAAATGGACGCGCTATCCATTTCAGCCACGGCGCGATGCGTTCGAGACCGGCCTCCATTTCGGAAGGATCGCCCCGATCCATGCTATCCATCAGTTCGTAACCGGTTATGCCGAGTTCTTCGAACACCTGCCGCTGAGACTCCTCCATAATTTCAAACCATTTTTTCAAAAGTCCCGCCTTGTAGGCTTCACGCATAAACTGGAACAATTCCCTCGAATCCACAGGCATAATTTACCCTCCTTTCGCTAAGTGTTTTAGCTCGTAAGTTCGGTGACGTATTATGCGTTTCACTTGTTTGGAAGCCGCGTTCCTGAGGAGGGGCTTTGCCCCGTCTCGAAGGGCGGCGGCGCGCTTCCCGTACCCTTCGAGACGGCTTCCAGCCTCCTCAGGGATACGGGAAACGCAATACGTCATATTATTTACGAACATCAGTACTAAGCCACCGGATGACACAAGGGCGCAGCATGCTGCGCCCCTACGGTCTCATTAAACCTAAGTTGAGCGATTTTAGAGTTTTAACCATGAGTGTACACTTTGTGGTGCAAGCTTCCAGCCTGCGATTGAGTGTTTGCAGGCAAGATGCCTGCACCACAACCCCATGACGTCTGAAACATAATTGTTTCCGACATGTTACAAAAGAATCACTCAATTTAGGTTAAAATCAAATCGTGTGACGCCACCTGCCGGCTTATTTGATCGTTCTCGCCTGCTTCCTTTTATTTTTTTAAAAACTTTTTCTCAATCGTACTTTATATCGTTGAGCATTTCAACTTCTATTAAAACCAGTGTCATGTCATTCGTCAAATGGCGGATTTGGGGGCGCGGCATGGCCGGTGTCTCAAAATCGCTCCGTAGGGGCGACCCAGACGGGCCGTATGGCCGGCCGGTCGCCCCTACAGGTGGTTGCCCTGTATGATTAACCGACATAACAAGGTTGACGCAACACTATGTATCTATAAAAAAAATGCATTTTCCACTTGCGACACTCTTATGGTAGTGTTATAATAGTGCTAAGAGATTCCGATAAGAGTGTAAAAGACCGGAGGGAGGTAAGTGTTGAGATGACCGGAGAAAAGGACAAGGTAACAATCAAGATACCCCGGCCCCTTTATGAAAAGCTCAAGATAATTCTCGAAGGATCGGGATATAACTCGGTCACGGATTTTGTTGTGTTCGTGCTCAGGGATCTGGTGGCTTCATCGACGCGAGCGGACGAGAAGATAAATGGAAAGGAAATTGAAGAGATCAAGCGGAGGCTGAGAAATCTCGGGTACCTGTAATGAGGCGGTAAAAACTTTTACCTGAATTAAGCGATTTTTTTGTTGGATTGCCCGGCCCTCCTTCGACAAGCTCGGGACAAGCTTCGAGAGGGGCGACTTAAAGGTGGGGAGGTTTTATGTTTATTAAAAGTAGGTTAAAGGCATTGAAAGCCCCGGGATTGTGGGTGTTTTTTGTGGCTTTGTTCACGCCGGCATTGGTCATGGCCGCCGAAGTTGCGGGGCCGGGAACGGACGGCATGCCTTGGTGGACTTGGCCTATCATTCTATTCGTCTTCTGTCTGTCGTTGGGGATATTGTCGGTTTTGGCCGGAGTGGGTGGCGGGGTGTTATATGTGCCTCTGGTCAGCAGTTTCTTTCCCTTTCACCTGGATTTTGTCAGGGGAGCGGGTCTTATGGTTGCCTTGGCGGGCGCCCTTGCTGCAGGACCGGGGCTGCTCAAAAGGAACCTGGCCAACCTGCCGCTGGCGCTCCCATTCGCTCTCATAGCATCCACTTGCGCCATTATAGGCGCCAAGATCGGTCTGGCTTTGCCCACCAATATTATGCAGATATGCCTGGGAGCGACGATTATAGGCATCGTCATCTTTTTGTCAGTGTCGAAAAATGTGGAATATCCCGTGGTGCCCAAGCAGGACAAGCTTGGAGCCGTACTTGGAATCGGAGGTGTGTTTCTGGAGGAGTCCACCGGGGAGGAAATTTCCTGGAAGACCCACCGGACCATTCCCGGGATGGTAATTTTTATTTTTATCGGTCTCGCTGCGGGAATGTTCGGACTGGGCGCGGGATGGGCCAATATGCCCGCGTTGAACCTGGTTATGGGAGCGCCACTGAAGATCGCCGTCGGTACCAGCAAGTTCCTCCTTTCCATTACCGACACTTCCGCCGCCTGGATATACATGAACCAGGGATGCATCATCCCCTTGATAGCCATTCCTTCGATTGTGGGGCTTGTGTTGGGCTCTTTCATCGGCGTTAAATTCCTGGTCAGATTGTCGACGAAGCAAATCCGCTATGTGGTTATAACCGTTCTTTTTTTCGCCGGCGTCTGCGCCCTGTATAAGGGAATAGCTCCATAAGGAGGGATGAAAAATGGAAAATAATAAAAAGCGAACCGCGATAGGAGCACCGCCGGAGCAGGTCGGATATGCGAATATTGTATCCTACGGGGCCTGGCTGGGGATTGCCATCATGCTCATAACCTACACGATCTATCTGACGGAAATTATTGAACCCCACATACCTCTCAAGGATGTTCCCAAGTACTGGTCTTTGCCGGTCCACGATTATGTTCATGAAGCCGGGATTCCCGTCGGATGGGAATGGGTATCACTCCTTGGAAAGGGAGATTTCGTGAATTTCGTGGGAATTGCGCTCCTGGCGGCAATGTCCATAATTTGTTTCACGGCGATCCTGCTCCCCGCCTACATCAAGCAGAAGAATTGGATATACGTCGGAATTGTGGTCACGGAAGTGCTTGTTCTGGTCCTGGCCGCCTCCGGCATCCTGGGAGCCGGCGAGCACTGACGGTTTAATTAAAACCTGGCCGAAAATATTTGAAATTTTATTGGGTTTCAGGTTTAAGGTTGAAATTACGAATAACGATACGCCGTATATAAAAGTCATATGGAAGGAAAGGTGAGTCTTTGAAAAGATTTTTTATGTACTTTTGGATTGTTTTATTGATCTGTCTGGTGGCTGGAGTTGTGATCCTGACCTTTGCGCCCGGCCTACATCCGGCCAAGTGGTTTTCCCGGGATTTCAGCTTTTATGGAGTCTTTATCCTCATGGTTATTTCCTGGTATTGCGAATATGTTGATTCGAGCTTGGGGATGGGTTATGGCACCACCCTGACCCCTTTGCTGATCATCGCAGGATTTGCGCCTCTGGATATAGTGCCTGCGGTGCTGTTTTCGCAATTTATTTGCGGCATATTGGGCGGGCTTATGCACCATCAGCGCGGTAATGTCCATTTTGCCAGGGGCTCGATAGCGTTAAGGGTTGCCGAGGTTCTTGCCGCCTGTTCCATAGTGGGCACGGTAGCGGCGGTATTTCTGGCGGTGAATATACCTGCGCAGTTGCTCAAAACTTACATCGGCGTTTTGATTTTGAGTATGGGGATCCTGATCATTGCTTACCGGAACCGTAATCTAAAATTCTCATGGAGGCGGATAACGGCCATAGGAATAGTTGCCGCTTTTAATAAGGGTATGAGCGGAGGCGGCTACGGTCCGGTGGTGACAAGCGGACAGATACTCGCCGGCATAAATGAAAAAAACGCGGTTGGGATTACTTCTCTCGCCGAGGGAGTCACCTGCATCGTGGGGGTAGTTCTTTTTGTAATATTAAAAGGTGGATTGGAGTGGCGGCTTACTCTGCCTCTTACCGTCGGCGCCCTGCTCAGCATTCCCCTTGCCACCTGGACCGTGAAAATTATGCCTCCCCATTTTATTAAGAGTTCAATCGGCTATTTCACATGCTTTTTGGGAATATTTACCTTGATTAAACTTGCTTTGTAATTTTTAACTTAAGAGCTTCTTGCAAAAAACAGGGAAACTGATACGACCTCATCCGAGACAAGGGGCTTAAGCCCCTTGCCCGCCCCGGATCCGCGGATGTGAGGAGACACCCACGCACCACGATAATCCGATTTTTGCAAATTCGCGCATTATGAGATATTGTCCCCACGACAGAATTTGCACCGATTTTGCGATTTGAGGAACCCCCTATGAGGGAAAAGATACTGGCCCGGCTTGCGGAGTTGATATACTCGCACCACAAAGCCATAGTGGCGGTCTCAATGGTGATAACCGCCATTATGGCCTTATGCGCATCGAGGCTCGAACTCAGGCTCAGCATCATCGAGCTTCTCGACCCGGATTCGCCCGAGGTGCAACGTATCAACTACGCCAACACCAACTTCGGCGGGCTTTCGTTACTCTTTGTGATTGTTAATGCTGAAGACATCGAGCGAGCCAAAGCTTTTGCGGACGACTTTTCATCCGAACTTCTCAAGCGACGCGACTATGTCGAGCGCGTCCTTTACAAAATAGACCCCGACATTTTTATCGACCATGCGCTTTTGTTCCTGGACGAAGAGGAACTCGAGCGGATGGCCGACTTTTTCGAGAAGAATAAGGTCGAAGTGGCTGAAACGGTTCGGGACTTGCGTTTTAATTCGCTGATGGATCGACTTAACAAATCGATTGAAAAGCAGATAGCGCGGGGAGAGTTTTCCGATGAGGACGCGCTGCAAATGGTGGAAATTACGGGTCAAATCGAAACTGCGTTAAATACCGCCAAAAAGATCATCAATGACGGTCGCAGCGCCGATCTTGACGCTTTTCGCAGCGATCTCATAAGAAACTTCATCCCCGAGGAATACCGTGGTGAATTGGACCCGGAAAACCCGTATCGCACCGACATCGAGGGCAAGCGATTGCTTATGCTGGTTCGAGCCTCCAGACCCACCGACGACTTCAAGTGGAACACTCAATTCATGGAGGTCGTCGAGGGCGTTTACGCATCCATGAAAAACGCATACCCCGACGTTAAGGTGGATATGACCGGCGACATGGCCATCATGCGCGACGAGCGGCGTGTGATAAAGCGCGACATGAAAGTGGTCACCTCGGTGACGTTTATCGGAGTGCTGTTGCTTTTCGCTATCGGTTTTCGCGGCCTCGGGCCGCTGGGGATGGTGACGTTGTCACTCGGTATGGGCATCACATGTTGTTTCGGGCTGATTTACATACTTATCGGCTATCTCAACGTTATCACGAGTATATTCGGCTCGATAATACTCGGCATGGGCATAGACTACGCCATACTGATACTCACACGTTACAGGGAAGAGCGTGATAGGGAACATGATGTACGCGAAGCGCTCAGGATAACTATGGTTCAAACCGGAAATGGGATAATCACCGGAGCGGTGGCTACCGCCGGGGCGTTTTACGCTATGAGCGCCGGCGCATTCCGCGCTGCCGACCAGATGGCCTTTATAGCCGGGAACGGCGTACTAACATACTGTACGGTAATGATGCTTTTCCTGCCTTCACTCATGGTATGGCACGACGTGGGCGCTACGAAAAAATCCGCCCGCAAGGAGCGAAAGCCGAAGGCCATGATAACGCTGTCGCACATCGTAAAAAGCGCCTGGCCGGCGATACTGGTGGGTGGGGTAATCCTTTTTGCAGTTCTCGCATGGTTGGCCACGAAGATGGAATTCGAGTACGACTACACAAAAATCGAGGCCGAAGGCCTGGAAAGCATGGAGCTGATAAAAAAAATGCCGGAGATGTTCGGCTGGGGCATAAACTACGGCATGATATTTACGCACAGCATCGAGCAGGATCGCGATTATGCGCATAAGCTGCGTCTTTTAGGCTCGATCAACAAGGTGCAGGCCATCAGCGATTTCATACCTTTGAACCAGGAAGTGAAGCTCGAATTTATTTCGAGAATCAACCGCGCTATCGGCAAAATATCCGCCGATGCGCCTCCCGCCGATGAGCCTGTATCCATCGTGGATTACGACCGCGCGGCGGCTCAACTCGAGCATCTTCGCGCTATGTTTGACGATATGGAAACGCTCGCAGCACTGGCGGATCAGGAGGGCGCCGAGGAAAATCTGAAGCGCCTGGGCGCTCTACTCGATTCGCTGCTGGCGGACATGAAAGGGCCGGATATTGATAAAAAGCTCGAAAACCTCGGATACCTTCAGCACCGGCTGGCTGCGGATGTCGCCGAAATGTGGCGGCGGTTCGGGAAAATGACACGCGCGGGACCTTTCACCGTCGATTCGCTGCAACCTTCAATAAAAGATCATTTCGTAGGCGCCGATGGAGCGTTCTGCATATACGCCTTCCCGAGTGAAATTATTTGGAACGAGTATTTCATGGAACGCAACGTCTATGAGCTGAAGAGTGTGTCCATGGAAGCGAGCGGCCTCGGTGTGATTTTTCAGAACATACTCGTGCAGATAAAGCATGATTTCCTGATAATCGGCTCAGCCGCTTTCATGGCGGTTTTTATAGTGCTTCTGCTCGATTACCGCAACGCTTACTGGGCGGTGCTGACCATGATCCCGCTGCTTACCGGGGCGGTTATGATGATAGGAATGATGGCTGTGCTTGACATCAAGCTGAATTTCGTCAACATGAGCATCGTACCGCTCATTATGGGCATCGGGATAGATTACGGTGTGTACATGATGCACCGATGGCTGTACGAGGGACGACGCGTCGACCGGATCAAGGTTGTGATAAGGAGCACGGGCCGAGGGGTGCTTTTCAGCGCATTGACCACAATCGTGGGCTTCGGGTCGCTCAGCCTGGCAAGTTATCAGGGATTGCAGAGTCTTGGCGAAATGTTGGTTATAGGTATTACCTTCTGTCTTATCACAGCGGTGGTCGGGCTCCCATGTATGTACTACGCTTTGGGGAAATTTCGAAAAGACGATGAGCAATAACTATCGCGGAGGAATGCAATGGCTAAACGCATGAGTTTCGATAGGGTCAGCGACGAGTATGACACCACGCGCGCAATGCCACCGGAAATGCAAAAAGAGGTGCTTGACGCGCTGATCGAAGTGGGTGACATCGTGCCTCACAGCCGCGTGCTCGAACTCGGCATCGGCACGGGCCGTATAGCGGGACCGCTTTACGAAATGGCGCAGTCGCAATACTGCGGTATCGATATATCGATGAAAATGATGAGAAAAATACGCGAAAAGAAGCACGGCCGTATGGGTTTGGTATGCGGCGACGTTTGCGCCCTCCCTTTCAAAACCGGATCGTTCGACGTGGTGCTTGCCGTGCATGTGCTTCATCTCGTTTCCGATTGGCGGTACGTGCTCGCCGAAACGCGGCGTGTTTTGAATGGCGACGGCGTGATAGTGGTGGCCGGCGAAGCAAGCAGCAAACCCGACGCTTCAAGACAACTCACTTCCGGAATAAAACCGGAAGTAGCCCAAAAACTGGCGCCCGTCATCCAAAAGCTCGACTTGAAAGATCGCACATTAGAGGGAATGAAAAATATGGAAGAGGCCGTAAGGGAACTCGAAAAAATGGGAGCTTCGGTGACATTGCCGCCGAACATCGAGCACGTCATGCAACTGCCGCTTTTCATCATCTTAAAGCTGTTTGAGGACCGGACGTTCTCATTCCTGTGGGAAGTGCCCGATCAGGCTCTTTCCGAAGCGCTCACCGAAATGCGCCGTATATTCGAGGAACATTACGGCGATCTGAACGAAAATATACCGGTGACCAGAAAGTTCGACCTTGTGCGGGCGGCTTTTTAACGATTTTGTTTCTCGACAAACCGCTTGAAATTCTTCATTTCCTTTCGTATCACGACGGTAGTGAAATAGTTGATTATTCGCTGGGACGGAACGAATGATATAGTGATTTCCGATTGGAAGGTGGCCGATGTCTTACCTTCGCCGCGAGGCAAAAAGGTATAGCTGCCGACGTTGCCGAGAAGTTCTTCATCTCCGCCTGCGCTTACCCAACTGAGAATGTTATTCTCATCGTCGTACGAGTAATCAAGCACGTATCGAAACTTACGAATATAGAAATTGTACTCGAATTCGACCATTTTGCCCCGACCGTCCGGATAGCGCTCGACAACCCGCGCTTTTCCTATGCCCGTAGTCCACTCGGGATAACGCTCGAATTCGGCAATCAATTTGTAGCATTTCTCGACGTCGGCGTTGATGGATATTGTGTGGGAAGGTGAATAACGGCTTACCTGCTTTTTTTCTATGTACGGAATCACTTTCTCATGGCCGTCGGTGAATTCAATTCCCGCCAGGTATCGATGGGAGTGTTCGGACTTATCGGGATTCTCCTTGCAATAACTGACCTCGCCTTTGATATTGAAGTTTATATTCAGGTCCTTGATAACAAGGGTTAAATCGACCTTCTCCCCAAGCGTAAGGGATTCATCAACGAAGACTCCCATTCCGTACTGCGAGATGTCATGACTTTTGCCTGAGTAGACGTGCCCCCGGTAATCCATAAAGAATTCGTAATCCACCGCCATCCTGGGGGCTTTACGTTTTTTCTCATCATGCGACATTTTCAATACCATGTGGGATTCGTTATCAATATAGTGATATAAATCCCGGTTTGTCAAACCACTTCCCAACTTCTTCTTCACGGAATGTAATTTTGCGCATACCGCGCCTTTGGCCGCGTGGGAGCGTAACATTCCGTGCCAGAAATTCGACAGACTGCATCGAATGGCCGAGTTTTCGACAGTCCGGCGAGACCGGAACGCCCCTACTTTTTCTTTAGAAAAAGAAAAAGTAGGCAAAAAGAAACCTGTTTGCCGCTTCGCTTACGCTCGCGGGGTCCTCGAAAATCGAGGCCGCCAACGAAGCGAAACGGCCCGCACTGAGGCCGATAGGCCGAAGTGCAGTGTAGGGTGCAGGGACGAAGTCCCTGCTTTTGGTTACTTTTCTTTTTCAAAAGAAAAGTAACACCTTGCCTACCCGGAA
>Ga0180432_10003541_pt1 | contig 22113 bp, 20 predicted proteins | sample SS_ome_10_FD_132414 | JGI IMG/M metagenome (GOLD analysis project Ga0180432, IMG submission 132414) | Hypersaline lake sediment archaeal communities from the Salton Sea, California, USA - SS_1_MS_2 metaG | ecosystem: Environmental > Aquatic > Non-marine Saline and Alkaline > Hypersaline >...
CATTTTCGGAGATTTTCACATGGCACTTTATCATAAACTTGGTATGGGAAAAAGCAAAGGTGGGTTATGGTTTAAATATGACAAGAAGGATTGGGATGTAATTATCCCAAGAGTTTGTAATTTAATGGAATTACCTCCTAAAAATTCTTATAATAAATTAAAATTATTGGATGTTGGTTTTGGTTCTGGTAATTTTATTTATTATTTTAGGAAGAATTATAATCTTGACATTTATGGTTTTGATAAATCACATGAAATAGTGAGAGATTATATTAAAAGTACAAACAGCGATCCAAATAAATTTAGACAAGCAGCATTACCTGACTTGCCATATGAACCAAATTCGTTTGATAGAATAATATGTTATGGTGTAATTATTTATTTGTCTGATAAAGAACAATGTACAGCATTAAATAGAATGATAAAATTATTAAAACCAAATGGTATATTAATTATTGGTGGTCAAGTAATATGGAATTATAAATATTTAAATAATTTTAATGATGTAAAGTTATGTCTTCAAAATCAAAAGTTAAATAGTGTAAGAATAACATATATTCCAGAAAAGGATATTTTTGGAAAGAAAATATCAAATAAATATTTTCAATCAAACATTATTAAAATACAGAAAGTTTAAACTATTTAAAGTAGCTATGTATTAACAATAAAATGTTTGTATTGCGAAGATTTTCTAATATTCCAAAAACTTTAATAAATATTCCAAAGAGAAATTTTTGGAAAGTTGAAGAACAAGCTATGTCTGTTCATGTAAGAGGAATTGGAAAACGCGGATTCGTCTTCTCACATCATGATGCAATGTGTTCTGTTAATAAATTTGGTGTTGATTCGGAAGATGTAACTAATTCATTTCACTTATCTCTTGAAAAATATTGCGTAAATGATTATACATACTTTAGAAAATGTATGGAAAGCGATGAGAAAATTGTTATAAAAATGGAAAGACACCTTGTTGGTGTCACATGGTTAGGAAATATTTGTTTTCCTTATTATTTAAAAGGTATTGTTAAAGATATAAACGCATATAAAGGAATGTGATATTAAGTTTAAAATGAATAGACTTGCTGGAGTATTATTTCATACACTAAAGGGTTCGCCTGGTTGGTCAGATTTAGCTATAAAAAATATTGACATAGCAAGAGTTATAAGTGTTTCACATAATAAGCGTTTGTTTAAGATTTTTGATAGAGATAAACCTTATACTTTAGATATTGAATATTATTTACCAAGTGTTAGATCAGGTGTTGCTCCATCATTTGGTCGTCATGTATCTATTACGGTTTATAGTGAACCAGTAGTAGAGCATAATATCACAAAAAGATATGAGACAAAAGAATTAGTTTTAAAGGAAATAAAAGATATAAATAATAAAATTAAGAAGTTAGATGATTATACAAATAAGATTTCATCTGATATTATGTGTCCGCCAAAAAAAACCGAAGACTTTAATAAAGTTCTATTTTAAATAAATTAAAAATGTTTTAGAAAAAATAAAATTAAACTATACGTTTATTAAACTTTGTTTATTTTCCTAAAACATTATAAATAGTAATGTCTCTTGCTGAAAGATTAGGTTCACGAAAAGGATTTATTCGCGATGTTAGATATCTTGGAAATGGTAAACCTGGATATCAAAAACATATCCAACGATACAATCACACGCAAAAGGCTTTAAATAAGAAAAAATATCAATCACCTTCTCAAACTTTAAATTTTGAACCTGTTCCAACTATCACTGCAAAATCTAATTTTAGTAATACCATTTATGAAGAGTATATTGAACGCGTTAGAGAATATAAAGATGTATATGGAAATTCAAGTGACCTTGCTGATATTGAATCAAATATTAAAAACTTAAGAGAAATTGAACGTTTACAACATGAAGTTAATAGCAATAATTTTGTGAAAGGTTCTAAATATACAAAAAAAATAGATGAATATCGCAAAATATATGAAACTAATATTGAAGATAAACTTCAAAAGTTTGAAGAAAGACATGTGATAAAACCATTACCTTCAATACCTGATAATATTTCAGATTCATTAAATCTTGAACCTCAAAATATCAGAGAAAGTCAACAAAAACTACTTGAAAGATTACATAAAAACAGACTTAATAAAAGATTAAAGGATGTTGAAAGGTCTTTGTCTGATTTTGATGTACCTGAAGTAACAAGTGAACTACAAGAGACAACTGACACATTAGAACCTATTTTAACACAAGAGGTTGAACCAAAAAAAGCACCTAATAAAGTTAAATATATTAAAAAAGAGGAACAATTATCTGAAATGGCAAAAGAATTGCAACGAAGATTACGTGAAGAACGAGAAATACAATTACGCCGTGAACAGCAATTAAAATTAGATTTTGAAAAAAGAATGGAAGAAGAACGAAAACTAAAAATACAGAGAGAAATGGAAATAAAAAAGGAGCTAGAACTTGAAGCAAAACGAAAAGAAGAAGAAAGAATAAGACAAGAAGTAGAAAAACAAAAACAAATAGAATTGGAAAGAAAAAGACAAAAACAAAAACAACTCGAAATAGAATTGGAAAAACAATTACATAAGGAAGAGTTGTTAAGAAAAAAGATTGAAATAGAACTAAGAAAAGAAATTGAAGAGCAACAACGACAAGAAAGGGAAGAAAGGGAACGACGAGAAATTGAAGAGCGCAAAATAAAAGAAGAAAAAGATAAAATAAGAAGGGAAATCGAAATAAAAGTTGAAATAGAACAAAGAAGAAAATTAGCAGAAGAAAAGAAAGAGTTGATTCGATTAGAAATTCAAAAAAAAATACAGAGAGAACAAGAAGAACAACTGAGAATACAATTAGAAGAAGAATTAAGAAGTGAATTAAAAAGTAAAAAAAAGAAAAATAAATTAAGAAAAAAATCACAATCGCAATTTAAAAAAGAATGGGAGGAAAAATTAAGACAGGATGAAATAGAAAAATTAAAATTACAGAAGGAATTACAACTTAAAAAAGATGAAGCTCGCAAAATAGAAGAACAACGAAAAATTAATATTCAAAAATTAAGAAAACAAGCTATCCAAAGAAAAAAAGAACTTGTTCATGAAAAAAAAACACTTTATATGACATCATTGACTGATGAACCTCAAACAACCGAAAATGCTGAAGTTCAACCAGAAAACTCTAATTCTGAATCAGAATCCGTTTCTGTTAATACTGGTACTATATTTGCACCCTTTGGTGTCCAAGAAAAATTAGTATTATCAGAACCCGAATCTGAACACAAATTAGAACCTGAACTTGGCAATAACGGTTTTGATACAGATAGTACAATAAGTGCAAATTCAGATAGAGATGAACCAGAATCAGAACCAGAATCAGAACCAGAAATAGAATCAAATGAACAAACACAACATATACCAATTTTTCTTGAAGAACCAAGTGAACAAACACAACAAATTAAAGCTAAAAAACAACAAAGAAAATCTGAGTTAAAAAAAATATTAGATAAACATTCAAACTCTTGGAAACATAATAAATCCGACCCAACAAATTCGTTTCGCACGCCAACTGTTCAAAATGAACCATGTGTACATAAAACTGGAAAAAGTAATTTTTGGACAAAAGAACAACTTTCTCGTTTAAGTAAAGTTCCAGAATATAAGAAACATGTCAATATACCATCATCAAATTCAACTTCAAAACCCTCTGTTACAATGAAAGTAATTGACAAAACACATGAAACAAAAAATTTTTCTGGAGAAACAAAACAAGAGAAATTTTCTGATGATAGTGGTTCATCTAATGAAACACTTTCAACTTCACTGAAAGATGATTTTGAACCCAGCCCAGAAAATGAATTAAGTCAACATTATATGGATAAAAACAATATCACAAATGATAAATATAAGGCACTTATTAATCAAACAGATGTTGATGCTATATTAAAAAACAAAAAGAAAATTATTAATATGAGAAATTTATATTTAACTTCTAAATAAAAATTCACATTATAATTTATATACTCATTATAATAAAATGAAAACGTATCATTACGTATGTATTTTTTTAATTGCAATTATTTTAGTATCCTTGTTTTGCCCTTATAGAAATACGATTGAAACATTTCAAACACCGACATGCACCGTACCACCCGGTGATAAAGCTAGAGGAATGGATCAATATTATGATGCTGATTGTATTACAAAAGGTGGATTAGGATGTGTTGGTAAAACAGGATGTCGTTTTTGTTCAAACGACCCTTCAATATTTAAAGTGCCATGTCCGGGTGGACCTTCTGGTAAATGCACTGGAGAAAACCAAGATCCATTTAAACAATGTCAATCTGGAGAATATACAGAATGTTGTGATGGTTTAGATCTAAGTTATGTAAATGGTAATTTACAATGTGTTAAGGTTGGACCAACTGATAAATGTGCTGGTATAACATGTCCTTCTGGTCAAACATGTGACCCTAGTACAGGTAAATGTAGTGGACCAACTGATAAATGTGCTGGTATAACATGTCCTTCTGGTCAAACATGTGACCCTAGTACAGGTAAATGTAGTGGGCCTAGCCCAGGTGGTAAATTAAGTCCATGTATGGACGGAAATCATTTAGCACAAGCTTATTATGGAAAGTGGTCAAAGGGTCAACCTGTATCATCTGGTTGTTTTCCATATGCATGCAGTGGGCCAAATCAGCCCAAAGGTGTAAAGGAAAAGGTTTCTAATATGGATGCTATTTCTGATTTTTATGGTACTAAAAAACAATGTACTGTCTTGTTTGATGACCAAAAAACCAACGTTGATGATGTAAGTGGTGCTGGTTATCTTGCGTATGGTGGGAAACCAGATATTAAATCGTCGGATGTTACAGAAGCTCTTAATAAAATGAAAGCCTATCCATGTACCGAAATGGTTTGTGTTTTTGATATTGATGGAACATTGGATGTTAATTGTGGTTCAAAACTATATTCAGATGCTGTCAATACATGTTATAAAGCTGGTGCCAAAATAGCTGTTAATACTTTGAGAGGTTATGATGCTCAGTGTACAGATTTAAATACAGATGATCGCAATTATGGTGTAAAACCATTTGTGCAGTGCATCAATAATAGTATTGGTGGTGGACCAGGTCCAAGTGGTGATTGTTCTGCACCAGATTCTACTTGTTCTGGACATGTATCATATGTTCAAAAAAACCTAGATAACTATTTAAAAAACGGTTTAAATCCAAGTGATTATAATAATACACCTTTGATTCAGCAATACTTGTATGCATGTGAGGATAACATATGTGGGTGTAATCCTGCTTATGGTTCTGATAAAAATGCTTCAATTGCAAAATTTGGATGGAAATGTCATGCTAAACCTTCAGACAAGTGCAAAGATGTTGACTGTCCATCTGGTAAAACATGTGACCCTAACACTGGACAATGTGTTGCTGGACCAGACCCAAGTGGTAAATATACTTTAAATTATAATGTCCAGGAAATGACAAATATGGTAAAGGTTGTTAAACCATCTTCTAAAAATTACATTATAGTAATTGGAGACTGGGGAGCAGTGAAACAAGGAGAATGGTATGATGGGATGGTAAAAGTCCAAAAACAGGTTGCTGCAAATATGCAAAAATATGTTAGCTCAATGAATCAAAATGGAATGAATTTATTGTTTATAGCAACAACGGGTGATAATTTTTATACAACTGGGTTAGATGGTCCTGATAGACTTAAACAAGTGTGGTATGATAGATATAACTTACCTGTTACTCAAGATAGTTTCGGAAGAAAATCATTAACAGATTATCCATGGTTTCCAACAATGGGTAACCATGATTGGGGAAATGCTGACCAATGGGCTCTTTGTCCCAATAAAGCCCCGAATAAAAAACTCATAAATGGACAATATTATGCCTCAAATCAGTTAAATAGTGGAGGTAGAGATAATAATACAAAAAATTATTATATGCCTGATTTTAGTTATCATGTTGAGGTTCCAGACTTAAGTTTTGAGTTTATAGCAATGGAAGCAAATATTATGGATAGTGGTGGATTAGGTGGTAATGGTTTAGCAGGTGGTGCTAAATTAACTGGTCAAAACTGCGGTGGTCAAGGTGGTATAAATAGTAGATTACAAAAATTAAATGATGCAAGTAATGCCATGTTAGAATTAAGAGCACAAAAGTCAACCAATAACAACTTTTTGATTGCTAATCATTATCCATCTGGAGATTGTCATGGTTGGTCTGCAAAATTATCAGGTAAAAATGTGAGATGTATCGCAGGTCATGTACATAATTATAGTTGTAATGGACCATCAGATGGAAACCAATGTATGAATGTAACATCTGGAAATGGTGGGGGGTATGGTGGAGACGGTAATATAATGGGATTTTATGTATATGGATTTTCTGATGGAAACCCGCCTAAATTAATAAATATTGGAGTACAGCAGCAACAAATGTCGGTTCCTAATCCACCATAAAGTTTATATTTGATAAAATATATTTAAAAATGGCAGGTGGAATATTTGCTGATCAGCCATTTGTTGTTAACCCAAAATGTGTTGTAATCTCAATAATTTTAATGATATTATACTGGATGTTGCCCTACAGAAACCCATTTATGTTACCAGTTATTTTTCTAGTAGGGTATGTTGCAATTGCATGGTATGATTATTTGTATAATTGTGATTTAAAAATGTATAGTGGATCATCTCCAGTTGCTTCCGCAATTTTTAATGACTGGGGGAAACCCCAGAGAAGATTTGATAAACCTGAGCCAAATGCCCCTAAACTGGTGGATAAACAAGAATTAGCATATAAAAAGAAAGTTTATTTATTTCATGCTTTATTAATTGCCCCAGTTCTATTCTATGTAGGGTGGTATGGCAAGAAGGCTAATAAGAATATATGGAGCGTTGTTGGTTCTGTGGCATTCGTAACAATTTTATATCATGGTCTAAGACTAATCTATCCAAGACAGGTAACGTCTTGTAAAAAAGCAAATGAAGAGGAAAGATTAAGTTTATTTGTTATTTATCTATTACATTTGCTAGTTGTTGCACCATTATTGGTGTACATAGCATATAAAGGTGGTTCAGCTGATAAACGAGTATGGGGACCGTTATTGGGATTAGCAATTATCGTATTTATATACCACGGTATTAGATATTTTTTCCCAAGAGAGATTGAAGAAAATTGTCAAGAAACTAATTTATAAATGTGAGTTCGTGAATAGATTTAAAGAAAACTCATTATTAATGTAATAAAAAAATTGAACATTATTTTTTTATCATATTATTAAACGAGAGTAAAATGAATCTTGAGACAAAAACCGAGACAAAACAATTAGACAATCTTGTCGCAGTTCAATCAGTAACAATTGATGAAAAATTCGCACTTCCACCAAGTCCTTTTGGACTAGAATTATCTAATGGTTTAGATGATACTCCAGAAAAAAGGAATGAAGAAACAAAGGATAACGATGGGATTGAAGATCTAAAAGGTCTTGATGAAGACGATGAAGAGGAAAGTTATAAATTCGTCACATCTGACAATAAAACGTTTGAGCTAGAAAAAGAAGCTGTTAAGCTGTCTAAACTTGCTGATACTATGATTGAGGGTGATGTGAACGAAAAAACACTACCAATGCCGAATGTTCATTCATCAATAATGGAACATATTGTAAAATATTTGAAGTATCATGCTGTTAACCTAATTCCAGAAAACAACTCTCCTGATAAACTTACGTCAAATGTTTTTTCGAAAAACATTAAATGTGACTGGGATGTAAATTTGATTGAAAACGACGTAATGGGTGACAAGAATACCGCAAAAGAGAATTTGTATTCTCTAATTCGGGCTTCAAACTATATGGACATCCAACCTCTGCTTCAACTGGCATGCACAAAGGTTGCATGTATGATTAAAGGTGAAAGCCTTGATGCAATTAAAAAGATTATTTCGACTGATGAACCATACGTGGATAATCACAAGGAAGTTCTCTAATTGCTATATTTTAATAGTCACAAATTATATTTACTATTTATATTTATTTTTCACGCTGTCTTTTGATTTCAGCACGAATATCATCATCCGGGCTAACAAAATCTTTAGGCTTACACCATTTTCCAATGTCATTTACATAACCACCTGGTCCAAATTTTGTCATATTAGCTAAATGAATGCGATTCCAAATAGGTCGAATATCCAGTCCAGTTCCAGAAAGATGATGTAGGATATAGTAAGTAGCATCTAAAAGTGCATCTACCTCCTCTGCTTCATCTTTAGCCTCGTCAAGCTCATCTAGTTCATCTAGAACCATTTGGCGAATGAATGTACGGTCAATTTTACCTTTAAAATGCTTTCCCGTTCGCTTATTATAAAGCTCGCCAAATTCTTTGCAATCTCCAAACATGTCAGGGACATTGTCAGTAGTGGGGGTAGTGGGAGTATTTGTTGCCATTTTGTATTATAGTTACATTAACTTTTCGTTTTATATATTTTTTTAAATCAATTTTTATAACGAACTATAATTCCACATCCAATTCTACTTCCAGCATTTCCTGTAATTAAACTTTCTTTGTTACCACCTAACCCTAAATCATCTACACCAGTATGTATTACAACACTTCTTCCAAATATATGATTTTTACCCGTAAGTTTCAACAAGGGGTCATAATATTTTAAATCAACTTCTCCTTTTGAATTAGATACGATATTGTTTACCATATCACCATGGTGATGATTAGAACCATTCACAAAACTTCCATGTTTTTTTCGTGTTGGGTTCCAATGACCACCTAATGATTTACAGCCTGCTCTTTCGTCTCCATATTCGTGACAGTGGATAGCACGTTCTTTATTTTTACCAAGACCACTTAGTTTGATATGAACTAAAGTCTTTTTACCCTTTTTTTGATAAAACTTTACATATCCTTTTACTTTAGGACCATAAAAGATGGCTATACCTTTAGTTATACCTTTTTCCATTTTATGTAATAACTAATCAAAAATAACTTAAACTTAGTCAAAATAAGGGTATCCTGGAAATTGTTTTAGTAATTTCCGCAATCTTTCCTTTGATTTTTCATCTTGACCCCAAGCTTGGTTATTTAAATCTTGATTTTTATTATTATTTTGTTCAGAAGCATCATAAAATTCTTTTTGGGTATATTTGTCTTTATTAGGAGTATTTATATAGTTATCACCACTAAAATCGAAAGTTGGTATAAAAGGAGATAAACAGCCTAAACCTGCCCCTGGTCTGTTATTGGGAAATTGTATAACTTTAATCGTTTTGTCAGTTTTATTAGTTTTATTTTCGTTCATGTTAGATATACTATTTAAATAAAAATCTTTTAAGTCAAGACGCTGTTTACAACTCTTGCCTTAAGACAATTTAAGTTTTGTAGGGGTATTTTATTCCTCCCCCTTTCGTGTTTAACTTCGTGTTCAAACTCAATCATTTTCTCTTCAACTACCTTTCTAAATTTATAATGGGATTTAAGAAATCTTTTAAAATAAGAAACATCGTTTAAAATCCTCCAATATATCTTAATCACTTCTTCTCTTCCAAAACGAGTTGGTGTTATAAGCCTAAAATGTCCTTTAATTCTATCAAAAAGTAACAATAATCTTTTTACATAAGATACGCAAATATCTTTATAAGATGATGGTTGAAATCTAGTTCCATTTATCTCATTATACATGTCGGGATATTCTCCAAAAGAAATATTGGAAAATCCATCATAGTTGTGCGGTGGGCGTTTTCCAATATATCCATTAATATATGCATCACAGTAAGTAATATACTTTAAATCATTAATTGTGACGTATTTACGCTCATAAATATCTAGTTCAATTTTTAAGTATTTGGAGTTTTTATTCATTTAACGATACCTTAAAAATATCTGAACTGAATATCAATTTTTTTGATACGTATAATATCTTTAGTCTATAATATACTATGGCAAGTGTTATTGATATTATTGTTTGGATTTTTGCTGCGGTCGGTCTTTTGACATTAACCGGTATCGCACTGTATTATATTGCAAAAGAGATTAAAAAATATAAACCTCCCGAGCAACCAATCTGGCCAGACGAATCATATATGGAAAAGATAGGAGCTCTATGCCCAACGGGTTGGGTATATAGAGGAGAGAATAGTAATGGGGAAAACATTTGCCAGAATTACTATAATGTGCCTATAGCAGATCCTGGTAATTGCTATGATGATGCGACCCAAAAATTAACCTATTTTGACAAAATTAAAGATTGGCAAAAATGTCAGGATGACCCTGGAAGGTGCAGACCTCTTAGAAGAAGATGTTCATGGATAGAAAGATGTGGCCCTCCTTCAGAAACAAGGGACCCAACAAAGTGTAATGCTCAAGGTTCTTGGTCAGGAAACCCTTCAACTGGAGAAGATGGAGATGTTATAACTAATCCATATGCATCTTGGATTGGTGTTACTAATAAATGTTAATAAATATTAACATCTCAAATACTTTCATTTTTAGTAATATTTTTTGGTTTATGACTTCGCAAATATTTAAGATATTCAACAGCCATAAGAAGATTGTTTTTTTCATAATCAAATATTCGACAGTTAACTTGATTATTTGATTCTTTCCATTGAACTTTATAGCATTTTTCTGTTATTTTGTAAAGAGATGGTTCCCAGTAAGGCATAATTAATAAATTTGTATAAAGAGTTTATAATCTTTATATAAATTACTTAAACTATTAATAAGTTATGGACGAGAAAACAGCTCCAAAAAACATAAGTGAGTTTGTTGGAAATAAAACAACTGTTACTTCTATTAGAAAATGGGCTATAGATGTTAAAAATAATATTCGACATCCAAGAAGAATTTGTTTTATTACGGGATCAGTTGGAACAGGTAAGTCAGTTTTAGCAAAACTAATTTTGCAAGAGCAAGGTTTTGTTATTCGTGAATTTTTGTCTTCAAGTTTGCGAATTAAGCAAAAAAGAGATTTGTTGTATCAAACATTTTGTTTTAGAGATGTTCTTGCAATTATGAATAAAAATAAAAAGGGTAAAAACAAAAATTTTCGAAAGGCAATTATTATTGATGATTTTGAAAATATGTGCTTGGCAACACAAGAAGTCTTTCGCAAATTAAAAGAATTTATTAAAAAGAAAAAATCAGTTGGTATACCTGTAATATTTATCGGAAATAAATATTTTAAAGGAAAAAGACCTTTAATGGGAGCATCTGTTTATTTTCGTTTGTTTCCAAGAACCATAAAGGATATTCACCAAATACAAAAACATTTAATAACTGTTTTTTTAAATGAAAATAAAAAAAATGTAAAACTTAAAGAAATTCAAGAAAGTAAAAAAGAACAATTAAAAATATGTAGAAACTCCGGTGGTGATGTAAGAAAGATAATTAAATATTTTGAACTAATTTCATCTAATAATGAAAACAATGAGGGTACTGTACTGGATATGGTAAAATGTAAAAGAAAAGGTCCTTTATATTCTTTAAATAGAATTATAACTTTTGATAATGAAATGGAAATTAGAATGATATTAGATGAAATATCATGTGAGGGTAGTTTACCATATGGTATCCACACATCATATATTAATTATGTCCCTTGGATTATGAAAAAAAATAATTTAAGCTCACAAAAGAAACGTTGTTCTCAATTGTGGAAAAATATAGCAGAGTTATTTTCAGTATATGGACAATTGAAAGATTTTGAAAAAAAACAGCAGATGTGGGAACTTACAGAAATTGCAAATGTTGTTTCTTGTTGGGGAATAAGAGTTTTAATTGCAAATGAGATAAAAAAGAAATATCCAACTATTAAAAATAAACCTAGTTATAATGGTAAAAGTTTTTGGTGGGCAGAATTAGAAAAAAATAAAAGAACAGGAGACGAACCAATAGATATAACTATATGTAATAAAAATTTAAGAGGTCATTTAAACAGTCATATATTAGGAAATACGTCTTTTAAAATGATTGAAAGTGGTATTGGAAACAGTAAGGCATGGCGTCCAAAAAATATTAGAAACACAATCCAACTTTTAAAACTGAAAAAACAAAACTGTCCAGAAGGCAATAAAAAATTTAATAAGGTCTCAGACCGTTTGGTGAAAATGGTTGGATTTTCTTGAAAAAATTGATATATGTGTAAACTTTATCTCAGTATTTGCTATACATGTATAATGAGTTCCAATGGAAGTACAAAAAATCGAACGTACAATTCAATTTATTTAAAAAAATCAACGTACGACACTTATAATGGTGGAACCGTTATTAGAAAATTTAAAGTAAAAAAAGGTGAACATAAAGGTAAAATAGCCCATGTTACTGTCAAAACAGATGAATCTGGAAAAGAAGTTCTATCTGTTACTTATAAGACTGGAAATTAATAGTTACTATAAATGTCTAAATAAATAATTAAAATGTTTGAAATGTTTCTCTTACATCCCTCCTTACACCCTTCTTTGCACCCTTCCTTGCACCCTTCCTTACATCCCTTCCTTACACCCCTCCACGGCACATCGGGCAGCGGTTGCTTCGTAACAACCACCGTTGCAAACAGTCGTTGTGAAACTTGTGATGACAAGGCGTTGTGGTAACCGGTGCCGGGAAGCGCTTCTGGTAACAGATAGGGCAATCAAACACAGGGTCACCACGAAGTCGCACGCACCGTCCTCGGAAAAGGGCTTGCACAACCAAGACTGGTCCTTCTAAAAGAGCTTGACGCCGCATCTCCTGCACCCGAAACCGTGCTTGCCGTCCTCGGAAAAGGGCTTGCAGGGTAACGGAAGCAACCGCTAGCTTTTGCTGACGCTTCTTTTTGTTCGCGAGTTGTTGTTGTTCCTTCAACAGGTTAACACGGTCCAGGTCCTCTTCGATTTCCCTTTGGAGGTTTTGCAAAAAGAGCCCGATGTTGTTTCGGTACCATCGCCCAAGCCCATACCACGCCATAAAACACAGAGTTTCGCATTTGCGATCATCATACGCTGGGCGATCACGAGCAAACTGGCAACACATCCGATCCAAAAGTGCTTCCCTGTAGATTTCGTTGACCATAACCCGCGTCTTGGAAAACAGATTTTGGGGGATGCCGTCGAACTTATCGCACAACGCCGCCCAGTTGGGGCAGAGCTTCATTCTGTTGGAATCGCCTGACAACACGGGGTATAAAAACCCGCGGTTCAGCAAAACCTTGATGATGTGCCCCGGTAATTCGGAGTAGTGCGGTGTGTTTAAAAACAAGAACTTGCCACTCAGAGTTTGAACAGCATCAAAAGTGTCACCGTATAAACGGCAATACATTTTGTGGTTATCCTTGTTCACAAAAATGAGCCGGTAGTTTTGACGGTCCACATATGTGGGCGCGTCCTCAAACTTTAGCTCCTCAAAGTCCAAAAAGTCCAAAAGTCCATCATCCTTTTCGTCGGGACGAGCCCGCTTGAAGTCAGACTTCACCAAAGCGACCACATCGTTACATGGGGCAGAAATAACGTCGTAGATTGCCCGGAGTGTTTTGATGAGTTCATCAGGTTGGTGGTTGTGCGCCTTCTCCAAAAGTTGCTGCCAGTACTTTGGCCGCTTCTTGTAGAGGTTCCGCAACAACTTTCCAAATACTTTTGTTGATTCCGACTCTGGGAAACTGCAAACAAGCTTTCCAGAGGAGAAAAAGAAACTAATCAAGTTATTTACTAACTTCTTATCAGAAGACATTGTAATCTACATTGCTGACACTTTCGGAAAATCTATTCAATTTTTTAAACGAGATTATTGGTAAATAATAGTACAAATACTAAAACAGTAATTGCTAAGAGAGGAGGGAAAACTTGGACATATCCCATGTTGTTAATTTCCCCTAATGTTTTGTTTTCAACGTATGCTGATACTCTTGCCCCAGTTCTGTTTATTCCAGGCATGACAGCATTTAAGATTTGAAGGGTTGTATAAGCAACAGCTAAAGGTACTACTACGTAAGTAACAATAGGATTTAGCTGAGGACTTGCTTTTGCCACAGCGTATGTGGCTAATAATGCGAGTAACAGAGAGACAACATATTCGGTTGTAAAGGTGGTTTGTCCGTTAGCCATTTTATAGAGTTTCTGTATATAAAAGGAGAAGGAAAAATATAATAAAGAAGTTAGGTGATATTCTAATTTGCAAAGACTAAACCACCAATTCCATTCATAATACGAAGTACGTTGATGTTTCTAACATAAAAGAATAAGTTAAATAATTCAACATCGGCGCATTCACCTTTTGGTATTCTTTCTTTTAATGTAAAATTAAATTGTGCTTGTTTAAACATTGAAAAGTTAGCAGAACCAGATGGTTGAACTTGCTCAGGGGCTTCAGCAAATGACATCATATAAATTTGTTTTGAACAAGGTGGTGTTGTTGTGTGAGCATCATATGGTTCTTCTGCTGTGTAATAAACAGATGATTTGCTATTTTGTCTCAAATGAGCATTAAATAAAAATTCTCCAAAATACATAATATTAAGATACTTATCAAAAGCATCCATATTTGATAAAGAAAGTCTTTCTGTATCTGTGCAGTTTAAAACATCTAAAAATTCATTTACATCAAGTCCAGAAGGTAAAACACAATCTGCCAAAGGTCCTGGTTTTAATCCCATTTTAACTGCATTTTTTCTAAACTTTACAATTTCAAGAAATGTCGGATAATCTTCATCATGACACAAAGTGGTATAATTTGTCCACTGGTTTCTATTTTGGACATCATCGCGTTGAAATACCCAAATCATTTCTTTTACAGGGTGAAAGAACTCAATATCTTCTTGTTCTACTCCTTGTAATCCTCTAAATTCTAATCTTTCTACTTGTGTAATAAGATATTCAGAAACAGCTGCCGCGAAAATACGTCTTTCGGTAATGTCCAGATATACATACTTAATATCAAGATACACATTCTGGTTCCATATTCCAGGTGTTAATAATCCTGAAACAAATTTCCAAAATATATTATTTGGTCCATATCCCTGTTCGGATAATTCTTTTTTAAGTTCTACATGATTACTATTTGGTCCAACAATTGGATTTTCAAATAATTCAGTTGGGGAAACAGATGGAATTCCAATTGTGAATAAATCATTGAGACATCTAAAATCGATATTTATTGACACTTCTGTATATTGAATAGCAATTAAAGGAACAGCTAATCCAGGATGTGTAGTAAACCAAAAAGGAAGTGGAACTCTTAGCCTTCTTTTTTGAATTGATGCAGTTGCCGTTTCTCCAATTTCTCCATAATAAATAGCAGGGTCATATACTTGTTGGACGTTACCTATTAATTCATCAAATCCTGGTCTTCTTGATACAGGAGTTGTAAGTTCATACCAAATATTCATCCATTGGCCATATAATTTAGATATACATTGTGCACCAATGATAAATTCTGTATTATGTATAAAAACATGACCAAGATTTTTTACCCATTTAAAGTTTTCTTCTTCAGAGGAGTAAATATTTGGAATATCAATCACAAGTGCTACGTCCCGTATTAAGTCCCCATTTCTTTTTATTGGAACGGTCATGGAACTTCTACTTGTCGTATCAAAGGATAATGTTGGGTCAAAATACTCTGGAACCCATTCATATGCAAAATTTGTATGGCGTTGATACGCTGTTTTAAAAAATGTTATTTGTGGGTTTCCGGTTAAGTAGAGGTTTTCACTACCGTACGACACTAATTGCATTAATCCACCACTCGGCATTGTTAATATCTATTAATATACTGTATAAAATAAGAAATAAATATTCCCACGGTATCTGATTTTATTTAAAAAAAATTGATATAATATGTTTAAAAGATAAAATAAACATATTATACAATGGCTCTGACCAATGTTTTTGAAAATAAGGTTCCACCTATGGTGGACGTTGTTGGGATTTGGAAACCAATCCCTTCTTATTATGAGAGGTACACATCTTTGTATTACATGTCTCGTGGCAAGGAACTTCCTTTAACCACAGACGTTCTTACCTTAATTGAAGAAGCTCTTAATGCTGTTCCCAGTTCAAACCTTGAAATCAAACAAGGCAAGAGTGGGTCTTCATTGCGAGTTTATGGAGAAAAGGGTGAAGGTTGCAAGATACGCCTTTATAAGGTTTCAACAACAAAGGGTCTTGTTGAGTTTCATCGATTGGGCATAGACACGGTTATCCCGTTTATTGCGTTTTACAAAAATGTTGTAACGTATTTAATGGGAAATTTTCCAGACCAGTTTTCATTTATTGAGCTTGGAAAAGAACCAAAGGCGCCCACTCCGACGAAATGGCAAGCTCCTGCTCGTGTGCCAAAGTATTTGAAACTTGTCACAACGCTTCCTAATGTATCCTCTCTTCCCACCCTTCCTGAATGGAGTTTGCAAAACAAGTTGGATATTCCTTTTCGAGAGATGTCTAACACATTGCCAGACCCAATTGTTGGAATAGGAGAGTTGAAGCTATCAATTAGGGTTGAAGACTTTTCTGACGACTGCCGGGAATCATGTCAGTGTTCTTGTTCAATCAATGCACCTCCGTCGACTCCCATCGAAAGTCCAGATGCAAGCCCTGGGGGAAGCCAACATGGGACCCCTCAGAGCTTTTTTCATTAAACCGTGACAAATTTTATAGTCTAAAAATATGTGTACTATAAATAATATATTTTACAATTCTTTCTCCAATTCATTCAAGTCAAGTTTCCACAACTCTTTTGGAGTAATCTTTTGCATATAATAAAGGTCTGCTTTCTTTTTGTTACAAGTAGCTTCTAACTCGTTAAGTTTTTCTTGTGTCAAAGACCAAATATGCATAGTTAGCAAGTATCCATAGTCTTCTGACAGAATTTTCTTAACATCGCGAGTTTCAACCTTTTTCTCTTCAAGTTGTAACGAATGCACAGACCTATCATCTTCTGTTGAATAAGGACTTTGGCCATTTACATGGTCACCTTCAACTTCTTCATCAGACTCCTCGTCTGGCTCAGATTCAGACTCTTCATCAGACTCTTCGTCCGAATCCGAATCCGACTCTGAATCTTCATCCGAACTTTCGCAGTCATCAAACGAGTATCGTTTAACTTCTCCGTCCAAAGCTCTAATATATACCTCTTTCTTAATAGGAGAGATAATGATTTCGTCTTTCGAAGGGTCTGGTGGGAAAGAATGTGTATCACGAAGCTCAATTAGAATATCTCCATTTGGCCTTTTACTGATATGCACTGTTTCCTCAATAATACCTTTTACAAAACGAATTTTAGCCAATAGATATCTAATTTCTCTTTCAAGAAACTTAATTTGATACTCTCGTCTTTTCTTGTAAAAAGGAAGGCGAATTCTGTAATAAGAACGAAGAATTGATTCAGGTGAGTTAAATTTCACGATTTCGCCCAATGGGTCAAACAAGTGAAGATTTGTCACTGAACAACTTTTCGATTCTTCTAATTTCATAAGTTTTCTTAATTTCTTGGGATCTTCTTTTAGTTCAGAAAGTTTGTCACGACGAAATGTCACCTTAAGATGAACATTTTCATCATCGTGATCATTACATTTCTTATAACCTGTAATACATTGTTTCTTTTTCTTCCTGGAATCTTTTTCAGAGCTATCAATCACCAAATTTTCTAAATGTTGATGATAATCATCTGTCCAAATTCCAATAGGAAGTTCAGTGATTTCTAAAGTAGTTGGAGACTTAAAATTAAATTTACCTTCTGTAAACCACTTTTTAACTCCTTTTACTTTTCGCTGAGTAACATTTCCTTTGAAATGTCTAAACCAAGGAGTTAATGGTTTGATCTTTTTGTCATCCATCATCATTCTCAAGTTGAAAATAATGTCTTTTGGATTAAAACACGGAACATGAGTACTAAACCCAGTTCCGATTCCATGTGCTCCATTTACCAAAATCATTGGTAATACAGGTAAATACCACTCTGGTTCAATTGTTCTTCCTTCTTCTACTAGAAAATTAAGCAATGGCTCATCTTCTTTTCGATAAACGAGTCTAGCAATTTTTTCCAGATGGGTAAAAATATACCTTGACTGTGCACAATCTTTTCCTCCTTTTAATCTTGTTCCAAATTGTCCCTCGGGACGGAGAAGATTAATATTGTTGGAACCAATATAGTTTTGTGCCAATCCCACAATAGTACCTTCCATAGAAGATTCACCATGATGATAAGCAGTTTCTGTGGTAACATATCCTGTTACCTGAGCAACTTTAAGCTCATGTGTTATGTTTTTCTTAAAAAATGTGTATATCGCTTTCCGCTGAGATGGTTTGTTCGCATCACAAAAAGATGGAATAGACCTATCATTATCATAATTTGAAAAATGAATTAGTTCCTTATCCACAAATTCCTTGTAAGTAACTCGTTTCTCTAGTGGGTTAACGACATCATCTTTATCATAAAAACTTAGCCATCGTTTTCTCTTATTTGCCATCTTTTTATCGAAAGCTAATGTTAGAGCACTACTTGATTCATCACACCAATCATAATCGACGATGTTTAAATCTGTAAAATATTCCTTGGCTTCAACTTTTGTGGAAGTACCCAATCCCTTATAATACTTAATAGTAAGTCCTTTCAGGGATGATTGAGCATCTTTCCAATGTTCATAATCTTGTTGGTTATAAAAAACTTTTACAACCTTTTTTCCTTTACGAACTTTTACAATAGGTGTATACATTGTCACCAAAAATCCCTCTTCTAACAAGCTTTCCCAATAACAGGCAAACATGTTCATCAAGAGACCTTTAATATGTAATCCATCTTTATCTTGATCACACAATATAAGAACTTTTCCGTATCGTAGTTGTTTAATAGATTTTGAATCTTGCTGAAGACCTAAAACCTTTTTAATATTTTGAATTTCAGAATTCCCCATAATTTGTTTGTCGCTAGCATCGCGAATATTAAGAAGTTTACCCCGTAAAGGAAATACTCCATATTTGTCTCTACCAACAACACTTAATCCAGAAATTACTAAAGCCTTTGCTGAATCTCCCTCTGTTAAGATAAGAGTACACTCCGAAGACTTTGCTGTTCCAGCCCAGTTCGCATCATCCAATTTAGGAATACCGCGAAGAGTCTTTGTTTTTCTACCATCTGTCTTGGTAAGTCCAGACTTATCATGAACTGATTTCAGTAATTTAGCTCTTTCAACGATTTCGGTTTTAGCCAATTTCTTGATAAAGCCCTCTGACAATTCACATTTAGAACCAAACTTGGCAACAGGGGTAGTTAAAGCTTCTTTGGTTTGACTTGAAAAAGATGGGTTAACAATTAACGAGTTAATAAACACCCAAAGGTTGTTTTTCACATGCGCTGCTTTAATTCCACCTGTTTTAGCTTTACCATTAACCTTTTTCACTAAGTCTCTGCAAATTTTATTAGAAATATAGTCAACATGCTTTCCACCATTAATAGTGCAAATACCATTAACAAGTGATACTTGTTGGTGATTACCATCTGGCGAAGAACATGCTGTAATTTCCCAGAATTCATTGGGTTTCTCATAGACACGTTTAGTGTCTTTTTGTTTCCCAATATACTTTTCTACATATTGTGGAAAGTCTTTAACACCAAGTTTGGTTCCGTTAAAATAAACAGCAACATCCCTAGTGGTACATCCAGCAATATCATAAACTCTCTTTCGAATCAAATCTATAATATCGCCTTTTAGTCCATCAGGCATTCCAAACCGAGAATATTCCGGTAAAAAGGTAATTTTAGTGTATGCCTTTCCTTTGAAATCAGTTACTTTAGCTTTCTTTTTAGGAGAAGACATATTATTTTCCCAAACTTGTTTAAATTTTTTGCCTCTGCGATGGTCAACCGTTTCAACCTCAAAGCGAGAAGAATAGATATTACAATTATGTGTAACTGTAAAATCTTCTAATACAAAGCGGTGATTTTCATCGACAGCAATGCCAATATATTCACCAGCCTCTACTTCTCTAACCGTTAAGTTTCCAGTACTTGTTGTGTCCCGTTTTACTGGGAAACAACATTTTTTTCTGGAAACTTTTGTTGGTATGTCTTCAACGCCTCTTCCAGAGATGTTAATATTAACAGCTTTACCCTTTTTCGTTTCTCCTTTATATTTCCAGGTTGTTTTCGTAATTTGACCACAACACATAAATCCAAGAGATTTAGCCAAAAAGATAATGTCATCTGCCAACTTTTTATGGTTCATTCCTTGAGCAATTGTAATTCGAGTTCCATCTCTTATAACGTGTCCGTCCGAATCAATAAGACCGGCCAACACCTTTAATCGAATATTTCTTGAATTAACAAGATACTCTTTAGGAATATGTTTGTTATTAATTAAATTATATTTAGATAGTAGTTTTTTCAATGGAGCTTTTCCACACTGAGATAGAGAACTAATGCTATAAGCAATTGGGTTATTTTCAACCTGTTTAAATTTAGCATCATTCTCTTCTCCCCATTTTTCCAAATACGCTAAAATTTCAGGGTCATCTGTTGCATTAATGGCAAATCTATATCCATCTTGGCAACCATCACCCAACCATAGTCCTAAGACATATGGGTCGAGTTCGACTTTTTGTTTATCCCACTGAACACATTTTCCAACATATCCAGTTAATCTTAAACGCATGGTTTTGTTTAATTTCAAATAATCTTTAACACTAATGTCAAGAGTATTATCATCTGGAATACTTTTAGCAAACTCTTTCAATTCAAGATAAGCTTCTTTTACCTCTTGAGTATCAGGAGGGTTAGTAGGACCTTTTCTTGGTAATTTTGGCATAGACAAATCTTTATGATTTCTCTTGTAATGGCGCCCAAGATTTCCAGATAATTCAATCTTACATTCTGGACATATAACACGAGGTTTAATGCCAGCACGCATAGACTTTTTCTTAATTTTTCTTTCTTTCTTATCAAGCCATAACATAGACCAAAGTATTTCTGTTTTGTTCCAGAAAATAACTTTGTGGTCTGGCATCCTCAAACATAAGATATGTTCTTCATTCACAACATACGGGTTGCCCTGTTTTTGTGAAATTTCAAACAGCCTACCTGTTCCAACGGTTTTATCGAGAATTTCCCGAGGAAAACCATCGTCACCGATAAGCTTATCTTCATCTGTAATGTCCTCAATAGAAATTAATTTCCCTTCAAATGTTGGTAATTTAGTACCTTTTCTCAGGCAAAGTTTGGCACCATATCCATTTTTCCCTCCCCAGGTCTTTTTCTTTTTCTTGTCATAGTTACTCGAAGTGAGTAGCTGTCCAAAAATAAGTTCTGGTATCATCACCTTTTTTTCTTCATGTTCTTTAACAGGAATTCCATCCCCATCATTCATGATAGAAATAATACCTGTTTCTTGGTCAATTGTGACTTTAATCATTTTTGTAACCTGAACAGTTTTATCTTTTTTGGCATATTCTCTTGTTCGTGGACATTGGTCAGCTGAGTTTGTTAAAATTTCATTAAAAATGTTATAAAACCCAGGGCTAATTTCAATGTCTTTATTCACAAAAGAATCATCAGAATTACATACCCAAACGTTCTCAAGAACGGAGGGTTCAACAGAACCAATATACGTGTCAGGAACTTCAAGGATATGTTCCTTGTGTTCCATGGCATCATAGGTCTCATTGTCTTTAATATCGTTAGCGTTTCTTGATTTAGAACTCATTGTGATATTTTTAGTATATCGTCTATCTCTTTATCTCCTTTTAATTATTTGATTTATCAATTTCTTTAGACTATTAATAAGCGATTATCTGGTAAAATCCTTACACTCTCCTTTCATATACCTCCCCATATAACTTCTTTTTTTTCTATCTCCAAACGTCCAGGACTTTTTCTTAGCCCGATTGTTGGGAAATGGGGTGTATTCCATATAACAAGTTCTCGAAAGACAATAACAGCACATGGGGTGGCCGGGTTTCCCCTTTTTGTATCCCCTACTATCCTGTTTTTTTGTAATAGGTCCATTCGACCTGTAACCTTTGTATAACTTTCTCTGAACCATTTTACTGTTTATAAAATTAATAATTTAAATTTAATCAATTTTATAAATATTCTAGTATTTCTTTACCATAACGATAATAGAA
>Ga0180432_10003542_pt1 | contig 22111 bp, 22 predicted proteins | sample SS_ome_10_FD_132414 | JGI IMG/M metagenome (GOLD analysis project Ga0180432, IMG submission 132414) | Hypersaline lake sediment archaeal communities from the Salton Sea, California, USA - SS_1_MS_2 metaG | ecosystem: Environmental > Aquatic > Non-marine Saline and Alkaline > Hypersaline >...
AAAGTTTTGGAAGGGTTTTTGCCCCCTTATCCATCAATTTAAGACCCAACTTGGTCTTATACATAGCAAAATAAAGTAATGGAAAGAAAATCTTTTGGAGCTCAATCTTTTTTCGCTCTAGATATAAAAATAGAAGCATGAACAAAATGAATACTATTGCTGCGATGGAATTATACTCCATTTGGGTTAAGAAACTTTACCTCTTTCTTTTTGGTTTGAATGCTCTACTATCACAAGTCCTGCACATGATTTTACCTTCAATCATCTTACGAGGCGGAGCTTTCATAACAGATTTACATCTACGGCAAACATAACGATTCTTGAACTTTCTTGCTTCTGCTTCTGGAAACTTAGCCAAAATTAACACCTCTGGTGAAATTTTGGGTAAGCTCAAAAATTTCTAATTTTTGTTGTTTTGCCATATTAATCTGCTCCTTTTACTTGTTTTAATATTTTTTCGCCTAAGATTACCCAAAATACAATTTGAGCACCTTCAACAACCTGATCCTTAAATTCATCTGTGATTGGCAAATCAAACGTCTCATAAGTCTCAACATCCATCACATTAGCAATATTGCCTGTAACAGACAAGACCTGAGCAGTCTTTTTATCAATTATTGGAACTTCAACATTTTCACCAGAGGGCTTAAGAGTTTCTCTTCTTTTGCCGTCCATGATACCTGTTGCAACAATTCTGTATTTTGCATGACCGTGCTTGCCGGACTTAGATGATTCACAACTAGTCACTTTGCAAGCAGCATCATCGATTATAATATAACTACCAACCTTGATAGCGTTTACCCCAACTGTTTTTTTTGACATTCATAACACCTGTTTCCGATACTAAGTAAAATTTGGAAACTATTTATAAAACTTACGCAAAATATCACTGAAATCCGCCAGTTTTTTAAATAAACAGGCCATATATTCAACTAATACCTAGTGAGGAAGACAAAAATGACAACAGAATCAAAATACCACACACTGAGAGACAGAGTCGAGAATGAAGTATTCCCAAGAATGACAAATGAAGAGACTAGACAGGGAATGCTGGCAATAATGGAAGACCCAAGATACGCGCTTTCATATGACAAATTTGCAGAAGAACTTGGAAAAGATGATCATCTGCAAAACTTGATAATTCTTAGAGAAGAATTCCACAAAGGATGCTGGAATAACATGATAAGCTGGTTCAGACAAGTATTAGACTCAAAGCCGTATAATTTCAAAAGATTCAGAAATATATCCCTGGACTACGCAAGAGTACTACAGCTTCAAGAATATGAACTGAAACAAAAAGGCAATTATCCTGGATTCGACTTAATAAGCTTACTTCCAGAAGAATAAAAACTTCTTTGCTTTGTTTTTTTTTAAAATTACACCTAATTTCTTTTCAATTAAATCATAATTTGGAAACTCTTTTTCTTTTTTCCTGAATTCTGCTGTGTGATGATAGGATTTGCCATTCTTGTTTTTGAATTTGAATTTTTTATGGAGTAATTCGTGATACATAACGTAATCAAGGCAGTCTTGGTGAGCGATTATGTGTTTTGTTATAGATACTGTGTCTGTGCCATAAGTATAGTGGCCCAGGGTTCTTGTACCCTCTGATAGAGAGAGATTAGGCTGGTCAATCATGCCTGCAAAAAAAGCGTCATTAACTCTATTGAAGGATGCTTCTAGCACAGGGTGTGATTTTGTCTTAGGAACTGCAAGATGCGCCTGCTTGATGAAGATACTGTATAAGTCCATGCTTGTGGTCTTTGCTTTTTTCTTGAACATCTTGCACATCAATTCCTGAATAAGACCCATTTTTATTTTTTTATCAACAGAACGCCACTGCTTGCTCAAATTGAAAATCAATTCTTTAGTAAAACGATTCAATTGAACATTTGCATTATACCCCTTGAATCTTCCAGAATATTTAATTTTAGCAGAATAAGTAAAAGACTTATCTGGACAAATTTCCATAAAGGCTTCTTCAATCATACCCGCCATTTTTTTGTTCGATTTTTACGTTTTGTATATTTTATAGGTTAAAATCTCGAAACTTAATTTTGTCAGAGCAAAATTAATTTCTATGCAGCCAATTTATATCTTAAGAGTGCAGCAACGCCGCCAAGATCCCTCAACTGAACACCTTCTCTTGTCTCAGTAGAGATAATCTTAACTTCTGTAGAAAACTTTTTAGCCAGCTCATCAAAATCATCAATCAATTCATCACTCAAACTCTCTGAAATCAACAAAACATCTACTGCACCCATGTTCAGAGCCTTCTTAACTTCCTTCTCACCATAAGACACCTTATCAGGATCTTTTGCAAGCCCTTCAAAAAAACGTGCCATCACTTTTTTCTCGTCAACAATCTCTTCTTTAGCAAGAATATCCTCGCTCCTGTCAACAAGCTCCTGCAGGCCAAACTCTTCTGTATAAGAAAGATCTTTAACCCCTATAATTTTCTTTTTGATGTCGCCAGTAAGAAAATTGCCATCAACCAATTCATGCTTAGTAGGACCTGGGCCTCCGACAATGATTCCTTTGACACCCTCCCGCATCAAGAACTCATCTTTCATGTAATCTGCAACCTTTTTCATGTGATCTTTTAGAGCCAAAGCCCTATTCTGCTCAAACCTGTGTGCAGACTGACCGCCAGCTTTCATCTTTCCAGGAACATGAGAGTGAGTCTTTAACAGAGGAACAATAGTCTTTCCTTTTAACAAAGCAACACTTGCATCACGCCTGTCAAGAACAACCAAGCCATACATCTCTTTGATGGCAAGCAATTCTTTTAACAAATCAACTTCAAAAAGCTTATCACACTTGTAGATTCTAGTTTTAAGGGGTACTGGAGGTTCAATACTCCAGACCTTAACATCAGATTTGCCTTCTCTTGCCAAGACATTACCTGCAAAGACAGCCAATCCATTAGGGGGAGTCTGCGGGAATAATTTTAGGTGCTGAATCATTCGTTCCAGGGCATCAATAACATTCTTCCTGGTGGCAGCAGACTTGATATTTGCTGCAGTACCCTGTTCTTGAGCTAAATGAGTAGTAATCTTGTTAATATCATAACCTTGCGGAATATAAACTGTCACAAACTCAGTATGCGCAGCCTTACAGGCCTCTAATTCCTTGATAAACTTCTTTAGTTTATGCTTCTGTTGTGCAGTGATTGTCATACACAGAATAATTATAGAGGGGTTTATAAAAGTTTGTTCCCTATTGCAAATTATAGTAAGCTTTTTAAATGACCCATTGTTCTTAACGTGCTATGGCAGTTGAAAAGGGACTTGGTCCGGCCAAAAGGTTTGGCCCGAGATACGGAAGAACAGTGAAGTTTAAGCTTGCTAAAATTGAAAAGCAGCAGAGAAAACCACAGATATGCCCATACTGCGATAAACCTAAAGCAAAAAGGATTTCTGCAGGAATATATGAATGCAAAAAATGCAGTTCTAAATTCACAGGCAGAGCATACTTTCTAAAGAAAAAACCACCGGTAATAATCAGACCAGAAGCAGAAGAAGTACAGGAACAAAAAGAAGAGGAAGAGTAAAAAAATGACAAAGTACACATGCTTTAAATGCAGCAAAAAAATATCAACTGACATGATGGGCAAAAGAGTTCGATGCCCTTACTGCGGCAGCAAAATTCTATACAAATCAAGATCACAAATAACAAAGGTTAAAGCAAGATGAGTGAAAAAGACGCGCAAGAAAGCATTGGCAGACTGCAGATGTTAGAACAGCAAGTGCAGACAATGGCTATGCAGAAACAACAATTTCAAACACAATTATTTGAAGTTGAAAACGCGCTAAAAGAACTCAAAGACACAAAAACTGCCTACAAAATCATAGGCAACATAATGGTTCTTTCTGACAAAGATAAATTAGCAAAAGACTTAGAACAGAAAAAAGAAATAGCAGATTTAAGAATCGCAAACCTGGACAAAGAAGAGAAGAAACTTAAAGAGAAAGCAAAAAAACTCCAGGAAGACCTGCTATCTACGCTAAAAAAGAAATAAGGACACAACTAAAATGAGTGAAAATAAATTAGTGACAGTAATATCCCTGCTACGTGAATTAGAGGGAGATAGCTGTGTGCCTAAAAACATAAAAAGCAAAATCACACTTACAATTCAAGATTTAGAGACCAGCAAAGAAGAGGCCTCAATAAAAGTAAGCAGAGCACTGCATGCGCTTGAAGAACTGACAGACAACTGCAATATGCAGTCAGACACAAGAACACAATTATTCAATATTGTAAGCGCACTAGAAATGAAGTAATTATTTTTTCTGAATTATTTTAGACTTAATAACAATAGAATTTGGCATGTAAATCAAATCGCCTTTTTTTGTCTTGATTCTTGTATCTAACAGACTAAGCTGAATAACCTTGCCCTGCACTCCATTAATCTTAACATTCTTGCCTTCTTTAATCAAATCTTTTCTGTAGATATACCATCCTGCCATGAAGTTAGGTATAAAATCCCGCAGTCCTAAAAAGACAGAGACCGCCAAGACACAGATTGCTGCAATAGCTATAATGTATAAAACAAAAGTTGTTATTCCTAACTGGTTTAGTGCGAAAATAATTGTCATGAAGTAGATGAAGTATTCGGTGATGTGCGAGAGAGCCAGTTCAAAAGAAACTTTTGTGCCTGCTTTTTTCAGGAGATTATCTAACTCTGCTTCATGCAATACACGCTGAACCAACCGCCCTAGGAATTTAGCGATTATGAATCCTATTAACAAAATAATGATTGCTGTAATAATGTTATTTATGACCGGTCCAAAATAATTTACTGCATCATTGATAATATCCATAACACTCTAAAAAAGGATAATGTTTTTAAACCTTTGCTATAAAGTAAGTGCATAGGTATTAACAAATGGCAGATCCAGCAGCAAGAATAAAGGAACTAGAAGCAGAGCTGAAAAAGACACAATACAATAAAGCTACTGAGCACCATTTTGGTGTTGTAAAGGCCCAGATTGCTAAATTAAGAGACAAGATAGAGCTACAGGCCTCTAAAAAAACCGCTGGACAGGGATTTGGGGTCAAGAAGTCTGGAGATGCGACTGTTGTTTTATTGGGCTTTCCTTCTGTTGGAAAAAGTACTTTACTTAATGCTATTACAAAAGCAGAATCAAAAATAGGGGCATATGAATTCACTACACTTGATGTAGTTCCAGGATTATTAGAGCATAATTTTGCAAAAATACAGATTCTTGACATTCCAGGAATTATCGCTGGCGCAGCTGCAGGAAAAGGAAGAGGAAGAGAGATACTCTCTATGGTTCGAAATGCTGATTTATTATTGATATTAATTGATGCAAAACATCCAGAGCATTACCAGACAATACTAAAAGAAGTGCATGATGCAAATGTTCGTGTCAATCAGCAAAAACCAATTGTTAAGATAAAGAAGAAAGCAAAAGGCGGAATTAGCATTGGGAGCACTGTGAAGCTGAAGATTGCCAGGAAAACAATGCAGGACATACTAAAAGAATTAAAATTTAACAACGCAGATGTTGTTATTCGAAGCAAGATAGATATTGATTCATTTATCGACGCGATTGAGGGGAACAGAACCTATACTTCTGCATTGACAGTAATAACCAAAATAGATATGGTTAGTGAAGCAAAAAGAAAGAAACTGATTAAAGACATAAAACCAGATTTAGTGGTTAGTGCTGAGAAAGGCGAAGGCATATCTGAATTAAAAGATGCTATATTTAACAAGCTGAATTTAATGAGACTGTTTATGAAGGAAGTTGGGAAGAATCCAGATCTTGAAGAACCGATGATTGTCCGCAGAGGAATAACCATTGCAGGTGTTTGCAACAAAATACACAGAGATTTTGTTAAGAAATTCAAGTATGCCAAAATATGGGGCAAATCTGCAAAATTTCCAGGACAGATATTTCACAGATTAGAGAAGAAATTAGAAGATGGAGACATAATAGAGATACATATAACTTGATAGAACAGTATGCATAGCACGCTTTGTTTTGCTTCTGTTACAGATTTATTTTGAATCGATTTATGTGCTTGAGAACTTCGTTAGGTGCTATGCACACACATAACATAAAATTTTAAATATTAAGGCATATTACTTATTTTTTTAGAACTAAAACAAACCCATACACAACAACGTGTGAACATAACAGGGGGAATATTTTGCAAAAAAGATTTGACGACGTAGTCAGATTCTTGCTCGAAGAAAAGCACTAAAAGCTTTAGAGCACTGCAAAAGCATTAAATCAAATGCGGAAAACCTATTACTTCTTTTTAGAGAGTAGTATACTCTTAAACATAGATTCAGGCAATTCTTCAGGGAAAAAGTCGGAAAGGAGAATAATATGGCTGGACTCTTAATTGGATTTTGTGGACTAATTTGTATTATGGGGATAACTTTTTTTGCGGGTATGTACGCATTTATGAGGTGAAACAAATGGCAGAACTAACTCCTGAAAGAAAAATAATAATTGGCAGGAGAATCAGCATAGGAATGATTATAGGAATAATCCTAATTTATGCTGCAACTATTCCATTTTTGATATTGACTTGGACAGCTGCTAAGAACGAGAACACAAGACACATCTACTGGATAGACCAGGGCGAGACTAAGCACGCAGAAATCACAAAAGAACTCAGCACCCGTGGAAAAAATCTCTATGTAGAGACAATAGATGGTGAAGATATAATCATCAATCAAAAAACAACCAGACATATCATCCTGAACTTTGAGGACAAAAGAGCAGAAGCACTTTTGAAAGAGTAAGGGGGATAAAATGAAAGATCTGGAAAAAGTCGTGCCGCAGATAAAACGCGCGACAAAAATAGGGTTTATTACTGTTATCACAATTATTATTTTGGTGGCAGTGATTATAATCAATGTAATCTACCTGATCAAATAGAAAGGAGGTGAAAATTGGGGACAAAACTGTATATTTTCTGCGTCAATAACGTGTATATTGCGCCGATAATTTTTCTGGTGCTCCTATTTTTCCTTGCGCTTGAATCAATGTTCAAGCCAAGCGAACAAAACGCAGGTGAACTGGAATAATTATTGCAAAAGGGGGTTGTGATGAAAAACAACGGAAACAACCTCTACCAAAAAATACTGAATATGTGGGGTGTAATACTCTTTTTGATTGCGGTAGGGGTATTTGTGCTAATCCAAACAATCAAATAGAAAGGAGGCGACATTTGTCGAGGGAGAGCAAAGCAATGCAACAACCTGAAACCAACCTGAATAATGCACTGAAACTCCCATTTGCAATAATGCTACTGATTCTGTTATTCGCTGCATTCTGGGCGTATACAATCTGGATTGAAAAAGCGGACTTTGAGTATAACTAAGGAAAGGAGGGCGAACTCAAACAAATTAATGTGAACCATTTCGTTTTCTAGGCAATAAGGAGAAACCATGAAAAAAGGAACGTCCCTCAAGCGTGTTGCGAGAAAGCACAAGGAGAAACCCCTAAAAAAGCGACTTAGGAAGTACGCTAATAAGGGTTTGAGTAATGGGCGCAGGGGTAAGCGCAACGGAAACCAGGGACGGTTGATCTAGCAAGGGGAAATTTAAAGGAAGAATTCTAAATTCTTCCTTTTTTTTTGTTAATTGTTTTCTATATAGAAAGTAATATTAGATGTTGTCAATAGCCAGTAGTTAAAAACCCTAAGCTTTAAAAACCCAGAACTGCTATTAATTATTTCCAAAACAAAAAACAACAACCCAGAATGGGTTTTTGCATAGTTCAATCAATTCGCATTTGCGATCCTAAACAGAGGCAAAGAAAGATTCATTGTGCTTTGGATTCAATAAAGTGGAGACAGAAGACAAAAACAAACAATTCTTCAGTCTGCTAACCCACACAGAATCCTGAAAACGCAAAGCAGTTTTCGACGTGGAAAATTGCGGAATACCCCTAACTTCTTTTTAGAGTGAATGCTGCTCTTAATCATAGATTTTAACATATTCTCGTGGAAAATGTTGGAAAGGATAATTTACATGAAACCAACTGATATTCAACCACCAGTAGAAACAATAATCCAAGAACCAAAAAACTCGTTATGCCTTATGATTTTTACAACAATGCTTTTCATATATGTCATCCAAATATTTGGTTGGGTAATTGCAACAGGCATCAAACTCGCGATCTGGCAATTCAAGAAAGACTTTGAATTTCCAAAAGTAATGCACCAAATAGATTCTAGCATCACAGTTTTGCTTGATTACCTAAGCTACTACTTGGATTAAAAGATTGCAATTTGCTCTTAATCATACATGAAAGGAGGAACTTTAAATTCCTCCTTTTTTTTGGTGAATTATCTTCTATATAGAAGAATAATAAACTTTATATAGTTCAGGATAATACTAATTACTGGAAAAGGGGGAAAACCTGGGGAAAACCAGAGGAAGACGTGTATAAGATGAAGAAGACAAAACCAAAATTCTCAATTGATAAGATAAAAGTACCATCACTAAGCAAGACCAAAGATGTTTCTGAAGTTCTGGATGCAATGCAGAAAGACAAAGTTGCCTTGACAAAAGAAGCAGTAATGGACATACAAGAACAGATTCAATTAAGGGAACAGCTTCATGAACAGGTGCTACAGGAAACAGAAGGCATAAAGATGCAGCTAAGCAATCTAATATTATCAACTTCTGATATGGAAGAGCAAGAAAAAGCAAGACTAAGACAGAAACAAATCGAGCTTGACCAATTTAAAGTCAAAGAAAAGATAGACAAATGGAAAGACATTGCTATCCTGAAAAAAGAACTAAGAGACAGACTCAAGGAATTCAAGGAAACAGAGAGCAGAACACAGATGATGTCTGACCTTTTAGAGGAATAAAATGCTCAGAGCAATAACAGTAGAAGAGATATGCAAAAAATTAAAGCCGATAATCGGCAGCAAAGCAGATTCGCTATATCTAAGATACAAACTAGCAGATGACCGCGAAACAAAAGCAGAGATAGAGAGAGCAATACATGCACTTTATCAAAAAAAACTGCACACTTCTTTGCTAGACGAGAAAATACTGCTATTGCCTCCTGCAAAACTAGAAGGAGACTATGAATTAGGCAGAATAACATATGCAGACCAAGACTTTGGAGCATTCTGTTTAAGAGACCAAGACTTTATCAGACACGTATGCGTATCTGGAATGAGCGGTTCTGGAAAAACAAACCTTGCATTTGTAATTCTTCAAGATTTTATCAAGAAAAAAAAGCCAGTTATAATCTTTGACTGGAAAAAAAGTTTTAGATCGCTTATGAAAATAGACAAAGAGCTGTTATGCTTTACAGTAGGCAACGCAAAAGTAAGCAACTTATTCAGAATAAACATAAATCAGCCCCCAGAAGGAGTAGATCCAAAAGAGTGGGTAGGATTATTGTGTGACTTGATAACAGAGAGCTTTTTTGCAAGCTATGGCGTACACAAAATACTGACCGAAACGCTTGATAAGGCATTTAGAGACTTTGGAGTCTATAATGGCAGCAAAAATTATCCAACCTGGTGGCAGATAAAAGACAGACTAGAACAGAGAGAAGCAGACTTAAAAGGCAAAAAAGGAAGAGATTCTGAATGGATAACATCTGCCCTAAGAATTGCACACGTGCTAACATTTGGATATTTTGGGGAAGCAATAACCTGCAAAGACAAACACGCAATGAAGCCAGAAGAACTACTCAATAAAAGAGTATTATTTGAATTAAATTCATTAAGTAATGCAGAAAAGAAATTCTTTTGTGAATTTTTATTGACATATATCTACAAACTGAAAAAAGCAAGTGATAAATCAAGCACATCAGAATTCAGAAATGCAATTATGGTGGATGAAGCACACAACATATTCCTGAAAGACAGAACAAATTTTGTAAAAGAGAGTGTTACAGAGATGATATATCGAGAAGTAAGAGAGTATGGAATCAGTCTTATCTGTTTGGATCAGCACATATCTAAATTAAGCGATGTAGTGGCAGGAAACAGCGCATGCAATATTGCATTCCAGCAGATGCTGCCTCAAGATGTAGAGTGCGCAGCAGGAATAATGCAGATACGAGACAATAAGAATTATTTCACCATGCTCCCAGTAGGCACAGCCATTGTAAAGCTGGCAGAACGGCATTTTATGCCATTTGAGGTTGTCGTCCCTCTTTCAGACATCAAAAAACAGCAGGTCAGTGACCAAGAAATGGCTGAAAAAATGAAAAATATTATAAAGGCTGACAAATCACTAAGATTATTCAAGGAAAGGTGCGATATAAGCAACCTTAAAAAACAGTTAAATAAGGTTGATGCAATATGCAAAGCTTCTGGGGTGAAGACAAGAGGAAACACTTCAGACCTTACTATCCAACCAGTTTCAGAATCATTTGAGCTGGCAAAATCACAAATCAAATTCCTAAAATATGTCAAAAGAAACCCAAAGATGGGAATCGCAACGGTTTATAAGAACCTTAAGCTATCAGCCCGAAAAGGGAATGAGCTCAAAAAGGAACTTGTGGGCCTTGGCTTTGTAGAAGTGGTTGAAGCAAAGGATCAAAAAGGCTGGAAGAAAACTATTCAGCTTACTGACCTTGGTGAAAAAGCCATCAAAGCCTGAAAACGCGACGTTATTGTCGTTTTACCGACGATAAACGGAAAACCTACCTATTTCTTATAGATTAACTTATTGCTTATCAACGGTTTCTATATAAACATACTGCGGAAAACTTCGGAACAAACAAAACCCATGCAATAGGCGATTCTGGCCTGACAACCCCGCAACAACAGTCTTTGAGTTGTGACCCCAGGCCCTCCATAAGAAAAAGAACGTTCCCAATGTTGCATGGGTTGTACCATCCCTGCTGGGCAGTTCTGAAAAAGCAGCAAATTCGCGCCAGTCTCTGCCAAGTCAGACTCATAGATAGCACTGCACGCATACCTGCCCGGCGTGCTGAAAGCAATGACCTATGACTCTTGAACCGGCGCAGGACCTGAGGGACTTGGCTGCTGGCAAGTTGTCAAAAGCACTCCACTTAAACCTTTAACCGAGACTGCCCCATGGTTCTAGGCGTGGACTCTGCTTTTAGGGGTAATACGACAACTTGGCAACAGATGCTGCTAGGACACGCTCCTAAGCCGCGCGACTTGATGCAGATGGTAAACAGGCAGGAAAAGAAAACGGCTTGAACAGTCGTAGCCTGAGCCAGTCTGGCTGCTGAAGTAAGAGCTGCCCAGCTCTTTTAAACCCTATCCTGGTTTGTGTGAACCAGGAATCCACGCCACGCAGGCTTAAAGAGCGACACCTTTAGGCCTGCCCTTTTGAATCCTCTGCTCGCACGTCTCTCCAACGTGTGAGTAACTCCTTTCCCTTACGGGTGGATCTACAAAGATCCACCCCATTTGCTTTGTAAACTCATGCGCTTGGTTTCTTTTAGTGCGAGAGAAACCCAACCAACACAACCCTCGTTACAACAGAAGCGCATGGGTTATTGAATGCACGGGCCAGAATCTGAAATCTGGTCATCTCCTTAAAGCCGGCGCGGTTGCCATCATGCTTGTCGCTTTTGATAACCGCGCCAAAAGCAGAATCTGTAGAGGTTCGCTTCTGCAGCTTGGCCTGTCAGCAACTTCCTTCCAGAAGATGCACAACGGAAGCTTACACGTCTTGCATCTTTGCTGACAGGCCGTTAAGTCAAATCAGGCCCCTGTGCCTGTTCTTGATACAAGGGCCGGCTTAACCTCCAAAAACTTATTCCTCTCTTGACACAAAAAAGGATAAAGCCGGTCCAAAAAAAATACAGGCAGGTCCAATTTTTTTCCGTGGCTTAGATTCAAATTGGCCCTGCCTATAAACTGTGAAGGACAGGGGTGTCCTATGGTTTTTTTCGCATGGTCCTTTGAAAGGCAGACGCATGGCCAAGAAAAAGGCAAGAGCTCCGAACATGAAGATGAAGAAGAAGAGCCGCCACCACAAGAAGGCCACCAAGAAGAACGGTATCGAAGAAGTGCTGATGCTCTAACAGAAGACGGGCAAGCACTGGGAGGGGGATTGCTGAAGAAAAACCGGAGCCAAAGAAGGACCGGAGGCAGTCCCTCTCCCTTATTTTATTTTTAACCAGCACCAGCGAATCCTGGAAAGAAGTACTGCTTCAGACTTGATCGGAACAAGACTGAAGTGAAGGAAACAACTAGGAATCGTGCTGGATAATGCCCTAACGGGCCCGGCTGGTCTATTCCAATGCTTCATGCCAAAGCAAAGGTACTCCTGAAACCCTCGGCCAGCCGGTTTTTTTGAAAAAAAAAGACGAGTCAATATCTTTGAGTTATTCAGCCCATAAACTAAAATACCTTATGCCTCTTAAGGTTCCCTGGTTGGCTCGTCTGTAAAAATAAAGACCTGCGGGTCTTCACAAAGGGCAAAAGCTTAACCGACTTTATGAAAGGAGGTCAGACTGCCCAATAGCCAGATAGAACCGCTGGCTGAGCGCAAAGCAATGGCAAGCTTTGCCCAAAAGAACTGGTTCTGGAGGAGGTGTTGTCTCCCAGGGTATGTAAACATGCTCTGGGTTCGGACAGGGTGTCCTATCCATCGGGGTGATGAAATCCGCAGTAATGCGGTTTGGGAACTATGCGAGCCTGCGCAAAGAAGAATGCGCACAGAAAAAGGAGGGTGTATGACAAAAATCCGCGGTGATCCTGGAACGAGCAACCACTCCTCACAGGCCAAGAAGAAAACGGCCGAGGACAAAGCACACCGCTGAGAGGAACCAAGACGAATGTTGCTCGACTGGAAGTGACCTGGCCAGGCCTTAAGCTGGTGCGATTGACCAGGGGTGGTCTAGACCAGTAAAGGTCTGGCCTTTTGCAGCAAATGGATTCCGCCGACCTTTGCTGTGTATTCGCCGGGCGGAAGGTTTTTAGTAGGGACTTTGTCCTGACGGGTGTGAGCATGATGCGATGCATGGCTGTTGGTCAACATGCTTCAACACTCTTGCAAATAACACTCAATTAAAGATAGGGTGAGCGAGGGGCCTCTGGTTGCTAGCTTGCTATCAACCACGCCCCTGCCCCTTTTTATTTTGAAAATAATCTTCACAAGAAGTTAAGATACAATATTGGGCACTGGCTTAGCATCAACATGTGGGCCTTTTTTTGAGGAGGGAAAGGAGGCTGCCTTTGATTGGATAACCAAAACTTAGATGGATGTGGCAAGGACTTTGTCCTAGCGAGTAAATAAGGCGCAAGCTTTACAGTACTCAACTAAAGAAAAGGCCGATACTTATGCACAGTTAATTGCATCAAGTAGCTCGGCCTTTTTTTATTGCTAATTATCTTCTATATAGAAAATAAATAAGCTAAAAAATAAGAAATCACAAATCATCAAGGTACGCTTGCTTGAATTGGTAGCCTTTTCTTCTGGCAATCTTTTGCATTGCCTTGTCAAACCAAGAACCATACTGTGCTGCTTTTTTAGAACGCCATGCAAATTTCTTAGGAAGACCCAAGTCTTCGGCAATCTTTCTAAGAATAATTTTCTTTTCTTTCTTGTTAATCTTTCTTTTAATTGAAATACCCATTGCGGTTTTTATGAGATTATCATCAAGAAAAGGAGCATATATGTTTACTTTCATTGCATTGGCAACAGCATAATCTCTTTGCAAATCTCTTTTCCAGCAAGACTTTAATCTTTTCCAACACTCTGCATGAGGATCGTCTGATTCTGCATGATGATGATAGCCTGCAAAAATCTCTTCAGAACCAAGACCACCAAAAAAATCTTTTACTTTGTCTTTCTTGCCTAACTCAATCGCTGAAAGAAGAACTGCGCCAACACCAACAGAAAGAATATCAACATGCTTTAATGCTTTTTTTGCTTTCTTGAACTGCTTTTCTATTTCATCCAGAGTCTTGAATTCCTTAACCTTAATAGGAATCTTGAATCTTTTTGCAAAAGCCTTTGCCCAAGCAATATCTGGAGAATCTTTCATGCCCACAGTATAACAAGTGAACTTAGCGCCAGCCTGCTGGCAAAGCAGAGCAATAAGGCAGGAATCAACGCCGCCTGATAAAAGAACACCAAACTTTTTTTTAGGAATCAGTTTTCTTACTGCTTCAATCAATGCTTTTTCTACCTGCTTTTTTGTAGATTTTTTGCTGGCTTTTTCTAACTCTACAATATTTTTTATCCACTTCTTATCAGATATTAGTTTCATAGTAAGGTTTAAAAGTAAAACAGTATATAAAACTTTAGATGAGAAAACAATTAAGCAAATCAGACATCAAAAAAATAAACCAAGAAATAGAGTCTTCTTATGATGTCAAGGATTTCTTTGACAAAAAAGCAAATGTAGAATTAGTTAAGGATGAGTTTGAAGTGATTATGCTTGATAAAGAACCCTGCTTTTTTTATTTAGAAGGCAAAATAATTCCCACCTTGAAATTGTTGCTTAAGAATAATTTTATGAAGAAAGTCACAATAGATATGGGTGCAGTAAAGTTCATTGCCTCTGGAGCAGACTTGATGAGACCCGGAATAACCGAAATTGATGAAGGAATAAATGAAGGGGATTTTATTTCTGTGATAGATGTCACGCATAAAAAACCGATTGCGATTGGACAGGCTTTAATGAGTTCTGAGGATATGTGTAGTGCAGATAATGGAAAAGTGATAAAGAACGTGCATTATGTCGGAGATAAGTTATGGAAGCTCTCCTAGAATCAACCTTCCAACTGGTTACGCGCAGTTGACACGCAAAGTGGAGCATAAAGCTCCAAGTCGCGGCAAGCCTGCGTAAGTAAAGCCGCGAAAAGTAATTTAGGTTAAGGCAATTCTCCAAGAATCAACCTTCTGGCCTTAGGAACAAAATTAAGAAGTCTTTTGTCTAATGTGTATTTACCTGTGCCTAGATAATCATCATTGTGCTTGATTATAATGAATCCAGACCAATCGCCTTCTTTCTGCAGGTCTGTTCCTCTTAACCATGCTATGCTTTCTTCGTCATCTAACTCGATGACGTTCTTTTTTGCTAATGGACCTATTAATTGAGAGCCTTCAATGCTTAATCTTAATTCTCCTTTTTTATCTTCTCCAAAATACATGCCAACAGAATTGATTCTTGCTCCTGACAAGTCTATCTTAGCAACATCTTTGTGGACTGCGTAGATTTTCTGCTTTTCATTCTTGAAAAAAACAAGATCTGGCTTGAAATCAGCATCCCACTGCTTTTTAATTACTGCAAGAAGCTGTTTTTTCTCTTTGCTTCCAAGTGCTTTAAGAGATTTTTTCATCAAACACCCCACACAGGATTGTTTCTACGCATAATCTCTGCAATCTCTTTTAGCAAATCTTTTTCTTCATCGCTCAAGTATTGTTTATACTCTTTAAACTTCTTGAAATCCTCTTCAGAAATAAATGAATATAATATGTCGCCTTCTTTGATTTGTCTGCCTACGGTTACGTCTGGTAGAGAGATGGCGACTTGTTTTCCTCTGTCTGCAGACTCAATATTCTTTTGCTCAAGCTGCATACCTCTGAGTTTTGTAAGGACCTTTCCATCAGGGTTCATCAACTGAATATTATTCATTAAAGTGCCTGTGATAATCTCAACACCAACAACTGCAGGATTAGACTGCCTGAATGTATACCCTTTTAGGATTTTTACTTTTGCAGGTTTTGTGAGAACACCCATTGCAGCAAGCTCCATTTCTTTTTTTGTCTTCTCAACCCAGTCTTCATAATCCTCGATAACTTTGTAGATAACTGGATGTGTTATGATTTTTACGTTAGCTGGAACTGATTCTGGCATAGGAATATTAAAACCCAGAATAACTGCACGCAGAGGGTCTTTTTCATAATTAGCCTCTGCATCTGAAATATCTCTTTTAGTTATAACGCCAACACTTGCTTTTTGAATAGGAATATCTTTTTCTTTCAATAGAACTGCGAGAGCTTCTAGCGAACCAAGACTGTCTGCCTTAATCATAATACCCTCTTTAGATGTAGGTTCTGTCAAAACTTCTTTAACTTCTGCCTGCACAATTTCTTTTGCTTTCTCAACATCATCACCAGCACCAAGAACCGGCATGCCCGAGACAACATCTTCTGTGCCAGGAGCAACAATCTTAACACCATTAGCAGCATGAACCTCTTTAACAGACTTGAACTTTGTTCTCTTTTCTCTCATCTCTGCTAATGGAGCAGGGAGGAATAGTGCTTTTACTTTTGCAGCAATAGGACCATTCATTCCACCGACAACAAGAGTGTCGCCGACATTAAGAGATCCGTTGTAGATAATAGTATCCATTGTCTTTCCAAGACCGGTTTCCTCTTTAACCTCGAGAACGGTTCCTTTTGCAGCACTTTTGAGATCTACTTCCAGGTTTTTTTCAAGGAATTTCTGCGCAAGACCTGTCAAGACCATCAATAACTCAGGAATACCATCGCCTGTTACTGCTGAAGTTGGGACAATAGCAATCTGCTTTGTGTAATCATTAACGCGATCAAATCTTTCTGCTTCTAATCCGAATTCATAGACTTTTCCAACAAGCTCATACAGTTTCTTATCTAATTCCTGCTGAACCTGATCAGTCTGTTCTGCAATCTTTTTAAGAACTGATTTGCCAGGCTCTGGACGCCAGCCAGAAATAAGGTCTATCTTATTAGCAGCAATAATAAATGGAGTCTTGAAAGCTTTTAAGATTTCAATTGATTCGATTGTCTGAGGCTTAAATCCTTCTCTGCAATCAACTACCAAAATAGCAATATCTGCTAAATTGCCTCCACGCTTTCTCAGGCTGTTAAAAGCAGCGTGACCAGGCGTGTCAACAAAGAGTAAACCTGGAATAGTAACATTCATAGAACCAAGCAAGTCTCCGCATACTTTCTTTATTGTATCAATCGGTATAATAGACGCGCCAATTGCCTGGGTTATGCCGCCATGCTCTTTGGCAGCTACAGCCGTGCCTCTAATCTTATCTAAAACAAGTGTTTTTCCATGATCCACATGGCCCATAATGGCCACAATCGGCTGTCGCATCATCTGTCATCACAAATTTTCTAGTTTGTTGACGCTATAAAAAACTTTGCCTTTAAAATACCGTTGTTACTCCTCAATGCTCACTTTTCCGAAAGCTTTATATATGTTTATCCCTTCGAGAGTGGTAACAACGATTAAATACATTGATTGGGGGGATTAAAACATGAAAACGAGAATATCAGGAATATTGTTCGTTTGTTTATTGACATTAGTTGCTTTGGCAGTAACTGCTAGCGCACTACCAATAACATTCGAAAAAGTAGAACTTGACGATGTCTTGCTAAGGCAAGGTCAAATAACACGACTAGACATTGAAAAGAACCAAAAATATGAAGTAGAAGTTCTAATAGAAGCACAAGAAGATGTAGCAGATATGGAACTAAAAGTCTTTGTATCTGGATTTGAATACTCAGCAACAGAGAGAGCAGAAGACAATAAAGGCCCAGTAAGCATGGAAGCAGGCGAAGCAAGAAAATTCACATTTGAAATAGAATTTTCCGATGAATTTGATGCAGATGAATATTTGCTAAGAATTGCAGCAATGGACAGAAATGATGAAGAAAGCATCGGAAGATATCCAATAAAACTTGACGTACCAAGGCACAGCCTAAAAATCGAAGATGTTATCTTCTACCCAGAGTCAAAAGTTACAGGCGGAGACGCACTTATGACATCTGTGAGAGTTGAGAACAACGGAGAGAAAACACAAGAAGACGTCAAAGTAAGACTAAGCATCCCAGACTTTGAACTTTCAGCAACAACATACATCAATGAAATTGAAGCTGGCGATGAAAAAGAAACAGAAGAAATCTACCTAAAAATGCCAAAATGTGGCGCAGACGGACTACATGCAGCAGAAATCGTAGTTGAATACGGAGAAGGACACTACCAGGTTATCGGAAGAACCTATGTCAACTTTGAACAAGATGCAAGCTGTGTACAACCTGCAACACAAACTGTTGAAGTAACAGTAGAGCAAGGCCAAACCAATAATGCTGTAACAGTAGAAGATACTGAAGCAAAACCAAGCAATACATCAAAAGTAAGAAAAGCACTAGAGGTTCTATTGCTAGTACTTGTAGTACTGCTTGTAATAATTGGATTGGTAATCGGCTTCACAAGACTTGGCAGAACTAAGGAAGAAGACGAATATTAATTTTTTTTATTAAACTTTGGAAATTCTCGGATTTCCAATTTTAATCCCCTTTTTCTTAACTAAATTTACTATAGTTATGCACGTTTAAAAGATAACTTTTATATACATAAAGCTCAATTCTAAAAAACATGCACGCAGATAAAAAATCAACTACTAATTTTGATGTAAGCAAGTGTTCTGCAAAGAAATACTTCAAATCAGATGACGAACTAAAGAAGTGGTTCAAAGCAAAATGCATAAAAGAGTATGATAAATATTACCCTGTGAAGACGCTTGTTGAACTCGGCTTTTTTCGCCGCAAATGCAAGTGCGGACAGTGGTTTTGGACAGTAAATAAAGACCAGAAAATATGCGGAGAACCTGCTTGTTCTGGAGGGTTTAGATTTATTGGAGACAGTCCTGCAACTAAAAAGCTGGATTATATCGGCGTGTGGAAGGAATATGTCAAGATACACAAGAAATTAGGGTATACACCTGTAAAACGCTATCCTGTAATTGCAAGATGGAACCCTACTACTGAATTTACAATCGCATCTATAGCTGCATTTCAACCATTTGTTGTGAATGGAGAAGTAGAACCGCCTGCAAATCCTTTGGTTATACCACAGTTTTGTCTGCGTTTTAGTGATATTGATAACGTAGGTGTTACAGGCCATTTTGTAGGGTTTGTTATGCTGGGAGAGCATGCATTTGTCAGCCCAAAAAAATATGATATTAACAAATATCTTAAAGATCATTTAACCTGGCTTCAGGAAGGAATGGGAATACCACTTTCTGAGCTAACTGTACAAGAAGATGTCTGGGCAGGAGGAGGAAACTTTGGACCCTGTATTGAATTCTTTTCCCGCGGTTTAGAGGTTAGTAATCAAGTTTACATGCAGTATGAAAACACAAAAGACGGACCAAAAGACCTGGATATCAAAGTACTAGATATGGGACAGGGACATGAAAGAGTGGCATGGTTTACCCAGGGAAGTCCGACAAGCTATGACGCAACATTTCCAACTGTATTACAGAAACTGAAGGATAAGACTGGCGTAGAGATAGATTCTCACTTTATGGAGAAGTTTGTTCCTTTATCACCGTATCTTAATGTCCAGGATGCAAAAGATATTGATAAAGCTTGGCAAACTGTTGCAAAAAAACTAGGCTTGAAAAAAGAAGAGTTAAAAGAAAAAATACTTCCGATAATTGCGCTATATGCACTAGCAGAACACACACGAGCGTTATTAGTTGCATTGACAGACGGAGCATTACCAAGCAATGTAGGGGGAATGTATAATCTGCGGGTTATTCTTAGAAGATGCTTTGGTTTTATTGATAAATACAAATGGAAAATCAATCTTATTGACTTGTTTAAATGGCATGCAGACTATCTAAAGCCATTATTTCCAGAACTATCTGATAATTTACTTGGAATTGAAAAAATAATTCAGGTTGAGAAAGAAAAATATGCTGCAACTAAGAAAAAAACAAAAGAAATAGTTAAAAGAGTTATTGAGAAAAAGATTGATACTGCAGAATTGATTGAATTATATGACAGCAATGGAATAAGTCCTGAATTAATTAAAGATGAAGCAGAGAAACTAGGGAAAAAAATCAAGATTCCAGATAATTTCTATTCATTAGTCGCTGAAAAGCATGAACAAGAAGAATCAGAGACTGCAACAGATAGAGCAGAAAGAGTGAAGATTGACAAAAAAATACCAGAAACACAGTGCACATACTATGATGACTGGGAACAAGTAAAGTTCAAAGCAAAGGTTCTTGCGCTTGTGGGAAACAATGTTGTGCTGGATAAAACCTGCTTTTACCCTGTATCTGGCGGACAGATGAATGATACTGGGACGATTAATGGTGATGATGTAATTGATGTGTTTAAACAAGAGAATCATATTGTTCATACACTTGCAGATAAACCTAAATTCAAAAAAAGAGATGTTGTTGAGTGCAAAATTGATTATGAACGAAGGAGACAACTGACACAACATCATACAGCTACACACATAGTTAATGCAGCTGCACGAAGAGTGCTGGGCAATCATATTAATCAGGCTTCTGCTAAGAAAGATGTCACAAAAGCATACTTAGATGTAACACACTATCAAGGCATAAGTGAAAAAGAATTGAAAGAAATAGAGAAAGAGGCAAACAAAATTGTCAAGAAAGCAATTAGGCTTAAGTTAAGCTTTATGCCAAGAGCAAAAGCAGAACAGCAATACGGAATGAGCCTGTATCAGGGCGGAGCAGTGCCTGGAAAGTTTATTCGCGTTGTAGATATTCCAAAAGTAGATGTAGAAGCATGCGGCGGAACTCATTTGAATAACACAATTGAGGCAGAAGAAATTAAATTGTTGAAGACTACAAAAGTTAAGGACGGCGTTGTGCGAATTGTATTTGCAGCAGGACAGGCAGCTAAGAAAGTAGAGGAAAAAACAACATCACAATTAAGAGAGATTGCAGAATTATTGAGTGTGGAAGCAAACCAAATACCAGGTCGTGCAAAAGAACTATTTGACAAATGGAAAAAAGCAAGAAAAGCAGTTAATAAAAACAAAAAAATAGATGTTAAAGAGTTAGAACTTACTTCTAAAGAAAAATACAAAGGCGAAGATGTATTACAACATGCAGCTGACTTGATAAAAAGCCAAGTTCCGCATCTTTTGAAGAGCCTAACAAGATTTAAGAAAGAACTTGAAGAGTTTAAAGGGAAATTGAAATAATTCTAAACTAAAATATCCCAATAAAACAAAACAATCATTATCAATGCAAGAATAACCTTCATTATGCTGACGCCGATTCGAGTTATGAAGGCTCCGAGGCCTGCCTGAAGTGCCTTGTCAAAGTTTTTCTTTTCAATTAAGGAGAAAATAAATGCTCCTAAGAATGCGCCTACAAAAGCACCGATAACTGGGCCGATTAAAACCAGAGGGAAACCAAGAATCATTCCTGCAATAGTGCCCAGGATAAAACCAACAAGAGTCCAGTTAGACATGCCTGCTTTCTTGCCGCCATAGACTGTAAAAACCCACTCTAAAATCTCGCCAAGAACTGCGATAAACAATAAAATACCTAAAGTCCATTCATTTACTGCCCAGGACCAAGTTATCAAGTTGTATAAAACTGCGCCAGCAAAAACTAAAAAAGTGCCGCCAATACCGAAAATAGAGAGAATCACTCCTACAAGGAAAAGCAATCCTGATAATAGTAGTGCAATAATTTGAGCAATCATTTTCCGAATAATTTGCCAAGAATATCCATTGTGTAGAGCATTATAGCATGCGCTTGATCTCTACTTGGCATAAAAACCTCCTTTTTATAGTGAACAGAGTGAATCCTGACCTGATTAATCAAGTGAATTTGATTGTTAAGACCTGGATCAAGCTCAATTTGATTATCTTTTAATTTAGAAATTAGATTTCCCAAGCCAATGCCTGGAGATTTTTCCAGCAAATCATTGCCAGTTACATCAAAATAAACTCTGTGAAGAGCAACCTCTAGTAATCTTCCACAAATTATTACAGTACTCCTGTAACAACCTGCCTGATAACACTTCTGTAATTCTGAGACGTCTGCCTGCACAGCATCTTTAATATCTGCCGGGAGAATCGGCACTTTATTTTTTGGAATCTTAATCTTGGCAGCAAGCTCAGCAATGTGATTAACAATCAACTTAAGCTCGTCAACATTTTTAGAAAGACCTAACTTTATTACCAGAGCCTTGATTTGTTCAACGTCCTGCAAATTAGTAGGCGGGACTATGCCAAAGTCCTGAACATCTTTTTCCAGAAAATTTATTGCAGTGTATACTGCAGTCCTGAAATAATCACCCTGATTTCTCTTGAAATCAGTAGGAAGGGCATCTTTAGCTGGTTTGTCTAATGATACCTCATTAGACTTTAAATTATCTAAAGCA
>Ga0180432_10003544_pt1 | contig 22106 bp, 21 predicted proteins | sample SS_ome_10_FD_132414 | JGI IMG/M metagenome (GOLD analysis project Ga0180432, IMG submission 132414) | Hypersaline lake sediment archaeal communities from the Salton Sea, California, USA - SS_1_MS_2 metaG | ecosystem: Environmental > Aquatic > Non-marine Saline and Alkaline > Hypersaline >...
GAGGTCGACACCAGCGACGACCGGATGGCCAAGAAGATCGTCAACCACACCAATCAGAAGGTTCCGTTCATGCTGCTGGCCGGGGACCGCGACGTCGAGGCCGGCGCCGTCAGCTTCCGGTTCGCCGACCGCACACAGGTCAACGGGGTTCCCCGCGAAAAAGCGGTGGCGGCGATCCGTCGATGGGTGGACGAACGCAACAACGCCGTGCCGACCGCGGAACTGCTGAAGGCCGGCGGTGGATAAGCCGGGCAACGAGCCGGCCCGCGTGGTGGACTCGGGCGTGGGCGACGCCGACCGGCTGGAGCGGCTGTGGACACCGCACCGGATGAGCTACATCGTCGAATCGCCCCGGATGGGTGGGTCGGCGGGCCCGCCCGAACCCTTCTCGCAGATCCCCAAGATGTCCGATGAGGAGGGCCTGGTGATCGCCCGGGGGGCTGAGGTCTACGCGGTTCTCAACCTGTACCCCTACAACCCCGGTCACCTCATGGTCGTGCCCTACCGGCGGGTCGCCGAGCTGGAGGACCTCACCGACACCGAGAGCGCCGAACTGATGGCCTTCACCCAGAAGTCGATCCGGGTCATCAAAGCGGTGTCGCACCCCGACGGTTTCAACGTGGGACTCAACCTGGGCAAGTCGGCGGGCGGGTCGCTGGCCCAGCACCTGCACATGCATGTGGTGCCGCGCTGGTCGGGGGACGCAAACTTCATCACCGTGGTAGCCGGCACCAAGGTCATCCCGCAGTTGCTGCGCGACACCCGCGCGCTGCTGGCCGGAGAATGGGCCGGCCAGCCGTGAGCGACTTCTACCTGATGACTCGGGCTGCCTACGCCAAGCTCAGCGCTCCGCTGGCTCGGGCGGCGTTGCGGGCGGGCCTGACTCCCGACGCCGTCACGATCATCGGGACCGCAGGCTCGGTTCTGGCCGCCCTGACGCTGTTTCCCGCCGGGCACCTGTTCGCGGGCTGGTTGGTGATCTGGTTTTTCGTGCTCGCCGACATGCTCGACGGCGCCATGGCCCGTGAACGGGGCGGCGGCACCCGGTTCGGGGCCGTTCTCGACGCCGCCTGTGACCGGATCAGCGACGGCGCGGTCTTCTGCGGCTTGCTGTGGTGGGCCGCGTTCGGTCTCGGCAGTGCATCGTTGACCGTGGCAACCCTGATCTGTCTGGTGACTTCCCAGGTGATCTCCTACGTCAAGGCTCGCGCGGAGGCCAGCGGCCTCGACGGCGGCGGGGGGCTGATCGAGCGTCCCGAGCGGCTGATCATCGCTCTGGGCGGTGCCGGACTGTCGGACCTGCCGTTCTTTCCGATCCCGGCGGTGCTCGACGTTGCGATGTGGCTCCTCGCCGTTGCCAGCGTCGTGACCGTCGGCCAGCGTTTGCACGCCGTTCGCTCCTCGCCCGGGTCGGTTGACCTCATCGAGCATCCGGATTCCACGTCAGGCGGTGCTGAGTCGTGATCGGGGGTGAATCCCTCAGCGACCTCGGCTACGCCACCGGATGGCGGGTGGTGCGGGCCATGCCGGATGCGTTGGCGCGCGGACTGTTCGGTGCCGGTGCCCGTTACGCGGCCAGGGGCGGCGGGCCCGAACAGTTGCGCCGGAACCTCGCCCGGGTGACCGGCACGCCGCCGGCGGAGGTGCCGGAGTCGCTGATGCGGGCCTCGCTGGCGTCCTACGCGCGGTACTGGCGGGAGGCCTTCCGGCTGCCGTCGATGGACCACACCCGGCTGGGTGCGCGACTCGATCCCGGGGTTCGCGGCCAGCACCACATCACCGCCGCGCTGGAGGCCGGACGAGGCGCGGTTTTCGCCCTTCCGCACAGTGGGAACTGGGATATGGCCGGGGTGTGGCTGGTCTACAAGCACGGCGGCTTCTCCACCGTCGCCGAGCGGCTCAAGCCTGAGTCGCTGTACCGGAGGTTCATCGACTACCGGCAAGGCCTCGGTTTCGAGGTGCTGCCACTCACCGGCGGCCGGCGGCCACCCTTCGAGGTGCTCGCCGAGCGACTGCGGGCCAACGGGCTGGTGTGCCTGATGGCCGAACGCGACCTGACCCGGTCCGGGGTTCAGGTCGACTTCTTCGGTGAACCCACCCGGATGCCGGCGGGGCCGGCGAAGCTCGCGCTGGAGACCGGGGCGATGCTGATACCGGCGCACTGCTGGTTCGAGCCCGACGGCTGGGGCTGTGAGTTGTTCGAACCGATGGACTGCTCGGGCGAAGACGTCGCCGCCATCACCCAGGCTCTGGCCGACCGGTTCGCCGCCAACATCGCGCGTCGGCCCGAGGATTGGCACATGCTGCAACCCCAGTGGCTGGCCGACCTGCCCGAGCGGCGGCGGGCGGCGCTCGGCGAAGAGTCGCCCTGATGCGCATCGGCATGGTCTGTCCGTACTCCTTCGACGTCCCCGGCGGGGTGCAGTCCCACGTCCTTCAACTCGCGGCGGTAATGCGTCAGCGGGGGCATCAGGTCAGTGTGCTGGCCCCGTCGTCACCCCATGCGGACCTACCCGACTACGTGGTTTCCGGCGGTAAGGCGGTCCCGATCCCCTACAACGGCTCGGTGGCCCGGCTCCGATTCGGCCCGGCCACCCACCGGCTGGTCAAGAAGTGGATCGAAGCCGGCGACTTCGACGTCCTGCACCTGCACGAGCCCAACGCCCCCAGCCTGTCGATGCTGGCGTTGATGATCGCCGAGGGGCCGATCGTGGCGACATTCCACACCTCGACGACGAAGTCGCTGACGCTCAGCGTCTTTCAGGGGATCCTGCGTCCCTGGCACGAGAAGATCGTCGGCCGCATCGCGGTCTCCGATCTGGCCCGCCGCTGGCAGATGGAGGCTCTGGGCTCGGATGCGGTGCAGATCCCCAACGGGGTTGACGTCTCGGCGATCGCGTCGGCGCCGCTGTTTTCGGGCTACCCACGGCCCGGCAGGACCGTGCTCTTCCTGGGCCGCTTCGACGAGCCGCGCAAGGGCATGTCGGTGCTGCTGGCCGCGTTGCCGGCCCTGGCGCAGCGATTCCCCGACATCGAGATCCTCGTCGTCGGCCGGGGAGATGAGGACGAACTGTGTGAACGTGCCGGTGAACTGGCCGGGCACCTGAAGTTCCTCGGACAGGTCGACGACACCGCCAAGGCTTCGGCCCTGCGCGGCGCCGACGTCTACTGCGCCCCCAACACCGGCGGAGAGAGCTTCGGCATCGTGCTGGTGGAGGCGATGGCGGCCGGCACCGCCGTGGTGGCCAGCGACCTCGACGCCTTCCGGCGGGTGCTCGACGACGGCAGAGCCGGCCGCCTGGTCCCGGTGGAGGACCCCGGTGCGCTGGCGACGGCGCTGGTCGAGGTTCTCTCCGATGACGATGCGCGATCCCGCTACGTGCGGGCCGCCAAGGCCGAGGTCGCCCGCTACGACTGGGAGGTGGTCGCCGACGACATCCTCCGGGTCTACGAGACGGTGGCCGCTCCCGGGGTCAAGGTCGAGGCGGTGCGGTAGTGGCCCCCGGGCTGTACTGGTCGCTGACCGCGGTTCTGGTGGCGGTGCTGATCGGGCTGGCGGTGTGGGCCTACCAGACCGCCAACCGGCTGGATCGGCTGCACGTGCGCTGCGATCTGTCCTGGCAGGCGCTCGACGCCGCGCTGGCACGCCGGGCGGTGGTGGCCAGGGCGGTGGCCGCCGACGCCTACCCCGACGCCCCGGAGGGCAGGACGCTGATGGCGCTGGCCGGGGCGGCCGAACGTGCGCCCCGCTCGGCGAGGGAGGCCTGCGAGAACGAACTGTCCACCGCGCTGGCCGCGGTGAACCCGGAGTCGGTGCGCGTGGCTCTGGTCGCCGAACTCGCCGACGCCGAGGCCAGGGTGCTGCTGGCCCGCCGGTTCCACAACGACGCCGTCCGGGACACCCTGGCCTTGCGGGACCGCCGGGTCGTCGGCTGGCTGCACCTGGGCGGCAGAGCCCCGCTGCCGAGCTACTTCGAAATCGCCGAGCAGGCGCAGCGGTGAGCTCGCCACGGACCTCCGCGCGGGTGGTCCTGCTCGACGACACCGGCGCGGTACTGCTGCTCTGCGGATCCGACCCGGCGATCGCCGCTGCCCCGAGGTGGTGGTTCACCGTCGGCGGTCAGGCCCGGCCCGGGGAGTCCCTGGCGCACACCGCGTCCCGTGAACTGGCCGAGGAGACCGGGCTGCGGGTGGATCCCGGACAGTTGCGCGGCCCGGTTTGGCGCCGGCAATCGGCGATCCACTTCAACGGCACGGTCATGGACAGCCGGGAGTTCTACTTCGTCCACCGAACCCGGCGCTTCGAGCCCTCGCCGTCCGGGCGGACCCCGCTGGAACTTCGCTACATCCACGGCCACCGCTGGTGCGATCCGGCGGCCATCGCCGAGTTGGTCCGGCGCGGACAGCGGGTCTACCCGGTGCAGCTCGGCGAGTTGCTCACAGATGCCCGCGAACTGGCCGGCCGGCCCGCGTCGGAGCCGCCGCCGGCGCCGCTGGTCATCAGCTGACCGCCGCGCTGCCCCGCCGCAGGGCGCAATCTAGACTGGGAGCCGCACAGAAGGAGCACCACAGTGGAAACCGCAGCGGGAGCCAACGGCTCGACGAATCCGGCGCAGACCGGTACGGCCCGGGTCAAACGCGGGATGGCCGAGATGCTCAAGGGCGGCGTGATCATGGACGTGGTCACCCCTGAGCAGGCCCGGATCGCCGAGGGGGCCGGGGCGGTCGCGGTGATGGCCCTGGAGCGGGTGCCCGCCGACATCCGGGCCCAGGGCGGAGTGGCCCGGATGAGCGACCCGGACCTGATCGAGGGGATCATCGAGGCGGTCAGCGTCCCGGTGATGGCCAAGGCCCGGATCGGGCACTTCGTGGAGGCCCAGGTTCTGCAGAGCCTCGGGGTCGACTACGTCGACGAGTCCGAGGTTCTGACGCCGGCGGACTACGCCAACCACATCGACAAGTGGCGATTCACCGTTCCGTTCGTGTGCGGTGCGACCAATCTCGGGGAGGCGCTTCGGCGGATCACCGAGGGAGCGGCGATGATCCGTTCCAAGGGTGAGGCCGGCACCGGCGACGTCTCCAACGCCACCATGCACATCCGCACGATCACCGCCGAGATCCGCCGGCTGGCATCCCTGACCGACGATGAGCTGTACGTCGCCGCCAAGGATCTGCAGGCGCCCTACGACCTCGTCGTCGAAGTGGCCCGGGCGGGCAAACTTCCGGTCACGCTGTTCACCGCCGGTGGCATCGCCACCCCCGCAGATGCGGCGATGATGATGCAACTGGGGGCCGAGGGCGTGTTCGTCGGCTCGGGCATCTTCAAGTCCGGTGACCCCGCGGTGCGGGCCGCGGCGATCGTCAAGGCCACCACCTTCTATGACGACCCCGACGTGCTGGCCAAGGTCTCCCGGGGTCTGGGCGAGCCGATGGTCGGGATCAATGTCGAGGAGATTCCCCAGCCGCACCGGCTGGCCGAACGCGGCTGGTAACCCGCGGCGATGTCGATCGAGAGGATCCTCGGGCTGGAGAAGCTCGAGGTCAACATCTATCGCGGTGCGGTGTTCGTTCCCGAATCAGGTTTCCTGTCAAGAACTTTCGGCGGTCACATCGCCGGACAGGCGCTGGTCTCGGCGGTGCGCACCGTGGATCCCAAGTTCCATGTGCACTCCCTGCACGGTTATTTCCTGCGACCCGGTGACGCCACCAAACCCGCCGTCTACCTGGTCGACAGGCCTCGCGATGGCGGCTCGTTCTGCACCCGGCGGGTCAACGCGGTGCAGAACGGCGAGGTCATCTTCTCGATGGGCGCGTCTTTCCAGACCGCCCAGGACGGCATCGAACACCAGGACGTCATGCCCGTCACCCCGGCCCCCGAGGATCTTCCCGAGTTCCACTCCGAGGGCGGCATCGCCCAGTTCGCCGAATGGGACATCAGGCGGGTTCCTCCGGACACGCTGAACCGGCTGCCGGGAAAGGTCTCCCAGCAGCAGGTCTGGTTCAAACACATCGACCCCCTGCCCGATGATCCGCTGCTGCACATCTGCGCGTTGGCCTACATGAGTGATATGACCCTGCTGGGGTCGGCGCAGGTTACCCACCCCGAGGAGCGGCCGCACCTGATGGTGGCCTCGCTCGACCACGCCATGTGGTTCATGCGCCCGTTCCGCGCCGACGAGTGGCTGCTCTACGACCAGTCCTCGCCGTCGGCGGGCGGCGGACGCGCGCTGACCCAGGGCCAGATCTACAACCATCGCGGGGAGATGGTCGCCGCCGTCGTGCAGGAGGGCCTGACCCGCTACCAGCGCGGCTACTCGCCGAGGTGAGCGTTCCGAACATCGGCGTGCTCGCACTGCAGGGGGACACCCGAGAGCACCTGGCGGCGCTGCGCGAGGCCGGCGCCACGGCCATCACCGTGCGCCGCCGCGCCGAACTCGACGCCGTGGACGCACTCGTCCTACCGGGCGGGGAGTCGACCACAATGACCCTGCTGTTGGAGGAGTTCGACCTGGTGGAGCCCCTGCGGGAGCGGCTCGCGGCGGGGATGCCGGCCTACGGATCCTGCGCCGGGATGATCCTGCTGGCCGGCGAGATCCTCGACGCCGGTGAACCCGGCCGCCGGGCCCGTCCGCTCGGCGCGATCGACATGGCGGTGCGGCGCAACGCATTCGGCCGGCAGGTGGACTCCTTCGAGGAGGATCTCGAGTTCCAGGGGCTCGACGCCCCTGTGCACGCGGTATTCATCCGGGCCCCCTGGGTGGAGCGGATCGGACCGCAGGTGCAGGTGCTGGCCCGGGCCGGCGGGCATGCCGTGGCCGTCCGGCAGGGGGCTTCGCTGGCCACCGCCTTCCACCCCGAGGTGACCGGGGACCGCCGGGTGCACGCGCTGTTCGTCGACATCGTCGCAGGCCGCGCCTGAGCCGGGCGGAACCCCGGGTGGGCTCACAGTAGACTCAGCGGCGCACGTTTCAGCACGGACGAGGACGGACACCATGAGCGGCCACTCCAAATGGGCCACCACCAAGCACAAGAAAGCCGTCATCGATGCCAAGCGCGGCAAGCTGTTCGCCAAGCTCATCAAGAACGTCGAGGTGGCCGCACGGGTGGGCGGCGGCGATCCGGACGGCAACCCCACCCTCTACGACGCCATCCAGAAGGCCAAGAAGTCGTCGGTCCCCAACGACAACATCGAGCGGGCCCGCAAGCGCGGCGCCGGCGAGGAGGCCGGCGGGGCGGACTGGCAGACGATCACCTACGAGGGCTACGGGCCCAACGGGGTCGCGGTGCTGATCGAGTGCCTCACCGACAACCGCAACCGGGCCGCCGGGGAAGTGCGGGTGGCGATGACCCGCAACGGCGGCAACATGGCCGACCCCGGATCGGTGGCCTACCTGTTCTCCCGCAAGGGGATGATCACTCTGGAAAAGAACGGGGTGAGCGAGGACGAGGTGCTGCTGGCCGTACTCGACGCCGGCGCCGAGGAGGTCAACGACCTCGGTGACAGCTTCGAGGTGATCTGCGAGCCGGGCGACCTCGTGGCGGTGCGCACCGCCCTGCAGGAGGCCGGCATCGACTATGACTCCGCCGAGGCCACTTTTCAGCCGTCGGTGACCGTGCCGGTCGATCTCGACGGCGCCCGCAAGGTGTTCAAGCTCGTCGACGCGCTGGAGGACAGCGACGACGTGCAGGACGTCTACACCAACATCGACATCCCCGACGACGTCGCGGCACTGCTCGACGAGGACTGAGCCCCGCCGCACGCGGCCGACCGTGCCGGCCGGTACGCGACACGCCGTAGCCGGTGTACCGCAGCGCACGCTCGCCGTGTCCTAAGCTATCGAACAACTGTTCGTAGGGCGGGAGGCTCGGGAGTGCGGGTTATGGGCGTCGACCCCGGCTTGACCCGATGTGGGCTGTCGGTGATCCAGAGCGGCCGGGGACGGGCGGTGACGGCCCTGGACGTCGACGTCGTGCGCACCCCCTCCGGCGAGCCGCTGGCCCGCCGGCTGCTGGCCATCAGCGAGGCCGTCGAACACTGGATGGACACCCATCTGCCCGACGTCATCGCCATCGAGCGGGTGTTCTCCAACGCCAACGCCAACACCGCCATGGGCACCGCGCAGGCCGGCGGGGTGATCGCGCTGGCCGCCGCCCGCCGGGATATCTCGGTGCACTTTCACACCCCCAGCGAGGTCAAGGCCGCCGTCACCGGGAACGGACGCGCCGACAAGGCCCAGGTCACCACGATGGTCACCCGGATCCTCGAACTCCAGCAGAAACCGACCCCCGCCGATGCCGCGGACGCGCTGGCGCTGGCGATCTGCCACTGCTGGCGGGCGCCGATGATCGCCCGGATGGCCGAGGCGGAGGCGATGGCCGCCGCGCAGCGCAAGGCATATCAGGCCCGGCTCAAGGCGCTGCGGTGATCGCCTCGATCCGTGGTGAGGTGCTCGACATCGCCCTGGACCATGTGGTGATCGAGGCCGCCGGGGTGGGCTACAAGGTCATGGCCACGCCGGCCACCCTGGCGACCGTCAAACGGGGGGCAGAGGTCCGGCTGACCACGGCGATGATCGTGCGCGAGGACTCCCAGACGCTGTACGGCTTCGCCGACCGCGACGCCCGCGATCTCTTCCTCACCCTGCTCGGGGTGTCGGGGGTCGGGCCGAGGATCGCGTTGGCCACGCTGGCCGTCCACGAACCGGACGCGCTGCGGCAGGCCCTGTCCGATGGCGACATCGTCGCGCTGACCAGAGTGCCCGGTATCGGCAAGCGCGGCGCCGAACGGATGGTCCTGGAGCTGCGTGACAAGATCGGGGCGGGCCAGGGCGGCGGCGCGGCGGCCCCTGCGGGATCGCTGGGGGTCCGCGGTCCGGTCGTGGAAGCCCTTGTCGGCCTTGGCTTTGCGGCCAAGCAGGCCGAGGAGGCCTGCGACAAGGTTTTGGCCGGGGATCCCGACGCCACCACCTCGGCCGCGCTGCGCTCGGCGCTGTCGCTGCTGGGCAAGACCAAATGAGCCGCTTCGAGGACGACGAGGCCGAGGAGCGGGAGGTCTCCCCGGCCCTGACCGTGGGCGAGGGCGATATCGACGCCAGCCTGCGGCCCCGGTCGCTGGGGGAGTTCATCGGTCAGCCCCGGGTGCGCGAGCAGCTGCAACTGGTCATCGAGGGCGCCAGGAACCGTGGCGGCACACCGGATCACATCCTGCTGTCCGGTCCGCCCGGGCTGGGCAAGACGTCACTGGCGATGATCATCGCCCACGAACTCGGCTCGTCGTTGCGGGTCACCTCCGGGCCGGCGCTGGAGCGGGCCGGGGACCTGGCGGCGATGCTGTCCAACCTCGTCGAGGGCGATGTGCTGTTCATCGACGAGATCCACCGCATCGCCCGGCCGGCCGAGGAGATGCTGTATCTGGCGATGGAGGACTTCCGGGTCGACGTGGTGGTGGGCAAGGGCCCCGGGGCCACCTCGATCCCCCTGGAGGTGGCGCCGTTCACCCTGGTCGGGGCGACGACTCGGTCCGGGGCGCTGACCGGGCCGCTGCGGGACCGCTTCGGGTTCACCGCGCACATGGACTTCTATGAGCCCGACGAGTTGGAGCAGGTGCTGGGACGTTCGGCGGGAATCCTGGGTATCGCGCTGGGGGAGGAGGCCGCCGCCGAGATCGCCCGGCGTTCCCGCGGCACACCGCGGATCGCCAACCGGCTGCTGCGGCGGGTCCGCGACTACGCCGAGGTCCGCGCGGACGGTGTGATCAACCGCGACGTCGCCAAAGCGGCGTTGGCGGTCTACGACGTCGACGAACTGGGTCTGGACCGGCTGGACCGGGCGGTGCTGTCGGTGCTGATCCGCAGTTTCGGCGGCGGACCGGTCGGGGTCTCCACCCTTGCGGTGGCGGTCGGGGAGGAGGCCACCACCGTCGAGGAGGTCTGCGAGCCCTTCCTGGTGCGGGCCGGGATGCTGGCCCGGACACCGCGCGGGCGGGTGGCCACGGCGCTGGCCTGGACCCACCTGGGCCTCACTCCGCCGCCGACCGCCGGCGGTCTCGGGCAGCCGCCCCTTTTCGACTGAGCGCCGCGACGCGACCGGGCGGCTACCCGGTGAAGGCCATCACGTGCTTGATGCGGGTGTACTCCTCGAAGCTGTACATCGACAGGTCCTTGCCGTGGCCGGAGGATTTGTAGCCGCCGTGCGGCATCTCGGCGACCAGTGGAATGTGGGTGTTGATCCACACGCATCCGAAGTCCAGCGCGTTGGACACCCGGATCGCGCGGGAGACGTCTCTGGTCCACACCGACGAGGCCAGACCGTAGTCGACGCCGTTGGCCAGTCGGATGGCGTCCTCCTCGTCGGTGAAGGACTGCACGGTGATGACGGGGCCGAAGATCTCCTCCTGGATGTGACGGTCCTCCTGGCGCAGGTTGGCGATCACCGTGGGCTCGACGTAGAAGCCCTTTTCGCCCTGACGGCTTCCGCCGGCCGCGACGAGGGCGTGCTTGGGGATGTCGGCCAGGAAGCCGAGGATCCGCTCAAGTTGGCTGGGGTTGTTGACCGGCGGAATCCAGCCCTCCTCGTCCTCGACGTGGCGACCGAAGGTCGTCGCCGCGCCCTTGGCCTGTTCGGCCAGCGCCTCGGTGAGTTCCTTGGTCACCCCGCCCTGTGCCAGCACCCGGGTGGCGGCCGTGCAGTCCTGGCCGGCGTTGAAGTAGCCCGCGGCGGCGATGCCCTCGGCCGCCGCGGCGACATCGGCGTCGTCGAACACGACCACCGGGGCCTTGCCGCCGAGTTCGAGATGGGTCCGCTTGAGGTGCCTGCCGGCGCTGGTGGCGACCGCCCGCCCGGCTTCGACCGAGCCGGTGATCGAGACCATCTGCGGGGCGGGGTGGGCGACGACGGCGGCCCCGGTGGACCGGTCTCCGCAGACCACGTTGAGCACTCCCGGCGGGAAATGCCGGGAGGCGATCTCAGCCAGCATGACCGATGTGACCGGCGTGGTGTCGCTGGGCTTGAGCACCACGGTGTTCCCGGCGGCGATGGCCGGGCAGAACTTCCAGACGGCCATCATCATCGGGTAGTTCCACGGCGCCACCTGGCCGATGACCCCGACCGGTTCACGGCGGATCCAGGAGGTGTGGTTCTCCATGTACTCCCCGGCCGCCTTGCCCTCCAGCATCCGCGCCGCGCCGGCGAAGAACCGGATCTGGTCGAGCATCGGCGGAATCTCTTCGGCCATCGTGATGTGGTTGGGCTTGCCGGTGTTGCGTCCCTCGGCGGCGACCAGGCTCTTGGTGTGCCGCTCCACGTCGTCGGCGAAGTCGAGCAACGCCTTCTGCCGGTGCGAGGGGGTGGTCCGCTTCCAGTCGGCGAACGCCGCCGAGGCGGCCCGGTAGGCCTTGTCGACGTCCTCCTCGTTGGACAACGGTGCGGTGCCGTAGTTCTCCCCGGTCGCCGGATCGACGATCGGTGTGGTCGCGCCGCCCGCCGAGTCGGCCATCTCGCCGTTGATGAAGTTCTTCACGTTCGTCATCGGGTCTCCTCACGGGTGGCGGCCAGGATCTCGGCGAGCACGTCGAGGCCCTCGTCGAGCAGGGCGTCGCTGATGGTCAGCGGCGGCAGGAATCGCAGCACGTTACCGAAGGTGCCGCAGCTGAGCACGATCACCCCCTGGGAGTGCGCGGCGCCGCACAGCGCCTTGGTCAGCGCCGGATCAGGTTCGCTCGTACCGGATTTGACCAGTTCGACGGCGATCATCGCGCCGCGTCCCCGGACGTCGCCGATCCGGTCGTCATCGGCCTGGATGCGGCCGAGTCGGTCCTTCATCAGCCGCTCGATCTCCCTGGCGCGGTCCAGCAGCCCGTCGAGTTCGATCGTCTCGATGGTGGCCAGGGCCGCCGCGCAGGCCAGCGGGTTGCCGCCGTAGGTCCCGCCCAGCCCGCTGACGTTGGGGGCGTCCATGATCTCCGCGCGCCCGGTCACCCCGGACAGCGGCAGGCCATCGGCGATGCCCTTGGCGGTCACGATCAGGTCCGGTTCGACCCCCTCGTCCTCGCAGGCGAACATCTGGCCGGTGCGGGCGAACCCGCTCTGCACCTCGTCGGCGATGAACACCACGTCGTGTTCGTGGCACCAGGCGCGCAGCGCGGGCAGAAATCCGGGGGCCGGCACGATGAAGCCGCCCTCGCCCTGCACAGGCTCGATGATGACGGCTGCCAGGTTGGCCGCCCCGATCTGCTTGTCGATCATGGTCAGCGCGCGTTCGGCGGCCAGGTCTCCGTTGGTGGCCCATTCCTTGTCGATGAGGCCGTCGCGGTAGGGGTAGGACATCGGGGCCCGGTAGATCTCCGGGGCGAACGGCCCGAAACCGCTCTTGTAGGGCATCGACTTGGCCGTCAGCCCCATGGTCAGGTTGGTGCGGCCGTGGTAGGCGTGGTCGAAGGCCACCACCGCGGTCCTGCCGGTGTAGGCGCGGGCCACCTTGACCGCGTTCTCCACCGCCTCGGCCCCGGAGTTGAACAGCGCGGTGCGCTTCTCGTAGGAGCCCGGGGTCAGCCGGTTGAGGTGCTCGCAGACCGCGACGTACTCCTCGTAGGGCGTCACCATGAAACAGGTGTGGGTGAAATCGCCGGCCTGCTCGCGCACGGCGTCGACCACCCGGGGGGACGAATTGCCGATCGTGGTGACCGCGATGCCGGAGCCGAGGTCGATGAACCGATTGCCGTCGACGTCCTCGAGGATCCCGCCGAAGGCCCGGGCGGTGAACACCGGCATGGTGACTCCCACCGCCCGCGACACCGCGGCGACCCGCCGTCGGGCCAGCTCGGCCGACTTGGGGCCGGGCACCTCGGTGCGAAGGTGGCGGCTCTGTTCGAGGACCTGTTCGGGGCCCTGTTCGAGGCCCTGTTCGCGAACCTGATCGAGGGTGGTCATAGGGGTGCTCCTCCCGCGGCGGCTGGGCTGACTGGCCAGGGTCGAGCCTAGTCTCGTGTCGGTGCTCGCGCCGTGGAACCGACCGGTCGGCGCTGCCTCCGCCGAGGCTGATGGCACACTTGTCACTACCCGTCGACCGACCGAGACCGAAAGACGCCCGTCGTGGACTTGCTCATCTTCCTCCCGTTGCTGCTCATCATGGGTTTCTTCATGTTCTCGGCCTCACGCCGCCAGCGGAAGGCCATGCAGGACACCATCGACCTGCATGAGTCGCTGCGCGTCGGTGACCGCGTGCAGACAACCTCCGGGATGGAGGCCGCGATCACCGGGATCGCCGACGACACCGTCGACCTCGAGATCGCCCCCGGTGTGGTGACCCGGTGGTCGAAGATGGCCGTCCGGGCCCGGCTGGAGCCGGGCGCCGTGGATGACGCTGACGCCCTGCAGGAGGCCCCGCCCGCCGATCCGGGGATCGGCCAGAGCGGGACCGACCGGGCTTAGGGACTGATCGCGCTTCGCGACTAGTATCTGCGCCTCGTACCCTGTCCGAGGAGCGCGCCTGCGCGGGGCGGCATAGCGAGGAGAAACGACAACGTGGCATCGTCACCGGCACCGGTGCGTCCTTACCGCTACCTGGCGCTCTTCCTCGCCATGCTGATCGGTGTTTATCTGCTGGTTTTCCTCACCGGCGACCGGAAGGCCGAACCCAAGCTCGGCATCGACCTGCAGGGCGGCACCCGGGTCACCCTGACCGCCCGCACCCCGGATGGCTCGAAGCCCACCCGCGACGCGCTCGACCAGGCCCAGCAGATCATCGATTCCCGGGTCAACGGCCTGGGCGTCTCCGGTTCGGAGGTGGTCATCGACGGCGACAACCTGGTCATCACGGTCCCGGGCAATGACGGAACCCAAGCCCGCAACCTCGGGCAGACCGCCCGGCTCTTCGTCCGCCCCGTGATCGGTCAGCCGATCCCGGTCGAGGCGGTCAACAAGTCGACCGAAGCCCCGCCGGGCGAGGGACCTGCCACGACATCACCGAGCGAACCGCCGACATCGGCGCCCCCGCGGCCCGCGCCCCGGCCGACCCAGGCCCCACCGCCGGTGGCGCCCGCGCCGCCGCCGGTGGTCGCACCCGCTCCCGCGCCGCCGCCCGCTCCGACCGGAGGTGGCGCGCGCGGCCAGCAGCCGAGGCCACAGCCCCGGCCCTTCCCGCAGGAGCCGACGCCGTCGCCCACACCGGCGCCGGGCGAGCCCGCGTCGTCCGAAGAGCCCAAACCCCCGACCGGGCCGCCGGACCCACGCGAGGATCTGGCCGCCCGGATCAAGTTCGAGAAGGACCTGCGTCAGAGCACCAACCAGACCCTGCTGCTGTTCTCCGTGCAGTACGTAGCCGAGCGCTGCGGGGAGGAGGACTTCCTGGCCGGCAACGACGACCCGGAGCTCCCGCTGGTCACCTGCTCCCAGGACAAGAAGTTCGTCTACATCCTGGACAAGTCGATCATCAGCGGTGACCAGATCCAGGACGCGTCCTCGGGCATGGATCAGAACAGCGGCGCCTACGTGGTCTACCTGGAGTTCAAAGACCAGGCGGCGACAACCTGGGCCGACTTCACCGCGGCCAATATCGGCACCCAGACCGCGTTCACGCTGGACTCCCAGGTCGTCAGCGCACCCCAGATCCGGGAAGCCATCCCCGGCGGGCGCACCGAGATCAGCGGGGGCGACCCGCCCTTCACCGTCGAGACCGCCAAGCAGTTGGCCAATGTGCTCAAGTACGGATCCCTGCCGCTGTCGTTCGAATCCTCGGAAGCCGAGACCGTCTCGGCGACCCTGGGCCTGAACTCCCTGCGGGCCGGCCTCATCGCGGGGGCCATCGGGCTGGTCATGGTGTTGCTGTACTCGCTGATCTACTACCGGGTGCTGGGGCTGCTGACACTGCTGTCACTGGTGGCCTCCGGCGCGATGGTCTTCGGCATCCTGGTGTTGCTGGGCCGCTACATCAACTACACCCTGGACTTGGCCGGCATCGCCGGCCTGATCATCGGCATCGGCACCACCGCCGACTCGTTCGTGGTGTTCTTCGAGCGCATCAAGGACGAGATCCGCGAGGGCCGGTCGTTCCGGTCGGCGGTACCGCGAGGCTGGGCGCGGGCCCGCAAGACCATCTTGTCGGGCAACGCGGTGAGCTTCCTGGCCGCCGCGGTGCTCTACGTGCTGGCGATCGGGCAGGTCAAGGGCTTCGCGTTCACCCTGGGCCTGACCACGATCCTGGACGTGGTGGTGGTCTTCCTGGTGACCTGGCCGCTGGTGTACCTGGCATCCAAGTCCCAGACCATGGCCAAGCCGATCTTCAACGGTCTGGGCGCCGTGCAGCAGATCGCCCGGGAGCGTCGCGCCGCCGGACAGGCGCCGGCCACAGCCGCGGCGGGACGGGGATAACCGATGACCGACAACACCGGCACGACTGACGCCCCCGGCGTCACCGACGCCACCGGCACCACCGACGCCACCGAGTCGGCCCAGAGCGCTCAGACCACCGGCGCCGGTATCGGGTCTGACATTCCGGAGCCCGTCGAGGCGCCCCAGCACGGGTTCTTCACCCGGCTCTACACGGGCACCGGCGCGTTCAACGTCATCGGCCGGCGCAAGCTCTGGTTCTCGATCAGCGGCCTGATCGTCGCGGTCGCGATCGCCAGCATCCTGGTGCGCGGGTTCACCTTCGGGATCGACTTCCAGGGCGGGACCAAGGTGTCCTTCCCGCGGGCCGGAGCCGGCGGGGATGCCGCCGTCGCCCAGGTCGAGCAGACCTTCCAGCAGGCCATCGGCGTCGAGCCGCAGTCGGTCGTCGTCGTCGGCAACGGCCCCGGCGCCACAGTGCAGATCCGCTCGGAGACGCTGACCAACGACCAGGCCGCCAGCCTCCGTGAAGCGCTCTACGAGCGGTTCGAGCCAATCGGCGTCGACGGAAAGCCGAGTAAGCAGGCGATCAGCGACTCGGCGGTCTCCGAAACCTGGGGCGGGCAGATCACCAACAAGGCGCTGATCGCGCTCGTGGTGTTCCTGGTTCTGGTGACGGCGTACATCACCGTTCGCTACGAGCGGTATATGGCGATCTCGGCGCTGGCCGCGCTGGGTTTCGACACGGTCACCACGGCCGGGGTGTACGCCCTGGTCGGCTTCGAGGTCACCCCGGCCACGGTGATCGGCCTGCTGACCATCCTGGGTTTCTCCCTCTACGACACCGTCATCGTGTTCGACAAGGTGGAGGAGAACACCAAGGGCTTCGAGCACACCACCCGCCGTACCTTCGCCGAGCAGGCCAACCTGGCGATCAACCAGACCTTCATGCGCTCGATCAACACCAGTGTCATCTCGATCATGCCGATCCTGGCGCTGATGGTGGTGGCCGTCTGGCTGCTCGGTGTCGGAACGCTCAAGGACCTGGCGCTGGTCCAGATGGTCGGGGTGCTGGTCGGCACATACTCCTCAATCTTCCTGGCCACTCCGCTGCTGGTCACGCTGCGGGAGCGGACCCAGTTGGTGCGTAACCACACCCGCCGGGTGCTCAACCGCCGCAAGCCCGCCGAGCAGGGAGAAACCACCGAGCCGGAGGGCGGCGACGCGGCGGCGGACGCCGCGGACACCCCCGTCAGGGTCAGCGCTCCCGCCCCCGGCGCCAAGCCGGTGCGGCCCCGGCGCCCGTCGGGCAAGCGCGGCGCGCGGGAACGGTAGTGGCCGCGATGGCCCCACGTGCTCGGCGCCGGGCAGCCGGAACGCTGGCCGCCGCGCTCTGTGTGGCTGTCACCGCCGCGCTCAGCGGCTGCACCGTAGGAGCCGCCGAACAGGTCAACTACGCCGTCGACGGAATCCTCAGCAACTACAACACCAACACCGTCAACGGCGCGGCCTCGGCCGGGCCGCAGGCCTTCGCCCGGGTGCTCACCGGGTTCAGCCTGCACGGGCCTGAGGGCCAGGTCCTCGCCGATAACGACTTCGGCTCGGTCACCGTGGTCGGCCGGGAGCCGCTGGTGCTGGACTACCAGATCGCCGACAGCGCGGTCTACTCCGACGGCAAGCCCATCACCTGCGACGACATGCTGTTGTCCTGGGCGGCGCAATCCGGCCGGTTCCCCGGTTTCGACGCGGCGAGCAGGGCCGGATATCTCGACATCGCCGGCATCGAATGCCAGTCCGGGCAGAAGCGGGCCAGGGTGAACTTCCTGCCCAACCGCAGCATCGTCGACTACAACCAGCTGTTCACCGCGACCTCCCTGATGCCCGCCCACGTCATCGGCGACGAACTGGGGCTCGACGTGACCGCCGCACTGCTCAGCGGGGATCCCGCCGCGGTGTCACGGATCGCCGATCTGTGGAACACCGGCTGGGAGCTCACACCCGACGTCGACCTCAAGCGGTTCCCCTCCTCGGGTCCATACAAGATCGACTCCGTACTGCCCGAGGGCGCAGTGGTGCTCACCGCCAACGACCGGTGGTGGGGGACCAAGCCGATCACCAAGCGGATCACCGTCTGGCCGCGCGGCGTCGATGTGCAGGACCGCGTCAACAACGGCACCCTGCACGTGGTCGACGTGGCAACCGGGTCGCTGGGAACGCTGACCACCCCCGACAACTATCAGCGGACCGAGATCCCCTCCGGTGGCATCGAACAGATCATCTTCGGCCCCCGCGGCGCGCTGTCGACCCCGCAGGCGCGCCGCGCCCTCGCCCTGTGCACCCCCCGCGACCTGATCGCCGCGAACGCCGGGATGCCGGTCGTGAACACCCGGCTCAATCCGGTCGGGGATGACGCCTACAGCGCCACCGAGGCTGCGGCCGAGGGCGGACAGTTCGCCGTCGCCAACCCGGAGGCGGCGAGCGCGGCCATCGACTTCGTGCCGCTGACGGTGCGCATCGGCTACCAGGCCCCCAACCCGCGGCTGGCGGCCACCATCGCGGCGATAGCCCGGTCCTGTCAGGCCGCCGGGATCACGGTGGAGGATGCCACCACGGAGCAGACCGGACCGCAGACGTTGCGGGACGGACAGATCGACGCCCTGATCGCCAGTACAGGCGGCGCGACCGGCAGCGGGTCGACCGGGTCCTCGGCGATGGACGCCTACACCCTGCACACCGGTAACGGCAACAATCTGCCCGGGTACTCCAATCCACAGATCGACGGGATCATCGCGGCGCTGGCGGTGACCACCGATCCCAAGGAACAGACCCGGCTGCTGGCCGATGGCGCACCGATGCTGTGGGGGGACATCCCCACGCTGCCGCTGTACCGCCAGCAGCGCACGGTGCTGGCGCTGGCCACGATGTTCGCCGTCGAGGCCAACCCGACCAAATGGGGCGCGGGCTGGAACATGGACCGCTGGCGGCTCGAGCCGTGACAGCCACCGGGGATGCGGCCGGTTTCATCGCGGCGCTGACCCGCGAGGTGGCCGACTTCCCCGAACCCGGGGTGCTGTTCCGCGACCTCACCCCGGTGCTGGCCGACGACCGCGGCTTCGCGGTGGTCACCGAGGCGCTGGCGGAGATCGCCGACGGCGCCGACCTCGTCGCGGGGATCGACGCGCGGGGGTTCCTGCTCGGCGGCGCGGTCGCCCACCGACTGGGGGTGGGCGTGCTCGCGATCCGCAAAGGGGGCAAACTGCCCCCGCCGGTGCTGAGCCGCTCCTACAACCTGGAATACGGCCAGGCGACCCTGGAAGTCCTGGCCGAGGGCATCGAACTCCGGGGCCGGTCGGTGGCCATCGTCGACGACGTCCTGGCGACCGGGGGAACCGTGGCGGCGGCGCGTGATCTGCTGACCTCGGCGGGGGCCGACGTCCGGGTCGTCGCGGTGGCGCTGGAACTGGCCGCGCTCGGGGGGCGCAACCGGCTGGGGGCGATGCCAGTGCATAGCCTGCGGCGGCTGTAACGCAGCGCGTGAGGCAGTATCCTCGGGACACGCGGATCGGAGGTGAGCATGGCCACTGAGTCGGGAACTCCCGGCCGCGGTCCGCTGCCGGTCACCGAAGAGCCCGCCGGCCAGGAGTCGCGTACCGATCCGGTCAAAACCGGGGCCAGCGCCTCACGGCGGGTACGCGCGAGGCTCGCCCGCCGCATGACGCTGCAGCGCGGCGCGATCAACCCGGTCCTCGAACCGCTGGTGGCGGTGCACCGCGAGATCTACCCGAAGGCCGATCTGTCGATCCTGCAGCGCGCCTACGAGGTGGCGGAGGCCAAACACGCCACCCAGTTGCGTCGGTCGGGGGACCCCTACATCACCCACCCGCTGGCGGTGGCCAACATCCTGGCCGAGCTGGGCATGGACACCACCACGCTGGTGGCGGCCCTGCTGCACGACACCGTCGAGGACACCGGCTACTCGCTGGAGGCGCTCACGGCCGACTTCGGCCCCGAGGTGGCCCACCTGGTCAACGGGGTGACCAAACTGGACAAGGTGGTGCTGGGCACCGCCGCCGAGGCCGAGACCATCCGCAAGATGATCATCGCGATGGCCCGCGATCCCCGGGTCCTGGTGATCAAGGTCGCCGACCGGTTGCACAACATGCGGACCATCCGGTTCCTGCCGCCGGAGAAGCAGGTCAGCAAATCCCGTGAAACGCTGGAAGTGATTGCGCCGCTGGCGCACCGGCTGGGAATGGCCACCGTCAAATGGGAACTTGAGGATCTGTCCTTCGCGATCCTGCACCCCAAGCGCTACGACGAGATTGTTCGGCTGGTGGCCGACCGGGCGCCGTCGCGCGACACCTACCTGGCCAAGGTGCGGGCCGAGATAGGCGCCGCGCTCTCGGCGATGAAGGTCACCGCCAAGGTCGAGGGCAGGCCCAAACACTACTGGTCGATCTATCAGAAGATGATCGTCAAGGGCCGCGACTTCGACGATATCCACGACCTGGTCGGCGTGCGGATTCTCTGCGACGAGATCCGCGACTGCTACGCCGCGGTCGGGGTGGTCCACTCGCTGTGGCAGCCGATGCCGGGCCGCTTCAAGGACTACATCGCCCAGCCCCGCTTCGGGGTCTACCAGTCGCTGCACACCACCGTGGTGGGTCCGGAGGGCAAGCCGCTGGAGGTGCAGATCCGTACCACCGACATGCACCGCACCGCCGAGTACGGCATCGCCGCGCATTGGCGCTACAAGGAGGCCAAGGGCCGCAACGGAATCGCTCATCCGCACGCCGCCGCCGAAGTCGATGACATGGCCTGGATGCGCCAACTCCTGGACTGGCAGCGCGAGGCCGCGGACCCCGGCGAGTTCCTCGAGTCGCTGCGCTACGACCTGGCGGTTCAGGAGATCTTCGTGTTCACCCCCAAGGGTGACGTCGTGACTCTGCCGACCGGATCCACCCCGGTCGACTTCGCCTACGCGGTGCACACCGAGGTGGGGCATCGGTGTATCGGCGCACGGGTCAACGGGAGGCTGGTCGCGCTCGAGCGCAAGCTGGAAAACGGCGAACTGGTGGAGGTCTTCACCTCCAAGGCCCCCAACGCCGGGCCGTCACGCGATTGGCAGAGCTTCGTGGTCTCGCCGCGGGCCAAGGCCAAGATCCGGCAGTGGTTCGCCAAGGAGCGCCGCGAGGAGGCACTGGAGGCCGGAAAGGACGCCATCGCCCGCGAGGTCCGCCGGGCCGGGCTGCCGCTGCAGCGCCTCGTCAACGGCGAGTCGATGGCCGCGCTGGCGCAGGAACTGCGCTACGCCGACGTTTCGGCGCTCTACACCGCTGTCGGCGAGGGGCACGTCTCGCCCCGGCACGTGGTCCAGAGGCTGCTGGCCAAGTTCGGCAAGGACGACGACGCCGAGGATGAACTGGCCGAGCGCTACACCCCGGCCACCGCACCGCTGCGACAGCGCTCCGATGACACCGGCGTCGCGGTGCCGGGGGCGCCCGGGACCCTGACCAAACTCGCCAAGTGCTGCACGCCGGTGCCCGGCGACAACATCATGGGTTTCATCACCCGGGGCGGCGGGGTGAGCGTTCATCGCACCGACTGCACCAACGCCGCCGACCTGCACCGACAATCCGAACGCATCACCGACGTGCTGTGGGCGCCGTCGCCGACGTCGGTGTTCCTGGTGGCCATCCAGGTGGAGGCGCTCGACCGTCACCGTTTGCTCTCCGATGTCACCCGGGTGCTGGCCGACGAGCGGGTCAACATCCTGTCCGCATCGGTGACCACCTCCGATGAGCGGGTGGCCGTCAGCAGGTTCACCTTCGAGATGGGTGACCCCAAGCATCTCGGGCACGTGCTCAACGCGGTCCGCAATGTCGAGGGCGTCTACGACGTGTACCGGGTGACCAGCGCGGCCTGAGCGGTCCGCGCTGACGTCAGTTCGCGATGATCACCGGGGTGTCGTGCCGCAGCGTCTCGCCGCGGAAGAAGGCCGGGTCACGGGAGCGCCAGACCAGCATCAGCACGAAGCCGAGAATGATCAGCCCCAGCCCCAGGATCAGCACCAGGCCCACTCCGAAAACGCTTGCGCCGCTTCCGTAGTCGGGTGAGGCGCTGTCCCGCAGGGTGATGATCAGAACGCCGAACAGTCCCAGGCCGCCCAGTAGCGGGAAGAGCAGCTTGAAGATGAAGCTGTTCAGGTTGGCGAACAACTCGTGACGGAAGTACCACACACAGGCGAACGCGGTCAGGCCGTAGTAGAAGCAGATCATGATGCCCAGCGCGTAGATGGTGTCCATCAGTGCGTTGCGGCTGAGCAGGTGCAGCACGGTGTAGAAGGTCCCGGCCACAACCCCGGCGGCCACGGTCGCATACGACGGCGTCAGATAGCGGGGGTGCACCGAGCCGAACCGCGGCGGCAGCGCCCGGTAGGCCGCCATCCCCAGCATGGTCCGCGACGACGGCAGGAACGTCGTGATCAAACTGGCGGTGCTGGAGGCCAGCACCGCCAGGAACACCAGCAGATGCCACGGGTTGCCCAGCACCGGTTCGGCCAGCGCCCCGAACACGTTGCTGGAATTGTCGGTGTTGCCCAGGCCCAGGCCCTCGTCGCCGGTCCCGGCGTACATCTGGCTGGCGGTCGCCACGATCAGATAGGTCAGCAGGATCGACAGCACGCACAGCAGGGCGGCCCGGCCGGGGGTCTTCTCCGAACCCTTGGACTCCTCGTTGACCGTCAGGCAGGTGTCCCAGCCCCAGAACGCGAAAATCGAACC